>Ga0308171_1000507_pt1 | contig 81101 bp, 82 predicted proteins | sample PhyGR1_FD_202135 | JGI IMG/M metagenome (GOLD analysis project Ga0308171, IMG submission 202135) | Phyllosphere microbial communities from UC Gill Tract Community Farm, Albany, California, United States - DLSLSG.R1 | ecosystem: Host-associated > Plants > Phyllosphere > Unclassified | place: USA...
TGACGTGCCTCTGAGTTTTCATCCAGCAGCGACCAGAGTCCTTGGGTTAGTTACGCCTCGCAGCGTGGGTTGAGCAACAGGCCGAGCCGCGCAGCTTTCATACTGCGCAGCGGGTCGGCCTGTTGCGGTCAGACTGGCGGCAAAGGCCTCCGGGGTGAGGTAGCCGATCGACGAGTGCGGCCGGCGGGTATTGTAGTCCAGCGCCCAGGCAGCGACCTTCTGGCGGGCGTGATCCAGACTGAAAAACAGGCTCTCGTTGAGCAGTTCGTCGCGCATCCGGCCGTTGAAGGATTCCACAAACCCGTTCTGGGTCGGCTTGCCGGGCGCGATGTAGTGCCAGTCGACGCCATGATCCTGCGCCCAGGCCAGGATGGCCGTGGACGTGAATTCCGTGCCGTTGTCGCTGACGATCATGGCGGGACGGCCCCGTCGAGCGATCAGCGCTGTCAGCTCGCGCGCGACGCGGCGTCCCGAGATCGAGGTGTCGGGGATCGCCGCCAGGCACTCGCGGGTGACGTCGTCGACCACGTTGAGAATGCGGAAGCGGCGGCCCGTGGCGAACTGGTCGTGCACAAAGTCCAGCGACCAGCGGGCGTTCGGCCTGGCCTCGATCAGGATCGGCGCCCGCGTGCCGATGGCTCGACGACGGGAGCGGCGCTTGCGCACCGTCAGACCTTCCTCGCGGTAGAGCCGGTAGATCCGGTTCTTGCCCGAAGGCTCGCCTTCGCGTCGCAGAAGCACGAACAGCCGGCGATAGCCGAACCGTCGCCGCTCGACAGCCAGCGCGCGCAGCCGCTCCCGCAGCGCCGTGTCGGGCGGACGGCAAGATCGGTAGCGCACCGATTTGCGGTCGGCTTTGATGATGGAGCAGGCCCGCCGTTCGCTGACGCCGAACGCCGCCTTCAGATGGGCGGCGGCCTGGCGCATCGCCGCGGGCCCTACCACTTTTTTGAGAGCAGATCGTTCAGCGCCGCCTTGTCGAGCATGGCCTCGGCCAGCAGGCGCTTCAGCTTTCCGTTCTCATCTTCCAGGGCCCGGAGGCGCTGGGCGTCCGACACGCTCATCCCGCCGAACTTGGCCTTCCAGGCGTAGATCGTGCCCTCCGACACGCCGTGCTTGCGCGCCAGCTCGCCCGCTTTGGCGCCGGCCTCGTTCTCCCGCAGGATCCCGATGATCTGCTCTTCCGTGAATCTCGCTCGTTTCATTCCGTCCGTCCTTTCAAGGGCCGGACTCTAGCTCCACGTGGAGGAAATTCTCAGGGGCACGTCATGCCTCCTCGGGCGCTGCCAAATCTTCACGCTGAATCAGCGCGTCAAGATTTACAATATTGGTTGTCGTCGCCATCTTGCCCCCAAGCTTCTTCCGAGAATGCCCCGCGATCAGCGGTTGGTCTAGGGCTGGGAGTTTTATACGTCTCCGGCGAAGAAATATTTCTTCAATTTAGAACGCTAGGAGACCTGCCCGGCCTTTTCTCTAGACATGAACGTGAGTCAGTAGCGACTCTTCAGTGAGCGGCCTCGGGGGCTTGGGGTTCGTTGGACGCGTTGCTCCTAAGGACCATCAGCCGCGCTTCGCAGGCTTCGCGGACGATGTCGCGGAGGAGGGCGATGCGCTGGGTGAGGTAGGCCAATTCTTCGTCCGTGATCTTGTAGTGCTTCGAGTAGCGGGCCTTCACATAGGCGGCGCGAAGCAGTTCGAAGCAGCGTTTTTCGAACTTGGTTTCATGTGGCCAGACCTCGGTGAGGCGGGGGACGAGCGGCTCGGTGAGCTTCCGCAGATGGACGAGGTTGTGGGCCTTGGGCGAGTGCAGGGTGAGGGCCAACATCAGAGCGATGTAGAGGTGTTCGGTCGCCTGATGCAGAGAGAAGGCTGCCAACTTGTTGTGGTCGTTTTCGATGTAGAATTTGGCACCAAGCGCAAAGCCGTCGGAAGATTCAAGCCACTCGCTATAGTACTCTTGCGCCTCTTCCAGAGCGCTGGCTGGCGTGAGCGGTTGTGGTTTGCTGAAGCTGACGCCGGGCTCGCTAAAGAGCACGACGCCATCGCGGATGATGTCGGTGAAGAAGTAGCGGCCCAGTTCCAGCTTCTGGTTCACGTCGTCCAGGCTATGCACGATGAAAGTCACAGGGGTGCGCAGTTGGCTTCCCGTGGCGATCTCGCCCAGGAGGCGTTCGTTGGCGGCTTCCCAGAATTCCAGGTCGGTCAGGTCTTCATGGTCCACTACGACCAAGAGGTCGAAGTCCGAGAAGTAGCGACCGACGGGATCGTGCACCCAGTCGCCGCGCGCATAGCTGCCGAACAGGATGATCTTCAGGATCTTGCCGTCGCGCAGGCGCGGCGCCTTGCGGGTCGCCACCGTGCTGGCGAAGGTCTCACGCAGGATGGACACCGCATGGTCCAGTTCGCGCCGCTTGCCGGCCGGCAGTTCCCTGAGAGGCTTCTTCATGCGGACGAGTCTCGACGATTGGGCGGACGACGGCAAGATGCTGTTAAGCTGCTCTGTTGCCACAGCCAAACCAGAGAGTGCTGGCGAGGCGGTGGATCCCTTTGAGGGAATCGCGTCCCGCTTCAGACTGAGCCGGCGGAATCATCCCGCGAGAAGGTTGAAACCATGAGCCAGGCGAGCAGGCTGACGGGCTTCGAAGTCTTTGTCGGCAAGGGGCGTCACGCGCGCCGCGTGCGCGCCGCGCGCAACGGGCTGCTGTTCAGCCTGTTCATGGCCTGGATGCGCCGCGGGGCCTAAGTCTCGCTTACGGGCGGCACGGTTGGGCACCTGCTGGGATTCTTTGGCCGCCGGCGCTATCCTTTCGGCAGCGGGTTGTCGTGAATAGAGGGCGGCTTTGGTCCGGGGGATGTACGCCCGTCGTGCATCGGACGCGGCCGTCGTCGAATAAGCGCGCCTCTTCATCGGAGGATTCCGCGCCCGCACCCCATTTCGATCCTGCCGGTTTCGGGAGACGTCCGCCCATTGGGCGAATCTGTTCGCCGAGGTAGGGCCGCCCCCGAAAGCTGAGGGGACGATGACGAAATCAGACAAAGCCGCCCGTGAGGCGGAGACGCCGAGACGTGTTTGGAAGCTTCTCCTACCGCCCGGTCCCCAGTGGCGGTATTTGGCGGCGCTTCTCTTTTCAAGTTCGGGCATCCTGCTGCTCAAGCTGGCTAGAAAACCGATCCCACTGTCGTTCGCGGAGCGCTGCCGGACATTGGCGATCGGGGGGACTGTATCGGTCACGCTGACAATCTGGCTCTACGGGCCGACGAGCGGGCTGTTCAATCAAGTCGCCAGGGACGGATTCGCCAAGGGGATGTACGTGACCGACAAGGATGCGGCCTGCATGGGTAAGGTGCTGTGGTGGGGAGAGCGTGCGATCGTCATTCGCTGTTCGGTAGGGAGCGAAGAAATCCGTGTGATGCCCCCAAAGGACGACCTCAAGTTCAGCACTGAGCGCGAGCTTGCGCTTGCCTCGAAGCATGTAGCCCAGTAGCTCGGGATCACGGGCGCCGGAGCGATAGGCGCAGGTCCAATGACCGGGGGGCGCTGGCGAGAGCCGGCGGCCGGTGGGGCCGTTTCTGAAACCTCCGGGCCTTCTCGCAAGGTTCCAACGCCCGTCCCCTTCCTTTTTGAGGAGGAGGGCGGACGGTCTTGCGCCCTGGAATCAAATCAGCCACGATTCCGGCGTCGACCTCGGTCGATAGGGGCGTGGAATCCCCTGCGATGTTTTTCAATGACGATAGCTGCAGCGCGCCTTTCGGCGTGCGCGAGCTGTTGCGAATCGGCGCCTCCCTTGGGCTGCGCTGGACGCCCCCGCTTGGGGCCGCAGGATTTCCATGTGCGCTGTTCGCCGCCCCTGACGCCGTTTGGAGGAACGGGCATGGCCAAGGCGGGAGGAGCGGGCGGGGAGCGTCACGTCGCCCTTTTGGACGGGACGGCGAGGGCCGAGGTCTCGAAGGGCGAGACCCTGTCGGATTGGCACGCCCGCTACGACCGCTGGCTGTCGGCCCAGATACGTCGCCGGTTCTCTAGCCAGAGCGGCGAGGACATCACCCAGGAAACCTGGCTGCGGATGGCGACGCTCGACAGCTTCGACGCCATTCGTCATCCCAAGGCCTTCCTGCTGCGGGTGGCGAGCAATCTGGCTCTGGGGCAGGTGAGGCGCAGCGCCGTGGCGGAGCGTTTTGCGGCTGTGACGCCGACGGTGTCGCATGAGGACGCCGATCAGCTGGAGACGGTCTTCTTCCGGCAGATGGTCCTCGACTTGCCACAACCTCTCCGAGATGTCTTTCTGCTCTCCCGTGTGGGCGGACTGACCAACAGTCAGATCGCCGACCAGCTTGGTATCAGTCCAAAAACGGTTGAATGGCGTATGACGCGGGCCTTGGCGCGCTGCGCCGCCCAGGTTCGACGCTAAGGATGGGGCATCGCATGGCTGGCCCGAAGGCCCGTATGAGCGCCGCCGATATCGAAGCGGCAGAGTGGCACGGACGCCTGGGCGCCCGGAATGTCGACACCCGCACGATCGAAGATTTCTTCGCCTGGCGTCAGTCGCCCGCGAACGCTGCCGCCTATGCGCGGGTCGAAACCGTCTGGTCCGGAACCGGCAAGCTAGCGGCAGATCCCCAGGTGACGGAGGCGCTTGAGGCCGCCTTCTCGCGGCGCACGCAGCGGCGTCGGCCGCCACGGCTGCTTCTGGGCCTGGCCGCCGTCGGCGCGGCGGCGGCGCTCGCGGGGGGCTTCAGTTTATGGCTGCAGTCCAGAACGGTCTTTTCGACAGGCGTGGGCGAAGAACGGCTGGTCCGGCTCGCCGACGGCTCATCCGTCCGTCTCGACACGGCCTCACGGGTGAGGGTCAGGTTCGACGAGGGCCGCCGGCATATCGAACTACAGGAAGGCCAGGCCTTCTTTACGGTGGCGCATGACGCGAGCCGTCCCTTCGAGGTGGCGGCCGGCGACGCCCGGGTGACGGCGCTGGGCACGGTCTTCGATGTCCGTCGCGACGGGGCGGGCGTGAAGGTGGTGCTCGTCTCAGGGGCCGTGGAAGTGGCTGACAGCGCGGGGGCGGTGAAACGCATGGCCGCCGGCCAGCAGGCCAAGGTGACCAAGGCGGGGGTGACGACCAGGGCGGCGGATGTGGACGTGGAAACGGGATGGGTCGACGGCCGCATCGTCTTCCGGGACGCCCCGCTGCGCGCGGCGGTGGCGGAGGTGAACCGCTACCTGCCGGAGAAGATCGTACTGGACGAGAAGGTGACCGGTCGGGCGTCGGTGAACGGGGTGTTCAGGACGGGAGACCGCGACGCCTTCGTCTCGACGGCGACCGAAGTGTTCGACCTCAAGGCCTCGGCCGGACCGGGCGGAACCATCGTCCTGGCGGGGCGGAACGAATGAGCTGAGGGCGAGCGCCAGGGTCTTTCGGGGGCTCAGCCATCTCTTCCCAAACGCCATGGAGCGTTGTGGGGAGTCCTGAAGATGAAACGTCTGAGTTTAGTGTCCGCCAGCGCGATTGCGGCCTGCCTGTTCGCCGCCAGCCCGCCCGCCTGCGCCCAGGAAACGCGCGCCTTCAACATTCCCGCCGGCTCGCTTCGCGACGCCCTGAACCTGTACGCGGCCCAATCCGACCAGCAGATCCTGTTTTCCAGCGACCTGGTGGCGGGACAGCGAACCGCCGGATTGAGCGGCACCTATGCGCCCTCGGCCGCCCTTGATCGACTGCTGACCGGCACGGGCCTGGTCTGGAGGGAGACCCGGCCCGGGGTGATCTTTCTTGGCGCGGCTGACGCCGCGACCGACGAGGTCACCCTGCTCGAGGAGGTAATCGTCACCGGCAGCCTGTTGCGCGGCTCTGGACCCCTGTCGTCGCCGGTCGTGGTTCTGGATCGCGACGCGCTGGATCGGCGGGGTCGCGCGACCGTGGCGGACGTGCTCGCGGATCTGCCGCAGAACTACGCCGGGTCGGGCACGCCGGCGGCGGCCCTGGGGTTCGTGGACAGTTCGGGTGGCAACAGCGCCCTGGCGACGGGGATCAACCTGCGGGGGCTGGGTGTCGGTTCGACCCTCACCCTGGTGAATGGCCGTCGGCTGGCGGGGACAGGATCGCGCGGGGCCTTCGCCGACGCCTCGGCCCTGCCGTCGGCGGCGGTGGCGCGCGTCGATGTCCTGCTGGACGGGGCGTCCGCCCTCTACGGATCGGACGCCGTGGCGGGTGTGGTCAACATCATCATGCGGCGCGAGTTCGACGGCCAGGAGAGCCGGCTGCGGATCGGCGCGCTGCAGGACGGGGGCGAAGAGATGATCGTCTCTCATATGGCCGGGCGGTCATGGGACACCGGGGCGGCCTACCTGGCCTACGAGCACCAGTCGACCAAGGGGCTGAACATGCGGGACCGGCCCTATACGGCCGATGGAGACCTGCGTCCGTTTGGCGGGACGGACCGGCGCAGCCTCTTCTCTTCACCGGGGAATATCGTAGCGGTGTCAGGCGGCGCCTTCGCGTCGCAATGGGCGATCAGACCCGGCGCCTCGGGTTCGGCAGAGGGCCCGGCCGACTTCGCGGCCGGGGAAGCCAACGGGACGGCCCTGCTGTCGGGCGCGGACCTCATGCCGGATGTACGGCGCGACAGCCTCTATGCGCGGGTGCGGCAGTCGGTAGGCGACCGCTTTGAAGCCAGCGCAGACTTGCGCTTCAGCCATCGTGCGTACGGCATGGACAATGCGCCGACGAGCACGGTGTTTCCCGTATCCGCCGCCAATCCGTATTTCGTTTCTCCCAACGGCGCGCCTGTCCACCTGATCGCCTATTCCTTCTACGGCGATCTTGGACCGACACGGATGAAGGGGAGCTCGCGGAGCCTGGGGGTCACGGCCGGCGGCGTCTACGACCTTGGGGCGGGCTGGTCTTTGGACGGCTATCTCGGCCTGGCGGAAGAGCGCGGCGAGAGCCTGATCTTCAAGGCCGTCAACAGCGCCTTCCTCGCCGAGGCGCTCGGGAATGTTCCGGACAACCCGAACACGGCCTACAGCCCTGGCCGAGACGGCTATTTCAATCCGTTTGGTGAGGGGAAGGCCAACGAGAGGGCGGTCCTCGACTTCATCAGCCAGGGCTATTCGCATAGCCTGGAAAGAAGCCGCTCCGGCTCGGCGAACCTGATCGCGAGCGGGCCGCTCATGACACTGCCGGGCGGCGATCTCGATCTGGCCGTGGGGGTCCAGGCCCGGCGGGAGAGCCTTGCCTCCAGAACCCGCAACCTGCTTTCAGCGACGGCGCCGCAGGAGATTATCGAACCCGAATATGAGCGGTCTGTCCTGGCGGCGTTCGCGGAAGTCCGCATCCCCCTGGTGGGAGCCGCCAATCGCCGACCGGGCGTCGAGCGTCTCGAACTCACGGCGGCGGCGCGGTTCGAGGACTATGACGACTTCGGCTCCACGACCAATCCGAAGATCGGGGCGGTCTGGTCGCCCGCGCGCGGCTGGAACCTGCGGGCGTCCTACGGAACATCTTTCCGGGCGCCGGCCCTGACCCAGATGTTCGACGCCTCGGCGGCGACGATGACGACCGTGCCGCGCGGCGACGGCCTGCGAATTCTGAGCGTCTATCTCTACGGAGGAAATCCCGACCTCGGGCCGGAGACGGCGACGACCTGGACCGCCGGTTTCGACTATGCGGGAGATAGGGGCGCGCGATTGAGCCTCGGCTATTTCGACACGCGGTTCTCGGACCGGATCACCCAACCCGTCAGCGAGAACCTCCAGGCTGTTTTGACGGACCCGTCGCTTGCACCTTTCGTGCGGCGGATCGATCCGGCGAACGATCCCGCCGACCTCGCCCTAGTGCGGTCCTATGTCGATGCGCCCGGCTTTCCGGCAGCGGGTCTCTATCCTCCGGAAGCCTACGGGGCCATCCTGGATGGACGATGGGTCAACGCAGCTGCTGTCGAGGTCCGGGGAATCGATTTCGCCGGCTCCTATCCCCTGATCATCGGCGCTCAGCAGTTTTCCCTCGATGTCTCCGGGTCCTGGTTGCTCGCCTATGATCAGCAGACCACGCCGGCGGCGCCTTTGCGTTCGGTGCGCGGCTTGATCGGCTATCCTGCGGAATTCCGGTCACGTGCGGGCGTTTCCTGGACAGGAGGCCCATTCACGGCGGGCTTCTCATGGAGCCATGTCGCCGCCTATGAGGATCGAGCTGGAACGCGGATCGACGCCTGGAACACGGCCGACCTTCAACTGGGTTGGGAAGCTGGAGACGGCCTCCGAGCCCTGTTCAACGTCCAGAACCTCTTCGACGCTGATCCGCCCTTCTACGACTCCCCTGCGGGGGTCGGCTTCGATCCTGGCGGCGCGGACGCCCTTGGTCGGGTCATCTCCCTTCAGCTGATCAAGCGCTGGTAGGCCGACATGGCAAAGCGCAACACCCTCGCCGTGGCGGGGATCGGCTTCGCATGCCTGCTTTGGGCGAGCGAGGGCAGGGCGGAGAAGCGGCCCGCCGTCGTCGACGACATCCTGTCGATGTCGAGCTTCGGGGCTTCCTCCCTGTCGCCGGATGGGCGCTATGCCGTCTGGGAGCGGCAGGGGCCCTATGACCAGGGACCGCGCTTCGACCGCGACTGGCGTTCCGCCTGGAGTTCAGGGATGCTGGCGGTGGCGGACCTCGAAGCAGGAAGCCCGCCGAGGCCTATGGCGGGCGGGGCGAAGGGGCTGCTGCTGGGGCCCTGGTCGCCGGACGGACGTCGTCTCATCGTCTATCGGCTGGTCGGTGAAACGGCTGAGGCCGGGGTCGCCGACGCCAGGACGCTTCAGGTGCGATGGACCGGAATGACGCCGGACATGCCGCTGAACGGCGCGGGCGCCGGCTGGCTCGACGCCGACCGGTTCGTGTTGAGCGTCAGGCCCGAGGGCGGCACCCCGTGGCAGCTTCGCTTCCAGACGCCGGGGGCCGAGCTCCAGGCCGAACGTTGGCGGCGCAGCCGCGAGGGACGGACGCCTTCGCGACTGGTTCTGGACAGTCGGGACGCCGCCGTATCGGCTGACGATCCGGTCGACGCCCAGGTCCTGATGACGGTGCGCGCCGAGGACGGCGCGACAACCAGCACGCTCAAGGCGCCGATACGAGACCTTCAAACTTCTCCGAACGGCCGCTGGACGGCCGTCCTGACCCAGGGCGAGGCGACGCCGTTGCGGCCGGAGGAAAGGACCGTCCAGAGCGCGGTGTTGCGGCGCGGACGGCTCGTCCTTGTGGAAAGCGCCACTGGCCGCACCATGGCCGTGGACACCGCGCTGGACGTCGCGCCCAACCTGTTGCGTTGGTCAGCGGACTCCCGCGAGGTCGTCGTCTGGGCGCGACGCGACGGTCAGACCTGGCGGGAGGGCGGGTTGATCCGCGTGTCGACGGATGGTGTGACGCGGAGCGTCGAGACTGCGGGTCTGGAGCCCCGGGAGAAGGGGCGCACGATCGACGACCTGAGACCAGCCCGGGTTGATTGGGTTGGCGATCGCCTGTTGTTCTACGCCCGTCCACGAGACGGCGAACGCTTCGACTGGTGGCGGTTCGATCCGGATGGGCCGGTCGCCGTGACACGGCGGCTTGCCTCAGTCCCGGATAGACTGACTTCTGTGGGGCCTGACTTCGTCATCCTTGTCGCGGACGGCGGCCTTTGGCGGCTGTCGGCGACAGGCGAGATCGCGCGCGTCGTGGATGAGGGGCGCGGCCTGACATCCGCTGAACCCGTCAATTTGCTGGATACGGTGCGCAGCCGGGCGAACAGCGCCGCCCGACGGACCTGGTCGCCCCTTTTTGAGAAGGGACGATTGGCGGCCGTGACGAATGACGGCGGCCTGCTGTGGCGCTCACAGGAGCGTTGCGGCGGCGAGAGCAGGGTGCGGGCTGCGGTCGGCGAACGGGCCCTCCTGACCTGTGACATGGAAGGGGTCTCGACCCTTACGGTCGAAGGGCCAAGCGGCAGGCGCATGCTCGAGGCGCTGAACCCGGGTTTCGCCGACCTGGAGCTGGCGAAGCCCACGGCGATTACTCATCTGGATAGGCTTGGGCGCCCAACGGTCAGCTACCTGTACCGGCCGCCGGGCGTCCCGGCGGAGGCGATCCGCGGGGTCATCGTCAACTTCTACCCCGGGAGCGTTGATAGCGGCCGTTGGCGCGACGCACTGAGCCTGCGGTCGGGCATGCGGTCGCCGATCCTGGCCATGGGCGGTTACGCCGTCCTGTCGGCCAGCACGACGGCCGAAGACGAGAGCAAACGCGCCGAGATGCTGGACGACTTTGCGTCGGGGCTGAACCTGGCGATCGACGCGGCCATGGCAGCCGCGCCTGACCTGCCCTGGTCGCGGCTGGCCCTCTACGGCCATAGTTTCGGGGGCTACGGCGCCCTGGGCGTCGCGGCGCGCACAGATCGGTTCAGGAGCTATGTCGCCTCGTCAGCGCCGACCCTGACGTTCAGCGAGTGGGGAGAGCCCATGCCGGTCAGTCGGCTCTGGCCGAACGAAGGACCGACATGGAACCAGACCATTGGCGCGACCGAACGCGGACAGGCGGCGATGGGCGCTCCGCCATGGGCGGCGCCCGACGCCTACGCCAGAGCCAGCCCGATGCTGGGAGCGCCCTGCATTGCGGCGCCTGTCCTGCTGATCACGGCGGATGGGGACTATGTGCCGGCCACGCAGGCTGAAGTCATGTTTTCCGCCCTGCATCGCCTGGGCAAGCGCGTGCGCCTGGTCACCTACTGGGGCGAGGGACACGGCAAGGCGAGCCCCGCCAATTTCCGCGATCTCCACGGTCAGATCTTCCGGTGGCTGGACGAAACGATTGGAGCCAGCGGGGCTTCAGGCCTGAAGCCTTTGGTCCCAAGCCCGCACCCAACCCTCGAAGAGGGCCGCGACAAGGATGTCCGGGTAGCCCCCATGACGGATCAGGGCGTCACGTGTCAGGATCGACTCGGTCGCGGCGCGGTCAATAACGCCGAGCGCGGCCAGCCGTCCGTCGAGCAGCCAGGGCCGTAGGTCCTCGAGGCCGTCCGCGATCATCCGGCCAAAGAAGGTGGTGAGCTCCCCCTTTGAGCGTCGATTGAGAATCTCTGGCGGGAGCCGCTCCTGGAAGGCGAGCCGTGCGAGGGCGCGGTCTCGCCGACCGAGCGTGAGCTGGGGCGTCGACAGGCCCAGGCAGGCTTCGATCACGGGCTGGGACAGCAGGGGATGGAAGACGTCGACGGCGGCGGTGAGCCGGCTGGGACCATGGAGGCCGTGGCCCTGGAGCAGGCTGAGGACCTGAACGGTCTTGGCCGGTCCCCAGGCAGCGGCGTCTCTTAGCCATGGGTGGGGAGCTGACGGTGCTCCGAGAGGGGCGAAAAGGCCTAGGCTTGGATGCGCTGCATCGGCCTGTGCGCGGCGTCGTGCATCCCTCAGAAGAGTCCAGACGGAGCGCTCGTTGAGGCGGGCCAGCTGGACAAGATCGGGTGAGGCGAGCGCGCGCCAACCTTTCAGTCTCCAAAGATCGAAGAAGACTTCCGGCGTCGCGGGCTGAACCAGCATGCCGTCGCCGCCCTTGCCCGTGAACACGGCCTGGGCGCCAACATCGGCGCAACGGACGGCCCATTCATGGTCGAAGGCCCCATCAAGCGCGGCAAGCGAGGGGCGAAGGCGCTGCGGCGCGGCTTCGAGTTCTTCACGGGTGAGAGGCGAAGCGTGACGAGCGAAGGTCGTTACCTCGATGTCGAGATGTTCGGAGAGCCTATCGACGAAGCGGCGTTCATCCGCCCCTGGACCGGGACCAAAGGCGTTGAGCCAGAGGCGGACCGGGCGGCGCGGATGCAGCGCGGCCGCCACCAGGCTGGAGTCGAGACCGCCTGACACCTCGGCGGCGACGACGTCCGCCGCTGAGGCCAGGCCGTCCACGGCTTCGTCCACGGCCTCTCGGAGATGGGCGGCCGCCTCGGACGGCGTGAGTGCGATCAGGTCGGGGCGGTGAATATGAGCCGCGGGGCTCCAGAGGGTCGTCGTCTCGTCTGTGACGAGATCCCGCATCTCGCCGGGAAGGAGGGCGACAGGGCCGTCCAGCAGGAGCTCGGCGCCGAGGGCAAGGGGGTTCCTGACCGCCGCGGATATCCGCTCGACCGAAATCCGCCAGTCAGCCGCGACGGTCCGTATGAGGGCGTCAGGGACGTCAGACGCGACGAAGGTCAGGCCGTGAGCGGTCCAGACCACGGCTTCTCGTGCGCCGGAGGGATCGCGCAGCGCTGCGGAGACCGCCCCGGCCGGGTTGAGAATGACGCCGACGAAACGGCCCCAGATCCGCGCCAGGAGTTTGAAGTCATAGGCGCGACGATCTTGGTCATCGACGGCGGGAAAGACGGGACGTCTGCGGTCGAAAATGTCACCGATCAGGGTCCATGGGCCGATCTGACGGATGGACGGCGGGCGGGGACCCCAGGTGATCAGCCAAGTCAGTGATGACAAGGCGTGAGATACATAGCCAAGACGCTCCGCCTCGTCCCGAACCGCGCGAGACAGACGCTCGCCGTTCGGATCGTCCGGACGCCGGCCGCAAAGAAGAAACTCGCCCATCAGGCGGCCATGATGGGCGTGAAGCCGCTGACACGGTCGAGGGAATCGCCGACGACGGCGTCTCCGACCTGGACCCAGCAGTGGGCGAAGAAGGGCCAGGTTCGCACGCCGAACACCCAGTCGGCGTCCAGGCCGCGCTGGCGGAGATGACGATGCAGCATCCAGGACCGTTGGAGGCAATCGCCTTCGAAGGGGGCCCAGGGACGTATGATTTCGAATGCGGTCGCCTCGCGCAAAACGGCGGCGAGATCGCGCCGGCCTGGCTTTTTGTTCTGGCGTCGAGCGGCCTGGAGCAAGGCGGGAAGCGAACGGCGCTTGAACGCGAAGGTGCCCGAAAGAGCGTTGAAGAAGGCTCGCGCCTGAACAACTCGCGACGATGGAGCCGCTAGGCGGAGAGCTTTTGTCGCCAGCGGGAGGGCGCGCCGAGTGGGCTCGCGCGTCGCTGAAGTCAGCCCGGCGACGGCGAGATCGTTCAGAATCGTCGGCTCCGCGGCAACGCCCCCGCCTTGGCGAACAGAATGCAGCAGGGCGGCGGCGCCGACCATGAGGATATAGGCGTCGGCCTTCACATCCAGGACCACGATGTCTTCATCCACCCACGCCAGATGCACGCCGGGCGCGAGATCGATCTCCGGTAATCGAGGCATGGCGGGTCTCCGGGCCGGCAACCGGGCGGCCGCCTTTGGCGGCCGCCCGGCGCGTCTCACATGGGGAATTTCGACCACAGGCCGGCCGTTTCGACGAAGTCGCCGCGGATCTCCAGCCGGGTGAGATCTTGTGCGCTGCCGACGCGCACCAGTTTCAGCACTTGGGTCTGCATGTCAGTCTCCTGGTTCAATTCGCCACCTATCGTGGCGGACCCAGAGAGCGCCCGGAGCGACGGTCGGTGAAGCTATATCTGGAGTATATCTTGCGTCGTCGGTCGCTCAGCGGCCGGGCTTGGGGCGCGCCTTGGCGAGGGCGTCTTGGCCCGTCCGGATCCAGGCGAGGGCTTCGGTCTGGGCCGCGCTCGCATCGGCCAATCGATCAAACATTGCTGTCACCGCGCTGACGATCGTGCGGACGTCGAGATCAGCAATGCGCTCGCCCTGAGTTCTGTAGAAGGATTGGAGACCGACCGTAAGGGAGGTGACGAGCTGGTTGTCGGCGGTGAGAACGGCGAGCTCAGGCGCTCCTATGGAAACCGCCATCGCCAGAGCATGGGGGTCGCTTCGAGTAGCGCGGGCGAAGCGATGGATATGGTCTGGATTATGACGGGCCTCGCCCGCCTCGAAGCGTTGGTAGGTGCGCAGCGGCATGTTCATGGCGTCGGCGACTTCGCTCGAGCTCATGCCGCGCAGGCGTCGAACGGCCCGGATCGCCGATGAGAGCAACGCGCCGTCATGCGTAGAGGCCGGCGGAACGCCTTTCGTTTCCGCATCCATTTTGCACCCCGTGATTGCAGCCGTTGAGGCCGGAACGACGTGTAGCGACGAAGACCGCGCCGCTTTCCGGCGCGTCCACCGCCAGCGTTCGGCGGGATGGCGACGTTCTTCGGCGCGAGAGAACGTTGGTGTCCCTCAACTCATTGGAGAACCCGGCCTCGCTGTTCAATAGTTTTTTGATCCGAGGGGAGGTGACATTGTGACCCGCAACCGCGATCCGTTCCATCAGGCGCTTGGCAGCCTGAGGTTGCGCGTGGAGCAGGGCCTCTATGGCGCGGGGCGGCCTGTCGTGATCGTCGAGGAGGCGCAACGCCTGCGATTGTCGACCACGCCGGTGCGCGAGGCCCTGGCCTGGCTGGCCGGCGCGGGCCTGGTCGAACGCGCCCCGCTCGGCGGCTACGTCACCCTTCAACTGGATACGGCGACGGTGCGTGACCGCCTGGCCTTCCGCCTTCATTGCCTCAGGCTCAGCCTTGAAGGCACAGGCGGCCTTCCGGCCGCGCTGACGCCGGATGAGGACGGCGCGCGGGCCATGCTCCATCGCGATCTCGACCGTCTGGTCCAGAGCAGCGGAAGCGACGCCCTCCTTGACGCCTTTCGGCGGGTCTCGTCGCGCCTAGCCCAGATCAGAGGAGCGGAGGAACAGGTCTTCGCCGACCTGGACGACGAAGCCGCCGGGATCTCCACTCTTCTGGCCCAGGCGGACATCCAGGCGCTCGAAGCCGCGCTGAGCCGTTACCATCATCGCCGGATGGAGGCCGCAGCCCTCCTTGTGCTGGAAGCCACGACCGGGGCTCCGCCGGACATCGCGGGCGATCCGTCGTGAAGGGGCGGCTGGTTGGCCTGGCCGTGGGAGCGGTCGCCGGGTTGACGGCGGGGACCCAGATGTTCGCCTGGACCTACGGCTGGTCGCCAGTCCTGGGGCCAGCCTGGCGCGTGACGTCAGATGTGGTTTTGTATCCGCCGTGGTCGATCCTGACCTGGCGAAGGACCTACGCGGACGAAGCCCGCGACGCCCTGAACCGAAGCGGCGTCGCCATCCTGATGGGCGCCTTGGGCGGGCTGGGCCTGGGCGTCCTGGCGGACGGTCAGGTCAGATCAGGCCGGCGGCGTGGCTGGGGCGGTCTGGCGGAGGCGCGGCGGGCGGGATTGTTGGGAAGGGCGGGCTGCGTCCTCGGCGTCCTGGACGGACGACTGCTGGCGACGACCGATTTGCGGCCGACCCTGGTGACGGGCGGGACGCGCAGCGGCAAGGGCAGGGGGCATGTCGTCCCGAGCCTGTTGAACTGGACCGCCAGCGTCCTCGTCCATGATCCCAAGGGCGAGCTCTGGGCCGTGACGTCCGGTTGGCGAGGGCGGTTTTCGCACGCCCTCTATCTGGCCCCCCGACATGCCGCCTCGGCGCGGTGGAACCCCCTGGCGGAAATCCGGCCCGGGCCGGGTGAACTGGCCCAGGTGCAGCGGCTGGTGGCCATCCTGTCGGACCCGGGCGGGACCCGCGACGAGGAAGCGATCTGGGACAAGGCGGCCTCCGAGATCCTTGAGGCGGTGATCCTGCACGTCCTCTACACGGCCGAGGATCAGGACAAGACGCTGCTGAAGGTCCGGGCGCTGTTGGCTGATCTCGACGAGGCGGCGGACGCCATGCTGAAGACCCTGCATCGGTCTGGGCCTGACGGCGAGCCTGAGGCCCACCCTTTCATCCAGACGGCGGTGAAGGGCTATGCGGCCATGCACGACCGTTTCCGCACCTCCGTTCAGGGCACGGCGCGCTCCTATCTGAAATGGCTGGCGGGCGAGGATGTGGAGCGGGTCCTGTCCGCGTCCGACTTCGCCATGGGCGACCTGATGTGCGCCGAGGCGCCCGTCTCCCTCTACGTCCAGGTCGCGCCCGCCGATGCGGCGGCGCTCCGGCCTCTGGTGCGACTGATCTTCTATGCGGCGGCCCAGGCCCTGACCGCCGAAGAGAAACGCGACGCGGCCGGACGAGACAAGCGCCACAAGTTGCTGATGGTCATGGACGAGTTCCCGCTGCTGGGGCGGCTGGCCTTCTTCGAGAAGGCCCTGCGGCTGATGAGCGGTTACGGGATCAAGGCCCTGTTCGTGGCCCAGTCGCTCAACGACATCGTCGAGACCTACGGGCCCCACAACACCATCCTCGACAACTGCCATGTCTATACGGCCTTCTCGGCGCTGGACCCGCTGACTCAGGACAAGGTGTCGAAGCTGACCGGCTCGGTCAGCGAGACCCGGACCAGTCGCAGCGGACCGTCGGGGTTGGGGGGCGGCCGCAGCAGCGTGTCGCGCTCTGAGGTTGAGAGACCTCTGCTGGAGCCCGGCGAAATCCGGTCCCTGCCGGATGAGCAGCAACTCGTCTTTGTCGCGGGCCAGAGGCCGCTCCGAACCCACAAGCTCTTGTATGACCGGCGCGAGCCGTTTCGCAGCCGCGCCGGCGCGACGCCGCCAGACCAGACGCTCGGGGTCGATGGACCCGGCCGGCCGCCACATCACTGGCTCGGACGGCGCAGTCTCGGTCGGGACGCCATGGCCAGCCTGCCCCTGTTCAAGGAGGTCGCGGGGGCCATGGACGACAGGAAGGCCGCCTCGCGCGCCGCCGACATCTATGGGCGGGTGGCCCAGGAAATGGCGGCGCAACAGGCGGTCCTGGATCAACTGCAAGGAGGGAGCGATGGCTAGAAGTGAAAAGCTGGCTACGCGCGTGCAAGTCTACCTCAACGACCCCAAGGTGGTGTCGAGCCTCAACCGGGAGGCCCGGGTCGGGCGGATCGCCCTGAGCCAGGCCGCCGGCCAGGCCATTGTCCGCGGACTGCTCCGGCGCCCCGGCGCCGATCCTGACGACCGGCTGCTCAACCTGGAACGCTCGCTGCGCGACCATATGCGATCGACCGGCCGGGACATGCAGATCGTCCAGGAGCTGCTGATCGAGGTGGCCAAGGCCTTCTTCCTGCGCCTGCCCGACGCGGTTGCCGATGAGGATCCGACGGTCCAGGCCGCCGTGGAGCGTCGCATCGAGCGCCTCCTGGACGCGACCGCCGCCCGCATCGTCTCGGGGCGCCGGGAAGGGGAGCGGGCGGCGGTTCCACGCGAGCCTTCGTCGTTCGCACCCGCCAACTAGCGGCATGGCCCCGCATCCGATCATCGCCGAGCGCAAGCTGGAGGCCCTGCGACACGCTCTGGGCGAGACGGTCCTGGCCGCGCTGGAGGCGCCGGACGTAGTGGAAATCCTGGCCAATCCCGATGGCCGACTGGTGCTGGACCGGATCGGCGAGGGACGTCGCGACACGGGGCGGCGCCTGTCGGTCGAGGCCCGTGAGCGAACGATCCGGTTGATCGCCGACTATGTCGGGGAAACGGTCACGCGAGAGGACCCGCGCCTGTCCGGCGTCCTGCCGGGGACCGGGGAGCGGTTCCAGGGCGTCATGCCGCCGGTCTCCGCCGCGCCCGCCTTCTCCATCCGCAAGCGCCCGGCCGTGATCTGGCGGCTGGGGGACTATGTGCGCGACGGGGTGATGAGCGAGAACCAGGCTGCAGCCTTGCGTATCGCGGCAATGGATCGACGCAACTTGCTGATATCTGGCGGAACCGGGTCTGGAAAGACGACCCTGGCCAATGCCGTCCTGGGCGAACCGGCCTTCGCTGACGATCGGGTCTTTCTTATCGAGGACACGCCTGAACTCCAGTGTTCGGCCTGGGACCAGGTGTCCGTTATGACCCGCCGGCAGCCGACGGTCATCGGCGTGGCGGACCTGGTGCGCGACGCTCTGCGCATGCGGCCGGACCGGATCGTCATCGGCGAGATGCGCGACGGGGCGGCCGCCCTCGAGACCCTGAAGAGCTGGAACACCGGACATCCCGGCGGGCTGTCCACGATCCACGCCAACTCCGCCCAAGAGGCCCTGCGTCGCCTGGAGGACCTGATAGGGGAGGTGACGAGCCAGGTCCCGCAGCGGATGATCGGCGAGGCTGTGGATTGCGTCGTCCACATGCAGAGGACGGCGTCAGGCCGTCGGGTCGAGGCCGTGATTTCCGTCGGCGGCTTTGACGGCGATTCCTATCAGACCCAGGTCCTGGCCTGACGGGCGAAGGCGCAAGCGGACATTATTTGCAGCGAAGCTGGAACCCGGATGAAGGCTTCAGGTTGATGGGCTGATCGCCGGATGAAAATCGGACGGTTGAGGTTAGGATCATCGCTCAGAAATGGGTGAAGCCCAGCCCCCAATGAAAGCCCGACGCGCACCCCGAAAAGGGCAACGCCGGGCTTTCGCTGTTTCTGGGGCATGCCATCATTCACCTGTTCAGGCGACGATTGCTGTCATCAGCCAGTGCTTGAAGGCGGCTGCGTCAGCGGCGGTCTCGAAAGCGTAATTGTCGCCCTGGGCATAGAACCATCTGTCGCCGGGCCTCTTCTCCAGCCAGGCGATGATCTGGGCTCGTACCTCCGGCCCCCGGTCCGGCATGCTCATGGTGACGGTCTTGCCCTTGGCCTTGGCGTGTTCAATCGGCGTCAGTCGTTTCATCGTCGCGGTAGAGGGCGGTTCGCTGGCTGTGTCGATGCGCGGCTTCCGGTTCTCAACAGCTGCGTCCGGCCTGGGGACTAGATGACCTTCAGACCCAGTTCGGCCAGCAGGGCGCCGGCCTGGGCGCGGGAGATGGTCGCGCCCTTGAAACGTCGGGCGTCGTTTAGCCGGAGCCCGCCGAGATCGGCGCCGCGGAGGTCCGCGCCTTCGAACCGGGCGTCGACTTGATGGCTGTCGCGCAGGCTGCAGTTGTCCAGCACGGCGTCGCGGAAATCACAGCCGGCCAGGTCGGCGTGACTGAAGTCGACCGTCTCCAGGGTCTGCTTTCTGAAGGAGAAGCCCGCGAGGCGGGCGGAAGCCAGGGTCGTTTCGACGAAACGCGTGCCGACGTGACGCGATCGCGAGAAGTCCGCGCCCGTCAGCTTGCACCCGGTGAAGACCGCCTCCGAGAGGCTGGCGCCGGTGAAGCGGGCGTTGTTGAGGTCGCTGGAACGCCAGGTCGAGGTGTCCAGCCGCGCGGCGGTGAAGTTGGCCATGGCGCCGCGGCACCCGGTAAAACGCGTGTCATCCAGCTGCGCGCCGGTGAAGTCCGTCCCCTTGAAGCTGCAGCGTTCGAACTTCAGGCCGTTCAGGTCGAGATTGGACAGGTCGGCCTCGTCCAGGATGCAGGTCTCCAGGACGAGATCGGCGCCGGCGGCCGACTTGAGCAGGGCGACGAGGTCGGATCGCGAAAGCGTCTGGCCGTCAATTTTGTGGTCCATGGGGCGCCTGAAGGAGTCTGTGGAGCCTCGCGGCTACCACATAGATTGCGGCGGAATTCTGGCGAACTGCGAAGCCGTCTGCAGCCGGACCAGGTCCGGCCTCAGCCGAAAGGGGCCGGACAGGCGCGCCGGTCGGGGAGGGCTTTCGGCCGGAGGCCTGACGGCAGGCGGCTTTCCGGGGAGGTTTCTGCTCCGCAGACGATCCGGCGCCGAGAAGCCCGGCGAAGGCTTGCGGCGATGCGGCTGAAACTCGTGAGAGACTTGTTCAGCAAGTCGTTTTAACTCACAGAAATTGCTTATTATTTTCTATTGACAGCCTGTGGATGGTTTTGCTTGCAATGAGTCGCAACGCGCTGAATGGCGCTGAACTCAGGGAGGCGATCATGAAGCGGAGCGTAGGACGACGCCTGTTCGGCGCAGCATTGGCGAGCGGACTTCTGGCGGCCGGAACGGCTCTGGCGGGCGGGTCGGGCATGCCCTGGGAGGGACCGATCCAGCAGGTGGTCCAGTCGATCACGGGACCCGTGGTCCAGGCCGCGGCCGTGATCGCCGTGGTCCTGTTCGGCGCCGGGGTCGCCATGAGCGAAAGCGGTTCCTCCATGCGAAGGGCTCTGGGCATCCTGTTCGGCCTGACCATCGCCTTCGCGGCCTCGACCTTCTTTCTCGACTTCTTCGGCTTCGCCGGCGGCGTGGAGATCGTCTGATGGCGCGCTTCGCCGATGATCTGCAGCCCGAGGGCTGGAATCTTCCCGTCGCCCAGGCCCTGGTCGAGCCGGTGCTGATGGCCGGCATGCCCCGCGACTACGCCGTGCTTATGGGCACGACGGCCATGGTACTGGGCCTGGCTCTGCGTATCTGGTGGCTCGGCCTGCTGTGGTGGGCCGTGGCTCATGCCGTGGGCCTATGGGCTGCGCGCGCCGACCGGCGCTTCTTCGACGTCCTGCGGCGCCATCTGGCCCTGCCAGGGCATCTGGACGCGTGAGGCTGTCATGCGCTTCCTCGACGAACATCGCCGTCGCCCCGCCAGTCTGGCGGATCATCTGCCCTGGGCCGCCCTGGTCTCGCCGGGCGTGGTTCTGAACAAGGACGGCTCCTTTACGACCGCCTTCAGCTTCAGGGGGCCGGACCTGGAGTCCTCGACGGAAGAGGAGCTGATGGCGGTCCGGGCGCGACTGAACAACGCCCTGAAGCGCCTCGGCACCGGATGGTGTCTGCATGTGGAGGCCTGTCGGCGTCCGGCGGCCGCCTATCCCGAGAGCGAGTTCGAGGCGGAAGCGGCCTGGCTGGTCGACGCCGAACGCCGCGACCGCTTCGAGGACGCCGAGCCGGCCTTCGAGACCGATTTCCGCCTGGCCCTGACCTGGCTGCCGCCGGCCGACGAGACGCGGCGGCTGGAGCGGTGGCTGTTCGACGGCCTGGCCCGGGCCGGACAGGACTGGCGCCAGACCCTGGCGACCTTCCGCCGTGAGGCAGACGTCACCTTCGACCTGTTGGCGGACGCCCTGCCGGAGATCGCGCCGCTGGAGGATGCGGCCCTGCTGACCTGGCTACACGCCTGTGTCTCGCCCAATCCCCATCCGGTACGGCCGCCGGAGACGCCCGTCTTTCTCGACGTCTGGCTGGCCGACGCCGGCCTGACGGGCGGTACCGCGCCGCGCCTTGGCGACCAATGGCTCAGGACGGTGTCCGTGCGGGGCCTGCCCTCGGCGACCCGGCCCGGCCTGCTCGACGGCCTCGGCTCTTTGCCTTTCGCCTATCGCTGGACCGCCCGCTGGATCGGTCTCGACAAGCCCGAGGCCGAGCGGGAGATCGTCAAGCTGCGCAAGCGCTGGTTCTCCAAACGAAAGGGCGTCGGGGCCCTGCTGAGGGAGGCGATCACCCGGGAGGAGCAGCCCCTGATCGACACCGACGCGGCCTCCAAGACGGAGGAATGCGACGGAGCCCTGGAGATGCTCGGGGCCGAGGCCTGCGCCTTCGGCTATCTGACCCTGACCGTCACTGTGCTGGATCCGACGGAGGCGGGGGCGGCCGCCAAGGCCAGGGCCATCGAGGCGGCGCTCAACGCCCAGGGGCTGACCGCGCGGATCGAGGATCTCAATGCGGTGGAGGCCTGGCTCGGATCCTTGCCGGGCGAACCCTATGCCGATGTGCGCCGGCCCCTGGTCTCGACCCTCAATCTGGCCGACCTCCTGCCGGTGTCGGCGGTCTGGGCCGGACCGTCTGGCGACGCCTGCCTGGACGGGCCGCCTCTGGCGGTCGCCCGCACGACCGGCTCCACGCCTTTTCGGCTCGTGCTCCATGTCGGCGACGTTGGCCACGCCATGGTCGTGGGTCCAACAGGCTCCGGCAAGAGCGCGCTCCTGTCCTTTCTGGCCCTGCAGTGGTTTCGCTATCCGGGCGCGAGGGTGGTCTTTTTCGACAAGGGGCGCTCGGCACGCGCGGCGACTTTGGCCGCCGGCGGGCGCTGGACGGGGTTGGAACCGGGCGCGGCCTTCTCCCTTCAGCCCCTTGCCGGGATCGACCGTGAGGACGAACGCGCCTGGGCCGCAGAATGGATCGCCGAGACGGTGCGCCAGGCCGGGCTGGAGCCGACGCCGCGGGTACGGGAGGAGATCTGGGCGGCCCTGGCGGGGCTCAGCGAGGCGCCTGCTGAGCAGAGGACGCTGACCGTCTTCTGCGCCCTGGTGCAGAACAAGGCCGTGGCGGCGGGGCTTGAGGCCTTGACCCTGAAGGGGCCGCACGGCGCCCTTCTGGACGGGGCAGGCGGGAGCCAGGCGCCGAGCCGGTTCGACACCTTCGAGCTCGAGGCCCTGATGGCGACGCCCTCGGCGGTCGCGCCTGTGCTCTCGGCTCTGTTCCACCATCTCGAACGGAGTTTCGACGGCCGACCGACCCTGCTGGTGCTGGACGAGGCCTGGTTGTTTCTCGACGAGACGGCCTTTGCGGCCAAGATCCGCGAATGGCTGAAGACCCTGCGCAAGAAGCGCGTCGCCGTGGTCTTTGCGACCCAGAGCCTGGACGACGTGGCGGCGTCGCCGATCGCCGCCACCCTCATCGAGTCCTGCCCGACCCAGGTCTTCCTGCCCAATCCCCGAGCGCTCGAGCCATCGTCCGCCGAACTCTACCGGGGGTTTGGCCTGAACCGGCGGCAGTTGGAGCTGATCGCCTTCGCCGCGCCCAAGCGCGCCTACTACTGGCGTCAGCCCCAGGGACGACGGCTGTTCGACCTGCGGCTGTCGGGCGTGGCCCTGGCCCTTTGCGGGGCAGGATCACCCGAGGACCAGGCCCTCATCGACGCCGTGCTTTCGCGATCCGGCGAGGCCGGCTTCGCTCGTGAATTCCTCAAAGCCAAGGGAGTGCGACATGTGGATTCCGTTTTTGACGCCTTCGCTGCGCCGCTGGCGGCCGAATAGCCGCTTGAGCCTGGTCGCTGCTGTTGCGGTTCTGATGTCGGCTGATCCGACGCAGGCCCAGCAGGTCGTATTCGACCCACGCAACCACATGGAGAACGCGCTCCAGGCGGCGCGCCAGCTCGAGAGCCTCGCCAACGAGGCGCGGAGCCTGGCGGCCTCGCCCTACAGCCATCTGGTCCAGAACAGCCAGGCGCTGCAGGACATGGCCGAGTTGGCCCGGACGGCTCGAGGCCTGGCGACCTCGGTGGACGGGTTGGAGCGGCAGTTCGCGGACCTCTATCCCGAGGACCTGTCGGGGACCGACGCCCTGGATATGCTGGAACAGAGCCGTGGTCGGACCGCCAATGCACGACGCACGGCCGAGGATCTTGCCCGGACAGCCGCCGATCTGGAACGGCTGGGGCAGGGGCGCGGCCAGCGTCTCTCCGGGGCGCTGACTGCGAGCCAGTCCGCCCAGGGCCAGACGGCCGCCGTCCAGTCGTCCAACCAGATGCTGGCGGTCCTGGCCGAGGACCTGGCCGCCCTGCGGGTCATCATGCTGGCCCAGGCCCGGCTCCTGTCTGAGGGGGCGGCGCGGGACGCCGCCGAGCGGACGGCGGGGGCTGAAGCGCGTCGCCGGATGTGGGCGCGGCCGGCCGCCGTCCCGAACCCGCCGGCCTTCGACCCGCTGTCGAACGCGCGGAACTGAGGGAGCAGGGCGATGGCGGCATCCGTCGGCGTGGAGACCCCCAACGAGCTGATGACGGTCTTCTCCAATACGGTCTCGGCGGGGTTCAGCGCGCTGCAGGGCCCGGTCAATGGCGTCTTTGGGCTGATGATCGCCCTGGTCGTGGCCCTGACCGGCATCCAGTGGGCCCTGTCCTCCAACCGCGAAGTCCTGGCGTCCGGCTTCGGCAAGATCCTGCTGATCGGCGCCTTCGCCTGGCTGATCAACGACTGGCAGGCCCTGTCGGAGACCATCTACGCGGGTTTCCTCGAACTGGGGCTGACGGCCGGCGGGGGCGATCTCAGCCGGGCCGACTTCCTCAATCCCGGCGCCATCCTCGCGGAAGGCTGGCGGATCGTGAAGGCTCTGGGCGACACGCCGGCGCCGGTCGAGAATCCGCTCGACATCGCCGGCAACCTGACCGACGCCCTGATCCTGGGCCTGGCCATGATCGGCATCATGCTGGCCTTCGCCGTCCTGGCCCTGCAGATCATCGTCTCCCTGGTCGAGTTCAAGATCGTGACCCTGGGCGGCTTCATCCTTCTGCCCTTCGGCATATGGAGCAAGTCCGCCTTCCTGGCCGAACGGCCGCTGGGCTATGTCGTCTCGTCTGGGCTCAAGGTCCTGGCCCTGGCCATCGTGGTGTCGGGCGCGCGCACCGTCTTCGACCAGCTCCAGCCTTCGGCCAATCCCGACATCTATGAAGCCCTGACCATTCTGGTCGCCGCCATCCTCCTGGCCATGCTGGCCCTCTTCATTCCCAACCTGGCCTCGGCCCTCGTGACCGGCGGGCCGGCCCTGGGCGCGGGCGCGCTTGTGACCGGCGGACTGGCGGTCGGCGGTGCAGGTCTCCTGGCGGGCGCGGGTCTGGTCGCGACCGGCGGGGCCGCCGCGCGCCTGGCTGGGCCGGCGCGCGCCGCCTCAGGTGCGGGGGCAGGGCGCTCGACGCCGCCATCTGGTTCGGGCTCGCCCTCGTCCCCGTCTTCGCCTTCATCGCCCTCGCCTTCACCAACGTCGCCCAGGCCTGGCGGGCCGGCGCGCGCCTCCAATGACAACCCGTCACCGTCGGGACCGAGATCCGCGCCTGGAGGGACCGGCGTCAGCGAGGCCCAGCGGGCCTGGTCTCCGGATGCCGGCCCGCAGCAGGAAACGTCTTCGGCTGCGGAGGCGCGCCCGGCATCGACGTCGGGGAAGGACGCAGCGGGCGAGATGCCGGGTCCGATGGGTGGTTCAGGCCCGGCTCGAAAGCCCGAAACCATCGCCCGCGAGGCGGAAACGGCGCGGCGGGATTTCCACCGCGCGGCGGCGGAGGGCGGCGCCCCGGCGAGGGGCAGGCGTCAGGGTCGATCCGCAGCCCTTCAGGCCTTCTTCGTCGCCAACGCCGGACGCGGCCTGATGCCGTCGGGCGAGACCAGCGGCGTCCTGTCGCCCTCCCTCAAGACCGAGGAGCCCTGAGATCATGCATCCCTTCTTCCGACCCCGGCGGGCGCTGAGCTCCGCCCCGGACTCCACTCCCTATCAGCGGGCCGGCCAGGTCTGGGACGACCGCATGGGCCTGTCCCTGGCCCATGCCCGCAACTGGCGGCGCATGGCCCTGGCCAATCTGGTACTGGCCGGTTTCCTCGGCGCGGGCTGGTGGGTCCAGGCCGAGCGGGCCGTGGTCTTGCCCTTCGTGGTGGAGGTGTCGGACTGGGGCGAGACCCAGAGGATCACCGCCATCGGCGGCCGCTACGAGCCCAGCGAGGCCCAGGTCGGCCATGCGCTCAGTGGCTGGATCCGCGACGTCCGCTCCAAGAGCATCGACCCCATCGTCATCCGGCAGAACTGGCTGCGGGCCTATGACCTGATGACGCCGCGCGCCGCCGCCTTCCTCAATGCCTGGGCCCAGACCCACGACCCCTTCGTCGACGCCGGTCGGGAGGCGGTCAATGTCGAGGTCCTCAACGTCGTGCGCCGCACCGAGCGGACCTACGACCTGCAATGGCGCGAGACCCGCTTCGTGAACGGCCAGCAGGCCGGGAGCGAACGCTGGCGGGCCCTGATCACCACTGGACTCCAGCCGCCCCGCACCGAGGCCGAGCTGATGAAGAACCCCCTGGGACTGAAGATCGAGGACGTATCATGGACCCCCGACGCCTCCTGAAGCCGACCTTGACCCTGGCCGCAGGCCTGCTGATGTCCGGCTGCGCTATGCTGCCGGGCGTGGATGATGAGGGCCTGTGGTCTGGTGCGGCACCTGAGCAGGCGGTCGCAGCGCCCCATGTTCTGGACGCCGTTGCCGAAGAGGCCGCGCCCGTCGAAAGCGCCACGGCCGTTCCCTATCTCTCTGTGGCGAGCCGGGCGCCGGCGGAAGATCAGTCGCCGCACGCCCCCGCGCCGTCGCCGGCGCCGGCGCCGACGCCGACCGGGCGGGCCGCGATCGCCCGCGCCAACCAGGCGGCGCGCGCGCCGTCCCGCGCGGACGGTTTCGTCGGCGGGGTTCAGCTCTTCGCCTGGTCGCCGGGGCGGGTGTTCGAGATCTGGACGGCGCCCCTGCGCGTCACCACCCTGACGCTCGGAGAGGGCGAGGTCCTGGTCTCCAAGGCCGCCGGCGACACGGTCCGCTGGCAGATTGGCGAAGTCGCCTCGGGAACGGGAGCGGCGCTCCGGACCCATGTCCTGCTGAAGCCGCTCGAGCGCGGGCTGGAGACCAACCTGGTCCTGACCACCAATCGCCGCGTCTATCTGCTGGACCTCAAGAGCGGGGCGGCTGACGCCTTCAACGCGGCTGTGGCCTGGGATGAGGTTGCGCCGGTCGGATCTGGGGCGGGGCCTGAGACTGACAACGATGAACCGAAAGGCCCCGACCCGCTCGTGACGCCGCAAGGGCCGCTCGACGCGCGCTACCGCATCGAACCCCGGGGGCGGCGGGCGCGCTGGACGCCGTCGTCGGTCTTCAACGATGGACTGCGCACCTTCATTTCCTTCGACGCCGACCTGCAGGTCGACGAGGCGCCAGTGCTGTTCGTGCTGACGCCGGAAGGCGAAGCCCAGCTGGTCAACTACCGCCAGCAGGGCAGGATGTTCGTGGTCGACCGCCTGTTCGACCGCGCCGAACTGCGCCTTGGGGATCGCCGCCCTCAGGTCGTGCGGATCCATCGTCTGGCCGGAGCAGTCCGATGAACGGGCCGAAGAACGGGCCTGACACGTCTGGCCTGTCCGCGACGGAGGGGCCGCAGCCGAAAGAGCCGGCGCCGGGTCTGTCCCTGCGCGCGCCGCGGCCGCCGGTGATCCGGCTGCGCAGATCGGTCGTCCAGGTCATGGTCATGGGCGGCGTGGTTCTGGTGGGAGGCTCCCTGGCCTGGGCCTTCGTGATCCAGCCCGAGCTTCGCGCCAATGCGCAGGAGCGGGCGATCGAGAACCGTCCGGACAATGGGCGGGGCGTGGTGCGGCCGACCGAGGTCGTCACCCGCCAGCCGTCCAGCTACGACCGCCTGCCGGAACCTCGGGGCGGGGCGGCGCCGGAAGCCGCCGATCCGCCGTCTGCGGCGACGCCGGCCTCCGTCTATCCTGCGCAGGCCTATCGTCCGCCGCCGGCGCCGAGGTCCATGGCGGCTGCCGGCGCGGACCAGGCGGCGCGCTCGGCCCTGTTCTTCGATGCAGGGAGGGGCGGAGGTTCGTCGGCAGAGGGGGCCGCGTCGTCGACGCCGGGATCAGGCGAGGGCTCGGCGGTGAACGGACGGCGGGGCTCCGCATACAACGAGAACGCCCTGGTCGCGCCCCTGTCGCCCTTCGAGCTCAAGGCCGGCACCGTGGTCCCTGCCGCCCTGCTGACCGGCGTCGACACCGCCCGCGCGGGGCCGGTCGTCGCCATGGTGACCCAGAACGTCTTTGATACGGTGAGCGGACGGCACCTGCTGGTGCCCCAGGGCACGCGGCTGATCGGTCGTCATGAGGGTGAAAGCGCCTATGGCGACCGGCGGGCCTTTCTCGTTTGGGATCGCCTCATCCTGCCGAACGGCAAGAGCCTGATCCTCGGCGGCGAACCCGGCGTGGACGCCCAGGGGGCGGTCGGCGTGCGCGGACAGGTCGACCGGCGCCTGTTTCCCCTCCTGGTCGGGACCCTCTTCGCGGGAGCCATCACCACGCTCGGACAGATCGCCCGGGACGAAGGCGGCGGGAGCGATGGAGGGCGGGGTTCAGGCGGCTGGCTCGGCGACGCCGGGGATGCGGCCGCGATCGAGGGCGCCCAGGTGGGCGGCCGTCTGGTGGATCGCGAACTGGAAGTCCGACCCTCCATACGCCTTCGGCCTGGTGCGCCGGTCCGGGTGCTGATCACCCGCGACGTGATCCTGGAGGCCTACAGGCCATGAGGCGCCGAACATTCCAGCGGTGGGTTGCGCCGGTGGCGGCGGCCGGCCTTTTCGGCGTGGCTCTGATCGTCGGGGACGACTGGCCGGACTGGATCCTGGTGAATGAAAGTCCGAGCGTGCCGCCTGGTCTCTATTTCCGCACACGCGCGACGGCGGAGCGCGGCGCACTCGTGGCGATCGCCCAGCCGGCGGCGGCGCGATCCTATCTGAAGCACCTCGGGATGCCGCACGACGTCCTCCTGCTCAAGCGCGTCGCAGCCGTAGAAGGCGACCGGGTCTGCGCCGGGTTCGGAATAGTCCGGACGCCAGGGCGACGGGTGCGAACGCTCGATCGTGATCGCCAGGGCGCGGCCTTGCCGGTCTGGCGCGATTGTCGCCGTCTGGCGCGCGACGAACTCTTCCTGCTCGGCGACACGCCGGGAAGTTTCGACAGCCGTTATTTCGGCCCTGTCCTGCGAGGGGAGGCGGTGGGGGTCTATCGGGAGGTTCTGACATGGTGAGACTGGTTTTTGCGGCGGCGCTTCTTCTGAGCGCGCCGGCTGCAGCCTCGGCCCAGGATATAGACTGGAGCCGGGCCGGGGGCGATCTGTTCGGACGTCCCTTTGCGGCGCAGGCGGCGGAGCCTGAGGACGGGGATGATCTTCGCTTGGCGCCGTTGACCCAGCCGTTCGGCGACGCCGTGGCCGCCGCAGCCGCGCGTCACGGTCTGGACCCGAAGCTGCTTCACGCTCTCGTAATGACGGAAAGCGCCTACCGATCGAATGCTGTCTCCCCGGCGGGAGCGGCGGGCCTGACGCAACTCATGCCCGCGACAGCGCGGGAGCTCGGCGTCGAGGATCGCTTCGACCCGGTTGAGAACCTGCGTGGCGGAGCGGACTATCTGGCGCGCCAGCTCAGGCGTTTTCAGGACGTCAGGCTAGCCCTGGCTGCGTTTAACGCCGGGCCGGCCAGAGTAGCCTCCCTCGGGCGCGTTCCTCGCATCAGGGAGACGGAGGAATATGTTGAATCTGTTATTGAATGCTATCTCGCCTTGAGCGCCGGCCGGGTCGTCGTGAACGCCCGGCAGTGTCGGCGGGAGGGCGCGCCATGATCCCTGATGCCTCGGGCGATGACGCCATGGTTCCGCAGGGCGACGATGATCTGCTGACGCGTGCGGAGGCCTCGGCCTTCCTGGCGCTTCTGGGGATCCGGCTCAAGCCCGCCACGCTCGCGCGCCTCTGGTCAACGGCGTCCAACGGTCCGCCGTGCCGCCACATCCGCTCCAGGCCCTTCTACCCGCGCGGACTGCTGCGGGAATGGGCGAGGGCCCAGATCACCGAGGTGAGGACCGGCGCGCCTCCGGCGGCGAGGGGCCGCGGTCGTGCGTGAGATAGACAGCATCGATCATACGACGCTGGACCGACTGCTCGCGGATCCGTCGACGAGCTTCGCCCTGAAGGCTGTGATCGAGACATGGGCTGACCGGGATTGCCTGGATGCAGAGCATGACGCCCGTCTTCTGCATACGGCTCTTGTCAGGAAGGTCGACCATCGCCTGGGTCTGGCGCCATGAACTTCCGGGTGGATGGAGAATCCATCGAGTCAGGAGGGCCGGAGGACCGGTTGCTGCCCTGGAGGCGTGTCCAGGATATCGCGGGCATCAGTCGGTCCACGGCCTGGCGGATGCAGCGGATCGGAGAATTTCCGACGCCCGTGACCGTTTCGCCGGGCCGGGTGGGATGGTGGGAGAGCGAGTTGACGGCCTGGAAGGGCGCGCGGGGGACGACAAGGGCGCTGGTCCCGCCTTCGAGGCCTCGGCTGCCTGGCATGCCGCGTCGGGCGCCCGGACGTTCCTCACCGGCGGCGTCGAATGGAGGGTGCGAACGGGAAGAAATTTCAGAGAGCCTGGTGAATGGGCCGGTGCGGCGGCCTGAACGAAAACGGCGCGCCCGCCCGGTCCACGTCGATCAGATCGACTTCGGCTTCTAGGCGAACAGGCTTTGCCTTAAGAAGACAATGTGGAGGCGACCGACCTCGCCTCCACGGACAGTTCGGACCGTCTCTCGCCGAGCGGGCCGAACTGTCATGCCCGGTTGTGCGACGCCATCAAGAGTCTGGCGCCTCTCGCGATAGCACCGCTGAATGACACGCGGACCCTGTCACAGCGGAGCCTGCGAGAACGGTCAGGACAGTCTTGCTGGTCTTCCACGCTAATCTGGCAGCAGTGTTGGATGAGATTTCGCGGTTCTGATGGCTGCATCAACGGCATCGACGCTGAAATCGAAACGACCGGCGTCCTGTCCGGCGCAGAGCATCTGCCATGCTCCGTCACATCGAACCACAACGATGCGAGTGACGCCGGGTGCTGTCGACATAGAGACTCCGCGAAGACGCTCTGGAACATCGGTGGGAGGCGCGCTCAGGATCAGGCGGGTTCGGACGAGTCCGACTGCAGTCACTTCTAACTACAGAAAGGTGCGGAGTTCGGGTCCAAGGGCCCTGGTCAGCGCGGCGGAACTTCGACGAATAGTCCGCGTTCCGTGGATTCCTCCCCCCAGGTCGGGAGGGCGACGGTCCGACCATCGCGCCTTTGGCCCCCCTGTTGGCGCGCTGGTCGGACCGTTTCTATTCGCTGCACATGTCGTTAAATCCGTGGGCGTTATTGGCCTGGCGGTAGCGTGGGGTCTCGGGGGTTCCGGGCGGCGGAGGTGATGGCGATGGCGAAGTATGCGCCCTTGGTGCGGTATCTGCGGCGGCAGCGGACACCGGAAGTGACGCTGACCTTTCGTGATATCGAGAGGATTGTCGGAGGCCTTCTGCCAAAAGCGTCCTCTGACCTGGAATGGTGGCGGGCGGAGGCTGCTGCTTCAGCACCGCCGCAGAAGCGCGCCTTTGCTGAAGCGGGTTTCACTCCCAAGCCAGAAATCAGATCCGAGCGGGTCTTATTCGTTCGCGCTGCCTCCACGTCCCTGCACGGATCTCAAGCCGCCGGATGATCTTGCTCCGTGGAGAAGATGTTCGTAGCGCCTGAGGCTCGAGCCCGAACTTCAGGGGGCGCCGGGACGCCCCTATATCGCCCATGGTTCACTTGAACCGGTCCAGACGTTCGCCGATCAACTTGATGTTGGTCCTGGTCACGCCATGGGCCTCGGCGAGGTCGGGCCAGTCGCGCACAGCTTCGCGCGTCTGGTCGATGATTTCGTTCACCGGCGCCTTCTTGAGCCCAGCCGTTTCGCCGAGCCGCTGCAGATGTTCGACAGAGGGGTTTCGGCCTTCGCCCATCACCATCGTCGTCTGTTCGGCCCCGGGACCGGAGGAGAAGGTCAGGTCATAGGCCGGCGATAGTCGCCATTCGCCTTGCGCATTCATGAGGAAGGTGAAGTTCTTGGCGTGATCGTCTCGATTGTGGGCGATGACGTTGAAGGCGGCGAGACGAAACATCTTCTCGACTTCGCGCACGTCGTGGGTCAGGCGCGTGGTCAACGCTACGAGGGCTTCGTAGTCCAGCGAAGGAATCCGGTGGTCGGCGTGAAGCAGGCCCGAGGCCGTGTGGGCGTGCAAACGCTGGTCCCCATCCCGATCAAAGCGACGGGTGGCGAAGTAGGCGGAGCCCCTGCCGGTGGTGAGGAGACGCGTCTCCGTCATCTCGACCCCGGCTGCGGTCGCCATGCGAGCGTAGGCGAATTCGATGGCTCCGGCGTCCTTGCCGTCATGGCTGTTGGGAAACTTGACCAACCAGTGATCATAGCCGTCGGGGAGTGATCGTGCGCCGTGCAACACCTCCCCCGATGCCGTGTTGAAACCGATCATCGCTTTCGGCCGCGCGCCCGCCGACGAGCCGTTAAGGGCGATAAGGTCGGCCAGAACCTCATCCGCCTGCCCCTCGAGCACCTCCTGGGCCTGGTCGGCGATCCGGTCGAGTTCGAGCGTCTGGGCGGCCGCCGCCTCCTCTGGCGTGAGGTCGGGCTCGTAAGTCAGGGCGCCCATGCCATGGGCGCCCACGTGAGCCAACCGGTCGAGCGGGCTGATCTGTTCCGGGAGAAGGCCCTGGACGCGCAAGGCGCGATCGAACAGGAGACGGCCCCAGCCGTCGGGCAGGCTGTCATTGAAGGCGCCCGGCAAGCCTTCAAACAGGGCGGTATCGGTCGTCTGCAGGCCCGGTCGCAAGGGCAGGCTGAGCGGTGAAATTTCGACGGCGTTCGCGATGAAATCGGCGTCGTACTCGAAATAGATTCTGCGATCGCGCGCGGCCAATCGGCCGACGCGGGTTGCGCCTCCGCCGAAATCCAGGCCGACAGCCACTGCGGCTACGGGTGAAAGGTTCATGTGCGCCATCCGTTCTTCCGCCTGGAGCGAGGGGCATCCTTCAAGACCTCGTCAATCGAGGCGAACGTCAACGCTTCTGGTTTGGCCGCCTCGATGGTCGCCTCAAGGCCGCCGACAATGGAGAGCAGCTTCACCAGAGCTTCAGTGGAGCCCAGCCCGGTACGCTCGAATTTACGCAGCGTCCCCAGAGGCACGCCGGATCGCGCGGAAAGACCAGCCTGGGTGAAGCCCATCGCCAGTCGGCGCTCACGGATATTCCCACCGAGCTTCTCAAGGGCGCGGACAGGGGTAAGAAGTGATATCATCATAACGATAATAGACGATTTTTATAAATAATGATATCATTCTATCACTATCCAAGGTGCTCGCGAAGTCGATCGCTGAAGCGGACCCGTATCCTGCAGTTCGATGCCTGTGAAACTGATCGCTGCAACACACTCGGCGAAGGTCCACTTAGCGGCAATGACCCAATGTCTGCCCCTGGCGCAGGCCGGTCGTCATTCGCTGAAGATTCAGTTAGGAATTTTATTGCAAGTCGCTCGCAATTGCATTTAAGCGGCGGGGCCTTCTTCAGGAGCCCCCATGCCTCTCTTCTCGTCCCTTCCGCCGCTGCGCCGATCCTCGGGCCTTGTCGCCGTCTCGGTCCTGCTGGCCGGGACCGCCTTCGCCTCGACCGCCGCCGCCCAGACGGCGCGGCAGGAGCAAGCGGCCAGTTCCGTCGAGGATGTGGTGGTCACTGCGGCCCGGACCAATCTGCCGGCCAGCGCCCTGCCGATGACGGTCGAGGTGATCGACCGCAAGGCCTTGGCCGAGCAGGTGGCTATCAGCGGTTCGGTGATCGACGCCGTTGCGACCCTGTCGCCGTCCTTCTCGCCGACGCGGCAGAAGCTGACCGGCTCGGGCGAGAGCCTGCGCGGCCGGTCGCCGCTCTTCGCCATCAACGGCATCCCGCAGTCGACGCCGATCCGTGACGGTTCGCGCGACGGCTATACGATCGATCCCTTCTTCATCGACCGGGTGGAGCTGATCTACGGCTCCAACGCCCTGCAGGGCATCGGGGCCACGGGCGGGGTGGTCAATCAGGTGACGGTCGGAGCCCCGACCGAAGACGGCCTCACGGGCCGGATGCTGGCCCAGGTCTCGAGCGCGGGCGGGCCGGAAGGCGACGGCGTCGGGGCCAAGTTGGGCGGTCTGGCCGCCTATCGCCACGGTGACTTCGACGGTGTTTTCGGCGTGGCTTTCGACCAACGCGGCGCCTTCTATGACGCCAACGGCCGCCGCGTCGGCGTCGACAACACCCAGGGCGAGGTGCAGGATTCCAAGGCCCTGTCCTTCTTCGGCCGCTTCGGCTGGAACCTGACCGATACGGTGCGCCTCGACCTGCTCGCCAACCGTTTCGAACTGAAGGGCGACGGCGACTATGTGGCGGTGGCGGGCAATCGCCTCATCGGCCGTCCGACCAGCAGCGTGCGCGGTCAAGTCCAGGGCGAGCCTGCCGCAAACCGGGTCGAGACCGTCTCGGCCTCGCTGACCGACAGCGATCTGGCCGGCGGCGACTTCAGCGCCCAGGTTTTCTTCAACCGCACGCGCGACACCTTCGGCGGCGACCGCTCGGCCACCTTCCAGGACGCGAGTATCGCTCCCATCGGGACCCTGTTCGACCAGTCGTCGAACCGGTCGCGCAAGCTGGGCGCGCGCGCCAGCTATGAACGGGCCGTGCCGGGCGTGCCAGGGCTGACCGCGACCCTGGGTCTGGACGCCATGAAGGACCGCACCGAGCAGTTGATGATCGCCACCAACCGCGCCTGGGTGCCGCCGACCGAGTTCCAGAGCGTGGCGCCCTTCGTCCAGGCCAATATGCGGCTGTTTGACGGCCGGGTGCGCCTGGCCGGCGGCGTGCGCCAGGAAAACGTCGAACTGTCGATCGACGACTTCACCACCCTGGCCTCCTATGGTTCGCGCCGGGTCACGGGAGGCAAGCCCAAGTTCGAGGCCACCCTGGTCAACGGCGGCGTGGTCTATGAACCGCTGGATGGCGTGCGCGCCTATGTCAGCTACGCCGAGGGCTACACCGTGCCTGACGTGGGTCGCATCCTGCGCTCCATCAACGTCGACGGGGTCACGGTCGAGGGCTTCCTCGACATCAGTCCGGTCGTCTCGGACAATCAGGAGATCGGGCTGGAGGTGAAGCGCGGTCCGTTCGAAGCCGGGGCGACCTACTTCTGGTCCTCGTCGGACCTGGGTCAGTTCCTCGTTCGCAACGCCGACGGCGTCTATGACGTCCAGCGCCAGGCCGTCGAGATCGAGGGGCTGGAGCTCAACCTGCGCGCCCGCACCCCGATCGAGGGGCTGACGGTTTCGACCGGCTACGCCCGCCTGCGCGGCCAGACCGACACCAACGACGACGGCCGGGTGGACCGGGACCTGGACGGCGCCAACATCTCGCCGGACCGCATCAACGCCGCCGCCGTCTACGCCAACGGCCCGCTGTCGGCGCGCCTGCAGGTCCAGGCCTATCTGGCGCGTGATTTCGAGGGCGGCGACGTGCGCAACAATTTCGAAGGCTACACCGTGGCGGACGCCTACCTGCGCTATGACTTCGCCTTCGGCGGGGTGTCGCTGGCGGTGCAGAACCTCTTCAACGAGGACTATGTGACCTATAGCTCCGACACCAGCAATCCGGCCGACAACCTGCGCTACTTCGCCGGTCGGGGCCGTTCCTTCACCCTCGGGTGGGACCGTCGCTTCTGATGCGTCTGGTTCGACTGGCGCATCGCTGGACCGGGGGGCTGATCGGCCTGCTGCTGTTCGTCCTGGGGCTGACCGGGACGGTCCTGGTGTTTAAGGACGACTGGCTGCGCCTGGTCGTACCCCACGCCGCAGAGGCGCGGGTTTCGGACCCAAGTGCTATTGGCGCGGCGCTGGATCAGGCGTTCGCGGCGCCGGACCGTCCGCGTTCGGTCATCCTGGCCTCTGATAGTCTGGGCGTCCTCCGACTGAACTATGAGGACAAGACGCGCGGCGCCTACGCCGCCCAGTCGGGCGCGGTCGTAGCGCGCTGGGAAAGCCTGTGGGCGCGGCCGGAGCTGTGGCTGTTCGACCTGCACCACTATCTGCTGATCGGCGACACGGGAAAAACCATCGCCGGGATCGCGGGCCTGGCGGGTCTGGGCTTTGTCGTCACCGGGGTGATCCTGTGGTGGCCCACGCGGCGCACCTTCGTCTTTGCGGTCATGCCGAGGGCGTGGAAGCGCCCAGGGATCGTCAAGCATCATCGCGACATGGGCGTGTGGAGCGCGCCGGTCCTGGCCGTCGTCCTGACGACCGGGGCGATCGTGGCCCTATCGCCCCTGTATGACGGATTGGCCCAGGCCTTGTCGCCGGGCGCCGACCTGAAGGCGGTCATGGCCCAGCCGGAACATGAAGGGGGGGTGTTGTCCGCCGATCTGGACTGGCCGGCTATGATGACGGCGGCCCAGGCCCGCTTCCCTGACGCCGAGGCGCGCATCGTCTCCCTGCCAACCAAACAGGGCGGTCTGATTGGCCTGCGGATGCGGCGGACGGCGGAATGGCTGCCCAACGGCCGGACCCAGGTCTGGTTCGATCCCGCCGATGGACGGATTGTCGGAACACGCGACGCCATGGGGCTGCCTCTTGGGCTGCGGGTCATTAACGCCCAGTACCCGATCCACGCCGCCAAGGTCGGGGGGCTGGCCTATCGACTTGTGGTCGCCGCCTCCGGGTTGGCGCTGACCCTGCTGGGATCGCTGGCGGTCTTCACCTTCTGGTCCAACCCGAGCGGACTGCCGAAACGGCGACGCCCAAGCCCAAGTGCGCGGCGTGTCTAAGAGGTTGGGGCGGGAAGAGGTTCGCCAGACTGACACGGGCAGAGGAGAGGATCCTACGGTGAGGGTCTATCTCGCTCGAAGCGACGGTCCGCCTCCAGGCGTTCAGCCAATGTCCGCTACTGGCGGATACTGTTGAAAAAGTCCGCGAGCCGGCCGTGATCGGCCTTTTCGGCTCGATCTGGAGCCGTCGCGGAAAACTAAGCGATTGATTTCATTGGGGCGGAATTTCGGGACCCGCCCGTGGTTTGCGCCGTTTCAGCGGTCGCCGGACTTTTTCAACGGTATCGGCGCTTTGCCGACCTAGGTGGCGGGCGACGGACAAAGATCGTCCGAGTGACGGGATGGGGCCCGCGCGGTCGTGGGTTCAGGGAAGCCCGAGAATGGGTGAAGCTCGTGCGAGAATGAGTCGGAGACGGATGATGGCGAAGCGGACCGGGCGACTAGCAGGTTTCGAAGTCATCGCGGCAAGGGCCGGCGCGCGCGTCGCGTGGGCGTCGCCAAGGGGGGGATTCTGTTCAATCTCTATATGACCTGGCTTCGTCGAGGCGAAGGCGTGGGGGCGAAGCCATCTGGCATGATCAAGCGGAGAGCGGCGCGGCCTCAAGGTCTTTGAAACACCATGGCGCCACCTGAACAGCCGTGAAAAGGTGGGATTCAGGCGTAGAGTTTTTGATGGGTGGTTTGATGGGTGAGGCCCCCGAGTGGGGAAAAGTTCAATGAAATCAAGGCCGGTGGCGGAGAGGGTGGGATTCGAACCCACGGTAGGCTTCCACCTACGCCGCATTTCGAGTGCGGTACATTCGACCACTCTGCCACCTCTCCGCGGGGCCGATATTCGCTTGGTCGAGCGAGGGGCTTCTCTAGTCAAAGGCGGCGCTGGCCGCAAGCGATTCTGGAGAAGAAATTCGATAAAATTTTCAGCGCTGTCCGGGCAGGGTCAGGCCGGGTGCGGGACCGCCCAGAGGATCAACGCCGACGAAGCGAAACAGCTCGGCTGGACGACCGCCCGTGTCGCTGGAAAACACCCCCGTGGCCTGGACCAGGCCGGCGCGCTCGACGCCGCGACGGAAGTTCTGCTTGTGCAGGGACAGGCCCGCTACGGCCTCTGCGGCGGCCTGTAGAGCCGAGAGGGTGAAGGTGTCGGGCGTCAGGTCGAACAGGACCGGGCGGTACTTCAACTTCGAGCGCAGGCGGCCCAAGGCCGTAGCGACGATGCGACGGTGGTCCGAGGTCATCGGCAGGTCGGGCATGGTGGAGGAGGCGGGCCGGTCCTGGTCGCGGGCGGCCTCGGCGACAAGGCCGGCTTCGTAGAGCAGCTCATAGCGTTCGAGCACGCGTTCCTCGTTCCAGCGACGCTCGGGCGTCAGGGCGAAAAGGGTCTCGGCTCGCCCCTGTCGGCGGGCGTCGCCGCCGGCCCAGGCGCGCAGGGCGGGCGCCAGGGTCGTCATTACGGCGGGCGGGCCGTCGCGCCAGTCCTCCCAGGGGAAGATGTCGAAGACCGGCGTCCAGGCGGCGTCCAGGCCGGGCGCCTCGGGCGCGTCGGCGGTCAGGGCCAGATAGCCGACCGAGACCTCGCGCGCGCGCTCGGGGCCGGGCGTGGCGCGCGGCGAGGCGCGGCCCGCGTCGCCGAAGGTGTAGAGCTGCTCGACGAAGCCGAGCGGAAAGCCCGTCTGCTCGGTGACGAAGGCGCGCAGGGCCAGTTCGAACGTCCGGTCGCGCGCCGGATCGAAGGGGCCGAAGGGCAGGGCCGGGGCGCCGTCGGCGGCGTGGGTGGTCAGGACCACGGCCTGACCGGCGCGCAGGGCGATGACCACGGCCGACAGGCCGATCCGCACGCCCTGTTCCCCCGCTTGCGACATACAGCCCCTATTCCGTGTGCCAGGCGTCGGCGCCGGGCAGGATGCCGACAGCTTCGGCCAGAACGCGATAGCGGTCCAGATAGCGCTGCTGCGCCACCGAGGCGGGCAGGGGGTCGATGATCAGCTCATAGCCGGCCGGCGGGGCGCCGAAGATCTGCAGCGACTCTCGCTTGTTGAAGCCGGCCAGTTGCGTCGCCTCGTAGAAGGCGCAGGCCCGATCGGCCTTCTTGATCAGGGTCTTGATTGTCTGAGGCGTCTTGGGCGGCAGTTGGAAGCGCACGTGGATGGCCGCCTCCAGCCGGGCTTCGAAGTCCTTGTAGCCGGCGCCCAGCGCCGACTTGAACGGCGAGATCATGTCGCCGATGACGTATTCCGAGGCGTCGTGCAGCAGGGCGGCCAAGCGCCATTTCGGCTCAAGGCCGGGACGGATGTGGGCGGCGATCTCCTCGACCACCAGGGAGTGCTGGGCGACCGAGAAGGCGTGCTCGCCGATGGTCTGGCCGTTCCAGCGGGCGACGCGGGCCAGGCCATGGGCGATGTCCTCGATCTCGATGTCGAAGGGCGAGGGGTCGAGCAGGTCCAGACGACGGCCCGACAGCATCCGCTGCCAGGCGCGCGGGGGCTTGGGCGTCTTCGGCTTGGGCTTGGGCGCCAGGTCTTCGTAGTCTTCGGGCAAGTTCGGCATCCTGCGCATGGGGCAGGTGAGGTGACGCATCCCGAACGCCCGATCAAGGGCAGGCGTTGCGATTCGTGGGGTTAATCCCCGACGTTCAGCGTCACCAGGGCCTTGGCGGCGTCCATGATGCGGTTTTCATTACGATCCTTGGTGCGCACCGTCGCCACGACGATGGGGCCGCCGACGGGGCCGCGCGCTTCATAACCGACCATGCGCCAGCCCGTCTCGGCGTCGGCGCCGTTGGTGGTCATAAGGAAGGTGGAGCGGACCGACTGGCCGGGCGCGCTGGTGCGAATACGCGCGGCGCCTTCATGAGCGTCGATGCTGACCGCCTCGTCGCTGGAGCGGACATTGACCTGGCTCGACTTGTCGTCCGCCCGAATGGTGAGCCCGCCGATCCTGATATTGGCCCGGTCTCCATCCGCGTCGATCCGCATGCCGGGCAGGCGAACCGTGGCCTTGTCGTCCTGGGCGTCTATGCGCACACCCGGCGCGCTGACGTGGGCGGTGGAACCGGGCTCGCCGTGAGCTTCGGCGCGGGCGGCGTCGGCTTCGGCGCGCGCCATGTCGGCATCGGCCCGCGCGGCGTCTGCGTCAGCTCGCGCAGCCTCCGCCTGATTGCGTGCTTCCGCAGCGCGAACCTCGGCGAGGGCTTGCGGTAAATCGTTGGCCAGACGGTCCTCGAAGACCTTCAGCGCCTCCTGACTGGAGCGTCCGTTCAGGGCCACCAGATGCAGCATGACTTCCGAGCCGCGTGGACCGCTGTAGATGCAGGTGGCGCCGTCGGCCTGGGCGGACCCCTTACGCGTCAGCACGCCCTGGGTTTGCGGGCATTGCAGGGTCTCGACGACCTTGAGGACGCCCTTCCCGTCATTGTCCGACGACGAAGTGGTGATGCGCACCTTGCTGCTGTTTCCACCGTTGTCGCCGCAACCGGCGGTCAGCAGAGCCAGAGCGCAGGCGGGCCAGAGGAGTTGATGCATGGTCGGCTCCTGTTCGAAACCCGATTGTGCGCGCAGGGCGCGGCTAATCCAGTGAAATCGCGGTAATGGCGGCGGCTGAAGTCAGCTTCCAGGCCGCCCGCCTTCGCGACGGTTCAGAAAGGCCAGCCGCTCGAACAGGTGGATGTCCTGTTCGTTCTTCAGCAGGGCGCCGTGCAGCGGCGGGATCAGCTTGCCCGGCGTCTTCTCGCGCAAGGTTTCTGGGCTGACGTCATCGACCAGGAGCAGTTTCAGCCAGTCGAGAAGCTCCGATGTCGAAGGTTTTTTCTTCAATCCGGGCGTATCCCGGATTTCGTAGAAGGTCTTCAGAGCCTCGGCCACCAGGCGCGGCTTGATGCCGGGGAAGTGGACCTCGACGATGTCCTGCATCGTCTGGGCGTCGGGGAAGCGGATGTAGTGGAAGAAGCAGCGGCGCAGGAAGGCGTCCGGCAGTTCCTTCTCGTTGTTCGAGGTGATGACGACGACGGGGCGAACTTCGGCGCGGATGGTTTCGTCAATTTCCTGAACGTAGAACTCCATGCGGTCGAGTTCCTGCAACAGGTCGTTGGGGAACTCGATGTCGGCCTTGTCGATCTCGTCGATCAGCAGGACGGGGCGGACGGGGGCGGTAAAAGCCTCCCACAGCTTGCCCTTCTTCAGGTAGTTGCGGACGTCGTGGACGCGCTCGTCGCCCAGTTGGCTGTCGCGCAGACGGCTGACGGCGTCATACTCATAGAGGCCGCTGTGGGCCTTGGTGGTGGACTTGACGTGCCAGGTGATCAGCGGCGCGCTGAGCGCACGGGCCAGTTCATAGGCCAGGACCGTCTTGCCGGTGCCAGGCTCGCCCTTGATCAGCAGCGGACGCTCCAGCGCGACTGCGGCGTTGACGGCGATCTTCAGATCATCCGTGGCGATATAGTCGGATGTGCCTTCGAACCGGCTCATGAAGGACCTGCTCCAATCCAGGGGAAAGGAGCAGGTAGCTTATCAAGACGGGCCTGAACAGGCTGTGTTGAGCGTGTCAGGTGATCCGCTTGGCCGAGACCGGGTCGCTGGCCGGGAAGGTTTCCTCGACGCCTTCGTCGATCAATGCTTCCTGACGGTTTTCGGCGTCCTTTTCCCTGTCTTTCAACTGGTCCGGCTTTCCTTCCTCGCGTTCGGCGCGCTTGGCGGGGGCGGTATTGGTGTCGCAGTCTTCCTGGGTCTTGGTGGGACGATGATCGGTCATGCTGTCTCCTTGCTGTCGGGGCCGTAGCCCAGGTCTTCGATGTCGTCGTCCGACAGGCGTTTGGCCTCCCAGTGGGCGGCGCTGGACTGGGCGCCGCGCTGGTTGCGCATCAAGCCGGCGTAGACGAGTTCAATTTCTTCGGGACTTGAGCCGACTTCGCCGCCCGCGTCCGATTCTCCCACGCGCACGGAATCTATCCCGAGCAGAGCGTCAGCCTCGGCCTCTACGCCGTCCAGCGCCAGGTCGCGATCCAGATCGAGGTCGTCCTCGTCGAAGGCGTCTTCGTCGGCGTCCCCGTCGGCCTGGGTGACGTCCAGAACGTCATCGGCCTCGTCCAGCGACAGATCGCCGTCGCCCTCGTCGTCGATGTGGGTTTCGTCGTAGATTTCGGCTTGATCCTGAGGATCGAAATCGCTCTCCGGCCTGCTCATCTGGCTCTCCTTGCTGGAGAGGTAACGGCGCCGGCTGGCGCGGCGTTCCTTGCTTTCGGCAAAGCCTCAGGTTTTCCGAGCGAGACGGGAATAGATGGTTAACCACGCCGGTTTACAGTTCTTCAGCCGTGGACCGTTCAGGTTGCCGGTGCGCCACGGAGATGCCCTTTGCCGCTGAAACTATCGCTCAAGCCTGGCGAAAAATTCGTCCTGAACGGCGCCGTCGTCCAGAACGGCGATCGACGCGGCGTGCTGGTCCTGCAGAACAAGGCCAGCGTCCTGCGCGAGAAGGACATCATGCAGCCCGAGGACGTCACCACGCCTGCGCGCCGCATCTATTTCCCTGTCATGATGATGTACCTGGACGAGACGTCCGCGCCGAACTTCTATGACGAATTCGCGCTGCGCCTGACCGAGTTCATGGGGGCGATCCGCAATCCCGATGTCCTGACGGAATGCGTTTCCTGCTCCAAGCACGTACTGGCGCGACAGTACTACAAGGCCCTGATGGGCGCCCGTAAGATCGTGGATTACGAAGACCAAAGGCTCGGCAATGTCGCTTCAAGCGTACAAGACGGCGGCGACGCGGGCTGAATCACCGCGCGAAATGGAATACCGGCTGTTCGGACAGGTGACGCGCGCCCTGATGCACGCTTCCACGGTCGACCGCTCGGACATCACCACCCGGATCGACGCCATCGACTGGAATCGTCGGCTGTGGTCGACGCTGTCCACCTCGTGCAGCGAGCCGTCCAACGCCATGCCCCAGGCGCTGCGGGCGCAGATCATCTCATTGGACCTTTTCATTGGTCGCCACAGCTCGGCGGTGATGCGCGGCGACGGCGATTTCGAGACCCTGATCGACATCAACCGCATGGTGATGCAGGGGCTCGCTCCGCCGGCCCAGGCCGCCTGACGCCCGCCGATCACGATGGCGGGAGCGGCCTTTACGAAGGCCGCCGCCCGGTCCTAGCCTGACCTTCCTGTTCAGCAGCTGAAAGGAGGTGGCCAGTGTCTCATTGTCATCAATCGCGAGCGACAGCCGCGATCTGGACCTCGCGGGAGGTTCGGGCCTGATCCTTCGGGAAGGCAGCGGTTCGGCCGTTCACGGTCAGACAATGAAGCGCCGCTGGGGCGACCCGGCGGTGCTTTTTGTGCTGCACGAGCAGGTTTAGAACAGCGCGCCGAACCAATGGCCTACGCCATGGATGATGGCGACGACCGTGGTCCAGACCAGGGCCACATAGACCCCGCAGATGGCCGTCCCGACAAGGCCCGCCAGAATGAACACGCCGTCCCTCTGAATGATGCCCAGACCGAATATGACCAGCGTCAGGCCTGGCAGGGCGTCGCCGAAGGGCACAGGCAGGGCCATCATCATGGCCAGAAGAATGCAGATGACGCCGATGACCACATCAGCGGCTTCGCCGGTCATGATGGGCAGGCGCGGTCGGGTCAGGCGTTCTGCGCGGCGCAGAAGCGCGAGCGCCGTGGGGCTGGCCGGACGCTTCCGGACGGCCTGTCGGACCCAGTCCGAAAAACCGTAGCGCGCCGACCAACGACCGAAACCTATGGGAAGCTCGCCCAGCAGAATCCACCGGCGCAGCCAGCGTGGGGCCGCGAAATGAGACGCCAGCAACCTTCTGTAGGTCTCACGGCCGATCGTCGCCTTCATCAGCCAGCGGGGCAACCAGACCTTGTCGCGTTGAAGCGCCATCTCCGCTGCTATCAGGATAATAGGAACAGAGAAGACGGCCTTTCCGCCCGGCGGCCATGGCAACAGGGCCATGAGCGATAGCATGAGGATGACCGCGCCGAAGCCGCGCTCGCCGAAGGCCTCGACCATCTCCCTCAGTGTCAACTTGGGGTCTGCGCCGTGCCCGAGGGATTCCAGGACGTCCGAGAACGTCCGATTCTCGTCCGGCGGCAGGGGCGTGGAAACAGGCGTCATCAGGCGAGACTCAGGGCGCTAAGGTTCGCCAAGTTAGGGGGCGTGCGAACCCTGCGCCATCCCTGACGCACGCGGCGGGGCTTAATGTTTCGCCACGTGCTCCGGTTTGCCCTTGCGCCTGGTATGAGCAAGCTCCTCGAGCTGGGTCTCGCTCATGGACTCCGCCATGGATTTCGACGCGCCTTTCAGCTTGGATTTTGGCGTCTCGCCGCGCTTGGCGGACAGGGCGGCCCCGGCGGCCTTCTGTTGGGCGGCGGATTTGGCGGGCATGGCGAACCTCCTGAAGTCAAAGGCGCTAACCCGCGATGCTAGACTGCGTTCCCCAGCCAGACGATCACGGCGGCGACCAGCATCAGCGACGTGGATGCCGCGCTGAGCAGGCGAAAAACCAGCAAGCGTCGATGAATGCTGGTCTTCCATGAGGGATCGGCCTTGAGCGTCATCAGCGCCCACCAGCTCTGGTTGAGCTGATCCTTGTCCTGATGGTCGAGGCCCGAATCCATGCTCGTGCCCGGTCGCCGCGTGGCGCGATAGATGTCCTGCTGAAGGGGCAGGAGCATCCATTGTCCAAGGCCCCCGCAGGCCAGAGCCGCAAGGGTGATGACGACAACCGGCAACATCAGCCTAGCAGTTCGCGTCCGATCAGGAAGCGCCTGATTTCATTGGTGCCGGCGCCGATGTCGTAGAGCTTGGCGTCGCGGACCAGGCGCTCGACCGGCCACTCCCTGGTGTAGCCTGCGCCGCCCAGGGCCTGGACGGCCTCCAGCGACACCTTCACGGCGTTTTCCGAGGCCAGCAGGATGGCGCCCGCCGCATCGTAACGGGTGGTCTTGCCCTGATCGCAGGCGCGGGCCACGGCGTAGACATAGGCGCGGGCGCTGTTCAGGGCGACATACATGTCGGCGACCTTGGCCTGCATCAGCTGGAAGCTGCCGATCGGCTTGCCGAACTGCTTGCGCTCGCGGACGTAGGGCAGGACCACGTCCAGCGCTGCCTGCATGATGCCCAACGGACCGCCCGACAGGACGGCGCGCTCATAGTCCAGCCCGCTCATCAGGACGCCGGCGCCGCCGCCGACCGGGCCCATGACGTTCTCTTCCGGAATCTCGCAGTCCTCGAACACCAGTTCGGCGGTGTCGGAACCGCGCATCCCCATCTTGTCCAGCTTCTTGGAGACGCTGAAGCCCTTCATGCCGCGCTCGACGATGAAGGCGGTGCAGCCCTTGGACCCGGCCTCGGGATCGGACTTGGCGTAAACCACCAGGGTGTCGGCCGAGGGGGCGTTGGTGATCCAGAACTTGGCGCCGTTCAGGACGTAGCGGTCGCCCTTCTTGTCGGCGCGGGTGCGCATCGACATGACGTCCGAACCCGAACCGGCTTCCGACATGGCCAGGGAGCCGACGTGTTCGCCGGAGATCAGCTTGGGCAGGTATTTCTGCTTCTGCTCGGGGGTGCCCCAGCGGCGGATCTGATTGACGCACAGGTTGGAGTGGGCGCCGTAGCTCAGGCCGATCGAGGCCGAGGCGCGCGACACTTCTTCCATCGCCACCACGTGTTCCAAGTAGCCCAGCCCTAAGCCGCCGAACTCTTCCTCGACCGTGATGCCGTGCAGGCCCAGCTCGCCCATCTCGGACCATAGCTCGCGCTTGAACTCGTTCTTCTCGTCGATTTCCGCGGCGAGGGGGGCCAGCCGATCGGCGGCCCAGCGGGCGGTGACGTCACGAATGGCGTCGGCGTTCTCGCCGAGGCCGAATTCCATGGATTGGGGCGCGAAGGGAATGCTCATGCCGCAAGGCGTAGCATCGCGCACGCGCTTCGCAAAGCGGCCTTAGGCGGCGCGTTTATTGTTCCGCTTCCGCGTCAGATTCCAGCCCGCGACACCAATGAAAATCAGGCCGATCACCGCCAGAACGCCGCTGACCAGCACCGTGCCGTCGGACGCCTGTTGCGCCGCCAGAACCCGCCGGAAAGCAGCGACGCCCGCGGCGAAGGCCAGGAGGCCGATGCCGCCGATGAAGATGACCGCGCCGGTGTCGTTCAGGACGGGCGCCTGAGCGGCCCGCCTCTCGTGGCGCAGGACCTGGACGGTGGCAGGGGCTTCGTCCTCAGGGCGGGACGCGGAATGCGGACCGTGGACCGGGGCGGTGAGCAAGAGATCGAGAGGCGCCGGGCGATCCGGCGCGGCGTCGAACAGGGCGCGCTCAGCCGAGCGGCGGCGATAGGGGGCGTCGACGGGCGGCTGCACCCGGTCTGGCCAGCCGCTCAGGGCCTCCGCCGCCCGGGCCGGGGCGCCGGCGTTCAACTGCTCCAGCACGTCCGAGCCCTCGAAGCGCTGGACCCCGACCGAGAAGATGAAGCTGGCCAGGGCGTCGAACTGGTGCTGGTTCAGCGAAACCGCCACGCGGCCGTTGAGGGCCTCGACGATGGGCAGGAGGTCGTATTGCAGCAGCAGTTCGGCCTCGGCCTCGCTGATCGTCGCGCCGGGACGGGCGGATTTCGTGTGGCCATAGCCGATGACCAGCGTGCCGTCGCGGCGACGCACGGCCCGGGGACGAAAGCCCTCGAAGCTCTTGATCAGAAGCAGGCCCTCGCGGGACACCTTCAGGCGCTGGGACGGAGTTGCGGACACGGACTGACCCAATTCGAAACGGGCGCGCTCGCCCGCAAGGCGAAGCAGCAAGCCGCGTTCCGAACGGCGTCGGATCAGAGCAGGACGCCCTCTTAGAGGAGAACGATGGTCGCCAGGCCCAGGAAGATCAGGAAGCCGAAGAAGTCGGTCGTCGCCGTCACGAAGACGGCCGACGACACGGCGGGGTCAAACTTCAGCTTCGACAGGGTGAGCGGCGTCAGCACGCCCACCGTCGCCGCCACCAGCAGGTTCAATATCATGGCCGTCGCGATGACCGCCCCGATGCGCCAGTCGTGGAACCAGAAGCCCGCCGCCAAGCCTATCAGGGGCGACAGCACCAGACCATTGGCGAGGCCTACCATCATCTCGCGCCAGAAGGTGCGGACCGCGTTGGACGAGGTCAGTTCACGCGTCGCAAGGGCGCGGACGGTGACGGTCAGGGCCTGGGTCCCTGCATTGCCGCCGATGGCCGAGACGATGGGCATCAGCACGGCCAGGGCGACGATCTGCTGGATCGTGCCCTCGAAGAAGGCGATGACGCCGGCGCCGAGGACGGCGGTGAACAGGTTGATGCCCAGCCAGGGCACGCGGCCGCGCACGATTTCCAGCACGCCCGAGGACCGGTCTTCGTCGGAAACACCGGCCAGGCGCAGGATGTCCTCGCGGTTTTCTTCCTGGATGATGTGAACGATGTCATCGACCGTCAACTGACCGACCAGCCGCCCGCCGGTGTCCACGACGGGGGCCGAGATCAGGTTGTACTTCTCGAAGATGTAGGCGACCTCTTCCTGATCGACGTCGACGTCGATCGCGTTGACCGGCTGCATCAGCTCGGACAGCGGCGTCTCGCGCGGAGCCCGCAGCAGGCGGCTGATGGCCACGCCGCCGACCGGGCGGTTCAACGGGTCGACCACATAGATGTCGAAGAAGAGCTCGGGCAGGTCCTCGCCCTGACGCCGGACGTGGTCGATGGTGTCGCCGACGTTCCAGAACAGCGGCGCGGCCATGACCTCGCGCTGCATCAGGCGGCCGGCGGAATCCTCGGGATAGCCCAGCGAGCTTTCGATCGCGGCGCGGTCGCCCTCGGGCATGGCGGCCAGCACCTTCTCGCGCTGGTCGTCTTCCAGGTCCTCGACCACGGCGGCGGCGTCGTCGGAGTCCAGTTCCTGCAGGGCTTCGGCCAGGGTCAGGTGAGGCACCCGCTCCAGCACTTCCTCGCGAATGCCGTCATCCAGCTCGGGCAGGGTGTCGGCGAGAAGGTCGGGCGGCAGCCACTGCACCACGACCGCGCGGTGCTCGGACGTCAGGAAGCCCATCAGGTCGGCGACGTCGGCCGGGTGCAGGTCTTCCAGCAAGCCGCGCAGGCGCATGCCGTCGCCGTCGTCGGCGGCGTCCACGACCTTTTCGACGAAGGACGCCGTCAGGGCGTAGTCCTCGCCCAGGGCGACATGGTCTTCGGTTTCGATTTCGGATGCAGGGGCCGGGGAGGCGGAATCCGTGTTGGTCACGTGTCTGCCTCCCCGAATGTTTTCAGCCTGGTAGAAGCCGAATGTCGCCCTGTCAGATCAGATGGTGCGGTCGAGAAGACTCGAACTTCCACGGGTTGCCCCACAGCGACCTCAACGCTGCGCGTCTACCAATTCCGCCACGACCGCTCGCATCGGAGGGCGGGCAATAGCGGAGAGGCGATGGAAAGAAAAGGGGGATTTGCGGAAATAGCGGGGAGCTCTGCTTTTCCTCCCCATTTCATGGGGAGGGGGACCACGCTGTGGTGGTGGGGGCGACGCAAACGGCTGACGCGGAGTCGCCCCCTCCGTCACGTCGCCTTCGGCGCCGCGCCACCTCCCCATCGCTGCGCGACAGGGAGGAAAGGCAAAGTCAGGCCAGCATCATGCCGCGCCGGCCATGAAGTCGTAGATGTCGGCGGTGCGGGTCACGGTGATGGCGATGCGGTCGTCGCGAATCTCGATCTCGCCGCGCGCGACCGGATGATTGTTGGCCAGGATCCAGACCTCGTCACGTTCCGAGGCGTCTAGCGGAATCACCGCGCCGCGACCCATGCGCAGCAGTTGCTGCATCGGCAGGACTGAACGGCCCAGCACGACAGAAATCTCGACGTCGACGGCTTCGATCTGGCTCAAGACAATACTCGCAATCAACGGGCGGCCCTTGCGCCGCCGCGTCAGCAGACACATTGAAGCGTCATGCTTGCCGACCCGTTAAGTATCGCCCAACCATCTTTGATCCGCGCCGACGGCCAGGCTGTCGAATGGGCGGTCTCGACCGGCTATGTCGATTATGAACCCGCCGTCGCCGCCATGGAGGCCCGCGTCGCCGCCATCGCGGCGGGGGAGGCCGAGGAGGGGGTCTGGCTGCTGGAGCATCCGCCCCTCTATACGGCCGGCGTCTCGGCCAAGGACGACGACCTGCTGGCGCCCGACCGCTTCCCGGTGCATCGGACGGGACGGGGCGGGCAGTTCACCTATCATGGTCCGGGCCAGCGGGTGGCCTATGTCATGCTGGACCTGAACCGGCGGGGCAGGGACGTGCGCGCCTTCGTCCATGGGCTTGAGGACTGGATCATCGGCGCCCTGGATCAGTTCGGGGTCGAGGCCGGCATGCGCGACGGTCGTGTCGGCGTCTGGGTCGAGCGCAAGGGCGCCGGCTGGTCCCGCGAGGACAAGATCGCCGCCATCGGCGTCAAGGTGCGCAAATGGGTCAGCTTCCACGGCATCAGCCTGAACGTGGAGCCGGACCTCGACCATTTCGGGGGCATCGTGCCCTGCGGCATCACCGAGCACGGCGTCACCAGCCTGGTCGATCTCGGCGTCCTGGCGACGATGGACGAGGCGGACGGGGCCTTGAAGGCCTCGTTCGAGAGAGTGTTCGGCTCCGTCCAGACGGCCGCCCCGCCGATCTAGGCTTTCGGGGGAGCGCCGTAGCGATTGAAGGTTTTCTGCCCCGGCAGCAGCGCCAGATCGATGGCGATAACCAACAAAAGGCCCAGGGCGACCCAGTCGGTGGGCGCTTGCGGGCGAGGCCAGGCCATGGCGAAGGCCAGCAAAATCAGTCCGGTCCACCACCCCGATCGCCCTCGGTCATGCAGTCGCTGCGACAGCAGGCAGGCGGCGCTGTAGAGCAGGGTCGCCGCAACGATCCAGCCTGTGAAATCCCGCACCATCAAAGGCGACAGCAGGTCGAACGCCGCCCACAGCGCCAGCACGACCAGCGCGCCGCCGATGAAGGCGGGGCGGCCGATACGCCCGCTGGACGTCAGGAACAGGTCTGAGAAGCGGTGCATCCGACGTCGTTTCAACGAAAAGTGACGACTTCGATTAAGGCGCGGACCTTCCTGAGTAAACCGGCGCGCCGGCGCCAAGCGTCGCGGTCAATTCGTCGCGGGGGTTTAACGCGGGCCTTTCTTGGGTTTAAACACGGCGAAACCCTGTTTCGACGCCTCTTGGAGTTCCCTTCATGCAACGTCTGCTCACCGCCTCGGCGGCTGTCCTTGCCCTGGCTTTCGCCGCCAGCAGCGCCTCGGCCCAGAACTTCAGCGACCTGGCGCGGCAAGACCTTCAGGCCACTCATGATGCGCTGAAAGCCAATCACCCGGCCGCCGTGGTGCCGGGCGCCGCCAGCGAAACCTTCCGGGGCTGGATCGACGCCGGTCTGCAGGACGCCCTCGGCAAGGCCGGACAGGTCAACAGCGGCGAGAGCCACGCCTATCTGCTTCGCTACTACGCCAACGGTTTCCGTGACGCGAACATCGCCACCGATCCGACGTTTGAAGGCGCAAGCCCCTTCTTCGCCACCAGCTGGCCCGGCGTGGCCACGGCCTGGCGTGACGGTCAGTATGTCGTCTCCTACGTCCAGCCCGGCGTGCGCGGCGCACCGCCCCTCGGCGCCGTGGTCAAGAGCTGCAACGTCCAGCCCATCGAAGAGGTCGCCAAGGCCAAGCTGGATCTTTTCGAAGGCGACCTGACGACCGAGGCCGGTCGCGTTCGCACCGCCCCCTATCTGCTTTGGAACCGCAACAACCCGATGGCCGGCGGCGTGCCCTCGACCTGCGAGTTCCAGGTCGGTCGCCGCACCCGCGACTATAAGCTCAGCCCGCAACCGGCGACTCCGGCCGACCTGGAAGCCGCCTACCGCGCCTCGGTCTTCACGCCGGGCGCGACCAAGCTGTCGATCGAACAGGTCGATGGTCGCCCGTGGGTTCATGTGAACTCGATGGAAGACACCGCTGGCTGGGACGCCTTCTTCGCTCAGGTTGAAGCTCAGGCCGCCACCCTGCGCGGCGCGCAGGGGCTGGTCATCGACCTGCGCGGCGCGGATGGCGACTCGATCAACGCCACCTCGCGCGGCTATGGCCTGGCCAACCGCATCTGGACGCCGGAGTTCACCGTCAGCCGCCAGCCCGAAGCCGGCCAGATCACCTATCGCGCCACAGCCGCCAACCGCCAATGGTTCGCCGACACCCTGAACCGTATGCAGTCGGATCCGCGCTTCGTGCAGGAATCGGCCCCGGTCATCGAACAGACTCAAGCGATCGTGGCGGCCTTTGACGCAGCCCTGGCCGCCGGTCAGCAGACCTTCGTCATGCCGGGCCGCCCCTCCGTGGCCGACACGGGCGCCGCCAATCCGGTGCAGGGCAAGGTCGTGGTTCTGGTCGATGGCGGCTGCACGAACGGCTGCCTCGACACGCTCGACCTGCTGACGCGTCTGCCGAACGTGCAACTGGCCGGTTCGGCCACCGCCGTGGACTCGATCTTCATCGAGCCGACCGTGCAGCGCCTGCCGTCGAACTATTCGGACCTCAGCTACGGCCACAAGGCCTGGACCACGCGTCAGCGCGGCAACAACCAGGGCTATGTCCCGGCGCAAGGTCTTGCATTCACCGGCAACCCGACCGACGAAGCCGCCGTCCGCACCTGGGTCGGAACTTTGTTCTAGGGCCTACCGCCCTTCATGAGCGGGCCTACCGCCCTTCGGGCTACTTGAGGCCATTGTTCTAGGGCCTACCGCCCTTCGGGCTACTAGAGGCCCGTCTAGGGTCTTGAAGACGACATTGGGGCCGGGCGGTGGAAACATCGTCCGGCCCTTCCTACTTTAGGGGCATGACCCAGACCGAATCCCCCCCGTCGCTGCGATCGCCTTCGGGCTTTGATCTGACGCCGCCGAGCGAGAGCCAGCGCGTCGCGCTGGAAGCCGACCTGTCGGCCGAGGAAAAGCGCGTCCTGCTGGCCCATGGCACCGAGGCGCCCTTCTGCGGCACCCTGCTGGGCGAGAAGCGGGCAGGGGTCTTCTGCTGCCGCGAATGCGGTCTGCCGCTGTTCCGCTCGGCGACCAAGTTCGAAAGCGGCACGGGCTGGCCCAGCTTCAGCGTTCCGGTAGACGAGGCCCACGTTCGCGCCGTCCGTGACGAGACCTACGGCATGGTCCGGGTCGAGACCCGCTGCGCCCGCTGCGACAGCCATCAGGGCCACGTCTTCCCTGATGGCCCGCCGCCGTCCGGTCTTCGCTACTGCATCAACTCCGTGGCGCTCAGCTTTGTGCCCGAAGGGGCCGCGCTGCCGGATCCTCTGGGGCGCGGCGACGGTCGCGCCTGACCTTGGCCGCATTTGCGGTTAGGGTGGTGTCGAACGGGAGTATGGGCGCATGATGATCGAACTGGCCGCGGCCGCGATATTGCTGTCGAACATGGACCCCGAGGGCGTGGTCGCCACGGCGCCGCGCGGCGATCAGGCTGTGCTGACGGCGTCGGCCGCCAACCTTGCCGAAACCACCGCCGACGCTTCCCCAAGCACCACGGTCCAGAGCGCTTCGCCGCATGGCCTTTCCACCGACGAGCAGATTGCGCGCTGGATCAGCGAGCGCACGGCCGAGACGTCAAGCAGCGCGCCGGCTGATCCCTGGGCCGAATCCGAACCGCGCAAGATGCATGGCGAGTTCAGCGTCGGCATGGGCACCGGCGGCTATCAGGACTATTCGGCGGCCGTTTCCATGCCTGTGGGCGAGAACGGAACGTTGAACCTCAGCGTCAGCCAGACCAAGAACAGCCCGTGGGGATACGGCTACGGTTCCTATCGCGACTATCCCTACGGCGGCTATGGCCGTCCCTTCGGCGTGATCGAGCCGCCTGGATTTGAGGGCACATATTTCCGTGGTCGCCCCTATGCCCCGCTGCGGGTCCGGCCGACGGGGGTGAAGGAAACCAGCACCTCTGTCGGGTTCTCGTGGCAGGGCGGCGGTTGAGCGCTTCTGACTGAGGCCTTCGCGCCACGGCTTGACCTGTTTCGCCGGGGGCGTCCCATCGCCGCATTCCCTTGGGGCGGTGATCTCCCATATGCGTGGGAGATAGAGGATCAGTATGGATAGTTTGCTTAGTTCGGCCGCCGATTTCATCGCCAGACACCATGTCTGGGCCGGGGTCGTTCTGGGGGTTGTCACCTTTTTCGAGTCGCTGATGGTCATCGGCGCCTTCGTGCCGGCCACGGGACTGCTGGTGGCGGCGGGCGGCCTTGTCGCGGCGGGCGTCCTTGATCCTTGGACTGTGATTGCGGGCTGCGTGATCGGCGCGGTCATGGGCGACGCCATCTCCTACTGGATCGGGCGGCGACTGGGCACGGGCGTGCTGCGCCAGCCCCTCCTGCTGCCCCACCGTCGCAAGATCGCCTGGACGCGGCTGTATTGCCGTCGCTACGGCGTGGCCTCCATCTTCATCGGTCGCTTCTTTGGGCCTTTGCGCGCCTTTGTGCCGGTCATGGTCGGCGTGTTGCGGATGCGTCAGCGCGTATTCCAGTTGGCCAATGTCACCTCGGCCTTCGTCTGGGTCCTGGCCATGCTGGCGCCGGGCTATCTGGCCGCCAAGGGTCTGGCGAAGCTGGAGTTCATGAGCGAGGCGCACGGGCCGACCCTGATGCTGATCGCCTTTGGGACACTGGTGGTCGTCGCCGTCGTCGCCATGCGCTGGCTGAAGGGCAGGGCGGCCAGGCGCTCGGCCTTGCTGGCTGCGACGGTCGAGTAGGCTTCTTTACAGCGCACAAGAAAAAGGGCCCGACCGGATGGTCGGGCCCTCTTCGTTTCAGGACTGACGCGCGTCAGTCGTGGCCGTGGCTGTGGCCGTGTGCATCCGCCTCGGCGGAGGCGGCGCCGGCGCTCCAGGCCTGACCGTCGGCGGTCTGGTGCCAGAAGGGCTGACGCGGGGCCTGGCCGACCTCGTTCATCTCCTTGTCGAAGATGCGGCCGTTGATCATGGTGTAGCCGATCTTGACCGTATTCCGCAGGTTCTCCAGCGGGTTGGCGTCCAGCACGACCAGGTCGGCCAGCTTGCCGGCTTCCAGCGAGCCGATGTCCTTGTCCATGCCAAGCGCCGCCGCGCCGTTCAGGGTGCCGACGCGCAGGGCCTGATGCGGGGTCATGCCGCCCTGTTCGAACATCCACAGCTCCCAGTGGGCGCCGAGACCTTCACGCTGGCCGTGGGCGCCGATCTGCACCGACACGCCCTCGTCCGACAGGCGCTTGGCCTCGTGCGCTATGGCGATGTGGTTCAGCTCGTTTTCCGGGACATGGACCGGGCGCCGGGCGCGGCTGTCCAGAATGCGGCGCGGGACGTACTTCGTCAGGATGGGATCGTTCCACACGTCCGTGGCCTGATACCAGTAGTTCTCGCCCCAGTTGCCGCCATAGGCCACGACCAGGGTCGGGGTGTAGGCCACCTTGGTCTGACGCCACAGCTGGTGCACGTCGGCATAGAGGCGCGCCAGCGGGATCGAGTGCTCGATCGTGGTGTGGCCGTCCACCACCATGCTCATGTTGTGTTGATACAGGGACCCGCCCTCGGGCACGACCATCATGCCCAGTTCGCGCGCGGCTTCCAGAATCTGCTGGCGCTGGTCGCGGCGCGGCTGGTTGTAGCTCTTGACGCTCCAGGCCCCCACGGCCTGCATCCGGCGCAGGTTGGACAGGGCGTCGTCCAGATCATTGACCTGTGCCGTGAACGGCGTCGCCGCGCCATAGAGGATGGTGCCGGTCGAGAAGATGCGCGGCCCGACCACCTTGCCGGCCTTGGCCAGTTCGCTGTGGGCGAAGATCTCGCTCGAATCATTGGACGGGTCGTGGATGGTGGTCACGCCGAAGGCCAGCGCGGCGTAGTTGACCCAGGACTGCTGCGGGATGATCTCGTCCGACCCCATCGAGCCATGCCAGTGGGCGTCGATCAAACCGGGGATGATGGTCTTGCCCGCCATGTCCATGACGCGGGCGTCAGCCGGGACGGTTACGGCGCCGCGCGGGCCGATGGCCTCGATGCGGTTGCCGTTGACGACGACCACGCCGTCCTCGATGACCTCGTCGCCCTTCATGGTGATCAGGCGGGCGCCGCTCAGAACCACGCGGCCGGTCGGCCTGGCGTAGTCGGTGCTGAAGCCGATCTTCACGCCATGCTCGGCGGGCTTGGGCAGTTCGGCGGGCGCGCCCTCGGCGAAGGCGAAGCTCTCTTGCAGCGGACGCGAGAACAGCTCCGGTCCCATCGACCATTGCAGGCGGCTGGAATCGCCCGACCAGTGCAGCCATTCGCCCGCGTCGCGGGTGACGCGGGTCTGGGGCAGGGCCTTGGTCTCGGCGCCGACCGTGACGGCGCGGCCTGTGGCGACGAAGGGCGTGACATAGGCGTTGAACCGCTCGGTCCAGGCGACCCAATGCTCATCAGGCGAGACCGAGAACTCGGCCGCCCATTCGCTGCTCAGGTGCTTGCGCTCGTCCTCGCCCGACAGGTTGACCGACTTCAGCACGCGCTTGTCGCCGTCGCGCGCCGTCAGAAAGACGCGGTCGTTGCGGGCGCCGAACTGCGGGTTGGAGCCCTCATCGGTGATCAGGGCCGGTTCGCCGCCGCGCACCGAGGTGCGATAGACGCCCGGCTCGCGGCTCCACAGGGCCGTGCGCAGGAATCCGTCGCTGGAGGTGCGATAGACCACGGTCTGGCCGTCCGGCGAGAACTGCGGCTCCAGATAGTGACCGGGCTGGGCGCTGATAATGCGGCCCTCGCCGCCACCGGCGGGAATGACCCGCAGGGTGCCCAGGTCCTGATCGTTCCAGGTCGTGTAGACGATGGAGCGGCCGTCGCGCGACCAGGACGGATAGAGCTCGAAGTGGTCGCTCTGGCGCGTCAGGCGGCGCGGGGCGCCCGCGACGCCGTTCCTCAGGTCGCGAATCCACAGATTGCCCAGGGCCTCGAACACCACCTTGGAGCCGTCGGGCGAGGTCTGGGCCCAGCGGACCATCTTCACGTCGAACTGGTCAGGGGCGACCTCGACGGGGAAGCGCACGGCCTCCTGCACGCGCCGCGTGTCGGCGACGTGGAAGGGAATCTCGCTGACGGCCTTGGACGCCACGTCGATGCGGTGGATCTTGCCGCCGGCCCAGAAGACGATCGCGCGGTTATCGGGCGTCCAGCTCATCGTCGGATAGACGCCGTGGATGGCCCAGGTTTCCTGCAGGTCGCGGTCCAGGGCGTCGTGGATCGGGGTCTCGCGGCCCGATTCGAGGTCCATGACGTAGAGGACGGACTTGTACCGGTCGCGCCGGATGAAGGCCAGGGACTTGCCGTCGGGCGAGGGGGTGGGACGAATCGAGCCGCCTGGCCCGGTGACGAAGGGCGTGATCTCGCCCGTCTCGCGATCCAGGCGACGGATCACATAGATCTGGGTGTTCGGGTCCTTGGAATAGTCGAACACGCCGCCCGCGGTGGCGTCGTCGCTGAAGTAGAGATAGCGGCCGTCGGGCGAGAAGGCGGGCTCGCCCGTGTCCTTCTGCTGGGTGCGGCGTTCGGTCAGCTGCACGCCGCCGCCGCCGCCCCGGTGATAGAGCCACATCTCGCCCGCGCCGAGCGAGCGCGACGAGGTGAAATGCTTGCGGCCGACGACGAACTGGCCGTCCGGCGACCAGTCGGGCTGGGTCAGCAGGCGGAAGGTCTCGTTCGACACCTGCTTGGCGTTGGCGCCGTCGCGATCCATGACCCACAGGTTGTCGCCGCCGCCCCGGTCCGAGGTGAAGGCGATGGAGCGGCCGTCCGGAGAGAACTTGGGCTGCATGTCCCAGGCCACGCCCGAGGCGATGGCGCGGGCCTCGCCGCCGCTGATCGGTATGACGTAGATGTCGCCCAGCAGGTCGAAGACGATCTCGCGGCCGTCAGGGCTGACGTCCAGCGACATCCAGGTGCCCTCGGTGACGTCGATGGTCGCGTCATGCGACGCGCCTGGCGGGTTCTGGACATCCCATTTCGGCTTGGCGGGCGTGGTCGCGGTCGCCGTCGAATCGGCTGCGGGCGTCGTCTCGGACGCGGTCTGGCCGAACGCCGGGAAGGCCACGGCCAAGGCCGCGACGGTGGTCAACAAGCTGCGCTTCATGGAAAGCCCCAAACCCCTCGAAACTGAGTTCCGAAGGTCTAGCGGCCAGGGGGCTGTCTTGACCAGACGTCCGGGATCGACCGGGCGCATTTCGTCCGCGTCAGGACAGCGCATCTGATTGTCGGGGAGAGTGGCCCGGATCCTTGCAAATCAATGATCTGCAAGGATCCGGATGGTGCCGCCGGGGGGAATCGAACCCACGACCTCAGCCTTACCAAGGATGCGCTCTACCACTGAGCTACGGCGGCGGTCACTGAGGAAGCGGCCGTATAGCCAACGGCTTCGGCCGGGCCAAGTGCAAAATGCATGCTTGATCAAAAACTTTGCTCGGCGTCTGCTGCACATCATGGACACGCCGCCCAAAGACGCTCTTTCTCCCGCTCCGACCACGGAGCCCTCACGCGAGCAGAAGGCCAAGGCGGAGCGGGCCGTGCGGCTGGCCGCGGCCCTGCGCACCAACCTCAAGCGTCGCAAGGCCCCTGCCGCTCCGGCGCGTCCCGCCGCAGAGCGCAACTGAAAGTCATCGCGCCCGCGCGCATCCGGCCCTTTCGCGAGGGCGCAAGGGCTTGCTAGATAGCCGGTTCGCCGGGACGCAGTGTTTCCGGCCGTGAAAGATTCCATGGACAGCATCGTCATCCACGGCGGCAACCGCCTGAACGGCCAGATCGAGGTCAGCGGCGCCAAGAATTCGGCCATCAAGCTGATGGCGGCGTCAATCCTGACGGATCAGCCCCTGCTGCTGACCAACATGCCGCGTCTGGCCGACACCCGTTTCCTGGGCCAGCTGCTGCAGCAGTTTGGCGTCGAGGTTACGGAACGCGACGGCGCAGACGGGCAGGAGACCCTGTTCCACGCCGCAGAGCTGACCTCGACCTTCGCCCCCTATGACCTGGTTCGGCAGATGCGGGCCTCGTTCAACGTCCTGGGGCCGCTGCTGGCCCGCACCGGCAACGCCAAGGTTTCGCTGCCCGGCGGCTGCACCATCGGCGCGCGCCCGGTCGATCTGCACCTGATGGCCCTGTCGGCCATGGGGGCGGCGATCGAGCTGGAAGAGGGCTATGTCTCGGCCACGGCGCCCAGAGGGCTGCGCGGCGCAGAAATCGAGTTTCCCTTCGTCTCGGTGGGAGCCACGGAACATGCCCTTCTGGCGGCGGTCCTGGCCAATGGCGTGACGGTGCTGAAGCGGGCGGCTCGCGAACCCGAGATCGGGGATCTGGCCCGCTGCCTGATCGCCATGGGCGCCAGGATCGAAGGCGTGGACACCGACGTCCTGACCATCACCGGCGTCTCGTCGCTGAGCGGCGCGACCTGGTCGGTGATTCCGGACCGGATCGAGATGGGCAGCTATGCCCTGGCCGCCGCCATGGCCGGGGGCGAGGTGCGCCTGACCAAGGGTCGCGCCGACCTGATCACCGCCCTGACCGACAAGATGGTCGAGGCGGGGGTCGAGGTCGAACCGACCGCCGACGGCGTCATCGTTCGACGTGATCCCGCGCAGCGGCTGAAGGCGGTCAACGTCACGACGGAAATCTACCCCGGCTTCGCCACCGACCTGCAGGCCCAGTTCATGGCGCTGATGACGACCGCCGAGGGCGAGAGCATCATCCACGAGAACATCTTCGAGAACCGCTTCATGCACGCGCCCGAGCTGGCGCGCCTGGGCGCGGACATCTCGGTCCATGCGGGCGAGGCGCGGGTGCGCGGGGTCGAGAAGCTGACCGGGGCGCCTGTCATGGCCACCGACCTGCGGGCCTCTATCAGCCTGGTCATGGCCGGCCTGGTCGCGGAGGGCGAAACCACGGTCGGTCGTGTGTATCATCTGGATCGCGGCTTCGAGCGGATGGAAGAAAAGCTGGGAGCCTGCGGCGCCGACGTGCGGCGCGTGAAGGGCGAGGCGGATGAGCACTGAGGTCGAGACGGTCTCTGACAACGACGCGGCGGCGGAGTCTCTCGCGCCGATGGAGCCCTTGCGCCTCTTGGCCGAGGACGCTGTCGACCTGCAGATCATCTCGGCTGCGCTTCAGGACGCCATCATGCGTCCTGTCGACATTCGCTGGGAAAAGGAGGCCCGGCGCCTGACCATCGTCCTGTCGCGCTTCTGTTGGGAATGCGGCGGCACGCGGGTGATGGCCGCCATGCAGTTCGGCGACGTCGAGGCGGTCAAGAGCCGTCGCCTGCCGCGCCTGCCCGAATCGGCGCTGGAGCTGCTGGCGCTCGATTTCGAACCGACCGAGGCGCCCGGCGGTCGGGTCATCCTGATGTTCGCCGGCGGCGGCGATCTGCGCATCGACGTGGAATGTCTGGACGCCGTCCTGACCGACCTGTCGGACCGCTGGCCTGCGCGGATGGCCCCGACCCATCTGGACGAGACCCAATCATGAGCGGTCCGCACAAGCTGTCTTCCATCGAGGTGGACGCCGCGACCCTGCCGGCCGCCACCGCCGAGATCGAGCACCAGCGTCGAGTCGCCATCTTCGACCTGGTCGAGGCCAACAGCTTCGCGCCCGAGGGCGCCGAGGGCGGGCCCTATACGCTTCGCCTGTCGTCGCAGGAAAACCGCCTGGCCTTCGATATCGCCGGGCCGGACTTTGCCCGCACCCACGTTCTGTCGCTGTCGCCGATGAAGACGGTGATCCGTGACTACGCCCTGATCTGCGAAAGCTACTACGAAGCCCTGCGCGGCTCGTCGCCCAGCCAGATCGAGTCGGTCGATATGGGCCGTCGTGGCCTGCACAATGAAGGCGCCGAACTGCTCAAGGCGCGGCTCGACGGCAAGGTCGCGATCGACCACGAAACCGCCCGTCGGCTGTTCACACTGGTTTGCGCCGTCTATCGACGCGGCTGAACTCGACTATTTCGGCGTTTTGGTGCATTAGGCGCCTCCTTCACGGCTTGCGTTCACACCCGACGCGAGCCTTAAGCTGTTTTTCGGGTGAGAGAGACCGCATGGCCAAGGAAGAGCTTCTCGAGTTCCCCGGCACCGTCAGCGAACTGCTGCCGAACGCCACCTTCCGCGTAACGCTGGAAAACGACCACGAGATCATCGCCCACACCGCCGGCAAGATGCGCAAGAACCGCATCCGCGTCCTGGCGGGCGACAAGGTGCTGGTTGAAATGACGCCCTACGACCTGACCAAGGGCCGCATCACCTATCGCTTCAAGTAAGGACGCGCGTGTCGCGTCCTGACCTTTCGGCTCCTAGGCTGGTTCTGGCCTCGTCGAGCCCGCGCCGCATAGAACTGCTGGCGCAGATCGGGGTGGTTCCCGATCATGTTGATCCCGCCGACATCGACGAGACCCCGCTGAAGGGCGAGACGCCGGCGCGTCTGGCCGAGCGGCTGGCGCGCGGCAAGGCCGAGGTCGTGGCCGCGCGTTCGCCCGACGCCATCGTCCTGGCCGCCGACACCGTCGTCGCCCTGGGCCGTCGCCTGCTGGAAAAGCCGGCCGACGGAGCCGAGGCCAGGCGCTTCCTTGAACTGCTGTCGGGCCGCAATCACCGCGTCTTCACCGGCGTCGTCGTGATCGCCGATGGTCAGGCGACCAGCCGCGTCGTCGATACCCGCGTCTCGTTCAAGACCCTGTCCCCTGAAGAGATCGCAACCTACGTCGCCTCGGGCGAATGGCGCGGCAAGGCGGGCGGATACGGCATCCAGGGGGCGGCCGCCGCCTTCGTGCGCCGTATCGTCGGCAGCCATCCCGCCGTCATGGGCCTGCCCCTCTATGAGGCGGCCAATCTGCTTCGGGGCGCCGGCTGGCGACCCAGCGTCGCCTGACATGGCTGATGTCGAGGTCTTCCTCGATCAGACGCCGGGCGAGACCCGCGGCGTCGTCGCCCGCAACGGGCGCTTCCATCATCTGATCCTCCAGCGTGACAGCGACCGGCCGAGCGATCGGCTGGGCGCGCGTTGCGTCGGGCGTATCGCGCGGGTCGAGCCGGGTCTGCGCGGCGCCTTCGTCGATCTGGGGGCGGGCGAGCCGTTCGGTTTCCTGCCGCTGGGCCAGAACGACAGGCCGGGGGAGGGGAGCAAGGTTGAAGTCGAGGTCACCGCCGAGCCGCGCGAGCGCAAGGGTCCTGTGCTTCGCCGCATTGGCGAAGCGGCCGGCGAGCCGCGCCTGCTGACAGCGGGGTCTGACGTGGCCGAGATTCTTTCCCTACTGGCGCCGGGCGTCGTCCCTCAGACCGGCGTGGTCGCGATTCGCGCCGCCCTGGAGGCTGAGGAGGATGCGCTGTCCGCCTCCGTCATTGATTCCGCCAGCGGTCTGGACCTGATGATTCAGCGCACCCGCGCCCTGATCGCGGTCGATATCGATCATGCGCCCGCGCCGGGTCGCGATTCCCGCAAGAGCCGCGAGGCGGCGAACCGTGCCGGATTGTCGCACGCCGCCCGCCTTCTGACCCTGAAAGGGTGGGGCGGGCTGATCGTGATCGATCTGATCGGCGCCGGCCTGCATGGCGACACGATAATGAAGGGCGTTCGCGCGGCCTTCGCTGACGAGCCCAAGGCTGTCTTCGGCCCGCTGAGCCGTTTCGGCCTGATGCAGTTGTCCTTGCCGTGGCGTCGAACCCCTCTGGATGAGCGATTGCTGGATGCGGCCGGACGGCTGAACCTGGAGGCGCGCGCCATCGCTGGCGTCCGTCACCTGCGTCTGGCCATGTTGTCCGATCCCGCCACGCCGCGTTTCGTTGCGCGCTGTGGTCCTGAAGAGGCGGCGCTGGCCGCAGCCTGGGTTCAGGCGCTGGGGCCGAGGGCCGGGCTGCGGGCCGATCCGTCGATGGCTGCCGGCGCTGTCAGAATTGAAGAGGCTCTCTAATGTCGCTCTGCCCCATCTGCCGCCGCCAGAAGGCGGTCGAAGCCTATAAACCTTTCTGCTCCAAGCGCTGCGCCGACGTCGATCTGCAGCGCTGGTTCACCGGCGGCTACGCTGTTCCGACCGATGACGCCGTCGATGATGAAAAAGATCGCTGAATTGAGTAAATTGGCGTCTGGACAGCCTCTCCGGCCTCGCCTATAGACCCGCCTCTCGCGACGAGATCGCGCGCCTGGATAGCTCAGCTGGTAGAGCAGCGGATTGAAAATCCGCGTGTCGGTGGTTCGAACCCGCCTCCAGGCACCACTCCCCTTACAAATGAAGCGTCAACGTTCCCCAAGGATCTGCGCGCAAGCTACGCCGTAAAATGGCCTAAATTTCGCCTTGGGAATTGCATTTCCGTAACATGGCGTGATGCGACGTTTTCGTGTCGCGATCATAACAGAAGCGGCAAATTTCTTGCTCGCCTATGTGATTGCTGCACGTGCGAAGGGGAAAAGAAACTTTGCGGACTTGACGCTAAGATAGCCGTTCGCCAAAGGGTCTTAACCGCATTCCTGCTTGCAGGTCGGGGTTACCGGGATATTGTGTCCTGGACCTTGGCGGCGACGCCCGTTTTCGAACGGACGTTGCGGGGGGGCGGCTCCATACGTCGGGCTCGATCCAGGCGATGGCGCAATTTCATTATAGGGACGGCCGACTGACGCGGTCCGTGTCTTGGGTTCCACGTGTCAGACCAAAGCAGGAACTGGCGAACAATGCTCGATAGCAAGAAGACGAATATCCTCCTCGCACTGGCCGGCGCTGCCGTCCTGATGGCGAGCTCGCCGGTTCTGGCGCAAGACGCCGCAACCCCGGCCGCTGATCCGGCAGCCGCTGCTTCGACCGCCGCTCCGGCCGCCGACGCTGCTGCTCCGGCTGCTGACGCCGCCGCCCCCGCTGCTGACCCCACCACGGTCAGTGAATCGGTTTCGGGCGGTCACGGCAGCGGCGGCATCACCCCGGTCTCCATGTTCATGGAAGCCACCGCAGTGGTTAAGGTCGTCATGATCGGCCTGCTGCTGGCCTCGATCTTCTCGTGGACCCTGCTGCTCATCAAGCTGCTTGAGTTCGGCGCGCTGAACAAAGCCACCGACCGCTTCCTGGAAGCCTTCCGCGGCGCTCGCACCATCGCTGACATGCGTCGCGTGTCGACGTCGGAAGAGTTCGACGGCAACCCGCTGGCCGACATGGCCGCCGCCGCCACCGAAGAAATCGAACTGTCGCGTCAGGCTGGCCTGAGCGTCACCGGCGATCACCGCGACTCGGCGCTGCTGCGCGCCCAGACCGCTGTGGCTGCTGTTCAATCGGGTCTGCCCAAGCGCCTCTCGGGCGGCCAGCAGTTCCTGGCTTCGGTCGGTTCGACCGGTCCGTTCGTCGGTCTGTTCGGCACCGTTTACGGCATCATGAACTCCTTCATCGGCATCGCCGAGTCCAACACGACCAACCTGGCCGTTGTTGCTCCGGGTATTGCTGAAGCCCTGTTGGCTACCGGTATCGGCCTGTTCGCCGCTATCCCGGCCGTTATCTTCTACAACTACTTCAACACGCGCATCTCGAACTACGGCACGCGTTCGGACGGCTTCAACGCTGAACTGATCAACGCCATCTCGCGTCAGCTCGACAAGGGAGCGTAAGACGGATGGCCGCCAAACTTTCCGGTTCCGGCGGCGGCAAGTACACCGTCGAGGCGAACGCCGAGATCAATGTCACGCCTTTCGTCGACATTATGCTCGTTCTCCTCATCATCTTCATGGTGGCGGCTCCGCTCGCCACCGTGTCGGTGCCGGTGAAACTGCCTCGCGCCGTTGCGCCTCCTGGCAAGAACCCGCCGACGCCGGTCTTCATCTCCATCCAGAATGATGGCGATGTGTGGATTGGCGACCTGCGGTCATCGCCTGGTTCGCTTGGTGAAGATCTGAAGGTTCAGATCGGACGCAGGAACCCCTCCGAAGAACGTATTTTCATTCGCGCAGACCAGCAGACCCGGTACGGCGATTTCATGCAGGTCATGAACGCCCTCCAGGATAACGGTTTCTACAGCGTCGCCCTCGTTGGCGAAGAGAGTTAAGGGGGGCGGGCGAATAGCATGACAGCTGAACCTCACGTCCACCGGGATCCCATCCTGGATCCGCCGAAGAAGAAGAAGAAGCTTTCGACCGGCGCCATCGTGGGCATCACCATTTCGGTGATCGTTCACGCCCTGGCTGGCCTGTACTTGTACAACAACAAGTTCGTGTTGAAGGAGATGACCTACGAGGATGAGGCCGTCGACGTCGAGCTGATGGAGGTTCCGCCTCCGCCGCCTCCGCCGCCGCCGCCGCCGCCGCCTCCGCCGGACACCCCTCCGCCGCCGAAGCTTCAGGTGCGTGAACCGCAGATCAACACCCAGGCGCCTCCGCCTCCGGTGACTGTGGCCATCGAACCGACGAAGAAGGAAGACCGTCAGGAATACACGGGCCCGCCCGTGATCGTCCCCGGACCTCCGCCTCCGCCGGCTCCTCCCGCTCCGCCGCGTCCTTCGGTCATCACCAACCCGAGCTGGTCTCGCCAGGTCCAACCCGAGTTCCCGGAACGCGCCCAGTCGCGCGGTATCGAGTCCGGTTCGGCCAAGGTGAACTGCGCCGTTGCGCCTAACGGCAGCCTTTCGGATTGCCGGCTGGTGTCGGAAGACCCCTCTGGCGCCGGTTTCGGCCAGGCGGTTCTTCGGGCGGCCCGTTCGGGTCGTCTGGCGCCGCGGACTGTTGACGGCGCCGCCGTCGGCGCCCGCGTCGAGTTCACGACCCGCTTCCGTCTGGACTAGGGATCTCATCCGAGATCAGGTTGAACGCCCTGGGGGAAACTCCAGGGCGTTTTTCTTTGTCTGACGCCCCGCAGTCTGGCTCTGGCCTGAAGCCTTGCCCATGGTCGCTATCGAATTCCTGAAGGATCCACCGTGAACAAGCTTCTCGTCATCATCGCCGCCACGACGGCCCTGGGTCTTGGCGTGGTCGGTTGCGCCTACAACGAGAGCCTCGGCCGCAACCAGTTCCTGATCGTGGACGACAGCGCCCTGATTCAGCAGTCGAACGCCGCCTGGGCTGAGACCCTGAAGTCGCAAAAGGTGTCGACCAACGCCGCCCAGAACGAACGGGTGCGTCGCGTGGGCGGGCGCATCGTGCAGGCGGCTGGTCTTGCGGGCCGTAGCTGGGACTATGCCGTGTTCGAGGACGCCGGCCCTAACGCCTTCGTCCTGCCGTCCGGTCAGATCGGCGTCACCACCGGCCTGCTGAAACTGGTTCAGAACGACGACCAGCTGGCTGCGGTGCTTGGGCATGAGGTCGGTCACGTCGTCGCCCGCCACGCGGCTGAACGCTATTCGACGCAATCGACCACAGCTCTGGTTCTGGGCGCGGTTCAAAGCGGGGCAGGAGACTACTCCCAGGCGGTCGGCGCGCTCGGCGGCATGGGCGCGCAGTTTGGCCTGCTGCTGCCCTTCTCGCGCAACCATGAGCTTGAGGCGGATCGTCTCGGCGTCGATTACATGGCCGCCGCGGGCTACAGGCCGTCTGAATCTCTGGCCCTGTGGCGGTTGATGGCGCAGCAGCGCCAGTCGGGCGCGCCGGAATTCGCCTCGACCCACCCGTCTGATCAGACCCGGATCACGGCGCTTCAGCAGTATATCGCCAGCCGCGGCTGGAACTGACGGGGAATAAACCGAAAATCCTTCACAAGCATATTGCCGACTGGAGCGAGGCCCGCTAGAGAACCGCCCTCGCGTTGATCGCGCCGCCTTAGCTCAGTTGGTTAGAGCGCCGGTTTGTGGAACCGGAGGTCCTCAGTTCAAGCCTGAGAGGCGGTACCATCGCTCCAACGAACCGCTTTTGGCGACTTGGAGTGGTGACGACATGAGCGACGCTTCCCCCATGTGGGACCCCCGCCAATACAATCGCTTTGAAGCCCAACGCGATCGCGCCGCGCTCGATCTTCTGGTGCGTTTGCCTGAGGATCTTGATCCGGCCGAGATCTGGGATCTGGGCTGCGGCACGGGCCAGCACGCGGCCCTGCTGAAGCGCCGCCACCCGAACGCCCAGGTCCATGGCATGGATTCCAGCACCGCCATGCTGGATCAGGCCCGCGCCCTGTCGACCGAGGTGGACTGGTCCGTTGGCGACATCGCGACCTGGACGCCCGAACGACCCGCCGACCTGATTCTGGCCAACGCCTCGCTGCAATGGCTGCCGGATCACGCTGGCCTGTTCGCCCATCTGGCCAAAGCGCTGGCCGCCGGCGGCCTGCTGGCCGTGCAGATGCCGATGGCCTGGCAGACGCGCCACCACACCCTCATGCGCGAGACGGCGGCCGAGGGGGCGTGGGCGTCGCTGTTGGCGGGCGTGGACACCATCGCGCCCCTGCTGCCGGCTGAGGCCTACTACGAGGCGCTTTCGCCGCTGTGCGACCACATCGACATCTGGGCCACGACCTATCTGCACGTCCTGACGGGTCAGGACGCCGTGCTGGAATGGATGAAGGGCACGGCGCTGCGGCCCTATCTGACCGCGCTGGCCAGTGATCCGCCGATGCAGGAAGCCTTCTTGAAGGCGCTCGGCGAGCGGCTGTCGTCGGCCTTCCCTAGACGGGCTGACGGAGCAACTCTTCTACCATTTCCTCGTCTGTTTCTGGTGGCGCAAAGGCGCTGACCCGGTGGCGATGCAGGTGCTCGATCGGGCAGTTCAAGGTGGTCAGGGAAGCCTGAGCGGCGGCGTAGCCTGAGGACACGGCCGGCTCATAGGCCTTCCAGTCTCGAATATCGACGCCTTCGGGGCGAGGCTGGATGAGCAGGTCGGTGTCGGCGCGCGCCTGTTGCAGTTCCGCCTCCGTCGTCAGGGTGGCCGAGCGCATCAGCACCGAGACGATGGGCGGCCCCTTTTTCCAGGCGCCGGAAAGGATCCAGCGCCACCACGAGGGCGGATTCTCCAGCGCCTGGGGGTCCACGCCGCGTGTCTGGGACACGTCGACGCCGACAACCGGCCCGCTGTTCAGCCGACGCATCACCTCGCTGGGAAAGTTTCTCAGCACGGCGCCGTCCACCAGCACCTGACCGTTCATCACCACCGGCGGCATGACGCCCGGAATGGAGATTGAGGCGCGCAGGGCGTGACGCAGCATGCCTTCCCGATGCACCTCGATCTTGCCCGAGGTCAGATTGGTCGAGACAGCGAAGAAGGGCAGGGGCATGTCCTCGATGGCCACGTCGCCGTAGGCGTCCTGCATCAGGTTCGCGACCTTGCGGGCATGGGTCATGGCGATGATCGGAAAGGCGATGTCCGACAGCGGGTCGGATTCGACGAAGGCCTTGCGGATGCGCTCGTCCAACTCCTCGTCTGACCAGCCCAGGCCGGGGCCGGCGGCGATGACCGCCCCCATGGAGGAGCCGCCGATGAAGTCGATGGGCATGCCGGCCTCACGCAGGGCCTTCAACGCGCCGATATGAGCGTAGGCGCGGGCACCGCCCCCTGACAACACCACGCCGACGGCGGAGCCCGTGACAATGCGGGCGATCCGCGCCGTGTCGTGGAAAAGGCCTTCAACGGCATGGAACCAGCGCCCGGGCCTGAAGGTCTCCAGCCAGGCGCGGGTGTTGGTGGGCCGGGCCATGTGCGGGGCGCGCAGCAGGATCAGATCGGTCAGCGGGTGGGCTTCGTCTGCGACCTGTAGCGGCGGAATGGCCGGGTGCGGCGCATGGTCGGCGTCGCCAACCATGAAGACGCGGTCCACCTGTCTCGCACACAGCGAGGCCCAGCCCGGTTCATTGGACTCGGCGATATAGAGGACGTAGTCGTGCGCGTCCTCGACGCCCGAGAACCATTCGGCTGCCGACGACAGAGCCGTCTGGTCGATGATGCGGCAGGTGAAGCCCTGGGCCTCAACGGCGCGGGCGACGCGCTCGACGAAGCTGCGGATCGGCTGCCGCCGGGCCGAGATGAAGCCGAAGACAGTCGGGTCGGATCCCGTCGAGTTGCGATCGCGCGCACGGGTCAGCATGATCTGGCCCAGTTCGGCCATCAGGGCCGGCTCGGCGCGAGCCGCATCGAAGAAGGCGTCCCGCGGCAGGGCGATAACGTCGCTGTCGCGCAGAGCCACGACGTTGGCCAGGTGCGTGGTGCCGGCCAGCATGGCCATTTCGCCGACGGGATCGCCCGGCTTGATGACGCCCACGAATTGCGATCCGCGTCCGTTGTCGTCGCGAAACACGCCCAGTCGTCCGGCGCGCAACAGGTACAGGGTGTCGGCCGGATCGCCGGCGGAGAAGAGCCGTTCACCCCGCGTCAGGGCGAACCAACTGGCGCGCGTGTTCTTTGTGCCCTCAAAGACGCGCGCGAGCGCAGCTTCAAGCGTGTCGGGACGTTCAACAGCCATGGGATCGTTTATGCCGGATTTCGTCCGACAGGAAAGCGGGTGCTTCCCCCCGAGGCGGAAGCCTCCTAAACCTTGGGCATGCCCAAGCTGATTTCCGCCGTCGATCGCAACAGTCCTGCTTTCAAAACGCTGGATGCGCACAATCGCGCCCTGCGGGACGCGCTTTATGAAAAGGTGGCCAAGGCCGCGCGGGGCGGTTCAGACGCCAGCCGCGACCGCCATGTGGCGCGCGGCAAGCTACTGCCGCGCGACCGGGTCGAGCGCCTGCTAGACCCAGGCTCGCCCTTCCTCGAGATCGGACAGCTGGCCGCCAACGGCATGTATCGCGACGAAGCCCCCGGCGCGGGCATGATTTGCGGCGTCGGTCGGGTGTCCGGCCGCGAGGTCATGATCGTCTGCAACGATCCGACGGTGAAGGGCGGCGCCTACTTCCCCATGACGGTGAAGAAGCATCTGCGGGCCCAGGAGATCGCCGAGCAGAACAACCTGCCGTGCGTCTACCTGGTCGATTCGGGCGGCGCCAACCTGCCGCATCAGGCCGAGGTCTTCCCGGACCGCGACCACTTCGGCCGCATCTTCTTCAACCAGGCGCGGATGAGCGCCCGGTCGATCCCGCAGATCGCCTGCGTCATGGGTTCGTGCACGGCCGGCGGCGCCTATGTGCCGGCCATGTCGGACGAGACGGTCATCGTGCGCAATCAGGGGACCATCTTCCTGGCCGGCCCGCCGCTGGTGAAGGCCGCCACCGGCGAGGTCATCTCGGCTGAGGAACTGGGCGGGGCCGAGACCCATGGCCGCAAGTCCGGCGTGGTCGACCATGTGGCCGAGAACGACGAGCATGCGCTGGAGATCGTCCGCTCCATCGTCGCCAACCTGAACACGGTCAAGGACGTGCCGCTGGACGTGCGCGAGCCGCGCGCCCCGGCCCTGGACCCGCAAGAGCTTTACGGCCTGATCCCCGACGACGTGCGCGCGCCCTATGATGTCCGCGAGGTCATCGCGCGCATCGTCGACGGCTCGGACTTCGACGAGTTCAAATCCCTGTACGGCGCCAGCCTGGTCTGCGGCTTCGCCCGCATCTGGGGCTATCCGGTCGCCATCCTGGCCAACAATGGCGTCCTGTTCTCGGAGAGCGCCCAGAAGGGTGCGCACTTCATCGAACTGGCCTGCAAGCGCAAGATTCCGTTGCTCTTCCTGCAAAACATCTCGGGCTTCATGGTTGGCGGCAAGTACGAGGCCGAAGGCATAGCCAAGCACGGCGCCAAGCTGGTGACGGCGGTCGCCTCGGCCGAGGTGCCGAAGTTCACGGTCCTGATCGGCGGCAGCTTCGGCGCCGGCAACTACGGCATGTGCGGCCGGGCCTACAGCCCGCGCTTCCTCTTCACCTGGCCCAATAGCCGCATCAGCGTGATGGGCGGCGAGCAGGCCGCCTCGGTTCTGGCCACCGTCCACCGCGACGCCGAGACCTGGACGGCCGACGAAGCCGAGAGCTTCAAGGCCCCGATCCGCCAGAAGTATGAGGACGAGGGCAACCCCTACTACGCCACCGCCCGCCTGTGGGACGACGGCGTCATCGACCCGGTCCAGACCCGCGACGTCCTGGGCCTGGCCATCAGCGCCAGCCTGAACGCCCCCATTCCGGAAACGCGCTTCGGCGTGTTCAGGATGTAGGGTAAAGATATTGTACGGTGTTCAAAATCTGCTTGTAGCGAGGCGACGCGGCTGGAAAGGTCGCATCGGCGATCTCGATCCGGGATCGAAATCTGCACGACAAGGACAGTGATCATGAAGAAGACTGCAGCTCTCATCGCCTTGACGGCCCTGCTCGCGGCTTGCGGATCGCAAGCCGACTCGAAACCCGCAGCGGCGACGGAAGAGGCTCCGGCGATGGCTTCGACGCCGCAGGCCGCAGCGGCCGAACCCGTTTCTGCGGCCGAGGAGGAGGCCGCACGCGCAGGCCAGCCGTCGCAGGCGGTCTTCCCCGTCGGCTATCGCGGCGAGTGGGACTATAGCGACGACGGCTGCGCCAAGGACGAGAGCGGCACTCGCTTCATCATCACCGCCAACGAGATCAAGGGCTACGAGGACACCTCGAAGCTGGTGGCGCTGGAAACCCTTGAAGGGCAGGGCGACGCCATCCGCGTGGTTCTGGAAAACCAGTCCTCTGAAGGGGACCACACCCTCGTACAGATCCTGCGTCTGTCTCCGGTCGCCGGCATTTCGCTGCGCGTCGAGCAGGACGGCAAGACCGTTCGCGCCAACCGTTGCGACCCCGTTTGATCCACCGGATCTCCGCCATGAACCGCGGCGTCGACCGCGTCAGCCTGGGCCTTTTGCTCGGGCTGGCGCTTGTCGGCGCGGGCCATGCGCAGACGCAGACCTCCATTCCTGTGCGGTTTCAGGGCGAGTGGAACAGCGACCCGAAACACTGCGGCGACCGCGAAAGCGGGACCAACCTGATCATCACGGACAAGGCGCTCATCTATTTCGAAGCGGGGGACGAGGTCCTGGCCGTTCATCCGGCGGAACTGGACGGGATCAACATCCTCGTCGACCACCAAGACTATGACGGGATCGAACGCCTCAGCCGCACGCTGATACTGTCAGACGACCACCAGAAGCTCAGCTTCACCTATGGCGACGGACCTGAGACCGTCGTCCTGCGCTGCCCGCAAGGAAACCAAGATGGCCGACAAGCCGACTGAAGAAGACCTGAACGCCCTGGACGTCACCGACGCCGAGGCGGCTGAAATCAACGCCATCGCCCATCCCTTCGTCGCTGACCCGGCGCCGGACGCGGACAATGAACTGGTCAAGATCGAGGCCTTGCCGTCGGGCGTGGTCTTCGTGACCATCAACCGTCCCGAAAAGCGCAACGCTTTTGACGCAGCCACCATCGCGGCCCTGTATCAGGCGTTCGAGACCCTGCACGGGGCCGACCGGGTGCGCGTGGTCTTCATCCGCGGCGCGGGCGGCACCTTCAGCGCGGGCGCCGACCTGAACTGGATGGCCGACGCCGCCGGCTGGTCCGAGAGCGACAACCGCGACGACGCCATGGGTCTGGCCAGGATGCTCAAGGCCCTGCACGACGTGCCGGCCCTGACGGTGGCTCTGGTCGAGGGCTCGGCCATGGGCGGCGGGGCCGGCATCGTGGCCGCCTGCGACATGGCCGTGGCGGTCGAGGGTGCGCGCTTCGCCTTCTCCGAGGTCAAGCTGGGCCTGATCCCCGCGACCATCGCCCCCTATGTCATCGAAGCCGTCGGCGCGCGTCGCGCCCGCCAGCTGTTCCTGACGGCCAACACCTTCGACGCCGACTATGCCGCTCATGCGGGCCTGATCGATCTGGTCCTGCCGGAAGGTTCGGTGGACGAGTTCATCTCCATGCTGACCGACAGCCTGACGACCTGTGCGCCCGGCGCCATGGGCGAGGCCAAGCGTCTGGTGAACGACGTGGCGGGCAAGGATATCGACCATCGCCTGCTGGAAGAGACCGCCAAGCGCATCGCTCGCGCCCGCGTCTCGGCCGAAGGCCAGGAGGGCGTCCGCGCCTTCCTCGACAAGCGCGCACCCAGCTGGGCTGAGTAAGACACTACTTTCCTCCCCACTCGTGGGGAGGGGGACCACGAAGTGGTGGAGGGGGCGACGTAAACGTCAGCCGTGGAGTCGCCCCCTCCGTCACGTCGCCTTCGGCGCCGCGCCACCTCCCCATTCGCTTTGCGAACAGGGAGGAGCAAGGTGGAGCAGGGTGCCCATTTGCAGAGGCAGAGTTCAAGACCGCCATGTTCAAGTCCGTCCTGGTCGCCAATCGCGGCGAGATCGCCTGCCGCGTCTTCCGCACCGCCCGCCGCATGGGCCTGCGCACCATCGCCGTCTATTCCGAGGCCGACGCTCAGGCGCTGCACGTTCGCGAGGCGGACGAGGCGGTGCTGATCGGCCCGGCGGCGGCGCGCGAATCCTATCTGGATGCGGCCAAGGTGCTGGCGGCGGCCAAGGCGACGGGGGCGGAGGCCATCCACCCCGGCTACGGCTTCCTGTCCGAGAACGCCGACTTCGCAGAGGCGGTGATGGAGGCCGGGATCGTCTGGATCGGCCCGCAGCCGTCCTCGATCCGCGCCATGGGTCTGAAGGACGCGGCCAAGAAGCTGATGATCGAGGCCGGCGTGCCCGTCACCCCCGGCTATCAGGGCGAGGACCAGTCGGTCGAAACCCTGACCGCCGAAGCCGCGCGCATCGGCTATCCCGTCCTGATCAAGGCGGTCGCCGGCGGCGGCGGCAAGGGCATGAAGAAGGCTGACCGCGCCGAGGACTTCGCCGACGGCCTGGCCAGCGCCCAGCGCGAGGGCCAGTCGTCCTTCGGCGATCCGCGCGTCCTGATCGAGAGCTATATCACCCGTCCGCGCCATATCGAGGTTCAGGTCTTCGGCGACAGCCACGGCAATGTCGTCCACCTGCATGAGCGCGACTGCTCGCTGCAACGCCGCCACCAGAAGGTGATCGAAGAGGCGCCGGCGCCCGGCATGGATCAGGCCACCCGCGACGCCGTCACCGCCGCCGCCGTCCGCGCCGCCAAGGCCGTGAACTATCAGGGCGCAGGCACCATCGAGTTCATCGCCGACGCCTCGGACGGGCTGAAGGCCGACCGCATCTGGTTCATGGAGATGAACACCCGGCTGCAGGTCGAGCACCCGGTCACGGAATCCATCACCGGTGTCGATCTGGTCGAATGGCAGCTGCGCGTCGCGGCGGGCGAACCGATCCCGCTGGCGCAAGCCGACATCCCGATGAAGGGTTGGGCCATGGAGGCCCGCCTCTATGCCGAGGACCCGGCCCACGGCTTCCTTCCGTCCATCGGGCGGCTGGATCACTTCGTCATGCCCGACGATATCCGCGTCGATACCGGCGTGGAGCAGGGCGGCGAGGTCAGCCAGTTCTACGACCCGATGATCGCCAAGCTGATCGTCCACGCCGACAGCCGCGAAGCCGCCGCCGCCCGTCTGGCGAACGCCTGCCGCGAGGTCGAGGTCTGGCCCGTCCGCACCAACGCCGGTTTCCTGGCCCGCTGCCTGGACCACCCGCGCTTCGTCGAGGGCGACGTGGATACGGGCTTTATCGCTGCCGAGGAGGGGGCTTTGATCGCCTCGCCCGTTTCAGCACGAGCTCTGGCCGGCGCCGCCGGCCTGATCGGGCTTGAGGCGGACGCCGCCGCCTTTGACGTCGAGGACAAGGCGCTGGCTCCGTGGCGGGCGGGCCTGTTCGGCTTCCGCATGAATGGCGCGGCTCAGTCGCGCACGGCCCTGCACCACGGCGACCAGCAGCACGCCGTGACCCTGGCTGGCGAGCCGGGTTGGCACGGACGTCAGTCGAGCTTTGACGTCGGCGTGGAGGGCGAAACCGCCCGCGTCTATGGTGAGACCGATCTGGTCGTGGTCGACGGCGATGTCGTCACCGCCTTCGCCCCGGACGCCGAGCGGATCGTGGTCTTTGACGACGGCGACGTCATCGAGTTCCGTCGCCGCAAGTCCAGCACCAACGCTGGCGGCTCCGCCTCGGACGGCGGCCTTCGCGCGCCCATGCCGGGCAAGATCGTCGCCGCGCCCGCCAAGGCTGGCGACGTCGTGACCAAGGGCCAGCCCATCGTGGTGCTGGAGGCCATGAAGATGGAACACGCCCTGACCGCGCCCTTCGACGGCGTGGTGGCCGAGTTCAACGTCGTCGTCGGCGATCAGGTTGTAGACGGCGCGATTCTGGCCGTGGTCAAGGCGGCGGACTAACCCCCGCCGTCATCCCGGACGGCCGTCAGGCCGATCCGGGACCCAGGCATAGGCTTCAAACACGGGCAGGGCTGGATCAGAGCCGGCGTCTGGGTCCCGGGTTCCGCTACGCGGCCCCGGGATGACGGAAGAGGTGGTTTCGCCAATCCCGCCAAGAGACTATCTGCACCCCCATGCCCCTTCACATGATCAAACTCTGCGTCGGCGTGACCGAGGTCGAGACGCTGGAGGCGAACGCCGCCCGTTCCGACTGGCGCATCGTCCACACCCGCATGACGCCCAAACGCGCCGCCGAGATCGAGGACGGCGGTTCGCTCTACTGGGTCATGAAGGGCTCTGTGACCTGCCGTCAGCGCATCCTCGACATCACCACTGTCGGCGAAGGCAAGGCCAGCCGCTGCGAGATCAGGCTGGACAGCCAGGTCATTCGCACCGCGCCGCTGGCCCGGCGACCGTTTCAGGGCTGGCGCTACTTCGAGCCCAAGGACGCGCCGCCGGACCTGTCCGTGGCCCAAGCGACGGACCTGCCCGACGACCTGGCGCGTGAGCTGCGCGAACTGGGCGCATGGTGACCCTTTCGTGGCTTTAGGCCGCAAGTGTTGACCTTTGGTCGCGGTCGTGGCCTGTCCCGGCTCCCATGACCCACGCCCTGTTCAGCTTCAAGACCCGCGAGACCCTGTCCGAGCTGCTGAAGCTGGCCTGGCCGGTCGTCATGGCGCGTCTGGGCATCATGACCATGGGCCTGACCGACGCCATCGTCGTCGGTCACTACGCCAGCCGCGAACTGGCCTATCACTCCCTGGCGTGGGCGCCGTCGTCGGTCGTCCTGACCACGGCGGTCGGCCTGATGATGGGGGTGCAGGTCATGACCGCCCGCCTGCTGGGCGAGGGCCGCAAGGCCGAGGTCGGCGCGGTCCTGCGTCGCGGCATGGTCTATGCGCTGCAGATCGGCGTCGTCTCCATGATCGGCCTGATGCTGCTGGGGCCGTTCGGGCTGCAGCACATGGGTCTGGAAGACGGACTGGGCGAGGGCGCTTCGCCCGCCCTGATGGTCTTCGCGCTTTCGATGCCGGCCTATCTGATCTCGGTCGCGGCCCAGTTCTTCCTTGAGGGGCTGCATCGGCCCAAGGCCGGGATGGTGGCCATGTGGGTCGCCAACGCCGTCAACCTGGGTCTGAATCTGATGCTGGTGCCGGACCTTCTGGGGCTGGGCGTCGACGGCGCGGTCGCCTCGGCCTGGGCCACCTTCGGCGCGCGCACCGCGCTGGCGATCTTCCTGGTCATCTTCATCCTACGCCTGCCCGAGGCGAGGGCTCTGGGCGTCTTCAGCAAGCCCAAGCGCGACAGGGCGGTCGAGCGCGAGCAGGTCAAGGTCGGCGTCGGTGCCGGTTCGTCCAACTTCATCGAGGTCGGCGCCTTCGCCGCCATGACCGTTTTCGCCGGCCAGCTGGGCGCCGCCGAGACCGCCAGCTGGGCCGTGGTCATCAACGTCTCCGCCATCGTCTTCATGGTGCCCATGGGCCTGGGCTCGGCGACGGCGGTGCTGGTGGGCCGCAGCTACGGGGCGCGCAACCGGGACGGCGTCATGCGCGGGGGCCTGGCCGGCATCGGCGTGGTCACGGTCCTGGCCTTCATCATCGCGATCGGCCTGTGGCTGACCGCGCCCCTGGTGGTCAGCGCCTATACGACCGATCCGGCCATCCTGGCCATCGCGGCCCCGGCCCTGGTGCTGGCGACCCTCTTCTTCGTCGCCGACGCCCAGCAGGTCGTCGCCGCCCAGGCCAACCGCGCGTCGGGCGACGTGGTCTGGCCGACGCTGATGCACCTTTTGTCCTACGGGCTTATCATGATCCCGCTGGGCTGGTGGCTGGCGCACCGGATCGGCGTCGACGGTCTGGTCTGGTCGGTCATCGTGGCCAGCCTGATCTCCGGCGCGCTGCTGATCGGCCGGTTCGTGCGGATCGCGAAGCGCTTGCCGGCCTGAGGCCTGACGGCGGGGTGACGCCTCGGGTTTCGCCCTCTATATCCGTCTGCTTCCTCCCGCAGACTGGACGACCATGGCCCGCATCCTCATCACCTCGGCGCTGCCCTACATCAACGGCATTAAGCACCTGGGGAATCTGGCCGGGTCCATGTTGCCGGCCGACGTCTGGGCGCGGTTCATGCGCGGGCGCGGCCATGACGTCCTCTATGTCTGCGCCACCGACGAGCACGGCACCCCGGCCGAGCTGGCCGCCGCGGCCGCCGGCCAGGACGTCCGCACCTATTGCGACGAACAGCATCAGGTCCAGAAGCAGGCCGGCGAGGCCTTCAGCCTGTCGTTCGACGTCTTCGGCCGCAGCTCCAACGCCCCGAACACCCGCCTGACCCAGCACTTCGCCAAGGTGCTGGAAGAGCGCGGCCTGATCGAGGAGCGCGTGGACCGGATGATCTATTCGATCGACGACGCCCGCTTCCTGCCCGACCGCTACGTCGAGGGGACCTGCCCGCACTGCGCCTATGAAAAGGCGCGCGGCGACCAGTGCGACAACTGCGGCCGCCTGCTGGACCCGACCGATCTGATCAATCCCTATTCCTCGGTCTCGGGCAGCCGCAACCTGGAGGTCCGCGACACCCGCCACCTCTATCTGCTGCAGACCAAGGTGGCCGACGAAGTCCGGGCCTGGGTCGACGCCCGCTCGGAGGGCTGGCAGCCGCTGGCCCGCTCCATCGCCTACAAGCACCTGGACGAGGGTCTGATCGACCGCGGCATCACCCGCGATCTGAAGTGGGGCGTGCCGGTCGTCGGTCCCGACGGCGGCCCGCGTCCGGGCATGGAGGGCAAGGTCTTCTACGTCTGGTTCGACGCCCCCATCGAGTACATCGGCGCGACCGAGGAATGGGCGGAAGCGACCGGCGGTGACTGGCGCTCGTGGTGGCGTCTGGATGAAGGCGCCGACGATGTCCGCTACGTCCAGTTCATGGGCAAGGACAACGTCGCCTTCCACACCGTCAGCTTCCCCGCCACCATCCTGGGTTCGGGCGAGCCGTGGAAGACGGTCGACCAGCTCAAGGCCTTCAACTGGCTGAACTGGTACGGCGGCAAGTTCTCGACCAGCATGGGCCGCGGCGTCTTCATGGATCAGGCGCTGGAGCTGCTGCCCGCCGACTACTGGCGCTGGCACCTGACGGCCTATGGGCCGGAGCACTCCGACGCCGCCTTCACCTGGGAGCAGTTCCAGGCGACAACGAACAAGGACCTGGCCGACGTCCTGGGCAACTTCGTCAACCGCATCGTCAAGTTCACGGAATCCAAGTTCGACGGCGTCGTGCCCGAAGGCGGCGAGGCCGGTCCGCTGGAAGCCAAGCTGGCGGCGGACATCAAGGCCGGTCTGGAAACCCTGACCGCCGAGTTCGAGGCGATGGAGTTCCGCAAGGCCGCCCAGGCCGCGCGCGCCCTCTGGGTCATGGGCAACGAGTATCTGCAGGAAGCCGCCCCCTGGACGGCGCTGAAGACCGACCGCGACCGCGCCGCCGTGGTGGTCCGCACCGGCCTGTCGCTGGTCGCCCTGTTCGCCCGCATCACCGTGCCCTTCATGCCCGGCAGCGCCGAGCGCATCGGCGCCACGGTCGGCGCGACCGACCTGTCGTGGCCGAACGCCGACGCCGACCTGCTGACCCTGGTCCCCGCCGGTCAGACGGTGGCCGCCCCCGCCGTCCTGTTCGCCAAGATCGAGGACGCCCAGGTCGCCGAATGGACCGAGCGTTTCGGCGGCGCTGAATGAAGCCAGCGCTCGCCTCCTTGTCCGACCTGCAGCGCCAGTCGATCCAGGGTCGGCTGGCGCGAACCGGGCGGGCTCAGGTCGTCGAGCTGCTGGACGGCGCCTATGCGGACCATCTGGCCGCCAGCGCCGCAGACGCCTTGTTCAATACGGTGACGCGCCGCGGCAGCGGTCATGTCGATCTGCCCGCCGCATGGCTGGCCAGTCTGGAACCCGCGCAGAAGCAGGCCCTGGGCGAACGGGTTCAGGCCTCGGCCACCGACGGGTTCCAGTATCTCTACGACAACCATCCGATCTACGACCTGGATCAGGCGGGGCAGGCGGAAGCGGTCTGGTCCGAACTGTTGGCCTTCCTCAACGGCGAAGCCTTCCTCGGCCTGATGCGCGACCTGACGGGCGAACCGCGGATCGCCATGGCGGACGCCCAGCTGACGCGCTTCCGTCCAGCGCATTTCCTGAACCAGCACGACGATAGCGCGGACGGCAAGCAGCGCTATTTCGCCTATGTCCTGGGGCTGACGCCGGGATGGCGGATCGACTGGGGCGGTCTGCTGGCCTTCCACGGTGACGACGGCAATGTGGCCGAGGCCTTCACGCCGCGCTTCAACACCCTCAGCCTGCTCAAAGTGCCGGCCCCGCATTCCGTCACCCAGGTGGCGCTGTCGGCGGGCGCGGATCGATATTCGGTCACGGGATGGCTGAGGGGCGTCTGAGGCTGAGCTGAACAATAAAAAGGCCCGGAGCGATCCGGGCCTTTTTGCTGTCAGGTCACGGAGCGGGCGCCGCGTCCGCCGCTGGAGGATTCCTCTGTTCCAGCCCGCCGGGCAGGCCGGCGGGCGTGGAGCCCCTGCTGCCGGCGGCGGCGTGCTTCATGTGCTTGGCCTGTTCCTCGGGGCTGATGTCGAGGAAGGCCGGGGCCGAGGCGTTGAACTGGTCGGCGTGACCGGTGCGCACGATGACCGATCGGCCGCCGTCCCAGATCATGTGCAGGGCGACATAGAAGACGATGGCCAGGCCGATGTAGGCGATCCAGCGATAGCGGTTCAGCAGCTTGGCGATGAAGCTGGCGGCCAGGCCCATCAGGGCGATCGACAGAACCAGGCCGAAGACCATGATCCAGGGGTGGTCGTGGCTGGCGCCGGCGACGGCCAGCACATTGTCCAGCGACATGGTCAGGTCGGCGATCATGATCTGGATCAGGGCGGCGCCAAACGTCTTGCGCTTCAGACCCATTTCCTCGGGGCTGGGGCCGCCGCCGTGTTCGATGGCCATGGCCCGCTCGATCTCGGCCTCGGCCTCGGCCTGATCGTGGGTCGCCTGCTCGCGCAGTTCGCGCCACATCTTCCAGCACACCCACAGCAGCAGGAATCCGCCCGCAAGCAGCAGGCCGACCACGGCCAGAAGCTGCACGGTGATCAGGGCCAGGCCGATGCGCATGACGACGGCCGCAGCCAGGCCGATCAGGATGGCCTTGCGGCGCTGTTCCTGGGGCAGGGCGGCGGCGGCCAGGCCCACGGCCACGGCGTTGTCGCCGGCCAGGACCAGGTCGATCATCATGACCTTGCCGAGGGCGGAGGCCTGACTGAGGAAGTGGGGATCTGAGAGGAATTCCATGGGCGCTCTTTAAGCGCCGGCAGGGGCTGCGCCAAGACGCCGCAGCAAACTGGCTCCCGCCGATCTTCGGTCGGCGGGAGGAGAGGCGATCAGGCCGGGCGCTGGGCGCGGGCGGTCTCGTACAGGGCGATGGCCGCCGCGTTGGAGACGTTCAGGCTTTCGAATCCGCCGGGCATGGGGATCCTGGCCATGACGTCGCAATGCTCGGCCACCAGTCGGCGAACGCCGTCGCCTTCCGAGCCCATGACCAGGACGGTCGGGCGTGAATCGAGCGCCTGTTCCAGCGTCAGTTCGGCCGAGCCGTCCAGACCGACGGCGCGCCACCCCAGATCGGCCAGTTTTTCCAGCGCGCGGCTCAGATTGGTGACGCGGGCGCAGGGCAGGCGCTCCGTCGCGCCGGCCGCAGCCTTGGCCAGGGCTCCGGCCAGGGCGGGTGAATGCCGGTCCTGCACGACGATTCCCTTGGCCCCGAACGCCAGGGCCGAGCGGAAGATGGCGCCGACGTTCTGGGTGTCGGTGAGTTGATCCAGCAGGACGATAACGCCGCTGGCGTCTTCGGCCAGGTCTTCCAGCGAGACGCCTTCCAGCGGCTGAACCTTGAAGACCATGCCCTGGTGAACGGCGCCGGCGGGCAGCAAACGGGCGAGGGCGGTCGAATCAATCACCTCGATTCGGTGGCCGTTCGCCAGATTTTCCCGTTCGATTTCCGCGGCTCGATCCTCTGTGACCATCAAACGGCCCATGCCGCGACGGGCCGGGTTGGCCAGGGCGGCCAGAACCGGGTGTCGGCCCCAGACAAAATTATCCGCATCCGCCTTGCCGCGGGGGCCTTTCGGGGCTGAATCCCCCCCGGAACGGCCTGTGGGCGTGGGGGACCATCCCTTCTCGGGTCGGCTTTCCACGCGCTTGTGAAAAGATTGCTTTTTACCGGGTTTCCGGTCGTTGCGTTCTGAAAATGACGACACTATAAGACGGCCTCCGATTTGGGCCCTAGGGCTTCGGGTCAGGCGCTTCCTCTATTACAGGCGTCGCCGGACACGAAGGCTTTCGCGACAAAAATGATCGAAAGATCGTGATGTTGCGTATCCAGACCGGTTTTGAAAATGCGCGCTGGGGGAATGTCCCGAGTGGCAAAGGGGGGGGACTGTAAATCCCCTGCGTAAGCTTCGAAGGTTCGAGTCCTTCTTCCCCCACCACGCGCATTTTTCAGGATCGGAACGGCGGGACGCCAGAAAGGAATCGGGTGCGGAAACGCCAGCCTCTAGTCGGGCTGGGGCAACGCATTCTTCGCGCGGGTATAGCACAATGGTAGTGCAGCAGCCTTCCAAGCTGAGGATGTCGGTTCGATCCCGTCTACCCGCTCCAGGTTTTTAGAACTGAGCAGAAGCGCCCCTCCGCTTTGGACCCGGGCCACAGGAGTTTGGCCATGGCCAAGGAAAAGTTCGAACGCACCAAGCCGCACTGCAACATCGGCACGATTGGTCACGTTGACCACGGCAAGACGACGTTGACGGCAGCGATCACGATGACGCTGGCGAAGGCCGGCGGCGCGAAGGCGATGAACTACGCCGACATCGACGCCGCCCCGGAAGAAAAGGCCCGCGGCATCACGATCAACACGGCGCACGTCGAGTATGAGACGGCCAACCGTCACTACGCGCACGTCGACTGCCCGGGCCACGCCGACTACGTGAAGAACATGATCACGGGCGCCGCCCAGATGGACGGCGCCATCCTGGTGGTGTCGGCCGCTGACGGCCCGATGCCGCAGACGCGCGAGCACATCCTGCTGGCCCGTCAGGTCGGCGTGCCGGCCCTGGTCGTGTTCATGAACAAGGTCGACCTGGTCGACGACAAGGAGCTGCTGGAGCTGGTCGAGATGGAAGTGCGCGAGCTGCTTTCGTCCTACCAGTTCCCGGGCGACGACATCCCGGTGACCATGGGTTCGGCCAAGGCCGCGACCGACGGCGTGAACCCGGAAATCGGCGAGCAGCAAGTGCTGAAGCTGATGGAAACCGTCGACGCCTATATCCCGCAGCCGGAACGTCCGGTCGACATGCCCTTCCTGATGCCGGTCGAAGACGTCTTCTCGATCTCGGGCCGCGGCACCGTGGTCACGGGTCGCGTCGAGAAGGGTATCGTCAAGGTCGGTGAAGAAGTCGAAATCGTCGGCATCCGTCCGGTCCAGAAGACGACCTGCACGGGCGTCGAAATGTTCCGCAAGCTGCTGGACCAGGGTCAGGCCGGCGACAACGTGGGCGTGCTGCTGCGCGGCACCAAGCGTGAAGACGTCGAGCGCGGTCAGGTGCTGTGCAAGCCGGGTTCGATCACCCCGCACACCAAGTTCCTGGCTGAAGCCTACATCCTGACCAAGGAAGAAGGCGGCCGCCACACGCCGTTCTTCACCAACTACCGTCCGCAGTTCTACTTCCGCACGACCGACGTGACCGGCATCGTGCACCTGAAGGAAGGCGTCGAGATGATCATGCCCGGCGACAACGCCGAGCTGACCGTCGAACTGATCACCCCGATCGCCATGGATCAGGGCCTGCGCTTCGCCATCCGTGAAGGCGGCCGCACCGTCGGCGCCGGCGTGGTCGCCAAGATCGTCGAGTAATCGATCGATCCGGGCC
>Ga0308171_1000508_pt1 | contig 80978 bp, 81 predicted proteins | sample PhyGR1_FD_202135 | JGI IMG/M metagenome (GOLD analysis project Ga0308171, IMG submission 202135) | Phyllosphere microbial communities from UC Gill Tract Community Farm, Albany, California, United States - DLSLSG.R1 | ecosystem: Host-associated > Plants > Phyllosphere > Unclassified | place: USA...
GATGATTGAGCACCTGCGTCGTGCTGCCCTGCTCCACAATCCGGCCATCCACCATAAAGACCACGTTATCCGCCACTTCCCGGGCAAAGCCGATCTCATGCGTCACAATCACCAGCGTAGTCCCGGAACGTGCAAGCTTTTTAATCACGTCGAGGACTTCGCCGACCAGCTCCGGGTCCAGCGCCGAGGTCGGCTCATCGAACAGCATGACACGCGGATTAAGCATCAGCGCACGCGCAATAGCGATGCGCTGCTGCTGCCCGCCCGACAGATGACGTGGCCAGGCATCCGCTTTATGGCGCAGGCCCACAATATCCAGCAGTTCACCGGCGCGCTGTATCGCTTCCGTTTTCGTTAACTGCCGATGCGCAATCGGCGCTTCAATCAGGTTATCCAGCACGCTGAGGTGTGGGAATAGATTGAAATTCTGGAACACATAGCCGACGTTGATGCGCTGGCGCAGAATCGCCTTCTCTTTCAGCTCATAAAGCTTATTGCCGCGTTGCTGATAGCCGATGTAGTCACCATCAATCTGAATAAATCCCTCATCGACCCGCTCCAGATGATTAATGGTGCGCAGCAGCGTGGATTTACCGGAACCGGAGGGGCCAAGAATCACCGTTACTGAACCGGGTTCCAGCGACAGCGAAACATCATCCAGCGCTTTATGTTTACCAAAACGTTTACTGACCCCGGTGATACTGATGGCTCCGGTGGTGTGTGAAGTGCGGTAATCAATGGCTTCTGACATGGCTGATCTCCTCGGTTGGATGAAGGGGTGTGACGCGGTTGCGCCACTGTCGCCAGCGAGAGGGTTGCGGTTCACGCGTGACGCTGCGGGCCATCCAGCGTTCAGCGTTATACTGAATCACGGACAATACGGTGGTAATAATCAGATACCAGGCGGCCCCCACCATCAGTAGCGGGATCACTTCCTGATTACGGTTGTAGATCATCTGGATGGTGTAAAACAGCTCCGGCATCGCCAGCACGTAAACCACGGAAGTGCCCTTCGCCAGGCTGATGATCTCGTTAAAGGCGACAGGAATAATGGCGCGCAGTGCCTGCGGCAGAATGATGCGGAAGGTGCGGCGCGTGGCGGAGAGACCCAACGCGGACGCGGCTTCTACCTGACCGTGATCGACACCGAGGATCCCGCCACGAATAATCTCCGCACTGTAAGCCGCCTGCACCAGCGTCAGACCAATAACGGCAGCCTGAAACTGGCCCAGTACGTTAATCGTCTGATACGCGCCCCACGACAGACCGGTGAACGGAATGCCGATCGACAGGGTGTCGTAAAGATAGGAGAAGTTATAAAGAATAATCAGCACGACAATCAGCGGCAGTGACCTGAACAGCCAGATATAACCCCACGCCAGCGTGCTCAGCAGCCATGACGAGGAAAGTCGCGCCAGCGCCAGCAGACCGCCCAAAAGCAGGCTGAATACTGTGCCCAGCAGGGTCAGCAGCAGCGTCTGACCCAGGCCATGCAGGATCACAGGATCAAAGAACCAGCGGGCAAACACGCTCCACTCCCAGCGTGGGTTAAAGGCCACCGACTGCACCACGCCCGCCAGTATAAACAGCGCCACGATAGCCCCGGCGGTGCGGGCCGGGTAGCGCGCTGGCACCACCTGTAGTTGTTGATGCTTGCTCATCGTCACTCCTTAACTCGCTTCGGCGACGTTATAAACGCCGATGACTTTACTAAAACGCAGTCGTCCGTCATGGGGCGGCTGGCCGTAACGCTCCAGATCGCCGCTGAGATCAAAATGAGGCTGATAGCCGTGGCCGGTATAGAGCCGTACCGCTTCCGGCTGGCGAAAGCCGGTGGTGAGAAACAGCCGCTGATAACCTGCCTGCAGCGCACGCCGCTCCAGCTCCTGCAACACCACCAGTGCCAGCCCCTGACGACGCAGATCGCTGCGTGTCCAGATACGTTTCAGCTCGGCGGTTTGTGGATCACAGGGTTTGTAAGCGCCCATCGCGATAATCTCGCCGTCACGCTCCAGCACAATAAACAGCCCCTGCGGCGGCAGATACCATTCGGTCAGTTCCTGCTCTTTATGCCGGGAAAAGTAGTCACCGTAGCGCGCGGAATATTCATCAAATAGCCCGCCGAGAATCGGCTGGAGCGCTGGTGCATCGGGTGAAACATCGCGAAAAGTGGATTCACTCATGGTCAGCTCCTTAGTCGCCCAGCCCGGCGGGATTGATTTCTGAACGGTCGATCTTCTCAACACCTTCACCCCAGCGGTTCAGCACCTTCTGATAGTCGCCATTGCCGATCACGCCGTTCAGCGCAGTGCTGATCGGTTCCGCCAGGCCGCTGCCTTTCTTCACGGTAACGGCGATGTGTGCCGCTTTTGGCCAGCCACCATCGACACTGCCCACCAGGCGGGTTTTACCCGTCAGTGCCGCTTTCCAGGCTCCAATCACGTTGGGACCGAAGTATGCATCTGCGCGGCCCGCCTGCAGCGCCAGCGTTTGAGCCGCATCATCTTTGGCGTAGATCGGCGTAAAGGCTTTTAGTCCCTTTGCCTGATTCTCTTTATCCCATGCCAGCAGAATCGCCTCCTGATTGGTGCCGGATCCCACGATGATCCGCAGCCCGGCGATATCCTCTGCTTTAGTCAGTGATTTTATCGGGCTGCTGGTTTTGACATAAAAACCCAGGGAGTCTTTACGGTAGGTAGCAAAGTCAAACTTCTCTTTGCGATCTTTGGTCACGGTGATGTTGGAGATCGCCGCGTCATACTTGCCCGAGGTCACGCCCAGCGGCCAGTCTTCCCACGACGCAGGCACGACGTTGAGTTTCAGTCCCAGACTGTCAGCAACCAGCCGTGCAATATCGACTTCACTGCCGAGCAGGGTTTTGTTGTCATCGGAAAATACGGTCAGCGGTGGCGAGTTCAGTGCCGCGACCGCCACGGTAAACGAACCCGGCACCACAAAATGATGACTGGCAGGTAGCTGAGCGATGGCGTCCGGATTTTTCACGGTATTAATCGGCGCTTTATTCGCTTCCAGGCTGACGCGCTGGCCGTTATAGGAAACGCTGCTCTCTTCAGCCAGCGCATGACTGCTGGCCGCCAGAACAAGCAGGGCGAGAAGACGCGAGTTTTTATTCATGGCTTGTGCCCTGTTTTAAGGTGAACTGATTAACGGGTTGTTTCAGGGCGAAGCTGTCGCGCAGGGTGCTGCCCGGATAGTCGCGGCGCGTCAGGCCGCGAGCCTGCAGAATAGGCACCACACGATCGACAAAACGCTCAAAAGTATCGGGCGTGCCGCCATTGATGATGAAGCCGTCAGCGGCCTGGGTCTCAAACCACTGCTGAAGACCATCGGCTACCTGTTCCGGTGTGCCGTGGAACAGCGGGCGCGGCGTTGCCGCTTCCAGCGCCGCCTGACGCAGGGTATGACCGTGCGCTCTGGCTTTGCGTTTTATCTCGTCGGTGGTGCTGCGGAAGCTGTTCTGACCGATGTCGCCAATGTCCGGGAACGGCTGATCCAGCGGGTATTGTGAAAAGTCGTGATGGTCGAAGTAACGCCCAAGGTAATTGAGCGCATCGGTAATCGATACCAGCGCCGCTGTAGTCTGATACTGGCGCTCCACGTCGGCTGCATCATCGCCAACAATCACGCTGACACCCTGAAAGATGTGCAGATCCTCTGGCTGACGACCGTTCGCCACCAGTTGCTGTTTCACATCCTGATAAAACGCCTGCGCCTCTTCCCGGGTAGGCTGGTGGGTAAAGATGGCGTCAGCATGGCGCGCCGCCAGCTTTTTACCGTCCTCAGAGGCACCAGCCTGGAAGATAATCGGACGCCCCTGCGGCGTGCGGGCGATGTTCAGCGGCCCCTGCACCTGGAAGAAATCACCGTGATGATCGAGAGTATGTAACTTCGCCGGATCGAAGAACTGCCCACTCTCTTTGTCGCGTACAAAGGCATCCTGTTCCCATGAATCCCACAAGCCTTTCACTACCTGCAGATACTCATCCGCAATGCGGTATCGCAACGCATGCTCGGGATGTTTCTGGCGGGAAAAGTTTTTCGCAGACCCTTCCAGCGGTGATGTAACCACGTTCCAGCCCGCGCGACCGCCGCTGAGGTGATCGAGGCTGGCAAACTGACGCGCCACGGTGAATGGCTCGCTGTAGGACGTGGAGACTGTGCCGACCAGCCCCAGGTGTTCCGTGACGCCTGCCAGGGCAGACAGGAGTGTCAGCGGCTCAAAGCGATTGAGAAAGTGCGGGATCGACTTTTCATTAATAAACAATCCGTCGGCGACAAACAGAAAGTCGAGCTTGCCCTGCTCCGCCTTGCGGGCGATTTTTTTTGCATAATCCAGATTGATGCTGGCATCGGCCAGCGCCGCCGGATGACGCCAGGCGGACATATTTCCCGATGCGCCATGCAGAATAGTGCCCAGCCGAAGTTGTCTTGTGGTCATGATGCTCTCTCTCTCTTTTTTTTGTCGTAGCGATGCCCGACGGCGGTTATCAGAACCGTCGTGACTGAGTGGGCTGCAGATGAAGTCAGTTCAGAATGGCTTCCCGACATCGCGCATTAAGATGTTGTAGCGCCTGGCGGGCCAGTCGGGCGAAGTAGTCGGCGGCGGGGGCAATCAGCGCCTCATCCGGGGTAAAACTGGCGTGATGGAGACCAAAATCACTGGCGCTGCCGATGCTGACAAACGCACCCGGCACCTGTTGCAGATAGAAGGCAAAATCTTCACCCAGCAGATGCAAATCGGCGGCCTGCACCCGATAACCCGACTGCTGCGCCACTTCACGGCTGAAGTTCGCCCAGTGCGCGTCGTTAATCAGCACCGGCGGGCCGGGATGCCAGCTCAGTGTCGCCTGCGCGCCATTGGCTGCGGCGAAGTGTTCAACCAGCGTGCGCACCCGCTGTTCGAGTTCCGCACGCAGCTGCAAATCGTGGGTTCGGGCCGTGCCGCCAAACTCAACGCCACCTGGCAACACGTTCCAGCTTTTGCCGCCGTCAATGCGGGTAATGCTCAGCACCAGGCTATCCAGCGCACTGAAGCTGCGGCTGGTGAGTCCCTGCAGTGCCTGAATGATCTGGCTGGCCGTGACAATGCTATCGACGCCCTGTTCCGGATACGCGGCATGTGCGCCTTTGCCGGTAACGCGGATAATAAACTTGTCCGCATTGGCGTAGAACGCCCCGCTGCGGGTAGCGAAGGTGCCGACGGGCAGCGAAGGTTCGTTATGCATACCAAAAATGGCCTGCACCTCATCCAGTACGCCCGCGTCGATAAACTGACGCGCACCGCGAGCAATCTCCTCGGCGGGTTGAAACAGGATACGCACCCGGCCAGGCAACTGATCGGCCTGCGCGTTGAGCTGCAGCGCCGCGCCCAGCATCACCGCACTGTGCAGGTCGTGACCGCAGGCATGCATCACGCCAGGATGGCGGGAGTGAAAGCGTACCCCGCTCGCTTCATGGATCGGCAGTGCATCAATGTCGGCGCGCAGTGCAATAACCGTCTCCCCACTGCCCGTCTCCGCCACCAGGCCCGTTTCCAGTGGATAATCCAGCAGCCTGATGCCCGCGGCCTCTAACCAGCCCCGCAGTCGCGCGGTGGTCGCAAACTCCTGCCCCGACAGCTCTGGCCAGGTGTGCAGTTCGCGTCGCCATTCGATCAGTTGTGACGTAGGGTTCATGATGATTCTCCACTGAGGTTCAGGCTGCGACCAGATGATGCGTGGCCAGCAGTTCAAGTGACTTCAGACGGGCAACCGGCTCGGTAATCGGCGTGTCGATAACGAACTCGTCTATATCAAAATTATGATGAAGCGCGTCCAGCTGGGCGTGAACCTGTGCCGCCGTGCCTTTCAGCAGTGACGGCGTGCGCGGCTCTATTGTGTAATCCTGATAACCACCCTGCCGTACATAACGTTCAGCCTGCTCCAGACTGGCAACGTTAACGCCCGGGCCATCTTTCACCGCCACGTGATAATGACGCAGACCGGAAACCAGCAGGTCTGCTCCGGCGGGTGAATCGGCCACCACCACCTGCACGGCAACCAATGCGCGCTTGCCATGACTCAGACGGGAGAAGGTACTCAATGCGTGCTCCAGCAACTGACGATCGCCATTCAGGTGGGCTGCAAAGACAAACTGCCAGCCCAGAGAGGCGGCCAGCCGGGCGCTCTCTTCACTGGCACCCAGCAGAAAACGATTGGCCGGACGTGACGGCAGCGGCGTCGCGGCTAAACCCTCGTCGTCAGGATGTGCCTGCGCAGGCTTCAGCCAGCTATCCAGCCGCTGAAGCTGTTCAGCAAAGCTTCCTTTTCTGGCGGCATCGACACCCTGCTGCAGCGCATGGGTTGAGAGCGGTAACCCGCCTGGCGCCTTCCCTACGCCAAGATCGATACGGCCCGGGGCCAGGGAGGCGAGCAGATTAAAGTTTTCTGCCACTTTATAGGGGCTGTAATGCTGCAACATCACGCCGCCTGACCCGACGCGAATATGACGGGTCTGGGCAATGATCCAGGCAATCAACACTTCCGGTGAAGGACTGGCAAGCTGCGCGGTGTTGTGATGTTCCGCCAGCCAGAAACGGTGATATCCCCACTCTTCTGCCAGCCGGGCAAGCTGCAGGGTACGCTGTAATGCCGCGGTGGGCGTCTCGCCCTGCAGCACGGGTGCCTTATCTAACAGACTTAATTGATATGCCATTCACCTGGTCCTTGTTGATTCCGGTTGCTGACCAGTGTGCTGCGCAGTCGAATATTGGTAAAACATCATATTGTTTTATGATTTTCTGGATTCGTCATAATGGGAAAGGCTGAAAGGAAAAAGGCGGGTAACGGCGCTGAAACAGGGTTTGATAGTAAGCTCTCGCGGATAACACGGCTTATTACCTGAAGGAAATGCGATTAAAACCAGCAAACTGGCAAAGTTATGCAGAAAATCATCTTAAGTATGGAAAGCTCTCAAGCGTTCTGCATCGACGCTGCCTTAATAACAGACATCTGCAATACAATACATTGAAGTCCATTCTGTACTGGCAGAAGAAAGCGCAGAACGTCAGGCAATTAAATAAGCATACTGAGCTTTCAATTGAGGAGAAGATAAGTGACTACAGCATTATTTTATCTACGGCCGTTGCGAATTTTGTTTCAACGGGAAATACCGTGTATTAATGATTGCTACATTGACTTCACAGGGAACACCGTCGTCGAGAAAAACGGTTTCATTCAGCTGAATGACCGCATCGCCTTCCGTTAAATTAAGTAACGCAATTGACTGTGTATCCGCAAGATTGACGGCCGTTAAATGCTGATCTCTGAGCTGGACTTTCTTACCAGTAACCTCTTCAATGTAGGCATATTTGGAGATTTCCAGCTTGCTGAACTCCATGCTGTTGAACAGGTTTACTGGCAGATGAATATGTTCCAGCGCCACGGGAATATCATCGAAACACATCAGGCGTAAAATTTTATAAATCTGATCGCTGTTCTTGATACGCAGTGCCTGGGCCATGTCCGCTGAAGGCACCCTGATGATACTCACAGAAATGATTTTTCTGACACCTTTATGGCCGTTTCTCTGCGCCTGATAATCAAAAGGTGAAAGCACATGATACCTGTGCGCCTGGCTACTTATCTCCGTGGAACCTACAAAAATACCCGAACCTTTTACCCGATATATTCTCTGCTGTTCCACCAGAATACGTGTCGCCTCACGCACCGTAGCACGTGTAATGCCAATATTTTTGGCAATTGATATTTCGGTATCCAGCTTTTCTCCGGGTTGAAGGCCATCATCCTTAATTTTATTGAGGATGTAATTAACCACCTCTTTTTGCTTTTCAGTCATGCCATCAGCCATTGGCTTTCTTCCCATTTGAGTGAAGGACAGTCTCCCTCTAATCCGTGTCAGTACAGTTCTGCCTGACATTGCCGGATGAGTACCACTACGGCTCGCTGAATATGTGATCAACTTATCAAATTGGCACTGATGTTAAGCCTGTGCAGCCAGATTTTAACTTTACATGTTGTGTCCGTACACGTCGAAGGACATCATCAGGATGACTAGACACCTTAAACATGTACAGATTTGATAGCGCCGGCGAAATATTAACTCAGGAACACAGTGAGAAACTATTGTTTCCGTAACTCTAGGAAAAACGGTTTTTTTAACCATTTTGTGTTCTTCAGTTTGTTTCGCTTTTCATGCGCAGTGGTTGTCAGGAATGTAAGTGACAACGTTAAAAGGCAGCTTTTTCAAAAAACTGACTGTACATATTCAGACATTTTTCAGCAGGAGCAAGGCGATGTCACACCTGGCTAAGTGGTTAAATAATGAAAAAATCCAGTACGTCGAAAGCGTTGCAGACTGGCAGGAAGCGTTAGTCATTGCGGGGCGTCCTCTGCTCCTTGAGGGCGCTATATCGCAGGATTACATTGATGCCATCATTCGACAAAAAGAAGAGATCGGGCCCTTTTTTGTTATCGCTCCGCAGATTGCCATGCCCCACGCGCGTCCGGAACAGGGCGCACACAAGCTGGGATTGTCGATTGTGCTGCTGGGTACACCCGTGAAGTTTGACTCTGAAGAGAACGATCCGGTAAAGGCCCTGTTTATGTTTGCCGCACCGGACAGTAATAGCCATATCGAAATGATTTCCGAACTGGCAGAGGTGCTGTCCGATGAAGAGATCATGACACAGCTCTTTAATGTGACCAGCAAAGAAGCGCTCATGGCGATTTTATCGGGCGTCTGATCTGCCCGCTGAAACGCGAAATATCATTAACAGTTAATGAGGTTGGATATGAAAATTATGGCGGTTTGTGGTTCAGGTTTGGGTAGCAGCTTTATGATGGAAATGAACATCAAGAAGGTGCTTAAAAAAATCGGTGTTGAAGCGGAAGTCGAACATTCGGATCTCGGTTCTGTTACACCCGATGTGGCGGATGTTTTTGTTATGGCGAAAGACATTGCCTACAGCGCTAACCTTCCGGAACAGAAGGTCATCATCATCAATAACATTATCGACCTGAACGAAGTGGAGCAAAAAATACGCGAGTATTTTGAGAAAAACTGACACGAATAATCAGATAAACACCTTACCCTCGAGGTTAATATGTTTACTCAAAATCTTTTGCAGTTCGTCGTCGATGTGCTGAAAGTGCCCTCCATATTAGTCGGACTGGTGGCATGTTTCGGACTCATTGCGCAGAAGAAGCCGTTTCCTGATGTTATCAAGGGAACGGTTAAAACCATTCTGGGCTTTCTGGTGCTGGCTGGCGGAGCGACTGTCCTGGTCGGTTCCCTGACGCCACTGGGCGACATTTTCAAACATGCGTTTGATGTTCAGGGCATCATTCCTAATAACGAAGCGATGGTCTCTATCGCACTGGCAAAATATGGTGCACCGACCACGATGATCATGGCCTTTGGTATGGTCGCCAATATCATTGTCGCCCGATTTACCCGACTGAAATATATTTATCTTTCAGGGCATGTGACGTTCTATATGGCCTGTATGATCGCGATTATTTTATCGGTTGCTGGCTTTGAAGGTATTCAGCTGATCTACACTGGGTCACTGCTCCTGGGTATTCTGATGGCCACCTTCCCGGCGATTGCACAACCTTATATGCGTAAGATCATCGGCGGTGACCATGTCGCCCTGGCGCATACCGGAACCATTGGCTATGTCTTATCAGGCTGGATAGGCTCTTTAGTGGGTAAAGGCTCGAAATCCACCGAAGAAATGAACATGCCCAAAAACCTCAGTTTCTTGCGCGACAGTACCATCTCCATCTCTCTTACGATGATGATTATCTACTTAATCCTGTCGGTGTCTGCAGGTAAAGAGTATGTAGAGGCCAACTTCAGCAATGGTCAGAACTACCTGGTTTACTCCTTCATTCAGGCCATAACGTTTGCAGCGGGCGTCTTTATCATTCTGCAGGGTGTGCGCTTAATCCTGGCTGAGATTGTCCCGGCCTTTACCGGCTTCTCTGAAAAACTGGTCCCGGATGCCAGACCTGCGCTGGATTGCCCGATTGTCTTCCCCTACGCGCCGAATGCAGTACTGGTTGGCTTTATCTCCAGCTTTGTGGGTGGCCTGGTTGGGCTGTTTGTCCTGGGTCAACTACATTGGGTTTTGATTCTGCCGGGTGTGGTTCCCCACTTTTTCTGTGGTGCCACGGCGGGTGTATTTGGTAACGCTACCGGCGGTAAGCGCGGGGCGATTTGCGGTGCCTTTGCTCATGGCCTGTTAATTACTTTCCTGCCTGTTGCCCTGCTACCAGTACTTGGACAGATTGGACTGACCAATACTACCTTCTCAGATACTGACTTCGGCGTAACCGGCATCCTGCTGGGTAACATGGCTCACTTTATGAATAAGGGCACCATCACCCTGATCATCACGGGTGTGTTTGGCCTGTTAGTGATTTATAACTTCATGGCCAAAAAGAAGGTTCCTGCTGAAACCCATACAGAGTAAACATAACGTGTAATGCAACCCGGTAAGGGCAATGCGCCCTTTCCGGGAGTTTCTGTAAATCCCTTACCGGCTCCGCTTAAATTCCGCCCTGGTTCCCATCAGAATGACCTGCGCTTAGCGTCAACAAAAGTCTCTTTTCCCACTCTTTTTTGCCCGCCACTGATGTGCAGTCACTCATCGCAGCCCTCTTTACCTGACATTTACTGGCACTGACTCCTGTAAAAAAAGGACGATTCCGAACGCATAACGTGATCTGAATCACATTTTCCACATTAGGCATGCTAATAAATAAAATTTAACAACAAAACATTTGAATGATAATGATTAACATTTACACTCTCATCCGCATATAACAAAGCGTTAAACGCTGCTAAATCCACAAATAATATGCGGTATTTTCCCTTTTTAAGGTAAAAACCCTGGCCCACAGTGTTGTCAGGGTTTTTATCTGGTTAGTTAGTTTTATGTGTACTGGAGTTATTGAGCGGACATCCAACGCTGCTGGCTTTTTGCTGGCAGGGTCACTGGTAATCACGCACAGGAACTGAACATGCTTTTACGCTCATCCACTCAGGCGGCTCTGGATCTCGCGCCAGCCTCCAATGCCAGCGGTGCCGAAACGGCCATTTTTAACGATCAGCAACTGGCGGCCTGGTCGCAGCAGACTCAGGAGGTGCTGGCGCTGATGACCCGTACCGTTACCGGCGTAGAGAAGCCCTTCAGCGGTATTCTGCCCCACGAACTGGCGGCGGAGTTCAGCGAGGTCGATCTCGATCGCCCGCTGGGCAATAACGATGATGCACTGGCGGAGTTGAGCCAGCTCTATCTTCGTGACGCCGTCTGGTTTCACCACCCTAAATACCTGGCCCACCTGAACTGCCCGGTGGTGCTGCCCTCGCTGATGGCAGAGCAGATCATGGCCGCGGTGAACAGTTCAGTGGATACCTGGGATCAGAGTGCAGGCGGCACGCTGATTGAGCAGAAGGTGATTGACTGGACGCTTGGTCGTATCGGTCTGCCTGCCGGTTCCGATGGGATCTTTACCAGCGGCGGCACCCAATCCAACCTGATGGCGATGCTGCTGGCGCGAGACAGCTGGTGTGCCGCGCATCATCCGGGACACCTGATCAAGCATCGTGGCCTGCCAGAGACCGCGTCGAAATGGCGGGTGTTTACCTCCAAACTGAGCCACTTCAGCATTCAGAAGTCGATGGCGATTTTAGGGCTGGGCTATGACGCGGTTATCGCCGTCGATCACGATGATCATTACCGCATGGACGCCGGGTGCCTGGCGCAGGAGATTGCGCGCTGCCGCAGTGAAGGGCTGATCCCGATTGCCGTGGTCGCCACCAGCGGCACCACCGACTTTGGCAGCATCGATCCGCTGCCGGAAATCGCTCGTCTCTGTGACGATTACGGTTTATGGATGCACGTTGACGCCGCCTATGGCTGTGGCCTGCTGGTTTCTGAAAATCATCGTTCCCGTCTGAATGGCATTGAGCGCGCGGATTCCGTGACCGTTGATTATCACAAATCGTTCTTCCAGACCGTCAGCTGTGGCGCGTTCTTTGTGCGGGACAGCCACAATCTGAAGCATGTCACGCACCATGCGGATTACCTCAATCCACTCAGCGCGCAGCAGGAAGGCACGCCGAATCTGGTCAATAAAAGTATTCAGACCACCCGCCGCTTTGATGCGCTGAAGATGTGGCTGACACTGCGCGTCATGGGCCCGGCGGCGCTGGGTGACGCTTTCGATACCCTGATAGATCTGACACAGGCCGCGCATCAGCTGTTAACGGCGCATCCGGCCATTGAAGTGCTGCACACGCCTGAGCTGACCACGCAGATTTTCCGTTACGTTCCCGGCAAACATACCAGCGACGCGCAGATCGATGAGATCAATGCTGCCATCCGTAAAGCGCTGTTCCGCTCCGGTAATGCGGTGATTGCGGGAACCAAAGTGGATGGACGCCAGTATCTGAAATTCACCCTGTTAAATCCCACCACGACCATTGCCGACATCGAAGATGTGTTGAGCCTGATTGCGCATTATGGCCGCGAACAGGTTCGTGCCTCAGCGTTGAGCGCGGCAAATCAGGGAGCAATCTGAAATGAATAATCCTGTTTACGATTTTATTGGCATCGGCATTGGCCCTTTCAACCTGAGTCTGGCCTGTCTGAGTGAGCCGGTTGAGGGACTGAACGGTATTTTCCTGGATGAGAATCCGGGCTTTGACTGGCACACCGGAATGATGCTGGAAAGTGCTCATTTGCAGACGCCGTTTATGGCCGACCTGGTGACACTTGCCGATCCCACCAGTCCGTACAGCCTACTTAACTACATGAAGGAAAAAGGAAAACTATACTCTTTTTATATCCGTGAAGATTTCTTCCTGATGCGCAAAGAGTATAACCAGTACTGTCAGTGGGCCAGCACGCGCCTGTCCAACCTGCGGTGGAACAGCCATGTCGAGTATGTCAGCTACGATGAAGCAGCCGGGATCTATCAGCTTCAGGTGACCGATACCCGAAGCGGCGAGAAGCAGCACTATCAGGCGCGTCATCTGGTGCTCGGCACCGGACCAAAAGCCTGGATGCCGGCATGCAGCCAGCCGCACCGTCAGCGCCTGACACACTCCAGCCATTATCTGGCCAACAAAGCGGAACTGCAGCAGAAGCGTTCGATTACGGTACTGGGCAGCGGCCAGAGCGCGGCGGAAATCTACTACGATCTGCTGACCGATATCGATCGCTTTGGCTATCAGCTCAACTGGATCACCCGCGCGCCGCGTTTCTATCCGCTGGAGTACACCAAGCTGACGCTGGAGATGACCTCGCCGGAGTGGGTGGACTATTTCCATGCCCTGCCCGCCAGCACCCGCGACGAACTGAATGCCCGCCATAAGAATCTCTACAAGGGGATTAACAGCAGCTTAATCAACGATATTTACGACCTGATGTATGTCAAACAGCTCGACGGGGATCTCAACGTGAACCTCTTTACCCATTCGGCGCTGACCGCGATGCGCTGGTTGCCCCAGGGCGAGTTCGAGCTGACGCTGCATCAGGAGGAGCAGGATTGCACCTTCACCCGTCGCACCGAGGGACTGGTGATGGCAACCGGCTATCACTACCAGCCACCGATGTTTTTAGAGGGCATCCACGCCCGTCTGCGCTGGGATGACAAAGGCCGCTATGACGTGCAGCGCAACTACAGCATCGACCATCACAATCAGATCTTCGTGCAGAACGCCGAGCTGCATACACACGGTTTTGTCACGCCTGATCTTGGTATGGCCTGCTACCGCAACTCGGTGCTGTTGCGTGAACTGACCGGACGCGAGGTTTATCCCATCGAGCGTCAGATCGCCTTCCAGACCTTCCCGGCTAAATCGGAGCACTGAGATGATTTCACCCATACTGTTCAGTGCCGATCGTCCCGCAGGCCGTTTTACCCTGAGACCGATGCTTGAGAGCGATGCGTCACGCATCCACAGCTGGGTCACCCGCGATTACGCCCGCTTCTGGGGCATGCAGCAGCAGAGCCTGAATCAGGTCGCGGCGTTTTATCAGACGCTGACCGCATCTGATCCCCATGCCGCGCTGATTGGATGTTGCAATGACGAGCCCGTCTGCCTGATTGAGTGCTATCGCGCCTGCGACGACGAGGTGGGCAAATTTTATCCGGCCGCGCCTGATGATTACGGCATGCACATTCTGATTGCCCCGGCCAGCCAGCCGATCAAAGCCTTTAGCTGGCAGGTCTTCACGCTGGTGATGGACTACATGTTCAGCCGCCCCGAGGTGCAGCGTGTGGTGGTGGAGCCGGACGAGCGCAACCAAAAGATTCACGTGCTGAATAAACGCGCCGGATTCCGCTACCAGCACACCATCGACATGGGCCATAAAACCGCCTGGCTGGCCTTTTGCCAGCGGGAAGATTATCAACACGCGTTACAGCAGGAGTCGCAGACTATGAACACCCCCTCTTCACTGACCGACGGCACACATCTGACGGGCGACAACTGGACGCAGGCAAACCGCATGCTGATCCGCAAAGCGATTGCCGAGTTCGCGCATGAAAAAATCATTGCCCCGCAGGCATCCGGTAACGGAACTTATCAGCTTGCGGTGCCGGGCGGTGAAGCGACATACCATTTCCGGGCAGCGCGGCTGGCGCTGGATCACTGGGAGATCGATGCAGATTCACTGCGCAAGCAGGAGAACGGTCGTGATCTGCCACTGGATGCGCTGAAATTTATTGTCGAGTTCAACGGAGAGATCGGGATTCCGCAGGCGCTGCTGGCGACCTACATGGAAGAGATCAGCAGCACGCTGTGCAGCAGCGTTTACAAGCTGCAGAAGAATAATCCTGACAGCCAGGCGCTGGTCGCAGCCGATTTCCAGACGGTAGAAGCGGCGATGACCGAAGGCCATCCCTGCTTTGTCGCCAACAACGGCCGTATTGGCTTCGATGCACAGGATTATCTGGCGTACGCGCCGGAAGCCGCCGCGCCCGTTCACCTCATCTGGGTTGCGGTTCACCGGCGCAACGCCCACTTCTCCAGCCTCAGCGAGCTAAGCTATGAGCAGCTGATGCGTGATGAGCTGGGCGACAGCACCGTGGAGCACTTTAATACGCAACTGGTGAGCAAAGGGCTGGCGGTTGAAGACTATATCCTGATGCCGGTGCATCCGTGGCAGTGGCAGAACAAACTGCTGACTGTGTTTGCGGCGGACATCGCTAATCACGATATTGTTTATCTCGGCAGCGGTGACGATGCTTATCAGGCGCAGCAGTCTATCCGCACCTTCTTTAATCGCAGCCAGCCCACGAAGCGCTACGTGAAAACCGCGCTGTCGGTGCTGAATATGGGCTTTATGCGCGGTCTGTCGCCCTACTATATGGCGACAACACCCGCAATAAACGGCTGGCTTGAAGAGCTGGTGGCGGGCGATGCCTGGCTGCAGCGCTGTGATTTCCGCATCCTGCGCGAAGTCGCCTCCGTCGGCTATCACAACCGCTACTACGAGCAGGCTATCAAAGGCGATTCCGCCTATAAAAAAATGTTCGCGGCGCTCTGGCGGGATAACCCTGCGGCCAGCCTGCAACCCGGCCAGCGTCTGATGACCATGGCCTCATTCCTGCACGTCGATCACCACCAGCAGGCATTGCTGCCCGCGCTGATAGCGGACTCCGGTTTGCCTGCGAAGCAGTGGATTGATCGCTATCTGACCTGCTATCTCAGCCCGCTGCTGCACTGCTTCTATCAGCATGACCTGGTCTTTATGCCACATGGTGAAAACCTGATCATGTTGCTGGAGAACAATGTGCCGGTCAGTGCATACATGAAGGATATCGGCGAAGAGATCGCCGTGATGAACCCGAATGCGGTGCTGCCGGAGGGCGTGCAGCGCCTGGCGGTGGATGTGCCGGAGAACCTCAAATTACTGTCGATCTTCACGGATGTGTTTGACTGCATCTTCCGCTTTGTCAGCGCGATCCTGCATCAGTCAGCGACGCTACCCGAGGATGAATTCTGGCAGGCGGTGGCGCAGTGCGTAAAGGATTACCAGCAGGCGCACCCGGAGCATGCCACTAAATTTGCGCGCTATGACATGTTCGCGCCGGAGTTTACCCGCTCCTGCCTGAACCGCCTGCAGCTGGCGAATAATCAGCAGATGATCAACCTCGCTGATCCCGCGGAGAACCTGAAGTTCGCTGGAACGCTGGTCAACCCGATAGCGCGCTGGCGCTAAACGTTACGCTGTCACTCTAATGCTATGCGGTCACCCTGGTGGCCGCTTTTTAATGGTTTTATTGCAGGTATTCGTAATGGCTTCTTTTCTACCGGTGGCGCAACTGACCCGCCGAAATCTGATCTTTCCGCTGTCGCTGGTGTTGTTTGAATTCGCCACCTATATCGCCCACGACATGATCCAGCCCGGCATGCTGCTGGTGACGCAGGAATTTAAGGTCGGTCCAGAGTGGGTTTCTACCTCGCTGACCGCCTATCTGGCCGGCGGCATTATGCTGCAATGGCTGCTTGGCCCGCTCTCGGACCGTATTGGACGGCGTCCGGTGCTGCTCAGCGGCGTGGCCTTTTTTATGCTCTCGTGCATTGCAACCCACTGGGTGCAGAGTATTGAGCAGTTCGTCCTGCTGCGGTTTTTGCAGGGAATCAGCCTCTGCTTTATCGGCGCAGTAGGCTACGCGGCGGTGCAGGAAGCCTTTACGGAGTCGCTCAGCATAAAAATGATGGCGCTGATGGCCAACGTCGCCCTGCTGGCCCCCCTGGCCGGTCCGCTGTCCGGCGCGGCTTTTCTTACCGTAGGAGAATGGCGTACCCTGTTCTGGCTGATTGGCGCTGTCGCGGCGCTGTCACTGGCGGGGTTGTGGTATGCCATGCCTGAAACGGCGGGTGACCGGCAGACACCGCTGTCACTGCGATCGATTATCAGCGGTTATGCGGCATTGCTGAAAGAGCGTCAGGTGATGCGCGGTTCGCTGGCCATCGGACTGGTCACTGTGCCCTGCATCGCTTGGGTTGCGCTGTCGCCCGTGATTTTAATTCACGGCGCCCAACTGAGCCGCATCGACTATGCCCTGCTTCAGCTGCCCGTTTTTGCCGCCATGATTGCAGGCAACCTGACGCTGGGGCGCTTATCCAGCCGTCTGCCGATTGAACAGCCAATAAGACTCGGTGCCTGGCCGGTGGTCTGCGGGCTGGCAATCGCGGTGACCGCCACTGTGCTGAACGCGCAAAGCTATCTGTGGCTCACCGCCGGAATGAGTCTCTACGGTTTCGGCACCGGGCTGGTTAACGCCGGACTGTATCGCATGACCCTGTTTTCCAGCAGTGGCGGAAAAGGCAGCGTGGCGGCGATGCTCGGCATGGTGAGTATTCTGATCATTGCGCTGGGCATTGAAGCCGCCAAAACGGCCTATTTCAGCTTTGGCAACGGCGGCTTCAGCATGGTGAATATGGTCTGCGGTCTGCTATGGCTGGGTCTGGTGAGTGCTTTCCTGCGCGCAGGCGAGCGAAAACAATGCGCGGAATCGTAATTAACCTGCGGTAAGCCATTAATTAAAGAAATCGCGGAATGGCTGAACCTTATTTGTCATTCCGCAAACTCACCACACCGTTTAAATCCCTGTGATTCCGCATTGATTATTTTCAGATAAGCTTTGACCAAATCGTTACTTTATCTGTGTGTTACGTCATTCGATGATGATTCCGCCTGCTGAGGCAATCTCAACTTACACGCTGGCTAAAAGCCATACGCTGATTTAGCAGGCACATCATTCTTCATGCCCCCGCAGGCTCCTTTAAGGGTATTTACGTTTTGACCCATGACAGCATCCTGGCTGACAAACGCATCCTGATCGACGCTGGGCGAACCTTTTCTGCCGGAATAACAGGGATAACCATGACTTTGCCTTTAACCGAACAACTGGTGCAGTGGCGTCGCGAACTGCATCAGCACCCCGAACTTTCGAATCATGAATTTGCCACCACGGAACGTATTACCCGCTGGCTGGAGCAGGCCGGAATCCGGCTGTTGCCGCTGGGGCTGAAAACCGGCGTTGTGGCAGAAATCGGTCAAGGCGAACGCCTGATCGCCCTGCGCGCGGATATTGATGCGTTACCGATTGAAGAAACCACCGGGCGCCCGTGGCGATCACAGCAGCCGGGCGTGATGCACGCCTGTGGTCACGACGTTCACAGCGCCGTGATGCTCGGCGTCGCCCTGCAGCTCCAGCAGCAGGAAAAAACACTGCCGGGTCGGGTGAGGATTCTGTTTCAGCCCGCTGAAGAGACGTTTAATGGCGCGCGTCAGCTGATTGAAGCCGGTGCGCTGGAAGGCGTTCAGGCGATATTCGGTATGCATAACGCGCCCGATTTACCGCTGGGCACGCTTCAGAGCCGGGCGGGCGCGTTTTATGCCAACGTCGATCGCTTTGCGATCCGCATTGAGGGCAAAGGCGCACATGCCGCACGACCGCAGGAGGGGATCGATTCAATTGTGATTGCCAGCCATATCGTGACGGCTCTGCAGACTCTGCCGAGCCGGGTATTCAGCTCGCTGGAAACGGTGGTGCTTAGCGTGACGCGCTTTACCGCCGGAAATACCTGGAACGTCCTGCCGCAAAGCGTGGAGCTGGAGGGCACTGTGCGCACACACAACGGCGAGATCCGCGCGCAGATCCCGCACCGCATCCAGACGCTGATCCAGGGTATCGCCGCCGGATTTGGCGCAACGGCTGAACTGGAGTGGACAGAGGGTCCGCCTGCCCTGATTAACACGCCAGGCTGGGTGGATGTCGCTCTGGAGGTTGCACATCAAAGTGGCTATCTCGCGGAGCATGCTGAGTCGCCACAGATGGGCGGGGAAGATTTTGCCTTCTATCTGCAAAAGGTGCCGGGTGCGTTTGTCAGCATCGGCAGCGCCAGTAAATTTGGGCTGCATCATGCCGCCTTCGATCCGGATGAAGCCCTGATCGGCCCGGCGGTGGCGTACTTCACCCAGCTGGTATCGCGAGCGCTGCAGATTGTGGCGGCGCAAGGCACAGACAGAGGTGAAAAACGCCTCAACTGAGGCGTTTTTCACCGTTACCACAATCAAAAGGTGTAGCTGGCCGTTACCGAGACGTTACGTGGTTTACCATAGACCACGGAGCTGGCCACGTTGGTGTCATACTCTTTGTCGAACAGATTGTTCAGGTTGCCCTGCAGCGAAAGATTTTTGTTCACCTGATAGCGGGCAAAGAGATCAACCAGCGCATAACTGCTCTGACGCGCGCGCCAGGTGCCATTGCCTTCCGGGCCGCCGACGTCGTTCCAGACGTGGGTCTGCCAGTTCACGCCGCCACCCAGCGTCAGCTGTTGCAGCATCGGCAGACGATAGCTGCTGAACAGGTTAAAGCTGGTCTGCGGCAGTTGCGGATTAAAGGTGCTGCCATCGCGGTTTTCCGCAATGTAGCGCGTGCCACCTAAAGTCATCTGCCAGTTGTCAGTTAATGCACCGTTGACTTCGAATTCCACGCCACGACTCACCACGCCTTTACGACCAATGTAGGCAACATCGCCTGAACCCTGAATCGTCTGGGTAGTCGCTTCACCTGCGTTATCCAGCTCAGTGCGAAATACCGATACCGAGGTGGTTAAGCGGCTGTCCAGCCAGTCCGATTTCAGGCCTGCCTCGTAGTTTTTACCGATGACCGGCGACAGGTAGGCGCCACTGGCATCACGATAATCCTGAGGCTGGAATACCGAGGTATAGCTGGCGTAAGCCGACCAGTTCTCTGCGAAGTCATAAATCAGCCCGCCATACGGAGTGATATTATTTTCCTCCGCTTCGCCCGTTAAGGTTTCACGGTTCCAGTTGGTATAACGGGCACCGAGAATCAGGTGCAGCGGATCGGCAAGTGACAGACGGGTCGCCATGTAAGTCGATTTCTGACGGACCAGTTGGCTATCACTGGCTGGCAAACGTGGCGTCCAGGCGGATTCCGGATACTGACCGTTAAAGTCATTGTAATTACCCAGTGACGCTGAAGAGATGTTCTCGAAGGTGCTGAAGTACTTGTTATCCTGCCGGGTGTAATTGACGCCCACCATCAGCTCATGCTGACGCCCCAGCAGTTCATACGGTCCACTGGCAAAGGCATCCACTGCATCCACTTTGCGTTTGCCGGTGTTATAACCGGTTCCGCCCACTACCGGATAATTAGCATAGGAAGAGAAACCCGCGCCGGTATTACGATCGAAATAACCATCGAGATAGATCTGCTTACTGTCCAGACGCATCTCGTTGTGCGCGCCGTTCAGGGTGATGTTCCAGCCGTTGTCGAAATCCTGCTTCAGATTCACAAAGAGTTTGCGGTTCTCTTTGTCGTTATAGGCCCAGTCAGGCTCGGTGTTGTAGCCGCGACGGGTATGAATCTGTGTGCCGTCGGTATACCAGCGTGGTGCTCCGCCCCACATGGTGGAGTCGGTATTAACCTGGCTGAACTCATAACCGACAGAGAGTGTGGCAGAGTCAGTCAGATCGGCGTCTACCACGCCGTAGATGAACTGTTTTTTCGCGCCGTAGCGTTCGATGAAGCTATTGTTGTCCTGCCAGCCAGCCACCAGGCGGCCACGCACATTGCCGGACTCACTCAGCGGCGCAGAGAGATCGGCAACATAACGCTGTTTGTTCCAGCTGCCGTAGTTGGCAGAGACGGTGCCGCCGAATTCTTTGCTGTCCGCATGTTTGCGTAACATGTTGATGGCGGCTGAAGGATTTCCCGGCCCGGTCAACAGGCCGGTCGCCCCGCGAACCACTTCAACGCGCTCATACAGCGCCATATCGGTCTGCGCATCGCCCAGATTCCAGCGTTCTGCAAACGCGGTAGGAATACCATCAACCATGTAGTTGTCGATCATAAACCCGCGCGCATAGTAGTTGGTGCGGTCCATATCCCCACTGATGCCCCGGATGCCGGTGGTGTTTACCAGCACATCATTCAGCGACTGAAGTTGCTGATCCGCCATTCGTTGCTTACTCACAATGCTAACTGACTGCGGCACATCACGCACGGTACCCAGCATTTTCGTGCCCGCACGGGTAACCGGAACGCTGTAATCGGTCTGAAGTGACGTTGTCACGGCATCATCGGCTGAAGCTGTCACGGTCAGAGTCTTATCATTGCTGACAGGCGTCTCTGCCGCATGAGCAATGTTATGCGTCAGCGATGAGCCGACCAAAAAAGTCAGTAAGGAGAGGCGGAATGGACGTTGAAGAGCAGAGGCGCTCTTCACCCTGGCGTGCTGAAGATCGAAAGCGTTCATTAATTCCTCAATTATCTTTATGTTTTTGAGCTGCCACTGTCACGACCCTGCGTCCTGCGAGCATTGCTACCCTGCTTAAGGTTTGAGGAATCAAAAACCTTTCCGTGAGCGCCTTCGCGCGGGTGTGATTAACATTTAAAGCAAATGAGAAATATACGCATTGCGATTATCAATGCAAGATTTTGTTAATGAATAATGCGAAATTTTTCAGGGGAATTTGTGGGCGAGATGAGGTTATACAAGGCGATAACCAGAAGAAGGCATGCTTTACCTGATTATGCCTGCTGAATGAGCAAGGTCAGATGAATTTCGTTCGCTTTAATTAATTAAAAAATCCTGTAATAGCCGCTCATTTAACTGAAGTTTTCCTTCCTGATGCAACAATACCCGCCTTAATCCATTGTTTTCCTTATTTAACACCAGATATTGCAGGAATAAGTACATGCGCAAAATCTTACCTCTTAAAGCGCTGATGATGACGTCCGTTTTTAGTCTGTTTTCAGCTCATGCCGCCACGTTAATGCAGAATGTAAATGCGGGCTGGGAAAGCTTCAGTGATAACGTTGCCACGACATGGCACCAGCCAGAGGGTATCGACTTTTATTTGCCCGCCATTACCTGGCACAATCGTGCCACTTACGACCGTGAACACATCGATAAATATAATGAAAGACCCTGGGGCGCGGGCGGTGGTATCTCCCGCTACGATGAAAAAGGAAACTGGCACGGCCTCTACCTGATGGCATTTAAGGATTCTTTTAACAAATGGGAACCCTTTGGTGGCTATGGCTGGGTGGCAACCTGGCGACCGCTGGCCGACCAGAATTTTCACTGGGGCGCAGGTTACACAGTGGGCGTCACTGCCAGGCATAACTGGGACTATATGCCGGTACCTGCCGTCCTGCCGCTGGCCTCCATCGGCTATGGCGATCTCGACTTCCAGATGACCTATATTCCGGGCACCCACAACAACGGGAATGTTTATTTTGCCTGGCTTCGCTATCACTTCTGATCGTTATTTAGCGCGACATCGCCATGACAGAGAGATCGTTCAGGGAGAGAGTCTCACCCTCATAGCGATGTCGCAGAAGATGATAACTGTCGCACTCAATAATCTGCTCAACCGCATCTGAAAAGATGTTCATCGCGCTGCGCATCTGGCTCAGATAGTCATGAGTGTCGTAAACCCTGTCGATGCCTTCCAGCGCATGGTTCATGATTTTTCGGGCAACGTCATTCGGCGTATCGAGGGCGGAAAGTTTGGACCGCGCGGTGCGACGCAGGTCGCGAGGAGTAAAAGCCTCCAGCCCCAGCCCTCTTGGCGCGCGGATCATCCGGCGCAGTGCCTGATTCAGCGCGCCTTTTGACAGCGGTTGTTGGGGATCGCGGGGCGCGGGAACGAGCCAGGGTGAGTCGGGATCGGCGGCGCGCAGCAACGCTTCAATGCACTGACGCATCAGGGGTGAAATCGGCAGCACATGCTCGCGCTGCGATTTATTGCGTGTACCCTGCATCCACAATCCTAACGGCAGATCAAACTCGGCTTTCTGCGCCTGAACAATCTCATCCGGCCGTCGGGCGCTGACCAGACATAAACGCAGCGCCCAGCGCGCCTGCTCCGATAATGCCCAGTTATCCAGTCCGTGCCAGAAAACCCAGATTTCAGCGTCAGTGAGTTGCCTACTTCGCGGCGGCGTAGCACGACCCGCAACATCCCGTTTTTTCATGGAAGCGAGGGGTGAATGTTCGAGATAGCCCTGCATCTCCGCCCAGGCGAGGAATTGTTTGGTCAGTGCAAATACCCGACGCGCCTCCTCTTTTTTACCGTCAGCGATCAGGATGTTGTTAAGCCGGTTGAGGCGGAGACGGTTTAGCGTTTTGAGTGGCTGCGAACCGATGTTGGGCAGGACATGTTTCAGCAGAGAAGAGATGGCGATCTCAGGCCGTCGCCGGCTGATCAGCAAAGACAGTTTTACCCAGACCTTCATCACCTGCTCTACCGTGCCTTCATCACCAAAATTATCCAGCTCGCCAAGCGAAGCGGTCTTCACCTGCTTCAGCCAGATCATGACATGGCGCCCGACATGCGCAGAATGGTCGTCGGTGTGAGTTAAATCTGTCGTCATTTTGATGCCTGTTTACTACATGTGAAGCGGGCCATTCTAACGACACTTTATCTGTGACTCCAGACCTAATAAGTCTGGAGTCATAAAGATGCTTTTTGATGAAATCTGAGGGCGTTTACGGGGTTCGATGCTGGTGTTTTAGGGCGGTTTTCTCAAGGAATTGCGCACGACTGGAAGGGCGTTTACTCACTGAAACCTGAACGTTTTGTTCTGGTTCTCTGTACTTCTATCTGATTACCCTCCATGGCGGAAAAGAAGTTATGCTTTTCCGGAAAGCAGCTCAGGAGCGCTGCCGTGAACGATTACCTGAAATCGACCTGCATCAGTTCAGCAATCGTTGAATCACGCGTCGTTATTACGCAGCAATCCCGATAATCAGCGAACCGGCAGGATTTGGGTTCGTCATACCAGGTGAATGGAGACTCATCAAGCCAGAATGTCAGTGAGCCCAGATTGACACGGGTATTAATGTTGACGTTCGCAGTGGTGATGTTTGACTTTTGCTTTGCCAGGGGATGCCGCTACATTGCAGCCAGTATATCCAACATGACTTCAGTGATGGTTAAAGTTAATTAATCACCGGGGGCTGTCGTAAAATCAATAACGTGGGGAACAGGAATTTCAGCGTTTTCGTGTCAATATTTGTCAGCGATCCCTAAATTAACGTTAAACCAAATTCACATTGCACCCATCATGCGAGTGAAATATATACTCACAATCTGTTAAAAAATTGCTTCCAAATACAAAAAAAATCTTCCTTTATTATTAATAACTCCTTGTTAAATCTGATCTTAAATTTTTAAAATGCTGCAAAATTGATCGTCAATCACGATTAATCAGGCATACCAGATAGGCCAGATCTATCAATATTTGAGAATCGATCGTTTTAATTAATTAGCACTTACGTTGTCTCTCGATTAAAAATAGGCCTGGTTTATGAGTCTTATCATAAATAACGGAAGTTTATTTTCATTAAATTTCAGTTCAGGATGACCTGTTAATGGAGAGTTTTTTCATGAAGAAAAAAGTATTAATTGCTGCATTAATTCCTCTGGCATTTAAGCTGTCACACAACACATTTGCTGAAGAAGTCGATTAGCCTTCAGCAGTAACCCCGATGACGGTGTCAGGCTGCATCATTCAATTTACCGGTTCCATCACTGATGCCTCCTGCATTGTGAATGCCAGCGCGGACGTGCAGACAGTGGCGCTCGGTCAGTACGGTACAGCAGACTTCACCAGTTCCCCCCAAAACTTCAACATCAAACTCAAAAACTGCGCAGTTTATGTCGGCACAAAAACAATGTGAAAGCCGGCGGTTTAAGCATCGTGGTGAATATGACGTTTGATTATCAACAGTGAATAAGATATGAAAAAGCTCGGAACCTTAACAGTCGCAATGTTACTGGGACATCTATCGGTGAGTAACGCGACAACCATTTCCGCAGTCACTCCGATAACAGGCAAACTAGCGACGAACCACACTCAAGGGCGTAACTATTTTGATTATCTGTTCGGAGTGATTGAGTTAGAAGGAGAAGAAATATCAGCCATGAGCGGGACATACTGTATGTATTGGCGAGAAACGGACAGCAAATACCCCTCCCAGGAACCGTCCTGTGGAGCACTGACAGGTGCCTCTTCCCAACGCACAGAAGCGAAATCCCCGACCTCCTATGCCATCGCGAACCTGGAAGTCACTTATCGATACAGCGGATCCAAGCCAGTAAGGATGACTGTCTCGGTCAGGAATACTAATCTTCCTCGTACTCCGCGGGGAGAACAATCCGTGAGTCTGGAAGGAATAACGTGTGCTGTGGATGTCAATACACGCCCAACTATCCCCGTTCTTAATCCTGCCTCCGATGTTGACATTCCGGGTATAATATCAAATCCAGTTGGAGCAGCTACGGTTACGTTTAAACCAGGTTTGTTATCCACTGGGATGCAAAAGGGCATACTTACTTTAAATGGTAACACAAACGGATATTACGCAATTAACAACAACCCCGTTGATTCCAATGGAGTATGGGTAGTCGATTCAAACAGTAACCCGCGCCTTAATGTTCGCTCGACCGGTGATGCAGAACCGGGTGAGATGACAGGATTCATGACGGCAACAATTGCATGTCCTTAATTATGCTGAATACGTTCTTTGACGTGTTTTCAATGGTGTTAGCCGTCAGCCATCATCATACTGCGCCCATATTCAAACCCTGAATCCCCCGGCACTTACACTGCCAGAATCCGAAAGGGTTACACTTTTGATTTGGTTAAGCCGTAATGGTATTTGAGTAAATAGTTAAATTACACAGTTCAATAAATTGACACAAGGTGGATCCAACATCTGTCGTTATACTCGTTTAAAAGATCTCATGAGGCATATCAGAGCTGGATGTCACCCTATATATCCGGCTTCACCTTGCGCGACTCTGCCAGATCATCTGGCGCTGGAAAAATATGCTGATGACGCTGGCTTTCCCGCTCTGTGGATGAGAGAGAAGCCCTTTTATAACTCGCGGTTTGGTGACATCCGACAGATGCTGCATCCAATAGCCTACTCTGGATTTCTTACCTCTCAAACTAAACGCATAAGGTCGTTTAGAAAGCGCAAAATAAATTATGTTTTTCCGGAAAGCAGCCCAGGAGCGCTCCCGTGACCGATTACTTGAAATCGACCTGCATCAGTTCGGCAATCGTTGAATCACGTGTCGTTACTACGCAGCGATCCAGATAATCAGTGAACCGGGAAGGTTTCTTCATGCCAAGCTGCAGCAGTTTGGAATTATCAAAGACCACATTCAGGTTTGAGAAATGCCCGTACAAATTCATGGCGCGCAGCATGATTCGTTCGTTGCAAGGCCCGAACAGATCCTTAAAGGTTCTTCTGCTGTCAGAAAGCTGTTTATAGGACACCTTCTGATAATCAACGCCGAGCGCCCTGCTTCCGGATGCTTTTGCCATCGCCTCGTCAATTTCTGCGAAAGTCACACTACTCTGTGTGCCGGCAGAGATATGGATCACCTCATTGATGACGTCTTGTGCGTCAAGCAGTAAGACCAGCGCATCGGCACAGTAATCAACCGGAACAACATCAATACGATCATCCAGGTCGCAGGTGAATTTTCCGAGTGCCAGCGCCATGCGGAATACCCAGAAAATACTGGCTGACGGCAGACAGCCTTGATCGGAATGACCCACTACGATTGATGGCCGGGCAATGACCAGCGGCAGATCCGGTAGCTTTTCGGTCATTAGCTTTTCAATCGAGGCCTTACTCCACGTATATTCGACGACATGCTGATCCCGGCTGGAATTGAGTCCGCCCTCAGTGACCAGCGAGCCAGGTTCCGGCGCGCATGACATTGCCGTACCAACGTGAATGAATTTCTTTAGTCCCGCGACGCGGCTCATGCGTTCAGCGAACCTGAATGTGCCTTCAACATTCACTTTCCAGATAGTGGGATTGTTACCAAAAGAGGCAACGGCAGCACAGTTAATGACGTGGGTAACGTCGTCAATACGTGAGTCACTAATAAAGTTCTCAGTTAAAGCCAGATCACCCAGAATGATGTTTTCAGGTGCTATCGTGTTGATAATTGACTCATTTAAGCCAAAATTTTTCAGGTTTGCTTTAAGCCTGTTTAGCCCTTCCTCAACAGTCTCGCCTCTGACCAGCAGCAACAGTCCATCCTTAACCCTGTTCTGTAATAAATTTGCAACGACAGCCCCGCCTAAAAAACCAGTAGAACCAGTAATAAGGATTTTTTTCATGATAGTGCCATTTAAATTAGTTGATCAAAGGAGAGCATTAACGGAACGCTTTCCGAACAGGTTAAAAATAAAAGAACGTGTTGTGGCTAAATTATTTATGCTGAGCTTAAGGATAAATTAAGTTTTGACGCTAAATCTCATCCTCATGTCTTAATCACGTATCACGTTACACACCAAATCAGTATATAGCTAATAAGTATCGCCAGGTTAAACAGCACTGCAGATATTTTATGAAACTTTTCCATTTAGATTCTGTTTATACTTAATGCTCAGAGAGGAATGCTTAAACACCCACACTCCTGTTGATTGCATGATCTGATTTGAACAATTTCCGCTATTCAGGATCAAGTTTTATTTATTTTATTTTTGATGAACTTTACAGGGATTTTATAAATGCGGCTTCTTAATCATTTATTAAGGCCGGAAGCTTTGCACACTATTTCTGCATGTTAAACGAAGCAGGTTTAAATTATTATTCAGCAACTGTGTTTAATCATTGTTTAATTAATATCAATTTTTTCCTGTCTTAAAATAACTGCCAGCAGAATCCTGAGGCGCGCAGTGACCGTTGTCAGAAGTGATGCTTACCTTGCGGGAGTGTTAACTGGCTACTCTGCTCAGGCTACAGGCGTGTTTTTCATTGAACTTGAGGCTGATGGCTTCCAGGTGTGAAGGCCAGTCCCCCGGGCAGGTGGCTTATAAAATCTGACTGAAATGCCATCTCAGGGTGCTGAAGAGTTGAAGTTATGATTAATAAATCGCCAACTGCTCTGCTTATTGTGTGAAAAGCGTAACCACAGGTAACTAACTTCATGATTACTGTATCGCGGACAGCGAAACGCCACAGACTATGGCTATGCTCTGATGAGTTCAATGTGCAACTATGACTATCAGGATATTACGTGATGAAAAAATTATCAGTTATCGTTATTGCTACTGGCCTGTTTTTGTCAGTGAATTTACCGGCTAATGCCGAAGGATGTCTGAAAGGCGCCGCAGTGGGAGGCGTTGCAGGTCATGTTGCTCATCATGGTGTCGCCGGGGCAGCAGCAGGCTGCGCAGTCGGCCATCATATGGCGAAGAAAAAGCATAAAGAAGCTGACAAAAACCAGCAGGCTCAGCCAGCACAGAATTAAGCTGAAAGCTAATGCTGAGGTAAACCAGCGGTTACCGGACACGTTTTTGTCCGGTAATTAATGAGCATCAACTGTTCTGAATCTGTTAATTATTAATACTGTTTCAGGTTAACATCAGTTCTACTAAGATGATGGTTAATATTCCCCGCCATTAAAATACTTTCCCGCGATAATTTATGCATTATGGCTGTTGCGCCACTCACCCCCCTTTTTTTCTGTACCCGTAAAGCAGCAGCGATGCTGCACAGGACCCATGAAGAGAATTAAATGAATTCACACAGTCAGCAACAGATTGCGTCCGCAGTTCGTTAGAAAATAAAGTACGTATGCAGGGACTCCCTCATGGTTTTATAGAAAAAATAACATTCAGCTTCGAAAAGGAACGCTCTTTAGCAGCCAGCGGCGCAAGACTGAGCGGTCAGGCTTCATTCCCGACATGAACGCTGACAGTAATAAGAATTTGTCAGTAGTACGTGAACAAAAGAAGGACGGCGATAAATGGGCTTTACCGATAATAAACCTGTTAGCGCAGCGTGACAAAAGTCTGGCGAATATCTGAAACCAAACTTTCAGGCGCCTCCATTGCGGCAAAGTGACCACCACGAATATGTTCTGCAAAGTGCACTAACTTTTCAAATCGATTCTTTGCCCATTGTTCGGACAGTCGGACTTGTTCTGCAGGAAACATACTGATTCCGGTGGGTATCCGTATTTTGTCATACGCTTCAGGACGGTTACGCATTGCCTGCATACTCTCCCAATATAATCGGGCAGAAGTGGGGCCAGCGTTTGGAAGCCAATACAGCATAATGTCATCGAGCATATCATCGAGTGAAAATATACGTTCAGGCTGCCTGTCGCTGTCTGAAACGTCCTGAAATAAAGCATAGATCCAGGCAGCCAAACCCACTGGTGAATCGGACAGACCAAATGCAACTGATTGTGGACGTGTACTCATAAGATTCATGTAAGCAGCATAGTCAGTACTGTATCGTTTGGCATCAGCGAGCATTTTTTGCTCTTCTTTTGTTGCGTCGGCGACTTCCTGCCCGGTGGGCTGAAAAGGCACAAAGTTTAAGTGAATACCGGTCAGGCCTGGCGGATTCATTTGAGCGAGTGTTTGAGTGACCAAAGCCCCCCAGTCTCCACCCTGTGCTCCCCAGTGGCTGTATTCAAGACGGGACATTAATTCAACCCAGGCCTGCGCAATACGCCCGATATGCCAGCCAGGTTCAGTTGGCTTACCCGAAAAGCCAAAACCGGGCATAGACGGTATAACTAAATGAAAAGCGTCCTGTTCAGTGCCTCCATGCGCAGTAGGGTTAACTAAGGGGTCAATGATATGTCTGAATTCAAGTACCGAGCCAGGCCATCCGTGCGTAAGAAGCAACGGCATTGCGTTTTCGTGTTTTGATCGAATATGCAAAAAATGGATGTCAATGCCGTCAATAGTCGTGAGGCTTTGACCTAAAGAATTTAACAGATGCTCACATCGCCGCCAGTCATACGATGTACGCCAGTGCGTTACAAGTGCCTGAAGATTTTGTAATGACGGCCCTTGCTGAGTACCCTCTATTGGCGAAGCACTCGGCCAGCGAATGCGATCAAGACGATCGGTAAGGTCATCAAGGTCTGCCTGATCGATATCCAGTTTCATGGGTGAAATAATGGCTTTCATGATGCATCCTTTTTAATTCAGGTAATTAAGATCGTCGCTAACATTGTTTCAATATTCGTCCAGTCTTTTTTTCCATAACGATCGTTGTCCAGCGGCGTCAGCAAACCTCGTCCACTCATCATGTCGCGCAGGTATTGCATACCTTGCCAGGCAGGGAAAATATCATGAGGAGAGGGTGCCACTGTTTTAATCAATGAAATTGCCCAGCTAAGCGTGTTAATACTGCCCGCACGAATAGTTCGGTACTTCTTTCCAGAGAGCTGGGAGGCAATACTTGCTATTTCCTGAGGTGAAGCGCTGCCACCCGCAATTCGGAGATCACGCGGTGAGTTTCTATCTAATGCCGCATCTGCCGTAAAGTCAGCAACATCATCTTTCGTCGTAAAGTTCAGCATTTGACTCTTGTGTCCCCAATGCAACACACGGTTCCATTTCGGCAGCAAGATAGGTGCATCCTGAGTCAGGACCGTTGAGAAAGCGCCATTCAGTATTGATGTAGCCTGAATCGGTGCTGCGTTTAACCGTGCCCGAAATAAACGCCGTAGATCCATATTCCGATTCTGGCCCGGCTGTGTCCTGGTATAATCCAGTGAAAAATCTGAAGGGATAAATCGTGGTACGCCAGCGGCCACAGCCGCATCAAGTAAGGCACCCTGTTGAGTGATAATCGTATCCTCAAGACCGTTAATAGCAGATACCACACAGTCAGCCCCGCAACATAAGCCGGTCAAAGAGGCTAAATCATACGAACTTTCAACACATTCAAATCCTTGTGCCTGAAGAGTACGTCTGATTTCATTTGATGTTGTCGGCCTTATGATGGCCCGAACCAGCCCCCCTTTTTGCATAAGCTGTAGACCAATGCGACCTCCAAGGTCTCCGGTAACACCAGCCAGAACCACTGTGTTCAGTCCCATATTTTATTCCCGCATTCAGGTGGGCTAAAAAGTCAGTATAGGCCCTTCTGCAAAAAATGGAACGGCACCGTTCAATTTTATATTCTGTTGATTGTTGGTATACTCGGCACATGACAGATGAACCTAAAACAGATAAGCCTTCCAGAGTCGGTCGTCCCCGACGCGAAGCCGCAGGGGATGTAGACACAAGAATCCTTTCTGCCGCGACAGCGCTTTTCTTAGAAAGAGGATTGGCTGCGACGAGTTGCGAAGCAGTCGTTGCAAAAGCTAAGGTTGGGAAAGCCAGTCTTTATTCACGATACTCTGGCAAAAATGCGTTGTTTGAGGCCGTTATCCGCCAGGCGATTGATAACAGCGAATTATTACTGACGAAAGCAGACATCCCTTCGGCTTCGCTACGTACCCGACTGGCGATGGCAGGTAAAGCCGTAATCAGGCAAGCGATAGAGCCCGTTCCGCTTGGATTGATGCGGCTTTTTCTGACTGAAGCCCCACGCTTTAATGGGCTTATTCAATCTTTCGACCAAATGGCTCGGGATCGTGTCATAGAGATTGTGTCTGAAAGCTTGATGGAAAACGATATGCTCAGTAAGGCTGATGCAAATGCCCTTACCCGGCACTTTTTAGATTTGACGTTTTCGCCAATTTTGCTGGCAGCGCTGATAGGCCATTCTGAAGAAACCTCTTCTGAAGCTATCGATAAGCGCATTGAATATGCGCTAAACATGTTAGAAAAATCAGGCCATCTGACCGGTAATGTCGCCAGCTAGGGCGCTGGTGTATGTTTATGTTTTTTTAGTTTCATTGACGGGTTCAAAAGAGTCACTGGCCATGGGGTCAGCCCCTGTCGTGATCCACGTTTCTTAGGATGAGAAATGTCTATGGCTTATGGGGCATTTCGGTATTCGTGAAAAAACTGTTTCACGCATTCTTCTGAATAACGCTGCCATAAAAGGTAGATGCCTTATTAGCAGTGACGCTGGCTACTGCTTTTAAACGTTAGCAGATCTTTTAAGCAGCTTTTAATATTTTCAGGGAGTCTGCCCGATTATTACTTAGATATGACATCACGTTAAAATAATCTTTTCTGATTACCATTATGAGATTTATGTCAGCGACCAGAAGCTTGAATAAGGCACGCATAGGCTCAACTCAGACAGGTTAAAACGTCTTTTAAAAAAACGTCCTTTCTCAATCCACCCGCATAAGATCATATCGTCTGAGCATTCAAGCACAACCATTGTTTTTCTTCTTTTTTGTCGACGAACAAGGGTGCCCACCTCGATCATGCGGATGCCCTAACCGCACTATTCCCGGTTCCATCAGGAATATTTACAAGTACCGTTCTGACAATAAAGTCATTACATTGTCGAAGATCTTTCATCTCTGGCTGAAGTTTGCCATATATCCTCATGCCTTCAATCATCATAAAAATGCTTTGAGCCATTACTCGGGCATTTTCATCCTGACGAAAAACCCGCTGTTGCTGGCCTCTTAGTAAGATGCTCTCTAATTCATTAATTATATAATTGAATTTAGAAGAAACTTTCGCTTTTACTTCGTCATCACCAGGTAAAAGCTCACTGGCTGCCGCAATAGTAAAGCAGCCTTTTTCTCCAGCAGGAGCAGAGGATAACAGGGCCACGAATTCGAGCATCTCTCGCAAAGCGATTTCAGGCGAGATTTCTGCACGTCGCGTCACTGTTCTGAAAATGCCTTTGTCAATGTACCGCTGCAATGCTGCGAGGTAGATAGCACGCTTATCAGCATAAAGTTTATAGATGCTGGCACTTGCCAGACCCGATGCTTTTTTTAGGTCTGCCATGGATGTTGCCTGATATCCGTTTTGCCAGAAACAATCGAGCGCAGTGTCGAGAAACGTCTCGGGATCGAACTCTCTGGGTCTGCCTGCTGCTTTTGCTTTCATAATATTCTCCCGTGCTGAGGAGTCATTGTAGATCGACCAATCTACAATTAAAAGTTTTTCTTACCACCAGGCGTAAAGGCCATGAGTTCTATGTTTTTTAGTGCAGTCGGCAGGCTAAGGTAAGCGTAAGGCCGCCTTTATGCGGCGGCGGGCACATCGCTATATCGGCGTGACAGTCTGGACGTGATGCTGAAAAACGTAAGGATCGGATAGCAGTTCAAATTGCTCGTCATCCGGATAGGTCACGGCTATCTGAAACTGTTCTCCAGCAAACGCTTTTATTGCTTCTAAATCTTCCCAGTACGTAGCAAGGAAAAAATGCTCCCATTCCCCCTGCGTTTCTCTGCGGACATAAGCGCCCAGATTTCCAGGTGTTCCCTGTGAATGTTCAACGCCCGTATTCTGCAGATGGCTTGCAAAGCCTTCTGCAAGCCTGACCGGTACGCATCCGTGCCATGTTCTGACAATCATGCCGCTATCCTTATGTTGTAAATGGCTTTTAACCATAACATGACAATGGATGAACCGGGATTTGTTATTGGGGTGTGGGCAATGGGATGTTAATAAGTTGGGTAATGAACGGCTATTAGTTTTCTTGCGATAAAAAATGCCGGAGTTCAGCGATAACTTTTTGCGGGGCCTCTTCAGCCATATGGTGACCGCTGGCTATTGCATGACCCTGAACATGCGGTGCCCAGGCAGGCGCAACGCCGGAACCCGATAAAACGCTGACCTCGTAGAGAGGAAAGGAGATGGCGGCACATGCCTGCTTCATGCTGACTACGGATATCAAGTTGTACTTCTGTGAACCTCTAAATCCAGGCTAACGAGGGCCATCGGGAAGACTAACGGCCTGCCAGGACAATACCTTCCAGAAGGGAGCGACCTCTCCCTCTACTTGCAGAGACAACGCCACGATATTGCTCGCGTCCTTAATCAACAACCGCGCAATACACTAAACTATGACACGCAAGCCCAGAGGTTTGGCCAGTGTGTTGCATCCACCGACTGAATCCACAGCCGACTGCCATGTCCCAGTATTGGTTTTCAGATGCGCAATACGTGCCGCCAATGCATGGGATTTACAGCCTCTTCAATTCCAGCGGTGCTTACGAAACCGGCGCTCGTGGTGCCGAGGCATGGACTGCTATGTTTCAACGATGAGCAAAACGGACGCACGACGTCTGTAGCGGAATACACAAAAGCTATCGTAGACGCAGTTGCATCTGCGATGCCTCAAGCTTAAGGAACACCGAAATGACACCAGAAGTTCATTTGATTAATGTCTTTCCTGCGGACCGTAACGGCGGTAATCCGGCGCCCATCGTGGCTCATGCGGATGGCATGACCTTAGCCGACATGCAGGCAGTCGCCCACGCGTACGGGCATGAATGTGGCTTTGTTTGTTCACCGCCGGCCAATTCGGACTACGATTTCGCGTTCCGTTTCTGGGTGCCTAATCATGAGATGGAAATGTGCGGACATGCCACGGTCGGGGCGGTATGGTTGCTGGACAAACTCGGACTGCTGCCGAAGGATCAGTTGTCAATCTGGACGCTGAGTGGCCGGATAGAGGCGAGAGTGTCGCGTGACGAAGCCCATAGGGCGCACGTTGAAATCACTCAGCCTCAAGGCTCAGTTAAGACACTTTTGGCGCCAGACATCGAAGCAGAGATCCTTTCGGTGCTTGGCATCAGTTCAAATGAATTAGCACCGCTACCAATCCAGAATGCCTCAACCAGCAGGGTCAAGACTTTAATCCCACTCAGGGACGTCGCCGTGCTGGACAGCTTGAAACCTGATTTCCGCAGGATAGAACCGTTGTGTGAGCGTATCGGCTCGACCGGTTTATATCCCTACGCTGCCTCGGACCCTGATGCCCGCCAATTCGACGCGCGGCAGTTTCCCAGGTCCTCTGGATATCCTGAAGATGCAGCAACCGGCATTGCTGCAGCTGCACTGGCCTTCGGACTGTTGGAACTCGGCCTGGTCAGCGCAGATGATCGAACGGTGAGGATTCGGCAGGGCCGAGCCATGGGCCGACCTTCCGAAATTTCATTGCGCTTTCGGCGCAATGCCGAAGGGCAGGTTCAGGGCTGCTGGCTCGGTGGAGATGTAAGTTTTGTCGAAGAGAAGATATAAGTCATCGTGCAAAGCTGAGAGAGATGATTCTGCAATTGCCCGAACTACCGGCTCCCCAAGGGTAATTATGTTCCGGTGGTAGTGCACGGTGGTAGTGCTTATGTCAGTGGCCTGACCTACCGAGCCGCAAACCTGTCTCACTCACCCAGCGAACCATCCATAACTTTCAGCTGCGCCCTTGCAGTATAAAAACGTCGATACGATAAGTAGACTGCGATGATGGTGGACAGACTGGCGGTACCAATGAGCATAAACGTTACCATAATTTGATACTTAATCGCCTTAAGCGGATCTATCCCGGCGAAAATTAATCCTGACATCATACCTGGCAGACTGACCAGACCAACGGTTTTGGCGGCATCTACGGTCGGGATCATGGCTGTACGAATGCTGTCAGCGATAATACGTCCCGACGCCAGCTTCACCGATGCGCCCAGGCTCAACATCTCCATGATGCGCTGGTGATTATCGCGAAAGCGCTGGTTCAGATTGCTGTAACAGAGTCCGACCGCGACCATCGCATTACCTGCGATCATGCCTGAGATGGGAATGACCTGCATCGGCACAAAGGCTATCGCGCCGCTAAGCACCAGAATAGTCAGCGTGATGACGGTGCCACTCAGGATAGCGACAAACGATATCGTAAAGGCGTTATCGATATTGCGGCCACGTTTGCGTGCATTGATCGCAGCATTCACGCAGATGAACAACACCATTAACACCGTCAGCCAGCTGTTATTGATATCGAAAATGGACTTCAACACAAAGCCCACGATGACCAGCTGAATAATCGCCCGGCAGACACTCCAGATAATGTCTTTGCTCATACCGAGCTTTTCTTTCTGGCTGATAAGCAGCGCGATAACGACCAGCGTCAGCGACAGCATCAGAGAAGTGTCACTGATATTATGCTGATTCACGCGCATTCTCCTTTTCTGGTGGCTCAAGGCGAAGCACCTGCTCAGCCTGCTGAATATCGTTAACATCATGGCTGATCCGCACCACGACCACCTTCTCTTCCGCTGCGATCCGGTTAATCAGGGAAAGCACGGCCAGTTTGTTCTCTTCATCAAGCGCGCTGGTGACTTCATCCAGTAGCAGTATCTGAGGCATAAACTGCAGATTGCGGAGCAGTCCGACACGTTGTTTTTCTCCCCCTGAAAGTTGTTCAATCGATTTATTCAGCATGTCCGGTGAGAGGTTAACGCTTTCCAGGTGCGCAACGAGTTTCTCCTGCTGAGGTTTCTGGCGACGAATCTGCCACGGCAGCGCAAGATTGTCATAAACCGTCTGGCCAAACAGCTGCGGCGTCTGAAAACAGTACGACACCTGCTGCCGATAGGCCTCTGCTTTCAACGTGGTGATGTCACTGTTCCTGAAAATAAGTTGCCCGGAAGTGGGGGTGAGAAGCGAAGCAATAATTTTCAGGAGCGTACTTTTTCCGCTGCCGGATGGTCCGGTCAGTAACACGCAGTCGCCCTCATGTAACTGCAGAGACACCGGTCGCAGTAGCTGACGGTCCCCGACTGAAAAAGCAACGTCCTTAACATCCAGCAGGGGCAAAGCATCGTCCATTTTTACGCCTCAGGAGCTTTAAAGAATGATGGGGTTGTATCAGGTTGAATCAGGGCGGCAGACCCGCTGCCACCCGATGATTATTTGTTTTCCCAGCGGGTGGAGACCGGATTGGTAACCGTATTTTGTTCCTGAGTATAGGTGCCATTCTGCTGCGCGATGGCCTCGCCGGTATCCACAATGGCGTTTTGAATAAAGACGTTCTGCTTCTCACTTTTAATAAAGGTTAACTGGTGAAAGGCCGTTTTATTGCCCCAGTCAGCAGAAGGCAAAGAGATAAAACGCACGGTGAAGGTTTCATCATCAAACTTCCCCTGCAAAACATAAACGCCATAGTGGTTTTCGCCCTGAGAAATGATCTTATACGTCCCGTTGTCGTAATAATAAATCTCAGCATCAGGAAACGGCTTTTTGTCATACATTTTGCGGTAGTGGAGAACCTGTTTGATAGCAGGCCGGCCGAAACTGACGGTGAGATTTTTACCCTCTGCCGTTGTCAGACCTTCAGCATGAACACTGCTCATCATCATTAACAGGCTGGTCGTGACCATTGCGGTTACTTTCACTCTCTATCTCCTTATCGGATTATGGGGACAACAAGCGTAAGACACTTAGGAACTTACACGGCATCAGGTGTCTGTTGAAGAGGCTGATAATACCTTATTACACATTGTTATAATCACGATAAGTGACAAGATGGTTGCGCGAGGTCATGCCGTTAAAATGACGCTTGTCTGTCGATTTATAAAACAGCTTAGTTAAGCAACCCTGCCCCGACATTTACTGATAACCCAAGAATAGCCAGATTAAAAATGAAAGAGATGACAGACTGCAGCAGCGCCAGTTTACGCATTTCTGTGGTGCCGGTGGCGACATCCGCCGTTTGCGAGGCAACCGCGATGGTGAAGGAGAAGTAGAGGAAATCCCAGTAGCCGGGATTCTTCGTTTTATCCGGGAAGATCAGCGGACTCACCTCGTTGTTACGGTAAAGGTAGTGCTGATGGGCATAATGCATCGCAAACGCGCTGGGCAGCATGGCCCACGAGGCTATTAACGTCATGGCTGTCAGCAGCAGATGCAGCAATCGCGGCGTGTCAGAGAGCCCTTTAAGCGTGGGGAGTTCACTCAGAATGGCAACAATGCTAACCATACAGGCGACGATCACAATGCCGAGCACCAGCGCGGCACTCTGATCCTGCTGCTGAGCAATCCGCTTGATCCCCGCCGCATCGGTACGCAACATGCGAAACCAGAGAATACAGAGATAGAGCCAGGCCCAGACGTTCCAGCTAATCAATAAACGCTGCATCTGTCCAAAGTTATCTGAGAGCAAAAAATAACAAATCAGTCCGGCCGTGATAGAGAGCAGCAAACGCAGGCGCGCATAAAGCGTGGCAGTTAAAGACGTCGGCATCGTAAAACCATTGTGCTTTGATTGTGGTGATATCAACTGTAGCTAAAAACGGCACGACCAGAAGAAGAGTGAGTGCCTGGTTACTGACAGCCAGGAGCTACTTTCCTCTGGCTGCCAGGACATCACGCTCAGGATTGTTAAACGCGTGGTTACGGCATCATTCTGCGCAGCGTGTCGTCTTTCATAAAATAGTGGTGAAATAAAGCCGCTACCGCGTGCAGACCAATTAACCAGTAGCCCAGTGGCGCCAGGGTTTCGTGCCAGTCAATTAGCATACTGGCTGTGACGGGATCCGGAGTCGTCGCGACAGGCATGTTTATCCCGAACAGGGCCCACTCCTTGCCACGCAGGAAACGCGAGCTCAGCCCCAGCACCGGTAGGACCACAAAGAGCGCATAAAGCAGCGTGTGCACCAGATGAGAAATACCGGTCTGCCATCGCGCAACAGGTGGCGTGATCGGCGGGGTTTTTGTCCGGGTGCGCAGGAAAAGACGGGCCATCATTAGAATCATCACGCAGAAGCCTGCGGAGAAGTGCGTGATCATCACCACATTGCGCTGCCAGGTTCCCTTCTCCGCCATCCAGCGCAGCTCAACCGTAGCGTAGGCCACAATAATCAGCAAAACCGTCAGCCAGTGAAAAAGGATTTGAGAACCTCTGTATTTCTTCAGCATAAATAAACTCCCGTCACTATTTTTGTGCGTCACTATACCAGTAAATTATTAGATGATTATTAGGAGTTTACTTGTTACTAATGACAGGCTCGTCATCTTTCACAACCGCCTTCGGTTAAGGGTATTCCGCAGCAAGGCATACCGACATCACCTGTGTGTGACGTTTGTGCGCTGAAGGCAACGCGAGTGAGTCATCAGCAGATTTCACATACAGGCCCTTTAATTAAACATGATGGTCAGAGTAAGAATCGATGCCTTAACACAGCGATAAATCTTAAACTTAATTTAATGTTCATTCTGTAAAATGGCTGAAACACGCCCTTAAAGCGTTAAGCGCGTCTGTAAATACATTCCTCACTGGAACGATTAGTCTTCACTGTGCTGGCGTTTATTTAAGTCAAATCCGCGCTCTACCGCCAGGAGCCGCTTACGCTTCGTTTATTTATAGTGCCAGTCTAAACTGGAGTTAAAATAACGCGCGTTATCGTAACATTAGAACTCTACATTTCTCATTCAAAAACAGTAACTTCTCCTCTGATTAGAGTTCGCCTATGCTGGCTGCTCACTACGTTTTGGGTCAGAGGGATCTGTTATGTTTATTGCGTCCGCCTCCTACAGTGCAGAGGCTGTTGAGTGCCTTTATGAAGTCATCGGTATGCTCAACCTGAATAGCATACGCTGCCACGTTATTTTCGATAGTCAGGCCTCCCGCGCCGCGGTAATTGAGGCGGACGCGACAGAGGAACACGGCGAAATGCGCCATCCTGTGCTGGCCGTGCTGGAAATGGAGCGTGTCACCAGTATCAACACCATACTGCGCATTAAATCTTTCTGGACCGATCCAGATGGGGTTCATTCGGGCGTGGAACCCGGCAGCCTGGCACAGGCGCTGTATAAAGCGCTGACAACCAAAAAGCATATTACGCTGGTGGGTTTGTAATGCAGACAAAGCCCGTGTAGCGCGGGTTTAGACTGTCAGGAGAGGAATCTGGAAGCGCAAAACAGACACCCGCTATGACATTCTGCGCCAGGCTTCCTCCTCGCTTTCAGGACGTTGTTGTGCTCTCAACAAATAACCGATACAACCTTATTCACATCAAGCCTCTTGTCGCGTTATTCAGACGATGCCTGTCCATTATTTCAATGCTCGCCGCCATGCATAAGCGCTTATACAGCTGGCACACCTATCAGGGTGCCAACCCCAGCAAAGGATCGTGTGTCGGGCAAACATCTTTCACAAAAGTTAAAGATCCATTGTGAGCACCATACGAAACTTCACATCACCGGATCGCATACGCTGGTAAGCTTTTTCAGCCTCGGCCAGCGGCGCGGTTTCAATCTGTGCGCGAACGCTGATCAGCAGACTGAATTTAAGGGCACGTTCCGTTTCGTAAGGCGTACCGGTAAGAGAGCCTTCCAGCTTTAACTCGTTTCCGACCATCGCGCCGGGCATGATTAAAAGCGGGGAATTGCCTGCGCCTACGACCAAAAATTTACCCTGTGGCGCGAGTGCTTTTACCAGTGCTGAAGCCGCTTCACTGTCAGTGATGGTGGTCAGGATAACCTGCGCGCCACCCACTTTTTTGATTTCTGCCACGGCGTCTGACTGTAACGTATCAATATACTGATGTGCCCCTAAGTTCAGGGCATCCTGCCGGATGTCACTACCGCGTCCGACCGCAATAACCCGGTAGCCCATTTTTTGTGCATACTGTATGGCCAGATGACCCAGACCACCGATACCCTGAACAACAATTGTATCGCCGGGTCGGGCGCCTGACCTGCTCAGCGCGTTGAAAGTGGCAATGCCTGCACAAAGCAGCGGAGCGGCCTCTGCTGCCTGAAGCTCGTCGGGAATGATCACCAGACCCGTGGCACGTGCCAGCATCATTTCCGCATAGCCACCATCACAGGAGCTGCCGGTGACGGGCTGGTCAGTACACAGAACAAACTTACCCTGCCGGCACTGCTCGCACTCGCCGCAGTATCCCCTCAGGCGCCCTACACCGACCCGCTGCCCTGGAGAAAGATATGAGGGCACCCCTTGCCCCAATGCCAGGATGCGGCCCACCACTTCGTGGCCGGGAATGCGCGGATAGGTTGTGCTTTTTTGAAAGCCTTCAACTGCACCTGCATCCGCGCCGCAGATACCACAGGCCTCCACCTTCAGCAGAACCTCGCCGTGACCGGGTTCCGGCACAGGACGCTCTACCATCTCCATCCTGCCAGGTTCGGTAATCTGCATTGCCTTGAATGTATTCATTTTTACCCCACTCTCTGATATGTAAAACTGGTTGCCGCGCAGGTGCCGCGAGGCTGCCGGGAAGCGCAAATTTGGTCACCGATTGGGCAGAGCCACATTCGGCGGCTATTTATCCGCTCAGCCCTTCATCGTGACGAACTCTTCGGCAGCGGTGGGATGAATGGCCACGGTATTGTCCAGATCCCGCTTGGTTGCGCCCATTTTGAGTGCCACCGCAAAGCCCTGAAGGATTTCGTCCATACCTTCTCCGATGCCGTGAATACCCACAACCTTCTCATCGGGCCCGGCGCATACCAGCTTCATCTTTGTCGCCTGACGGTGGGACGTTACTGCAGTGAACATCGCGGTAAATGACGCACTGTAAATTTTAACGTTCTGGTCGCCGAATTTTTCACGAGCCTGGGGTTCAGTAAGTCCGACAGTGCCGATAGGCGGATGACTGAATACGACAGTGGGGACATTCTGGTAATCCAGATGCTCATCCGGCCTGTTGTTGAACAGGCGCTCAGCCAGGCGACGACCGGCGGCAACGGCAACCGGAGTAAGTTCAAGCTGACCGGTAATATCACCAACGGCATAGATGCCTTCCGCAGAAGTGTTCTGATATTTATCCACAGTGACGTAACCTTCGTCACTGAGCGCCACCCCTGCTGCTTTAATGTTTAAGCCAGAGGTATTGGGTTTGCGTCCGGTTGCCCAGATCACGACATCCACTACAATCTTTTCTCCTGAAGCCGTGACCACTGCGACAGAACCGTCCGGCTCTTCTGAAAGTGACGTGGTAACGGTCTGGCGATGAAGGCGGAGCCCGGATTCTTCCATCATGGCAGCCAGGGTATCCCCGAGAAGGGGGTCAAAATGGCGCAGAGGTTTATCACCTCGAACAAGAAGATGTGTTTCCGTCCCGAGAGAATGCAGCACGCCCGCCAGTTCAACGGCAATGTAGCCAGCGCCGATGATGGCTGCCCTGCGGGGCAGTGCGCTCAGTTAAAAAAAACCATCCGAGTCAATGCCCAGCTCTGCGCCGGGTACAGAAGGACGAACGGGGTGCCCGCCGGTGGCGATAAGAATATGATCGGCCGTCAGCGTTTCGCCATTGACCTCAATGCTGCGGGGGCCTGTGAAACGGGCTGTTCCGTGAATGACTTCAACTGCGTTCCTGCTGAGCACCGCATCATAGGAACCGTGAATGCGTTCAATGTACTCGCTGCGGTTTTTCACCAGTGTAGCCCAGTCAAATTCCTATCCCGACACGCTGAAGCCATAGCCAGGACTGTAAGTGCGGAGGGTTTCTGCCACCTGTGCGGCATACCACATCACTTTTTTTGGCACACATCCCACGTTCACACAGGTTCCGCCGATGGGCCCTTTCTCAATAAGGACACATTTCTGTCCATGTGCAGCCGCGCGATTTACGGAGGCGATTCCGGCGCTGCCGCCGCCAATTGCAATGTAATCAAAGTGTCGGGTCATCATTATTCTCCAGCCTGTATTCAGAAACGGGAAACCGGCGCGTGCTGATTCAGGCCGCCAGCCATATTTGCTCAGTTCTTTTGGGCGATGCTTTGGTGCACCTGCCTGACGCCCTCCAGTGAGGCCTCAATTGCGCCTGCAAGGTATCCCGGAAACTGCGCTGACCATTCACTGCCTATTCCGCGCAGGCAGTCCGCCCAGGGTCCCCGATCGGCATAAGCCGCAGGCACGCTATGTCCGGCCTGAATAAGTAAATCTTTTTCCGTGGCGGTAAAGGGATCATCTGCCCAGTCCTTGAAGTATTCAGCCACGGGCTTTGAGGCTTTCTCACCAAACAGCCGGGTGAGCTGCGCCCGGCATAAGGTCTTCAGGTTCTCTTCACGGGTAGTCCAGCGGGACCGTGCCGGGATGCCGATAAAGCCGAAAAGGGCATGAACCCGGCCGGGAACGGAGGCGTCATGGATCTCAGCCATCGGGCCGACGCTGCTCCGGGCTTCACCTGACAGTCCCGTCTGTCGCCAGAAGTCGTGCTCATAAATGGCTACGTATTTGGCATGAGGAGCCATCCATGTGCCGGTTCCGGCCCACTCACCGGCTAAACCGGCAGGGAGTGTCGGAAGGTATTCGATACCGGCAGCGAGAGCAGGCGGAAGCGCGAGCAGAACGGTCTGCGCCGTAAACATGCGACCGTGTTCGTCAGACGAAACGGTATGAACCTGAACCTCACTGACGGTCCGTTCAATGCGCATGACGCGGGCATCGGTGACAACCTGCTCAGCCGCTATCCGCGCCTCCAGCCGCTCAGTGAGCTGGCGCATCCCGCCGGCGATCCGCATAGACGGAGGAGACGACGCATAGCCGGGATGGCGGGAGGGAGGCTGATGGTGAGCGCGTTCATAGAGCATGTCGCCCTCTTCAGCCTGCGGTATCAGCGCAATATCCAGCTCTGTCGTCAGGGCTGCCAGTAGGGGCTGAAAAGCAGGCCAGATCCAGGTTGCGCCAAGGTCAACCCGCCCTTCCGCGTCCGCAGAGCGTGCGGCGTTAGCCGGTCCGTTAGCGCAGGAAAGGATCCTGCCTCCGGTCTGCGCTCGCGCTTCCAGGACCACATAACTGATACCAGCCTTTTCAAGCTGGTAAGCGGCATAAAGCCCGCTGAGGCCCGCGCCGATAATGGCGACCTGCACATGTTCATTCATGCTGGGCTCCTGTCAGCGCGACCTGATCAAGATGGCCGGTTTTAAGATAAATCAACGTACCCGTCTCTCCGGAAGTCAGGCCAGGAATGTCACCCGCGGGAAACCGGAGCCAGCTACCTGCAGGCCACACCTCTCCCTTTTCATAAAGAGTGCCGCTTAGCACGAGAATTTCAGCTCCCCTGTTCAGGTCATCCGGCAGAATCGGGCGATGGGGATGAAACCGGCGAAGCGACACATTTTCATGCGCACTGCTGAAAAGCGGGCACTCCTCACCGTCAACAGTTTTATGCCAGTTATCACTGTCGTTCGTGTCCAGCCTTAAATGCGTATGTTCGCCCTGCTGCATCTGCCGGAGTTTCACAAAAATCGTGGCACCACTGACACTTGATGGCTGATGTGCAGAGTCAGGCGGATTACGCATATACCAGCCAGCAGGATAGTGATGCTCTCCTTCTGAAAACACGCCGGTGAGCACCAGGATTTCTTCGCCATCCGGATGATGATGTTCAGGAAAATGAGAATCCGGATGGTATTTAACAATGCTGGTGGCACGTGCTTTTTCTGCGCCGGTACGATCAAGCATGACACGATCGACTCCGGCCCGGGGCGAAGAAACCCAGTCATAATCTGTGGGTCTGACAGAGGCCCGGCGAGTGAAATCGTGATTAACTAACATGGTTATATCCATTTCAGTAAAGATGGCGCTCAGCACGCGGGTGCGAAGCGCCGTCATCAGTTGCTTATGCGTTGGGTAACGCATCAAACGCATCAAGTGCGTGAGCCGTGTAGGTCAGTGCGGCACCGGTATTCAGTGAAATCGCAACGGCAAGCGCTTCGGCGATTTCTTCCCGCGTAGCGCCCTGTCTGGCTGCCGCTTTAACATGAACGGACAGACAGCCATCACAGCGAGTGGTGATTGCCACGGCCAGCGCAATCAGTTCGTGCGTTTTCTTATCCAGATGCCCCATCGCCGACGCACCGGCATCCATTTTCATCAGGCCTTTCATGAACTCTGGTTGCAGTTTTGCATATTCGCCCACTACGCCAAGCAGTTCATCGCGATGGCCATTCCAGTCTAAAAGCATAATAATCTCCGGTAGTTAATAAAAAATTAAAGCGAAGTGTTCGCCAGCATGTCTGACAACGGTGAGGTCAGGCAGGCATGCGACTGAGTGACAGACATAACGCCATGTCAGACCTGCACGTTGTCATCCTGCACGAGCCGTTCTTTGGAACGCGCGGTAGCGATATTCTTCACTGATGTTCAGCGTAATTTGCAGATAAGCCATACGGTATTGCCTGTCGGAGGTCGTGGCGGAAACGGTCTCCGTAACCTGACATCGCAATAAATTCATACAGCTTAATATTTTCAGTGGGAAATTTGCCCGACCGCATCATGCAGTACCCTGTTGCTGTTGGGCATTATGGGAAGATTGCCAGCGGTGGACAACTCAGATAATCTTGACTACCGGAAAAGAATTTCTTTCTCTGGTGAGAATAGCTGTCCTTCTGAATGTGCTGCGTGCAGCAGAAGCCAGCACACACCATAAAGCTTTTACCCGGCGGCAGAAGAATGCGATGTCACCCCGGCAGCCGTCTGACAACGGGTCAAAACGCTTGAGGATACGATGGGCTGTGATGGCAGTGGATACTTTGAGCAGGCCGTAGCGATAAACCTTAATCTCCAGTATGAAGATCTGTGACGTCCTGAACCAGCCAGTCATGCAACACTTTAACTTCAGGACGCATCCTTGAGTGCTCTGACATAACGAGATAATAAGACCACGTCAGGGGCCAGCGATACTCCGGGAAAAGTAATATCAGCTGGTTAGTGTCGATCAGTTGCTGAACCAGTGCGCGTCTGACGACCGCTACGCCACGTCCGCTGAGCGCAGTCATGATCGCGGCTGCCGTTGAGTTAATGTGTAAATTTGTCGTGTCTGCAGGCGGTGCCTTCAGGCGTTCAAAAATTGTTTCCCATGAAGGAAATCCGGCACCCGGATGGGGGGTATCGTCCTGTATCCGTTTTTCGCTGGCCAGCCACTGCGGCGAGGGGCGGACGCCCGACGCAAGAAGCCGTGGGCTGCAGACGATGACGGCTTCTTCATCCATCAACCAGGTTTTGCTGAGCCCTGCCCAGTCGCCAGGTCCACATCTCACACCAAGATCGGCTTCGCCGTGAATCACATCAGACAACCTTTCTGTCACATCAAAACGGATGTCGATGTTCTGATGCTGCTCAGAAAAGCGGTTCAGGCGCTCCATCAGCCAGTTCATCAGCAGAACCTGAGAAGCCGTCAACAGGATCACTGAACGTGCTCTGCGCCCACGCAGCTTGTTCAGCCCTGATTCAAGCTCATCCAGACCATGTGAGATGTCCTGCAGGGCCTCCTGAGCCTCACTGACCAGCGTTAATCGCGTTTTTCCACTGCGTGAACGCAATAGCAGAGGATGTCCGACCCACTCTTCCAGTGCCCGGACCAGTTGGCCAACGGCTGCAGGCGTTACGCCCAGCTCGTCAGCAGCCCCTTTAAAACTTCCATGACGCGCTGTTGCCTCAAAAGCATGAAGCCATTTCAACCTGTTAAGTGATCGCATACGTTTCCTCCGGCCTCTATGCTGCCACACTGCCGCGCAGTGAGATAGTTTTTCTTTCCCGTTAGGTTAGTTCTTATGCCTCGTGCAGCGCATGCTGACATGGCAATCTCTTTCTGGCAGGGAGAGAGCGGCATATTCCGCTACTCCATAAATTAATTTAAAGGTCGAGGTATACGATGACAGCATTATTTTCAGGTAAAAAGCTTCTGGTTGTTGGTGGTACAAGCGGTATGGGTTTTGAAACCGCCCGTCAGGTGCTCAAAAACGGCGGCAGCGTGGTTCTGGTAGGGAATCGTCAGGATAAAGCTGAGCAGGCACGCAGCACGCTGTCAGCAGACGGTCAGGTCTCGATCATTATTGCCGATCTGATGAAAGAAGAAGGCCTGAAGCACGTGACTGACGTCATCAACCGTGAGCACAAAGATATCAGCCTGATGGTTAACGCTGCCGGCGTTTTCTTCCCAAAACCGTTCACCGAACATGAAGAAGCGGATTACGACATGTATATGTCCATTAACCGTGCGTCATTCTTCATTACCCGTGACGTGGTCCGCAATATGGTGAGCGGGAATATCAAAGGCTCTATCGTGAACATCGGTTCTATGTGGGCACAGCAGGCTATCGGCGCAACGCCGTCATCCGCCTATTCCATGGCGAAGGCCGGACTTCATGCCCTGACAAAAAATCTGGCTGTTGAACTGGGTGAAAAAGGGATCCGCGTGAACGCTGTTTCCCCGGCAGTGGTTCATACGCCAATCTATGAAGGCTTTATTCCCAAAGATGACGTTAAGAGCGTAATGAACAGCTTTGACAGCTTCCATCCGATTGGACGTGTCGGCACACCGCAGGACGTTGCTGAAGCCGTGTGTTTCCTGCTGTCTGACAAAGCCGGCTGGGTCACCGGTGCTGTATGGGACGTTGATGGTGGGGTGATGGCTGGCCGTAATGCCTGATTTTACCCGGCCCGGCCCCCTGGGTCCGGGCCAGAAAGGTCATTCAAATGGACACATACACGAATAAGGCTGTACCGGTCCCGCTGCATCATCAGCCGGGGGGCTGTTCAGCTGAACAGGCTCCCGGACAGGCGGTTTTCAGCGTCAGTACGTGCTGGCAGGGTGGACTGAAAAGTGAGACGGTTTGTCATGCCTCCGTCGTCAATGGCCAGACACTCCACGGCGAAGGACACCGCCTTTATTCTGATGAACCTGAATTACTGGGCGGCAGCGGTTCCGCACCAGGCCCTCAGGAACTACTTCTGGCCGCGTTTAATGCCTGCCTGACCGCATCTTATGTCATGGCGGCGCGAGCAGAAAAAGTGCATCTCGACAGGCTGAAGATCATGACGTCAGGCACGCTCGATGTGAATCGCTTTCTGGCTCTGGAGATCACAGGAACACCGGGACGGGAAATCGTGCGCTACGTAATCACCGTAAGCGGTTCTGGCTCCGTTTCCCAGTTTGAAAAGATCCATCAGTCCGTCATAGCCACCTCGCCTAACCGATGGATTATCGGTGAAGGGATGCTCATTGAAGGTGATCAGGTTATTACGTAATTTACCGTCCTGACTCCCTTATTTCTGAACATGAAGGAATGCCTATGTACAGCCGGGTTGCACTGGCAATGGTGGCTTTTGCGGCAAATTCAGTGCTTTGCCGCCTTGCACTTCAACAGCAGCACATCGATCCCATCAGCTTCAGCGGGCTCAGGATCGTCGGTGGCGCGGTAATGCTGGGTCTCATGCTTCTGGGCTCCCGCCCCCGGCGATATCCGGAATTCAGCTGGGTCAATGCATCGCTGCTGTCAGCGTATGCATTTGCCTTCTCGGTGGCCTATGTTGCGATAGATACCGGAACAGGTGCCCTGCTTTTATTCGGCACGGTTCAGCTGATTATGACGGCATGGGGGCTCTGTAAGGGTGAAAAAATGACGGTGCTTAAAGCAACAGGGGTCGCGATGGCCGTGGCGGGGATAGGCATTTTACTGTTCCCGACAGCCAGAGCGCCATCACCCTCTGCGGCACTGCTGATGGTGATATCTGGCGCAGCGTGGGCAGCTTATTGTATTACCGGTAAAAAAGTCAGGCATGCAACTGCGGCCACCGCCGGCAATTTTCTGATGGCAGCGCCCTTTGCTACGCTGTTTATGCTGCTGAACCGGCATGATGCACATGCAGAGAGTGCCGGTATCCTGCTGGCGTTGACTTCAGGCGCCATCACGTCTGCCCTTGCCTACGTAGTCTGGTACTCGGTCCTGCCCGGTCTTTCCTCCACGATGGCCTCAGCCGTCCAGCTGAGCGTTCCCTGTCTGGCCGTGCTGGGCGGCGTCATGTTCATGGGGGAAACGCTGGATCTGCACATCATTGTGTCTGCCGTCATTATTCTGGCTGGCATTGGCCTGATCAGTGGCGCTGAAAAGTCCCGCAGTTCGTGAATCTGTATCGCCACCGCAACCGGGCAGAACGTCCAGTAAAAGAGCGGATAAGACGAAGCAATATCGATCAACAGGCCGACCCGGCCCGCGGTTACATCAGAAAGTAGCGGAAAAAGTTTTCAGCATGAATAAGCCCCTTCTTGTCTTTCACGCGCCGGAAGATGATACGGTTCTGATAGAGCAGGCTGAGCATATATTCAGATCGGCACGGCATCCGAAAAGCTTCATTTCCCTGCACGGTGCCGATCACCTCCTGTCGGATAATAAAGATGCCGACTATGTGGGGGAATGCATCGTGGCCTGGTGCTCAGGTTATCCTGACCTGGCACTCTGATAGATCGGTAGAGAAGGCGTCCATCAGGGCAGCCGCTCTGGAACAGGACATCATGCGCGTCCTGGATAAACAGCAGTGGGTCGCTGATGGGCATGAAAATGTAAGAAAGGTAAACTGGCAATATGCGCACGGCCCTGACCCCTTGCCGCTTTTTATTTAGAGCGATCCTGAACCCGCGCGCATATTCATTATTTCTCAGTCAGGGTGATTCACTTTCTCATGGATGATGTGCGAGTGAGAAAAATGTTAACCGAAAACTATTTTGAATTTTCAGCAGTAAAGCTTTGGTAATTTTCAGGTGTAATAAGCTTGTAAGGCACCCAGTTAAGCGTCTCTACCTTTTGCTTATTCAGCAGGGCTTTAGTCACCTGAACGGCGCCGGTGGCCTGCCCTTTCGCATCCTGAAAAATGGTTAGTGCCATTTTGCCGTTTTTAATGAACTGCTGACCGTCCGGGGTTCCATCAATACCCGCCACAAGGATTTTGTCATTCTTCGCCTGGCTTAACGCCATAATGGCACCAATGGCCATCTCGTCGTTATTCGCAGCAATGGCGTCAATCGGACGCTGATTCAGCAGCCAGCCAGAAACCACATCGACCGCTTCATTGCGTTGCCATTTCGCCGTCTGCTTCTCAATAACTTTCATGTTTTTATATTTGCCGATCACCGCTTCCACGGCGCGGGTGCGCTCACGGGCCTCTTCATTCGACAGCGCGCCCATCAGTATCGCAACATTGCCTTTGTAGTTCATTTTTTTGGCCAGTGCTTCCATCTGCATGTCACCACCCAGCGCTGAATCAGAGCCGACATATGCCATGTCTGCGGGTAGTTTCACTTCCGGTTTTCGGTTCACAAAAACCAGCGGAATACCGGCTTGTTTTGCCGCATTGATCATGGGTAAAACGCCCTGGGTATCAACCGGATTGAGGATAATGGCGTCCACGCCCTGGTTAATAAAGTCATCGACCTGCTGAACCTGTAGTGCGACATCGCCTTTGGCATCGACAAACTGACTGTTGAGCTGGCTGGCATTGAGTTCCTGCTGCATCTGAGTGCGCAGGATCGAGACAAAGTTAAGATCAAAGTTAGCCAGCGCGACGCCAACGGTCGGCGTTTTGGCGCTAACACTTAAACTCAATAGCAGGGAGCAAAAGCAAAGAAAAAGGTTTCTGATGTTCATAGTGTTTTCCTGTAGGGTTGAGGTTGTTATTGTTTTCACTGACTATTTCTGCGTCGGGTAACAGGCAAATACCCGACGCATGCTGCTTACAACGTAAAGTGATCGCGGAACTGCTGGATAGCTACCGTGCTATCGCCGCTGGCCCAGCCCTCCATGGCGACGGTGCCGCTGTAACCCATCTCCTGTAGCGTCCGGGCAATAGCACGGTAATTAATTTCTCCGGTGCCGGGCTGCTGACGCCCCGGGACATCGGCAACCTGTATTTCCCCGATCGCTGAACCGCAGCGCCGCAACAGTTCAATCAGATTGCCTTCGCCAATTTGTGCATGATAGAGATCGAGATTCATCTTCAGTGCCGGGCTGTTAACCGCTTCAACCAGCGCCAGTGTCTCAGAGGCCAGGGCAAAGGGCGTGCCCGGATGATCAACCGGCAGATTAAGGTTCTCCAGGGTGAAAACCCGTCCTGCACGTTCGCCCAATAGCGCAACCTGGCGCAGCGTATCGGCGGCCCTGAGCCACATTGCGCCCGTTACCGTTTCCACAGGTTTTACCGGCAAGCCGCGCTCATCCAGCCCGGTGCCGTGCAGATTCAGTACCGGACAACCGAGACGTTCAGCCACCGCCAGCGACGCTTCAGCACTCTGTAGCAACAGCTGTATTTCCGCCTCATCCGTCAGGTTGCCGCTCAGGTAACCGGTCATAGAGGTAAAGCGCGCACCGGTCGACACCAGCGCATCAATATCCTTATTGGCCCACCCCCAGATTTCAACGCCAAAACCCAGTTCGTGAATGCGTTTTACGCGCTCAACAAATGGCAGTTCCAGAAAAACCATTTCAGCGCATACGGAAAGTTGATAACCGGCCATCAGCGAACTCCCAGCTTAACGGGCAGGTTGCACTGCACAGATTCAATACAGGCCAGCGCAATTTCCAGCGCGTTACGCGCATCTTCTCCGGTGGCGCGAGGCGTCTCACCGCTGCGAATACAGCGGGCAAACTCTGTCATTTCAGCCACATAAGCTTCACGCAGCAGATCTGAATCCAGCCTCGACGTATCGACCGCTATTCCGCTGGCGGTGTAACGCACACAGTGATTGGCATTAATGTGGCCCGCCTGAAGCATGCCTTTGCTGCCAAAGACTTCGCCGCGCACGTCATAGCCATAGACCGCCTGAAAGTTAGCCTCAGCAATAGCAATAGCGCCGTTGTCGAAGCGAATAGTGACAACTGAGGTATCCAGCAGCCCTTTGTCTTTAAAATCTGGCCGTACCAGCGCATCGGCCAGCGCATAGACTTCTACCGGCTTTGCGCCAGGATTGAAGTGCAGTAGCGTGTCAAAATCGTGGATTAGCGTTTCAAGGAAGATTGTCCATTGCGGAATCGGGGCAGGATCGTTCAGGCCCGGGTCACGGGTCAACGAGCGGCTAAGCTGCGTCGTGCCATTTTCACCGTTTTTTACCGCCGCAATTGCTGCCGCAAACCCGGAATCAAAGCGGCGATTAAAGCCCACCTGTAACACAACGCCTGCCTGTTTTGCCGCCGCGATGGCGCGATCAGCCTCTTCCAGCGTGACAGCCATAGGCTTTTCGCAGAACACATGTTTGCCGGCTCTGGCCGCGGCAATCACCCACTCCGCATGCGTCCGCGCTGGCGCGGCAATCGCAATGGCGTCGATTTCATCATCCTGAAGCAGCGCATGCAGATCGCTGTATGATTTGCTCACCCCAAGCCGGCTGGCGAGCTTTTCCGCCGCACCAGGAAACGGATCGGCCACCGCCGCCAGAGTAGCACCAGGCACACGCCAGGCCAGATTTTCTGCATGGAAGCTGCCCATGCGCCCTGCGCCGATTAAACCCACGCGCACTGTTTGATGGTTCATAGAAACTCCTTATTATTTCGCTTTAGCCCAGGCGGGCGAGGAAGGGTTTTGATCAGGTCGCTGCGCATCAGCGGCGAAACGACGGGATTTGGAGAGCATCAGCGGTTCAATTTGCTCCAGCGAAACGCCCCGGGTTTCCGGTAAAAAACGGCGGACAAACCAGAATGCGATAACACATCCCACTGCACACAGCATCAGCGGGAAGGCACCATGAAACTGCTCCATCAGCACCCGGCTGCGGTTCATCATTGGGAAGCTTTGGGTAACGATAAAATTCGCGACGTACATGGAGGCAAAGGCAAAGCCCATCGCCACGGCGCGTATACGATGAGGGAAGATTTCTGAGATCAACAGCCAGGCACCCAGGCTCCATGAGAGGCCAAATATCAGCACGAAGGCTAACAGCCCAATCACCGGCAGCATGCCACCTGCATCGGCGATAAAAGCCCAGGCAGTGAAGGCCATTGAGAGCGCACATCCCAGTGCCCCCCAGCGCAGCAGCAGCGTCCGGCCCAGACGATCAATGGTACTCAGACAAACGGCCACGCCTGCCAGCAGCGCAAGGCCAAGGAAAATGCTATGAAACAGGGAAGCCTGCGTACTGCCGGTGATGTTTTGCAGGAGTGACGGCGCGTAATAGAGCAGGATGTTGATACCTGAGATCTGTTGCAAAATAGCAATGGCACAGCCAATCAACAGGATATAGCGGGCGCGCGCATCACGCAGGATGCCGCGCTGACTGGTCTGGATGTTGTCATCCCGATTTGCCGTCAGGATTTCCTGTAACAGTCGCTCGGCGTGACGGGCATTTGAAAGACGGGTCAGCACGGCGAGGGCACGTTCTTTTTTGCCGTTCAGTGCCAGCCAGCGCGGCGACTCTGGCATGAACGGCACCAGCAACAGGAATAGCAAACAGGGCACAACGCCCGAGGCCAGCATCCAGCGCCAGCCTTCACTGACAATCCACTGATGCGGCATACCGCGTGCAATCAGGTAATTCACGATATAGACCGTTACCTGTCCGCCGACCATCAGCATCTGCTGCAGGCCCAGCATCCGTCCGCGCCAGTCTTTCGGCGAAATCTCCGCGATATAAAGCGGCGTAATCGCAGAAGCCATCCCGACCGCCAGCCCGCCGGTGAGTCGCCATATAACGAAATCCGTCAGCGAACTGGCCAGCGCAGCGCCCACCGCAGAGATCAAAAAAAGTATGGCGGTGACGATTAAGGTCGATTTGCGGCCGATGCGATCTGAAATAAAGCCAACGCCCCATGCACCGACGATGCAGCCAAGAATGACATTTGACACCGCCCAGCCACTTTCCCACGGGGTTAAATTCAGATGTTCTGTCAGCGGATCGATAACCCCTGAAATCACGGAAGCGTCATAACCCAGAATCACGCCACTCAGTGAAGCAATGGCACAGATAAACAGAATCAGCCGTAAATTATGTTTGCGCATAACCACTTATTTCCCCTGGCTTGTTGGATTTATGTCGTTGCAACCCCTGTTGCAAAGGTGATGCCAACCGAAATCCGGCAAATTTTGTGAGCGCTGCCACAGCGTCACGTCACAAACTGGCAACAAAGTTTACATGTCAACTTAACATGTCAATAAAATGGACATTAAATTGAGAGGGAGTAGCCGGTGAATCAGCAACTGTTATTACGGGATGAGAGTGATGCGATTTTCAGCCTGCCAGATCGGGAAGGCGCTGATAGCTGGGACGCCCTGCTATGGCAGAGCTGGCAGCGTTTTACCCAGGGCGAACAACCGCCAGCGCTGCGGCAAACGATTCTGCACTCCTGGCAGCGCTCGCAGCAGTACGCTATCGATCCCCACTGTTTCAGCTATACCGCCCCGCCAGCCAGTGAGCTGACAGCAATTCTTGAGAACAATGCTGAACTTATACTTGTTGCGCGCAGCATTATGGAAAATTTGCTCGCCTATAATCCGGACGGGCACATTAACCTCACCGACGCCCAGGGCGTGACGCTGCATTATTGCGGTGCCGACCTGACACCCGTCGGCAGTATTCTGCGTGAAGAGATACTGGGCACTAACTGTACTGCGCGTTGCCTGATTGAACAGCGGCTGGTGTATGTGCTGAGCGGTGAGAACTGGAAATTTGATCTGCGCAAACGTCGCCGCCAGTGTGCTGCGGCACCAGTGCGCGATGAAAATGGACAGTTGATTGGCGTGCTGACGCTGACCGCCACGCCGGATAATTTTAACGCCCATACACTCGGTACTGTTCAGGCGGCGGCGGAAGCTGTCGGGCAGCAACTGATGTTACGACGCCTGCTGGCTGAACAGCAGTCCATTCTGGAGACGCTGAATGAAGGTGTCATTGTCTGTGATAAACAGGGGCGCATCAAAACGCTTAACCGCTATGCGCGTCAGATTTTCAGCGGGCTGGATCCACGCGATACTCCGATTGATGAACTGCTTAAGCCGCAGAGCGGATCGCTGCTTTCCATGCCTTTTTGTAATGACCTCGAACTGCAGTTCCGGCCTGACGGCCTCGCGCCCCTCTCCTGCCTGATATCGTTGATGCCCGCACCGGATGGCGGGCGGGTACTGTCACTGCGTGAAAATCAGCGTATCCGCGCCATTACGCGACGGGTAATGGGTGTCAGCGCCAGTTACACGTTTGAGATGATTCGCGGCCATTCACCCCGTCTGCAGCAGGCGATACACAAGGCACGTATCAGCAGTCGTACCGACAGCACAGTGTTGCTCAGCGGTGAAAGCGGCACCGGCAAAGAGTTATTTGCTCAGGCCATTCATAATGCCAGTCCACGCCAGCAGGAAGCATTTATCGCCCTGAACTGCGGCGCGTTACCGCGGGATCTGGTGCAAAGCGAGTTGTTTGGCTATGCCGATGGTGCCTTCACGGGTTCACGGCGTGGCGGTTCAGCGGGCAAATTTGAACTGGCTGACGGCGGAACCCTTTTCCTGGATGAGATTGGTGAGATGCCACTCGAAGCGCAAACCAGCTTATTACGGGTTTTACAGGAGAGCGAAGTGCTGCGTATCGGCGCGGCGCAGCCAGTGAAAGTGAATGTGCGCATTATCGTGGCAACTCACTGCAACTTACTGGATGCCGTGGAGAAAAACGCCTTCCGGCGCGATCTCTATTATCGTCTTAATGTGATTTCACTGGAAATCCCGCCGCTGCGCGATCGTCGCGAAGACATTCCGGAGCTGGTAAACATCTTTATTCAGGCACTCTGTACCCGTATAAAGCGTATTCCGCCGGTGGTCGCGCCTGACGCAATGGCCTGTCTGCAAGCCTGGGATTGGCCGGGAAATGTGCGCGAGCTGGAAAATGTCATCGAGCGGGTCATCAACCTGAGTGAAGGGTTAGAGATTACCCGAGCCGATTTGCCTGAATCTCTGCAGGACGTCTTAGCCAGTGATGCGTCCGGGGATAGTCAACCCTCGTTGCAAAACCTGGAGCGCATGCATATTTTACAGGTTGTCAGTGAACAACAGGGGAATCTGCGTCAGTCGGCGCAACTGCTCGGGATCTCACGCACAGCGTTATATAACAAGCTGAATGCATGGAAAATCGACTACCGTGCTTTCAGAAAAAATGATGCCTGAACGCAGCCATGAGCTGACTGAACAGTACTGCGGTACAAACAATCCATATCACGATAAAGATCCCAGCCGTTATACGACTGACCGGACGTTCACTGGCTTGCGCTGCAGTTTCACGATGTTCGCGCATCACCTCGGGGGGAATAAGACGCACCACCAGCATGATCCCCAGCGGTACAATGATCAGGTCGTCGAGATAGCCAATAACGGGAATAAAGTCGGGTATCAGATCGATGGGTGAAACCGCATAAGCCGCGACGATCAACGCCAGCACTTTAGCAACTAACGGTGTACGGGGATCGCGTGCGGCAAGCCATACCGCATGCACATCTCGTTTGATGTTTCGCGCCCACGTTTTCGCGTCAGCAATAAGCTTGATTGTCACGACGCGTCTTTTCCTTATTGAGAACGGCGGGTATTGCGTTCACGCACAACTGCCCTCTGAGAGAAACCCGTGCCGTATTAGGCTTGGGCGTCGTTTTCTGTCAATCAACAGCGTTAAGGACAGCGCCATCCCAGGTCTTCATGGCGGTTAATACCGCCGCATCAAGTTCTTTACCGGTTGCACCATCGCGGGCTTCGGTAGACAGGCCGATTTCAAAACTGTGAAAGAACCTGGCCAGTGCCTGCACGTCTGTATCGGAAGCCAGAATTCCCGCCTCTTTCGCGCTGTTAACACATCGCAAAAATCCCGCTCTGGTCCTGGCGCGTTGCGCTGCCAGAATCTCACGAATGTGTGCGTTTGCAGGTGAACAGGTATTAACGGATAGCGCGATCAGGCAACCACTGGGATGCCCCTGATCGGTCTGCATCTTTGCGGAACGCCGCAACGCGAGTTCGATAGCCTGTCGTGGTTCAAGCGTGTCGTCCCAAAGACAATCGTTCACCTGACCATATGTCGTCATATAGCATTCGACAACCTCTTCGAATAGCGCCTCTTTAGACCCAAACGCGGCGTAAAAACTGGGTGCGGTGATACCGTTACCAAGATTCGCCTTGAGCATGGCAAGCGAAGTGGACTCGTAACCATGCTGCCAGAAAAGTGTCATTGCCTGACGAATTGCCTCGTCACGGTCAAATGTTCGTGGACGTCCCATCTGAGCCATAACCGTTCCTTTTTAAACTTGCCTTAGATAAATACTAATCGATACATATGTGCTTGACAAGCTACGTGACGGCCTATAGTTTCGAATATATATACCGATCGTTATGTATATCAACCCACCCGTGACCACACGGATTTTCTCAATTTTTAAGCGTTACAAACTTAAAAAAGGACTCAACGTGCACGCCAATAGCGCATTCAGTGAAACCACAACACACCGAGGCCTGCCTCTGGCTTCCCTGCTGGCCTTTGCCATGACAGGCTTTATTGCCATCCTGACCGAGACCCTTCCGGCGGGTCTGCTGCCGGAGATCGGAAAAGGGCTGGGTGTTTCTCAGGTAATGGCAGGCCAGCTGGTCAGCATCTATGCGCTCGGATCGCTGCTGGCGGCGATCCCGTTAACGGTTCTGACCAGTGGATGGCGACGTAAAAAAGTGCTGCTGCTTGCCGTTGGGACATTCCTGATTTTCAATACCGTTACCACCCTTTCATCCAGCTACTGGTTGACGATGGCAGCCCGCTTCATGTCCGGTGTGGCTGCCGGACTTGCATGGGGAATCCTGGCGGGCTATGCGCGCCGCCTCGTTCCTGCTGAGTTGCAGGGCCGCGCGCTGGCCATTGCGATGGTCGGAATACCGGTTGCCCTGTCGCTGGGAACCCCGGCAGGCGCATGGCTGGGCAGTATGATGGGATGGAGAGTCTCCTTTGGGATCATGGCAGCACTGGCCATTATTCTCTTTATCTGGACATGGGTCGCGGTTCCTGACTTGCCGGGCCAGCAGGCTGACCGTCGATTGCCGGTATGGCAGGTTTTCCGTATGCCCGGCGTCAGACCCGTTCTGGCGGTTATCTTTCTGTGGATGACGGCTCACAACATTCTTTATACGTTCATCGGGCCGTTTCTGCAGTTGTCGGGGCTGACCGAAAACGTTGGGCTTATTCTGCTGATGTTTGGCATTGCAGCACTGGCTGGCATCTGGATTACCGGCATGCTGGTGGATCGCCATCTGCGCAATCTGGTTCTGCTCAGCCTTGTGGCACTGGCGGCGGTTTCTGTGGCGCTGGCCGCTGGCATGTGGGAACAGATTGTGGTCTATGTGGCTGTCATTGTATGGGGATGGTCGTTTGGGGGGGCATCCACTCAGATGCAGACGGCCGCTGCTGACGCGGCAGGCAATCATGTCGATGTCGTTCAGGCGATGGTGACAACCGCATGGAATCTGGCCATCGCCAGCGGTGGCGTCATGGGAGGTCTGCTTCTTAATAACGCCGGTGCGGTCTCTTTCCCCTGGGCGCTCCTGGCCTTTATGGTTGTTGCGTTTATCATCGCCTGGCGTGCAAGAGAGCATGCCTTCAGGCCTGGTGCCAGAGGCAGCACGATGAAAGAGTGAATTTAAGGGGCATCCGGAATGGATGCCCGATGATGGCTCAACCTGCTTAGTTTTGAGCTTGTGACGGATAAGTCCGCCTGACACGCTTAACTAAACCAATTATTTATAACGTACTGCAATGGTTAGCCTCGCTAAAAACTTACTGCCCGAGCTGCGTGGTGTAATTAGCAGGCACCCAGCGATAAGCATCACCCTCGTGCATAACATGGCCCAGACCAGGGAAGGCGATATGCGCCGCAGCGACCCAGTAGCCCTTATCAGCAGCCTGTTTCAGTACCCTTTCACGTGTAGTGACAGCCCGTTTCTGATCGACATCAAAGTGTATAGCTACCTCCGGATCGGGCATTTGCACTGCTCTGGCATGGATGATATCGCCCCACAATACCAGCGTCTGCCCTTCACTCTCTACGTGATAAAGTACGCTGCCCGGTGTGTGACCGGCTGTAGACTCAGCGCGAATTCCTCCCGGTAAGGTGGCTGGCGCCATGAACGTTCTAAGCAGGCCAGCATTGATGAGCGGGCGAAGCGTTCGTTCAGACTCAGCAAAGGTATGAGTCTGACTGGCCTCCACCCTGCTGACATTAGCCGGATCAAGCCAGAAATCGACATCCCGTTTATCGACGAACACCCCGGCGTTTGGAAGGGCAGGCTTGCCTGTACGCGAGACACCGCCTGAGTGATCGGCATGGATATGGGTCAGAAGCACGGCATCGATCGACTCTGCCGGATAGCCAGCGGCTGCCAGATTAGTCAGCAGATGGCCGCCATGGTGACCGAATAGCTCGCCGGCTCCGGTATCGATTAAGATTCGCTGTTTGCCATCGTCTATGACAAAGGCGTTAATCGATGTTTCGGCCTGCGACGTCATTGCGTCTGTGGCCATTGCTTTGCTGAGTTTATCCGGTGAAATATTTGTCAGTAATGTATCAAGAGGAATGGTCACCGTGCCGTCGGAAACGGCGGTAATGCGCAATTTCCCCAACTTCATCCGGTAATAGCCCGGGGCCTGCTGATCCAGTGCAGACGGCTGTTCGGCAGCCTGGACAGAACCGAACGCGATAAGTGAAGCCAACAGTATTAGTAAAATTTTCATCAATTTCTCTCCTGGAAAGTGTCATCACAACCTGGTGGGCAGTATCCTTACGCAACCTGTATCACTCAAATTGATTAAACTGATGCTGACTATCAAAGAAGATGATTTTCATCGTATCGATCTGAATTTACTGATGGTGCTGTTAGTTCTGAAGCGGGAAGGCAGCGTTACTCGTGCAGCAGTAAAGCTGCATCTGGGTCAGCCTGCGGTCAGTAATGCTCTGGCCCGGTTGCGGGTGATGTTCAGCGATCCCCTGTTTGTGCGCACGGCGAGAGGCATGGAGCCTACCCCGCGAGCTGAATCGTTGATCGCTGAGCTGGGCCCTTTAATGGCGCATATGCAGAACATTCTGTTTCAGCCAGCATCCTTCACGCCTTCTGAGGCGACGCATGTTTTCCGACTGGGGATGAGTGACTGGGTTGAACGCTGGCTGATGCCAGAACTGTATACGCGCATTTCGCGCACCGCTCCGGGCGTTACGCTTCAGGTCATAGCCAGCGATCCCTTTCGGGATGCGGAACTGATCGCGCGTGGAGAGATCGATCTTGCTATTTCAGTGGGTGATAATATGCTCGCCACGCTGCGGCGCGAGAAGATTGTCTCACATGAATTTTGTACGGTGTGGCACCCGCGACAGCTTTCGTTGCCTGCACCACTAAAACTGGAGGATTACGTGGCGCACGATCATCTGCTGGTCTCTTATCGTGGAGCGACCTGGAGCGCCATTGATGACCAGCTTGCAGCAGTGGGAAAGGCACGTTCGATTCGCTACGTGACGCCGCATTTTTCCTCTTTGCCTCCACTGCTGGTTCGCACACCCGCCCTGGCTACCGTCCCTGCCGGGCTGACCGATGACTGGGTGACTCATTACGGCTTATGCTGCAGTCCTGTACCAGTAGCAACGCCTGAAATCGCCCTTTCATTGCTTTGGCATAAACGCTTTGATAACGATATGCCGCTGAGCTGGCTCAGGGAGGAACTGCGTAACGTCATGACAGATCGAACTGGATAAATCACGGTGTAATTATTTGCTGAATAATCCATTCCCGGAATATATGCATCGACTGGGTTATTTTTCTGGATCTCTGCCACGTTAACCAGTACCCATCATGGCCTGAATAAATATCAAAGGGTCTGGCAAGTAAGCCTTGCTTTATTTCCGGTTGAAACATGACATCAGGAGCCAGTGCTACGCCGCCAGTGATCATCACGGCATCAATAATAAGGCGTGAAGAATCGAAAACAGGTCCATTAATTCTGAATGGCGGGATGCCTGCCGCAGCAAACCAATTTTCCCACTCTTCCAGACGATAAGAACGTAATAAAGTCTCGCCGGATATATCACCAGGCTTTAGCAGTCTCTTCGCTGTTTGAGCCCGACACAGTAGCGTTAGCGGCGCATCCATGAGTAACAGGTTATGCGATGACGTCCAGTTGCCAGAACCGTATCTTATAGCAAAATCGACACCCTCTCCGGCGAGGCTTACAACGTTATTGTTCGTCTGGATACTCAGTTCGATAGCAGGATGCCTCTGCTGAAAATCTTCAATTTTTGGTAAAAGCCAGCCCAGTGCAAATGTGCCCACACAGGAAATAGTCAGTGCCTCCCTGACTTTCCCTCCTTCAAACTGCCGATAAGCCTTTTCAATTCCATGAAATTCTTCTGAAATTTTGGAGAAAAGTAACCGGGCTTCATCGGTCAGCTCAAGGCCCCGTGAAAGCCTTTTAAATAAAACCAACCCTAATCTTTCTTCAAGCAGCCTGACCTGCTGACTGACCGCCGCCTGAGAGACGAACAGTTCCATGCCAGCCCTCGTAAAGTTGAGGTGTCGGGCAGAAGCTTCAAACGCACGCAGCGCATTGAGCGGGATGTCACTTTTCACATCAGACCCCAGAAATCCTTATGACTGGTATCAATTTATACCGTTTTTTCTTACAGGAAAATTGATTTATTTTGAGGCAAGTAATTTAAGGGATGAGAAGTTATTCCCGCGTGAACTCAAGCACACTCTGATTTATTGATTTCTGAAAAAGGTAAAATATGAAGGTGAATTTTAAAACAAGCCTGGCCGGCATTGCACTGCTCGCCGCTGCAGGTTGCTCAGTCTCAGCCTATGCTGCGTTCGACCAGCAAACGTTAAAAAGCCAGTTTGAGACACTGGAAAAGCAATCAGGTGGAAGACTCGGCGTGACAGTTCTTGACACCTCAGATGGTTCAAAATATTCATGGCGAGGCAATGAGAGATTTCCGCTCTGCAGTACGAGTAAAGTGATGGTGGTTGCAGCGATATTAAAGAAAAGCGAAAGTAACCCTGGTTTGCTTAATAAGAAAATTCATATAAATAAAAGTGACATGGTTAATTACAACCCAATTACCCAGAAACATATCGACTCATCCATGACTGTCGCTGAGTTGAGTGCTGCGGCGTTGCAATACAGTGATAACGCTGCGATGAATAAATTACTCACTTATCTGGGGGGCCCGCAGCAGGCCATCCAATTTGCCCGGTCAACAGGTGATACGGTTTTTCGTCTGGACAGAAAGGAACCTGAACTTAATACAGCAATTCCGGGTGATGTGCGTGATACAACGACACCATCAGCGATGGCTGACACACTTAACAAGCTTGTTCTGGGAGTTGCACTCAAAGAAGAGCAACGAACAAAGCTTTCAGAATGGATGAAGGGCAATACTACGGGTGTAAATAGCATTAAAGCGGGTCTTCCGGCTGACTGGATAGTGGCAGATAAAACCGGCAGCGGAGACTATGGCACAACTAATGACATTGCCGTCATCTGGCCAAAGAATCACGCCCCCATCATCCTGACGGCCTACTTCACGCAGCACGGTAAAAACGCAACCGCGCGGAAAGATGTACTGGCCAGCGCAGCAAACCTGGTAGCTGACGCAATCAGTAAATAAAACAGTTTAACGTGCCGGCTACGTGAAACTGATCGGCTCAGTATGAGCCGATCAGTAGCCTGATAGCCCGAAAGCGGGGTCGTCTGTGCTGTGCCGCACATGCATCATGCATCATGCATCATGCATCACCCCTCACCTGGTAGTCAGACTGCCCCTCAACAGACGGGTTAGCGAACGTCGGATCAGGGTGGCGTAAGCGCTGAGGAACCCGCTAATTTACTTTTAAGCAGGTTAATGATGAGGTCGCGTGGGAAGATCGTTTTATCAGACTTTATGAGTTCTTCTAAAGTCCACCAATGATGCCCGCGAATGACATCCTTTTCATTGCGACTCCATCCTGAGGCGTCAGGATCTGATCTTTCTGCATAAATGATGAAGTAACGCTCTTTAGCAAGAACATTCTCCCCATCGGGCAACATCATGGTGAAGTCCCGCGACGCTATCTGCGGCCCTGGCGTTGTTCTTCTCAGACCCGTGTCTTCAAATAACTCGCGCAAAGCCGCCTGTTCGTAAGATTCCTGGTCCTTAAGCCCGCCACCCGGTGTCGCCCAGTATGATTTTCCGCTCAGAGCATCACCTTTATGGCAGAAACTAAAAAGAAGAACGCGATTTTCAGGTGAAAGAATGAGGAGTCGGGATGACGGTCGAATGCGCACAAAGCCTCCTTAATTAATAGTGACTCCTGATCTCCGAGACACTCAGTTTATCAATTCCTGCTTTAAAACTCAGTACCTCGCCCGGCTACTGCTAAGGCGCGGAGAAAAGGCTGGCGGCGGCAAGGCTTCCGGGGCAGCAGGCTCAGCGTTCAGCAGGCGCAAAAATGACCCAGCCCAATGATGACTGTTGTGCATATGCAGACCGTTCATCAGACGGGCGTGCAAACTTCGCCGTTCGTGTAACGGCATCTGCAGGGCACGATGCACTGCACTCGCCATGGCATCTGGGTCATAAGGATTGACGATGATGGCACCCTCCATTTGCTCTGCTGCCCCGGCAAACTGCGAGAGAATAAGCACGCCGGGATTTTTCGGGTCCTGCAGGGCGACATACATTTTCGCCATGAGGCTCATGCCCGCCATTAACGGCGTTACCAGCGCGACGCGCGAGGCACGATAGATACCGGCCTGTTCTTCCCGGCTGTAGGTGTGAGTCAGATAGTTGACCGGATACCAGTTCATGGTGCCATGCACGCCATTGAGCTCACCGCACAGTGCTTCCAGTGCATGGCCGAGTTCTGACGCATCATGTGCGTGTCCGGCTGACGGCGGTGCCAGTTGCAACAACGTGATATTTTTCTGATAGCAATCATGTCTTCTCAGTAGCACCTCCAGGGTGCTGATCCGGTAAGGCAGTCCTGAACTCTCATCAAGATGGCCACCGCTGAGCACGGTATTTTCAGGCAGGCTTTCACGGCACTGCATCTCCATGTAAGCACAACTGTTGCTCTCGCGCAGACACTGGACGTCATCAAGGTCAATTCCGACCGGGAACACCCCCACCCGGATAATCCGGCCATGAATGCGGAAGCTCCGGGCCTCCAGCCGCTCCAGCCGGAATTCGCTCTCCAGCCAGACGAGAAAGTTATTCATATCCTGTACTGTCTGGAAGCCAATAAGGTCACAACACAGTAATGAGTCCGTTAACCAGCGCCATTCGGGAATGCTTTCAAACATTCTGCCAGCCGGGAAAGGCTGATGCAGAAAAATACCCACCGGGTTAATCAGTCCTTCCTCCCGAATATAAAAAGCACAGCCAAGCAGATGATAATCCTGAATCCAGATAACATCGTCGGGTGTGGCATTTTCGCAAATGGCGCGCGCATAGGCCTTATTAAGGTTTTTATATTCCTTAAAGCCACTGGTTGAAAATCGGGCCATGTCAGGGCGCTGGTGAAACACAGGCCAGAGTCCTTTGTGAATATAGTTGTGGTAACCCTCATTCAATTCGCCCGGCGTATAGGGGAAGGTTACGGTTTCATACTGGCCGGCCTGCTGCACGGAGTAGGATCCTGACCCATCCCGAGGCATGACAGTGCTTTCACCATCCCAGCTAACCCACAGCCCTCCCTGACGGGAAAGTATGCCTTCATAGACGGCAGTAAGCGTCGATCGTTGACACTGATTATGAGAAACAAGGACAAGGCCTGACATGGTGTGTTCCTTAAGAACCCGCTGCGAAAAGGCAATCGTGCCTGGCAGCGAGCCGCTATTAATCGGAGGTCGGAGAATGAACTGGAGAAAACCGCTCATAAGCGTGCACCTGGACTTAATGCCGGCTGCGGCTTTGGGCGCAAATCGGGTCGTAGCCCCCATCGTGCAACGTTGTTACATAGATGCCGGGCAGTGAGGGAAAAGCCATAAATCCGTTGCGTTCGAAAAAATCCGGTGCGGGCTCACCCATCGCAATGATGCTGCGGCAGCCTCTGGCGCCAGGATGAGACAGACAGCAGTGCAGCAGCCATGAGCCGAGGCCGATAAAGCGATATTCCGGCGAGATGTACAAATTGCGGATTACCCAGGTCTCCGCCATGTCGGTCACCACACGGGCAAATCCAATTTGACGGCCATTGCGATAAAGTCCAAAACAGAGGCTGTTGTTCAGCGCCAGAGTCAGAGAACGAGTATCCGGTATCGATTCGCCCAGCCACTGAGCAATCAGGCGATAGTTCAGCAGTGCCGGATCGGTACTGGCTTCTATGGCATCTCTGAACCATTTGCGAGGCGAAATAAGGCGAAGGCGCTGCTGTTCAGCAAGCTCAGCAACTGCAGCATCGCTGCATCCCGATATGGACCAGGGCTTGTTAATACATTTCATCCACGGCTTCCTTTAACATAGGCGCATCAGCGCCCGGTGCCGTTAATTAAACCGTTCGGCCTGTAAAAAAAGCGTAAAAAGTGGCAGATGAAATGTAAAAACGCCGCAAAGCCTCCGCCGTCTCAACATGAGCGGCCTCGAAAAGTCAGCGAGTTGAATACAGGGAGGGCATGCAGTAATAAATAAAGAGGAGGGGGTGCCCCAGGTCTACTTGCCCCTGAAGCGGGTTTGATGAATGCGTCGCCGGGTCGTTTTAGTGCAGAAGCAGAAAGTCTGAACATTCCTATGCTCTTTCAGAACTTAGCCATCATTGTCTGAAATGATACGCCGTTGAAAAACTTAACCTCTCCCACTTTCTTAAATCCCAGTTTTTCATAGAAGGAAACAGCGAAGAGTGAGGACCGTACACTGATTTCTGAATGTAGCACGGGAACTACCTGCTGCCAGAGTGCTCTCGCTACCCCTTTACGGTGAAACTTCGGATGCACAAAAAAGTATTTCACTAAGTTGCCTTCGAAAAGGGTGAGTACGCCTGTTACCTCACCTCTTTCCTCGGCAATCAGCCAGAGATAGTCATCTGAAACGATAAATGGCTTAAGCACGTCGGGCTTTATACTGTCGGCAAACCATTGCGGAAAGGGCTCCATCTCTGAAAAATTACATTGCAACGATACCTCATGTATCAGCTTACTGATGCTTACCGCATCTGATGCAGTCGCGTCCCGGATTTCCATTTTTACGCACGCCTCCTTAATCCGCACCACCAAAGCTTAAAGCAGCGTCACTTTGCCCTGGAAAATCACCGGCCCGGACGGCCCGCTGAGCTTAGATCCCCCCACCGGCTCCAGACTCACCGCCAGTACCGTCTGATTATTCAACTCACCGGGCGGTAAACGGAAAGCATTGTTATTCGTGTGATTGATCAGTCCCAACGATTGTGGCGCAGCACTGCCCCTGATCAGCCAGAGTTGCAGCGCTTTATTCTCTGGCAGTGTGATGTTAAGTGCGGAAACCTGAATGCGTGACGCTGACTTATCCAGACTCACAACAAACTGTGCGTTGGGCTGCGCGCCATTGAGTACCGCAATGGGCTGCAGGGAATGCGGGGTATCCGGTTCAATCACCTGGTTGTAAATGAGGATGCCTGCCATTGCCGCCGCAAGACTCCAGCCGAGCCAGAAGCCAGGTTGCCTGCGTATTGATGACGTGCCTGAGATGCCAGCGTTCAGGTGAAGATCCTGCACAATCAGCGGCCAGACGGTAGGAGGCGGGATAACATCGTGGGTGAGCAGATCGATGCCGCTGAATGCTTTCTGCCAGTGCAGCACTTCTGCAGCAAAGTGTGAATCGTCGTTGAGGCGTTTATCAAGCCGATGACGTGTCGCATCGTCGGTAAGACCCAGCACATATTCCGCCGCAGTTAGATCATGGTGTTCCTGAGCAGTCATAGGCCTATGCACTCCCGAAGATGGATTAACGCGCGACGGATCCAGCTTTTCACCGTACCCTCAGGCTGGCTCATGGAGAGCGCAATCTCACTCTGCGACAGGCCACGATAATAGGCGAGCGAGATGCTCTGTCGCTGTTCTGAAGGTAAGTGCGCCATACAGTGCTGGAGGCGACGTGCCTCCGCATGACTCTCATCTGAAACCAGTGGCATCTGGACACCCGCTTCCGCTTCGCTGATATCATCCACCGAACAGCATCGGTTCTCATGCTTGCGCAGGAAATCAATCGCCCGATTTCTGGCGATGTGGCTGAGCCAGATGTGCGGTTCGCTGCGCTTATCGTCGTAATAATTTGCCGACTGCCAGATATGAATAAACGTGTCGTGCAGAATCTCTTCTGCCCAGTCCCGGCGTCTGACCATACGCAGGATGATCCCATAAAGTCGGGGCGACAGGACGCGATAAAGCTGCTCAAGAGCAGCTTTATCGCCGCAGGCTATCAGGTTCATTAAGTCGGCCTGAATGTGGGGCACATTTTTTGTCATCGGCTTCCCTGTAAATGGTGTAGCCACGAAATGAGTGGCCACACTCAGTATAGGTAATGCTTTACGGCATCAGAACGGTATCGATAACGTCAATCACACCGTTGCTCTGGTTCACATCATAAGTTGTGATACTGGCAACATTGCCCTGAGCATCTTTAAGCTGAATGTTGTGTGGCCCGTTCGCCATCACCCACAGCGATTCACCATTGACCGTTTTAAGCTCGGCTTTACCGCCACCGGCTTTGATTTTTTTCTCCAGTGCTTTCATGTCCAGTTTTCCTGCGACCACGTGATAGGTCAGCACGCTGGTGAGTTTTTGTTTGTTCTCAGGCTTAAGCAGGGAGTCAACAGTGCCCTTAGGCAGTTTTTCAAAAGCGGCATTCGTCGGGGCAAAAACGGTAAACGGCCCCTTGCCTTCCAGTGTCGGGACCAGTCCGGCAGCTTTAACGGCGGCCACCAGCGTGGTGTGATCTTTCGAGTTAACAGCGTTCTCAACAATATTCTTAGATGGGTACATGGCAGCACCACCGACCATCACCGTGTCACTGTTCATGCTGGCCGCGTAAGAGGCGCCGCTGAAGACTAAGGCAGAAAAAATCAGAGTTGGCAGGATTGGTTTCATTTTCACTTCCCCTATTGAGTTTACAGGCAGGGCCAGAGTGCCCTTACCTGTTAATACGAATGAAGGAGGAAAACGGATGCAAAAAAATTTAATTTTTTTGAGCAGGGACGTTCAGGCTAAGGCGATATCGCATGAGCCCGCCTGAGCAGGGCTCATCTTATCCCATCATTTAAATGCGGAAGGCATTCACTGCTTCACGTAAAGAGTGCGCCTGAGCTGAAAGCGATTGCGAAGCGGAAGAGGATTCCTCAACCAGCGCGGCGTTATTCTGCGTGACGCCATCCATCTCGTTTACCGCGATGCTGACCTGTGAAATACCCTGCATCTGTTCAGCGGAGGCCAGTGATATGTTATCCATCGCGACGGCTAATTTTCCGACCATCTCATTGATATCAAGAATGCTCTTGCCGGTTCCGGTTGCCACGACGACGCCACTTTCAACCTGCGCCACAGCTTCTTCAATCAGATGTTTAATGTCTCTGGCTGCCGTCGCACTGCGCTGAGCCAGCGTCCTGACTTCACCTGCAACAACGGCGAAACCGCGGCCCTGCTCGCCTGCTCTTGCGGCTTCGACCGCAGCGTTAAGCGCCAGAATGTTGGTCTGAAATGCAATCCCTTCGATGACGGAAGTGATGTCCCGGACTTTCACCGCGCTTTTTGAAATATCATTCATTGTCTCTGACATGCGTTGCATATTGTGTTCACCCGAACGCGCCAGCGCAGCGGTTTCACGGGCTGAATCTGCGGTCTGCTGTGCGCCTGCCGCGTTACTTTTTACCGTGACGGTAAGCTGCTCAATACTGGCAGCGGTTTCCTGCAAAGCGGCGGCCTGCTGCTCGGTGCGGGAAGAGAGTTCGGTATTGCCCTGAGAAATTTCATCGGCGGCCATCGCGACCGAAGTGGAAGAGTCTTTGATATGCGAAACCAGGCTGCGCAGATTGTTTTGCATGCTATCCAGCGACGCCATCATGCTGGTGGTATCTCCCTGACGAAGGGTTACGGTTGTCGTCAGATCACCAGCCGCGATCGCGGCAGCCAGGCCCTGCGCATGAGAAGGTTCCCCACCCAGCTGCACCTTAAGCCAGCGGGTAATCAGGCCACTCATCACAAAGCCCATAATCACAAACAGGGTAGTCAGTCCAGCCAGCGTCATGTAGACACCAGAGAGCGCCTGCGTGGACGTTTCCGCCGTTTTACTCGTTACCCTCGCCTGATAATCAACCATCCCATCCACCGCACTGCGGTAAACAGAGAGTGCGGGAATCAGTTCGCTACGCAGTTTTTGCTGGAATGCAACGGCATCGGACATAAACAGATTTTTCTCTGCCTGTTGAAGCGGACCCGTTGCGACTTCAATTTTATTCAGTTGCGTGGAAGCCTCTTCAACTTCAGCAAGATTGATCCCCGGAATACTTTTGGCACCGTTGATCAGTTCCCGAAAATGCGCAGTGGTGTTGTCACTGTTGGTCTGCAATGCAAAGAACTGCGTTTTTAATTTTTCCTCAGGCTGAGTGCCTGATGCTACCGAAAGTAAAAGCACCGTTTGCTGGGTTAAGTTGTCTTTCAGCGTCTGAAGGGCCTGGAGATCACCCAGTCGCGCGCGCGTCAATTCCTGCTGATCGCTGGCCGTGTTGAGCTTGAATCCGGCAAAGCCTGTCACAAAAATACCCGTTAAGATGACAGCAAGGAATGCGCCAGTGAGCATCACGCTCAATTTCATTTTTTTATTCCGATACATAGAAGACCTCACGTCTGATTTATTGGATTATCACCGACGTTCCGCATCTATGGCTCGCTGGTACTTGATCTGGTTATCGGCAGCGATCAAGGAAATTACAGTAATGAAAAAACGCAGACGTCACGATTTTGTGCGGAGCAGGCTGGCAAACTCAGGTTTGATGTCAGCCTGTTAAAGGGAGAAAATATGAAGGACTAAGAGATTCATTTTTTATGAAGCTCAGCATATTCATGTGTGTCCTGATAATTATATGCTGACCAACCGGGTAATCAGTCCTGTCATGATCATTCAAACAGTTTGAATGCAGGCATCGATACATAAAGAGTGGACGTAATTATGCGCGCAATCGTAGTGGTGCCATACGATGAAAAATGGCCTGAAGCCTTTTCTGATGAACGTTCGCTGATAAAGGAAATGCTCGGCGACGTCGCGGTGACTATTTACCACATTGGCAGTACAGCAGTACCGGGTCTGTCAGCAAAACCCGTGATCGACATACTGCTGGAGGTCTCAACTATAGACGAACTGGATAAGTGCCAGACAGCAATGAGCAACGCTGGATACGTTGGTCGCGGTGAGAACGACATACCGGGGCGCAGATACTTCATAAAGGGTGGCAATCGCCGCAGCCACCAGGTTCATGCCTTTTCGACGGGACATGAACAGATTGAAAGGCACCTTGCCTTTCGTGATTATCTCAGAAAAAACAGTGATTCTGCTGGAGCCTATGCGGAGATAAAGCGTGCTGCTGCACGGGTTTGTCACAACGATCCGCAAGGCTACAGTGCGCTAAAAGCGAAGTTTATTGAGCATCATCTGCAACTCGCGTTGAATGACGGTGCATGACAGTAAGTGCGTTGCATGCCGCGCGCCCTGATTTTTTCAGACTGAAACCTTCAGGCGAACGCAGTAACTCGTCAGGCGCTGCGATTATTATGGGTAAACAGGGCACACATTTATTTAGCGGCTTTATTCCAGGGCATTTTTTGCAGCAGGCTCGCCATCCCACAAAAACCACTGACGCCAGAAAAAATTAACCCGGCACCAATAAAGCCTGACAGTAAAAATAAGCGACTATCCACGGCATAACCCGCTATCACACCCACCAGAACAAGAATACCTGCGGTGATATGAACCTGTCTTATGATGGGCAGTGGTTGTTTTTTATCTTCAATAATCGGGAGTGCGGCACTCTTCCACGCATTAATACCACCAGACATCAGGAACACGTTCCCGGAACTGGCTGCTCTCATGAGTTGTTCAGCATTATTGGTGGTTCGCATGCCTGCCTGACAGTGAAAAATCACTGGCTGCTGACCTGAACCTTCGACGGTTTTACCCGTGGTAATTTCTGTCAGCGGCAGGGAGAGGGCTTGCGGAATGTGCTCTCTCAGAAAATCAGCACGATCCCTGATATCGACCAACACCGCGCCCTGCTCCAGGAGTTTACTGGCTTGCAACGGCGATAGTATTTCTGGCTTCATTTGAAATCCTCCGGGCAGTAAATCTCTTTTAACGTGGACACCACTTTTTTGACGGCGTCGTCTTTGATGAAATAATTCACTCTTTGCGCCACCCTCGAAGACGAAATCAGACCGTCCTCTTTCATTTTCGCCAGATGCTGAGACGTGGCTGAAGGCGTCAGACCGCTCTGCAGGGCCAGCTCCCCTGACGATGTTCCGGGTTTTTCGATAAGGATGCAGAGGATTAAAAGTCGATGGCTGTTACTCATCGACTTAAGCAACGTGGTTGCCAGCGACGCGCTTTCCTGCAACCGGACAAGCTGACTGTTTTTCATTTCATTGTTTTAGAGTTTGCTAAATTAAGTAAACACTAAAATAAGATGAGGCGGGATGCAATGACTATTTTTGCTGGTCATATGTGCACATAAAGTGTGTTGGTAGCAAACAGAAGAATCCTGGGCGGTTTAAGGACCTTCACTAACGGGGATGTAAGCCAGACAAAAAGTGAATTTATGCGGGTGCTGCTGGCAGTTTACGCTGTGTTGCTGGTTGGCGCGCATGACGTAATACTGGTAAAGATCCTTACTACGACAATGTGTGAGTTGATAATAAAGACGCTCCGGCGCCTATTAGCGTTGGCTGGCAGCATTGCGGCCCGCCAGGAGTGACGAGCATCTACTTTTAATATCAAAAAAATACATTAGTAAAATCAACCTTAGCAAAAAATGGGTTAAGAACGATAAATATTATTTTCTTTTGATGAGTTTTTTTAGATGATTTATATCACCCTGACGATAGATATTACTAACCCATCCCTTTTAACGCACAGTCTGAATCGCGGTAAAATCAAGTCGCTCATCTCCAGAGATCATCTGAATAATTTTTTAAAGCCTATGACATTTGGATCATGAGTTCCTGAATCAATAACACTGCCACCATGCACCGTATTATCATCGATAATAATAGAGCCTGAATGCGATAATCTTATTGCTCATTCCAGATAATGTGGACTATTCACTTTATTAGCGTCGATAAGAATAAGTTCAAAGAGCGATTCAAGGGTCATTAAAACATCCAAAGCTGCGTCTGGATGGAGTATGACGTTATCCGTAAGCCCCACATTTCCTATATTCTGTCACGCCACCTCTGTATATCCAGGAATGCGGACAGCACCTGACATTTGAATAAACAGGGACAGCATTTAATTGTTAAACACAGACATGATGGCTGGTAAGAATATTACTGGCGAAGCGGTGAATCATTAACGCGGGAGGGTCACTTACAGGGGGGATGTTGGGTGTTCCAAACCATACAGGATTGGCCGGGCAGACGGAGCCACAGATATAAGCCGGAATTCCCGCAAACGTGCCAGCTATCGGTCGGTGAACATGCCCGGAGCAAACAGCCAGCACGCGTTGCGGATTATCTTTGATGAACTTTTCTAACTTGTCCCCGCCTCTGCAAATCGTTTCATCCAACGTAGGTATACCTGATTTAACTACGTGATGATGCATAAACAGCAATGCTGGGGCGGCATCAGCATCATTGAATTGTTTTTCCAGCCACCCGACATGTTCACAAACGCTACCATGAGCTTGTGCATCAACCGTCGAGTCCAGTCCGATTAATCGCAGATCCCCAGCATCATATGAGAAGTGCAGAGCTTCATCAGGGCTATCGTGTGCCCATTTTTTACTACCCCACTCTGCACGCATTAAATCACGGTCATCAGAATTACCCGGCAAGACAAATGAAGGATAACTCTGCTGGTCAAGACGCGCGGCAATCTGTTTGTAACCTTCACGCCAATGTCCATCTGTAAGATCACCTGTCAGGACCAGTCCGGCAGGTTGCAGGTTCGCTAGCCACGTCAGCAACCGGTCAAATCGGCATAAGTGATCATTATCTGAAAACGCATGAATATCTGAAATCTGCGCTATTAACATAAAGACCTTAATGATTGAATGTCGAAAGTAACTCAGCGGGAAGCAAATTTGAGAGTTCAGATAAGCATTAAAATATGAATAAATCGAAGTGACTCTTTTTCTTAAAGATAGCAAACGACAGGTTACTTTTAAAGTTCGTAGAGCTTATAGGCAAAATTTTTAGGTTGTATCGTAATGGAACTCAGCATTAAGCCAGCGAGCAAAGTCCAGAAGCCGATTTTCGAATACACTGACGCTTCCTGCGGGTTGATTACTCATCTTGAGTAAGTAATCCATCTCCTTAGCCAAACCCGGATATCGTGCATTAAATCTGTAACGATGCTCTTCAAGCGAGAAAGGCCAGTCCTTATCCCCTTCGCTTCGAAGGATATTGGTTGCCCTTATGAGTTTTCGCGCAGCAGAGCGCTGAAGCTGCAACTTTTTATGCACATCAGAAGAGGTTTTCATTTGAATGAGCAGACTGTACAGTACCTGCAAAAAATCCCCGTTTACGGCTAAAGCAATAGCTTTTGAAGGTTTAAAGGCCTGAAAACGACAGCTTAGATCCTCGCCATAAACGCAGCGGCAGTGGTGTTTAAGCCAGTATCCCCAGCTGAGTAGATTTTCCGGATCCAGCACCTGTTCCAGATGACCATAATCAAAATCAATTTTGCTGATAAGTGGATTAGCTTTTTCAAGCATCGACTGAACAGTTTCAAGTTCCTCTGAATCAGCCTGATTGGCTTTATGCGTGAGAATAACAGTCATATCCAGATCAGATCTACCAGCTTCTGCCCTGCCTTCAGCCACACTCCCATAGACGTATAAGCTATGTATAAGCTCAGGAAAACTAAGAGTGAGTTTTGTGACAACAGATTTAACTACCTCTGAATATGCAGGCTGGATTTCTATCCGTTTAGGCAGAGAAATTAAGACATTAAGATCGACGGCCATCGTTACTCCAGTATGCAGAGTCAATTTTGTAAATCAGAAGCAGTATTAACATGACACTCTCCTACGCAAAACAGTAGACCCCGTCACCGTTTCTTCGATTTGGCTAAAAATATCTGACTGAGTCACAAGCCGTTCCCTATCAGGACAGAGCGATTAATCGGCCTGTTAGTAAGCAGTTTTCACTCCCAGGCCCTCAGCCATTAATGACATGTGAACTGTCGCCCTCAAAGTAACGCACGACATTATCAAAGGCCGTTTTGAAATAGAGTTCATAGCTGGCCTTCTCGACATAGCCCAGATGTGGTGTGCAAAGCACATTCGGCATCTGAAGGTAAGGGTGTTGGGTGTTGTAGATCGGCTCTTCTTCATAAACATCCAGTGCCGCGAATCCAGGTCGACCCTGTTTCAGGGCGTTCAACAACGCGCCTTCAGCAACAAGTTCGGCACGGCTGGTATTCACGAATAACGCATCTGTTTTCATCAACGCAAGATCTGTTGGTGTAATGTTACCTTCCGTAGCCGTCACCAGCCTTTGGTGCACGGTTAACACATCACACGTGGCGAAAAATTGCTCGCGACTTCCGGGAACCCGCCATCCGTCAGCACGCGCCTCTTCCTGCGCTCGCGGGCTTCCCCATACCTGCACCTGCATCCCAAAAACGGCTGAACAGGCCGCGATACGTTTACCTATTTTTCCATAACCCAGAATGCCAATGACCTGATTGTGAACCGCCAAGCCGATTTCTGTTTGCCAGCGCCCCTGAGCCATCGCGTCCACTGACGAGACTAATTTTCTTCGGGAGGCCATGATCAGGAGCCAGGTTAGCTCAGCAGGCGCAATCGGGGATCCACTGCCTTCCACAATGGCGATACCCGCCCGTGTACAGGCATCAATATCTACATTTCTGGCAAGCTTGCCCGTCTGACTGATTAATTTAAGTTTTGGTGTGCGTCGCAGAAAGGCTTCATCGATCACTGTCCTTTCCCGGATCAGAATTAATGCCTCTGCAGAGGATAACTGAAGATCTGCCCGCGAGTCCTTGCTAAGGTCTCCCAATGCTGAGCAGTGGAATTTCTCGTTTTGCCGGAGGAAACCTAACGGCTTAGTTGCAAGCTGATAATCATCTGGAATGACAATATGAATGGCCATCAAAAATCCTCAATTTTGATCATGCTGGACACCATTAATTATTGATCATGTTACGTTGTATCATGCAAATGGCCCCGACTACTCAGTCGTTCATGATCTTTTACAACTTGATATGAATGCTCTTATGCTCCCTTACGGAAACGCCGTAAGGAGCCCGCGTCGATTCGGTTTATGGCCTCGTGATTTGTACGGAACCGGTTGCGGATACGCTCCCGACCTCAGAAAGGCTAAACGAATGCCATAATGCCGAGCGATATTTTACTAACGGTCCTGCTATTGCGATCTAATGAAAAATGAGCCTTAGCCGATAATGATAAAATTGTATTCTGTGTCAGAGTTATAATATAACTATACTTACATTGAATTGTTAATCACCCATCTAAGTTAAGGAAGTCTTAATATATTCACCCCATGAAACAGTGTCCTCCTGAATAGTTTTACTGACACAATATAAAATAATTAAGTTCTACTGATGTTGCTGAATATTACCACGCATAAGACCTGAAGGATTGTCTGTTAACCCTCAGAAATTCAGGTCGTAACAGGAATAAAATGAAATATGGCGTAAGAAATGGCGAGCCGCGCGGACTTTTGCAGCAGCGTATAAAAAGAGGAGAATTTCATCCGTTTTTCCAGCCGATAGTCTCTTTGGAAGATCTGCGCGTGATGGGGTTTGAAATGCTTGCGCGACACATTTCGCCCAAAGGGTCGATCACACCTCCGGCAAATTTCATTCCGGCTATGGAGCGAGCAGGCCTGCTTGACGAACTGATGTTCAGTCTTATAGTCCAGGGGTTTAAAGCGGCGGCGGCGTGGCCGGACCATCAATTTTTATCAATGAATGTTTCCCCATCTCAGCTTAACGGCAGGTATCTTACTGAAACCATCAGGAAAACGGCCCTTAAATCTCAGTTTGATCTGGCCAGGTTAAAGATTGAGATCACCGAAACGGCCCTGCTAAACGACATAGAATCCGCCCGGACCGAAATTGAAGCCTTATCAGAGATGGGCTGTACGATCGCGATGGATGACTTTGGTACAGGCTATTCCAGCCTTGCGTGGCTGATTCAATTACCAGTAAACACACTTAAAATTGATAGCAGCTTTATCCGGTCCATGCTGGACAAAAAGGACAGTCGGAAAATTATTTCCAGCGTGGTCGGTCTGGGCAGAAGCCTTGATATGGATGTCATTGCTGAAGGTGTTGAAACAGTGGAGCAGGCTGAAATGTTACGGGGCATTGGCTGTCTGTATGCGCAGGGTTATCTTTTTGGACGGCCGGTTTCAGCTGCAGAAAGCTGCCAGCTGCTCACGACGGCTAATGACAAGGGGTTCATCCAGCGGGTTGCGAGACTTTCTCTCGATCAGCGAGCCCACCAGATATCATCAATGTATGCTGTTCCAGGCACCTCCATTTGCTTTCTTAATCCAGAGTTAATGATTGTTGATGCAAGCGACACGTTTGCGGAAAGGGTCGGCTGGGCCCCGCAGGATGTGATCCATAAATATATTTATGAGGTGATACCGTCTCAGGCTGACAAGTTACTCTGGTTGCAGGCGTTCCGTAAAAAAGGACTTCCCTATCCTCCTTATGAGGTGGTGCTGCCTGACGGTTCGTCCGATCTTGTCATGGTGACGCGAGTGGAAGATGAAGCAAAGGATTTACTGGGTTTCTGCGTGTTTGGTGTCAAACTGAGCAACCGTGAAAGCAATGGCAAAAATTGACGGGAGTGCCTCACCCTTCTCCATGGTGCCACTGATCCCGCTTCAGGCTAAACAGCATGCTGGCGGGCGCGTTTTCGACATCATGAATATCCCTGATATGCCTTAGTCCCGCTTTGAGGAGAACTTTTTGTGAAGCCAGGTGATTGGCTCTCACGACTGCAGATATCTCAGGGAGTGTTAATTCATTGAATCCGTAACCGACCGCATAGTTCGCAAACTCCGTCGCCAGCCCTTTCCCCCAGGAATCAGTAGAAAAGCGATAACCCAGATTGTTGATGGTGATATCGGCAAATTTTCTGATGCTCAATCCGCCAAAACCGATGACTCTGTCAGGATGATCCCGGAGCAGGATAGCCCAGCTGCCAAAACCATGCGATTCCCAGTGGCTAATCGCGCGGGACAAAACCTCCCAGGAATGATGAATATCCGGATGCGGACCCGCTGGATTAAACGTGTTGGTCGCTGGATCGCCATAGATTCTGAAAAGATCATCGACATCTGTTGGCGTGACTGGACGTATAAACAACCGCATAGCGTCTGGCTGCAAAAGAACCTCCTGAATTTGGTTTTAGAAAAGGCTATATCTGGTAATAATCGCCTTAAACGCGCCGATCACGAAGTAAATATCTCACCTGACCAGCATAGTAGCGATGCGATATCAATAATTTCATCGGTCTTCAGCCCCGGTAAGTCAAATTACGGATGTTATGCATAAACAGCCTGTCGTTAATAACTTAAGTCAATCTGAAAAATATTGCATATATGGCTGAAGATATCCCGACGCTTGTCGAAAATATGACTAGTGAATAAGAATAAAACGGGAGAAGTCATAAATGGCGTTCTGCCCTGACTGTCTGTAAGGACAACATCAATTTATTTAGAAGCCTCGCGGCACTGGTGGAACGACTATGAATCAATATATTACAGGAAGCAGAAACGTCCGGAACGGTATGTGCAACATAACGGAGAGGCCACATGCTGATTTCTCCCTGGCAATCTGGACTTTAAGCATTAAAGGAAATGGCTAATGAGCATTGTTTACATACCCGCGCTTATCCCATTACTGATGAAAAATGAGAATGAGAAAGGCAGCCCGCTTACAGAGGCAGAAGTCAGCCACATCCGGGATAATGCTATCTGTATCGAAGTGCCGGGTGACATTGCTTTCGCTATGGCTGAATGCCGCGGTTATTTTGATATCAATCCTGAACGTTGCTGGCCAGAATGGAGTGCGTACCGACGTAAGAATTTGCAGTCTGCAGCTGACAACGTATGACGCATGACGGTTCACAGCGTACATCTGCACTTCACGTTTAAGCAGTCGGCCCCGGAACCTATGACGCCAGCGATCGCCATGTTGATCGCTCACTCCAGGCAGGTTTCAGCGGCTATGATGATAGCCACGCAGCAGATGATGGATTTACTCACTCCCCCCCAGCGCATACACAGCTGTCTCATTCGAATATTACATCGCTTCAGTGTGGTGTGTTGAGGCTTGCATCACTGTTACCCGGCCAAATGAACTTCTCTGTGACGTGTAAGTCTTTCTGTTTTCAACAAATGCATGGCTGCAGGTGAAAGCGCTATACCGCCTTTCAGCCAGGCAACAATTTCACCTCTTTTCAAACCACCCCGCTGGCGTTAATATATACAAAACATATACGTTTTATATAAGGCTCACATGGGTATCGTAAAAATCTCCGACCTGATGCATGAGAATCTGCGCATCGCCAGTCAGGCGATGAGCCGCTCAATTAATTCGCAGGCAGAACACTGGCTTAAGCTTGGCATGCTGGCTGAACTCTATCCACAGAAAACTCAACACCAACTGGCGCAGATGCTGATCCGGCTCGAACTGGAAGGCAGCGCTGACATCCGCAATATGCTCCCTAAAGAGAGCCTCACTACACAAGGAGACGTGTCATGAACACCGTTAAAATTCATACCGCCGCGGAGATTGAAATGGCACGGGCAGCCGGACAGGCTGCGGCTCAGGTGCTGGCAATGATCACCCCTCACGTCCGCCCTGGCATTACGACTGAAGAGCTGGATGATATCTGCCACGACTTCATTGTGAATGAACTTAAGGTGACGCCCGCTAACATCGGTTATCACGGCTATACCCGCACCACCTGTACGTCGGTCAATCATGTAGTGTGCCACGGTATTCCGGCCAGCAAGAAGCTCAAGGATGGCGATATCGTCAATATCGATGTGGCGATTATTAAAGATGGCTGGTACGGCGATACCAGCCGGATGTACTTTGTCGGCACGCCGTCGGTTCGCGCCAAACGTCTGGTTGAGATCACCTATCAGTCAATGGTCGCAGGCATTAAAACCGTCCGTCCTGGCGCGACGCTGGGCGATGTGGGCGCGGCGATTCAGCGTGTAGCGGAAGGCGCTGGCTTCTCTGTGGTGAGGGAGTATTGCGGTCATGGCGTCGGTGAGATTTACCACACTGATCCGCAGGTGCTGCACTACGGCACGCCAGGCGAAGGCATGCCGCTGAAGGCGGGGATGATTTTCACCATCGAACCGATGATTAACGCCGGTAAAGCCGGAACCAGCGTGCTGTCAGATGGCTGGACGGTCGTGACCAAAGACCGTTCGCTTTCTGCGCAATGGGAACATACCATCGCCGTCACCGAAAAGGGTTTTGATTTGCTGACGCCGTGGCCTGAAGGCACCGGCGACTACCCGGCGATTTAACCCTTCAGCCTGAGATGCTGTCTCAGGCTAGATTCTCTGTTTGCTGCTGACTTCACTCAGCGTTTCCCGCGTACCGGCATGCCACACCTGAACATTGTTGCGTCCGGCGCGCTTGACCTGATAAAGCGCCTCATCAGCGCATCTTAGCCACTCATGAATTGATGATGCATCACTCGCTGGTGCAATGCCGATACTCACCGAACACTGAAAGGTGGATGACGCTGGCAACCGCAACAGGGCAATCCCCTGTTTAATCTTTTCTGCCAGCAACAGGATGCTGGGTTCATCCGCGTCCCGTACAATCACACATAATTCGTCACCGCCAAAACGGGCAGGAATATCCTTCAGGCCGACGCTGTCTCGCAGCAGTGCCGAGATTTCTGACAGTAAAAAGTCACCCGCTTCATGCCCGAAGGTGTCGTTAACCTGTTTGAAGTGATCGACATCCAGGAGCATTAACCAGGCTTTACCCTCACCTCGCTGCGTCCGCAAAAATTCACTTTCAAGCCGCCGCTCAAACAGACGACGATTTGGGATCTTCAGACCGGGATCCATCAGCGCAATGCGTTCGAGTTCGCGGTTCTTTTTGCGCAGAGTCAGGGTCAGATTGTGCGAAACGATACTCAATGCCAGTAAATATACGCTTGCAAGCGGTAGTGTCAGCCAGACGGTACGGGTACTAAAGGTCAGTAAAAGAGTTGACCTTTCCGCCAGCCACACCAGCACGAAAGCCAACAGAAAGGCCTGCAATGCGGACTTAAGCTGGACCCAGCCTCCCGCCGAATAACGATCGGAGATCAGCACCGCCATGATAATAATCGACGGGAGAGGACTCAACGCCATGGAGGCCACCCAGAAACCGCCAAAAGCCGCATCCAGCGTCAGATTCTTACGCTCAAATCCTGTGGGATCGCGCGACTGCAATGCCAGTCTGTAGGCTGCATAAGGCCAGGCAAAGGCATTAGTAAACAGCAGAGCACAGAGTTCCGGGCTTTTACCCATCTCCATAAGAACGGACAGAATAGGCAGAAAACAAAGAAAAGTGCCCAGCTGGCGCATCATAAACATGCGACGCACAAATCGCTTTGAGCGCTGCTTCAGTTGAACATCATCGTGAGTGTAATAATTCATATGCGTACTGAAGCAGCTAAAGGTTATGGCAGTTTATCGGCAAATGATGGAGCAGGGTTAGTATTTTGCAGAATATTCTTATTGCAGCTTAAAATTCTCGCAAATTATAGCCGTTAGTGGCAGGCCTGAAACGAAACCAGCGGGGAAAACAGGCCGCGCGCCATTGCATGGCACGCGGTTGTGGATTATCTGCGGCCTTTAACGATTGAAGCCGACCAGTTGAAATCGCTGACTTCACTGGCGGTCAGTGAAGAAGGTTTCTTTTTGCGCAGCGGTTTTTTCTTCGCCTTTTCTGCCAGCGCTCTTTCCTTCTCCATTTTACTGGTCATAACGATCTGACGCGCTTCGCTATTAAATTCTTTATCTTTCTTACTATCGGGCTCTTTACCGGTTCGTTGACGGTACTTCTCCGCCAGGCCCTTATAGGTTTGCTCGACGGCCAGTCGTTCATCAGCGTTGAACTGATCAATGGAAATCATCTTTTTATCGTTCATAGCGGCGTGTCCTGTGGCGAGTTATCCGGGCAAGTGTACCGCATTTGCGGTCCGTTAACGCAGCGAATGGCATTAATCAGATCGCA
>Ga0308171_1000509_pt1 | contig 80934 bp, 72 predicted proteins | sample PhyGR1_FD_202135 | JGI IMG/M metagenome (GOLD analysis project Ga0308171, IMG submission 202135) | Phyllosphere microbial communities from UC Gill Tract Community Farm, Albany, California, United States - DLSLSG.R1 | ecosystem: Host-associated > Plants > Phyllosphere > Unclassified | place: USA...
CAGATAGCCTTGCTCCTTACCACGGGTGACAAGAAGCTTGAGCTGTGACTGCGGGTTTTGCTCCATAAGACGGTATCCACACTTCTGTTAAATTAGATTGGTGTCGGTCGGCAGCGCGCCAACAATAGCAGTGAAGGCGTTTAATTCTTGCCGCTGCCTTCGTCGCGGCGTGGGCTTTGCCCATCAGTGTTCGGCACTTAAGCCGCTTGTGTTAACTCTGTGCTAAGGGCCTGGCTTACTTGCCATTCTGCTTCCCGGCAGTGCTCGCTCTCCTCACGTACTTCAGTACGCTCCGGAAGCTGTGCGCTGGCGGTAACCAGACTGACTTCGATGCCAAACCGTTAAAATTTGTGCGGCTGCCCTTTCGTCGTTCGGAACGGGCAGCGTGCTGAAATTCTTATTTCCTGGCAAACGCCTGACTGAGCGTCCAGAATTCACGGCGCTCATCGGTGCTGAGTCCCTGGGTGCGCTCGCGCGCAATCAAAAACTCCAGGCGCTCTTCAAGAGCTGAATCATAGATGCTGGCCAGCGAGTCCTGAAACACCGCTTCGGCTTCTTCATCTACTATCATGTGGTTCCAGATCGCCAGCGTTTCAAGCGTCTGACTAAAATTTGTCCCGCGATATAACTCTAGTAGCTGTCCGGTGGTCAATCCAGGATTCTCAGTACACCGACCCACTAATTCAATAAATAGCGGTAATCCCGGCATTTTTGACTCAGACAGCCCATCAAGTGAAGGCACCAGGGTGGCCAGCTGCGGGTTCTGTATCAGCAACGCAATCAGCACACGCATAGTGGTCCGTTTCAGCGGTGGTGCAATAGGCGCCGTTCCGCTTGCGGCCAGCTTCGGCATCAGCTTTTCGAGCTGATTGTCGTCAAGAATACCCAGCTTATTTCCCAGCTCCTGACGCATATAAATACGTAAGGTCTCACCGGGGATCTGCGTAATCAGCGGTAAAGCCAGCGTGCTCAGGCGCGCTTTTCCGTCGCGTGAGCTCAGATCCACCTGCGGCAGCAGGCTATCAAATAAAAACGAAGAGAGCGGCATCGCCTGCTCCATCCTCGCTTCGAAGGCGGCTTTACCCTCTTTGCGTACCAGCGTATCCGGGTCTTCACCATCGGGTAAAAACATAAAGCGTAGCTGACGACCATCATTCATGTAAGGCAATGCGGTCTCCAGCGCACGCCATGCCGCTTCACGTCCCGCCCTGTCGCCGTCGTAACAGCAGATCACGGTGTCGGTGCTGCGAAACAGCAACTGAATGTGTTCAGCAGTGGTGGAGGTGCCTAAGGACGCAACGGCATAATCGATGCCGTACTGCGCCAGCGCAACCACGTCCATGTATCCCTCGACCACTAACAGGCGGGCGGGTTCAGGATGGTTTTTAACTGCTTCATACAGGCCATAGAGCTGGCGGCCTTTATGGAAAATAGGGGTTTCCGGCGAGTTCAGATACTTCGGCGTATCGTTACCCAGCACGCGTCCGCCAAAACCGATGACGCGTCCACGCTTATCGCGGATCGGAAACATGACGCGGTCGCGAAACCGGTCATAAGTACGGCCTTTGTCATTGCTGACCAGCATGCCCGCTTCCATCAATGACTCGCGGTCTTCCGATTGCTTACCAAAACGCTTGAGAACATTGTCCCAGCCGGCTGGCGCGTAACCTATAGCGAAATGATTGATGATGTCGGCGCTCAGACCACGACGATCAAGATAGTCGCGTGCTGGCTGCGCACTGGATTGCTGCAGACCCTGCTGATAAAAACCGTTCAGGTTCTCCATCAGCTGATACAGGCTCTGGCGCTGATGGCGTTCCATCTGGCTGGGCCCGCTGCCTGCTTCGTAAGGCACGTCTAAACCGTGGGAAGTGGCTAACTCTTCAATACTTTCAACAAACTCCAGACGATCAAAGTTCATTAAAAAGTCGATAGCGTTGCCGTGAGCACCACAGCCGAAACAGTGATAGAACTGCTTTTCGCCGTTTACGGTGAAAGAGGGCGTTTTTTCATTATGGAAAGGACAGCACGCATGGAAATTCTTACCCTGCTTTTTCAGCTTAACGCGGGCATCGATAAGATCCACGATATCCGTGCGGGCAAGTAAATCGTTGATAAATACGCGTGGAATTCGTCCAGCCATACGCCCCAGATTTTCAGCTCATAAACGGCAACAAGCCGCGCTTCCTTTCGGAAAGCACGGCCTTTTACTTGACTCTGTCTGCGTGAATCACGCGGTGGAGGCGGACCTCCGGAACGACTTAGTACAGACGAGTGCGGCGTGCGTTTTCGCGAGCCAGTTTCTTGGCGTGACGCTTAACTGCTGACGCTTTAGCGCGCTTACGTTCGGTAGTCGGTTTTTCATAGAACTCACGACGACGAACTTCAGCCAGAACGCCTGCTTTCTCGCATGAACGCTTGAAGCGACGCAGTGCTACGTCAAATGGCTCGTTTTCACGTACTTTAATTACCGGCATGTAACTCTCACCTCGATAAAATTCGGTTTTTGCTGCTGACTGCGGCGCCAGCACATTTCAAAATGGTGCAGCATTTTACTCCAACTCAAGTTGGTTTGTAAAGCACCATGGATAATTTGAAACCAACAGGAGCGTTTGCCTGTGCGGCTGCCGGTTTTTCCAGGGGCGGGAGTATAGCGCACTCTTTAGCCGACAGAAAATGACTTTTTACGGTGGATGCCCGCGCTGCACATCCAATTGCTGTGATAAACTGCGCGCCGCAAGAATGAGGTGATGCAATGCGAATTCTGGGTATTGAAACGTCGTGCGATGAAACCGGCATCGCAATCTATGATGACGAGGCCGGATTACTGGCTAACCAACTCTACAGCCAGGTAAAACTGCACGCCGATTATGGCGGTGTGGTACCGGAACTGGCCTCACGTGATCACGTGCGTAAAACCGTGCCGCTGATTCAGGCGGCGCTGAAAGAGGCGGGGCTGGAGCCGCAGCAGATAGATGCCGTCGCCTACACCGCCGGTCCCGGACTGGTCGGTGCGCTGCTGGTCGGCGCCACCATTGGCCGGGCCCTGGCGTTTGCCTGGAAAGTGCCTGCCGTGCCGGTTCATCATATGGAAGGTCACCTGCTGGCGCCGATGCTGGAAGAGAATCCACCGGCGTTTCCGTTTGTGGCACTCCTGGTGTCGGGCGGACATACTCAGCTGATTAGCGTCACCGGCGTCGGTGAGTACGAATTGCTGGGTGAATCGATCGATGATGCCGCGGGCGAAGCCTTTGATAAGACGGCGAAGCTGCTCGGTCTGGATTATCCGGGCGGACCTATGCTGTCGAAGATGGCGCAGCAGGGCACGGCGGGGCGTTTTACCTTCCCGCGTCCGATGACTGACCGTCCGGGCCTGGATTTCAGCTTCTCCGGCCTGAAAACCTTTGCCGCCAATACCATCCGCGCCAATCCTGACGATGATCAGACCCGTGCCGACATCGCCCGTGCGTTTGAAGATGCGGTCGTGGATACGCTGTCGATCAAATGTAAGCGTGCGCTGGATCAGACCGGCTTTAAACGTCTGGTGATTGCGGGCGGCGTCAGCGCTAACCGCACACTGCGCGAGCAGATGGCGCTCATGATGCAAAAACGCGGCGGTGAAGTATTCTACGCCCGACCGGAGTTCTGTACCGATAATGGTGCGATGATCGCGTATGCGGGCATGGTGCGGTTAAAAGGCGGAACGCGAGGCGAGCTGAGTGTCAGTGTACGACCGCGCTGGCCGCTGGCAGAACTGCCCGCCATCTGATGTGAAAAAAGCCGGCTTGCCGGCTTTTTTTATGGCTCAGATTTCTTTTTACGCTTCCAGATCTTGCCTTCCTGACCCCGCCACAACCGCTGAATATTATCGTGATGACGCAGCAGAATAAGGCAGGAGAGCATGGAAACCGGGAAGGTGAACTGCGGTTTGAACCACCAGACATAGAATGGCGCGATCAACGCGCTGACGATGGCACCCAGCGAGGAATAGCCGCTGAGTAAAACCGTTAACAGCCAGGTGCCAGTGACCAGCCCGGTTAAGTCCCAGCCAATCGGCGCGATGGCACCAAATGCCGTCGCCACGCCTTTGCCACCGCGAAAGTGAAAGAACACCGGGTAGATATGACCCAGACACGCAGCAATGGCGGTCAGGCCGAGGTAAAGCGGAGTCACGTGCATCAGATAAGCCAGCCAGACCGGCACCATCCCCTTCAGCACATCAAACACTAATACGGTTGCGGCGGCAGCTTTACCGCCCAGACGCAGTACGTTGGTGGCACCAGGATTGCCTGAACCGTGTGTGCGGGGATCGGGCAGGCCAGCGAGTTTGCACACCAGAATCGCACTGGAAATGGAACCGCAAAGATACGCGAAAATAATCATACCAAGCGCGAAAGCACTCATAACACCGTACCGTTCCCTTTAGGGTCGTTTTGATCTCATCAACCGTGGATAATACGCATAATCCGCCGGAAGTGGTATCCGGCTTAGCCAAAAACAGAGACCCTCATCATGGATATCGTATTTATAGAACAACTCACGGTGTTCACCACCATTGGCGTTTACGACTGGGAACAGGGCATACAGCAGAAGCTGGTGCTCGATGTCGAAATGGCCTGGGATAACCGCCTGGCGGCCAGCAGCGACGATGTGGAGGATTGCCTGAGCTATGCGGATGTCTCTTCTGCGATCCTGACGCATCTGAACGGCGGTCGTTTTGCCCTGGTTGAGCGGGTTGCTGAAGAAATCGCGGATCTGTTGATGAACCGTTTCAATTCGCCTGGCGTACGTATAAAGGTAAGCAAACCGGGCGCTGTAGCCCAGGCGGCGCAGGTTGGCGTGCGAATTGAGCGCGGGACTATTCCTAAATAAATACGATGTGATTGCCATCACAATGAAACCAAACCAAATTACTGTCTGTCATAGCGTGTACCGTTTCGTTACAGCAGGCGAAACGGTGTAGACCTTAAGGTTTAACTCAGGCTAATAGCGGCATAATTTCAGGCGATAGCAGCGCGCTACCGCCTTTTTAATGGTTTGAAACGGATAGAGGAAACATTTGATGGCAGATATTCATCAGCTTTGGGTAGCTGCAATCCTGGGCATTGTGGAAGGGCTGACCGAATTTTTACCGGTCTCTTCCACAGGGCACATGATTATAGTGGGCCACCTGCTGGGCTTTGAGGGTGAAAAAGCCGAGACCTTTGAAGTTGTGATCCAGTTAGGATCGATTCTGGCTGTGGTAGTGATGTTCTGGCGCCGTCTGTTTGGCCTGATCGGCATCCACTTTGGCGAAGTTAAACATGAAGGGACTGGCACCGGCCGTCTGTCGCTGATCCACATCCTGCTGGGTATGGTCCCTGCGGTAGTCGTGGGTCTGGTGCTGCACGATCAGATCAAGACACTGTTTAATCCGATCAACGTAATGTACGCGCTGGTTGTGGGTGGTGTGCTGCTGCTGGTTGCGGAGTACCTCAAGCCAAAACAGCCGAAAGCTGTCGGCGTCGATGATATTACCTATCGTCAGGCGTTTATGATTGGCTGCTTCCAGTGCTTAGCGCTGTGGCCGGGCTTCTCGCGTTCCGGTGCCACCATCTCTGGCGGCATGCTGATGGGCGTGAGCCGTTATGCAGCATCAGAGTTCTCCTTCATCCTGGCGGTGCCAATGATGATGGGTGCAACCGTACTGGATATGTACAAGAGCATCGGCTTCCTGACAATGGCAGACTTCCCGATGTTCGCGGTGGGCTTTGTGACGGCGTTTATTGTGGCGCTGATTGCGATTAAAGCCTTCCTTGAGCTGATTAAACGCATCTCGTTTGTTTCGTTCGCGATTTACCGCTTTATTGTGGCGGCAGCGGTTTACATGATCTTCATGTAAACCCTGGGCAGCCTGCTAGTCAGGCTGCCTGAGCGCCAGACCCTGCGCGACGGCGGCAATCCGTCGTCGCGTCATCTCTTCCCGCACGCCCGCCCCTTTGAATCCCGCTTCGACGACCGCTTTGGTCGGCACCGCCTGCGCCAGCGCAAAAGCACGACGCAGATAGTCGCCCTGCGGATAAGGCATGCTTTCCAGTCCGGCTCGCCCACGTGCATCCGCTTCGCTGGTCAGCGCCATCTGTTCAACACGCTGCGGCTTACGCCAGGCATCGATCCGATCAAACAGCGCCACCAGCGACGCAGCAGATTGCCGTTCGATGGTGTGCACAATGTCATGAAACTCGGTCACGATCAGCGCCAGATCGCGAATCGCGTTGGGTACCCGCAGTCGCTGACACAGCGCCTCAACCAGCGGAACGCCCGCCAGTCCATGACCGTGGTGGCTCGGCCACAGCTCAGGCGGCGTCAGCGCCTTGCCGACATCGTGGAACAGCGTAGCGAAGCGCACATCGATCTCGCTGGAGAGGGCAGCGGCCATCGCCAGTGTCATCAGCGTGTGAACGCCGGTGTCGATCTCCGGGTGCCACTTAATCGGCGCAGGAATACCAAACAGGTTATCCAGCTCCGGAAATAGCACCTGCAACGCCCCGCAGTCGCGCAGCACCTGGAAATAGACCTGCGGATTACGGGAGCTCAGCGCCTTTTCCGTCTCTTTCCACACCCGTTCAGCAGTGAGATTCGACAGCTCGCCGCTTTCGGCCATCTGCTGCATCAGCTGTTGGGTTTCAGGGGCAATACGAAAGTTGAGATGGGCAAAACGCGCAGCGAAGCGCGCAACGCGCAATACCCGCAGCGGATCTTCACTGAAGGCTTCGGAGACGTGACGCAGCAGGCGCTGGGCAATATCACGCTGGCCGTTGTAGGGATCGACGAGCTCGCCGTTTTCATCCTGCGCGATAGCATTGATGGTCAGATCGCGGCGCTGTAAGTCCTGCTCCAGCGTCACATCGGGCGCGGACCAGGTGACAAATCCGGTGTAGCCTTTCCCGTTTTTCCGCTCGGTCCGTGCCAGCGCATACTCTTCGCGACTGACGGGATGCAGGAAAACGGGAAAATCGCGACCGACCTGTTGATAGCCCTGCTCAAGCATGGCTTCGGGTGTGGAACCTGTCACTACCCAGTCTTTGTCTGTAACCGGCAGATTCAGCAGCGCATCACGCACCGCACCGCCAACAAGAAACGTCTTCACGCAAAACTCCAGAGAAAAAGAAATGACCTGCACGCCGGGCACATCCCGCGCCTGAAATCAGCCGTGCATCTCATTTTATTGTTGCACAGATTCCCCGGATTGCAGACATGCCAAAAAGGGGATCCGGCGATCCCCTGCTTAAATCCGGCAGAAGGGTGTCAGTTCATCCAGCGATCGCTTTTCTTACGGCGCGGCAGCATGTGCGGCAGTAAGAGTCCCAGCAGCAGGCCGACGCCCAGCACGCCACCGCCATACATAAACCACTGCATGATGATGGTGCGCTGCTTATCATCCAGCTGAACGTTGGCGGCGCTGACTTTCTTCTGCGCGACGATCAGCTCATTTTTCAGCTTCTGATTCTCGCCTTTCAGTCCGTTGATCACGCCGTCGCTGCTGGCGACTTTGTTCTGCATCTCAGCGGTGCGCTGATTCCAGCTGTTGTCGATGTTATCGAGTTTGGCTGTCAGATCTTTCACCTGCTGCTCAAGCTGCGGCACCCGGGTGCGCAGGCTTGGGTTCGCGCTAAGCTGCGACAGAGGGATCCAGGTGGTGCGGCCTTCCGAATCACGGATCTGGCCATAATGGGTGTCATTATTGGTCTGTAACAACTGCACCTCTTCCCCGGCGTTCAGCTTACCGAGCAGGCGGAACTGATCGCCTGGTCCGCTACGTACCCAGGTCGAAAGCTCATCAGAAACATAGCGTTTTTCGTCGGCATGGGCAGGTGCAAGGGTGCTAAGGGCCAGCAAAGTGAGTCCAGCGAGTGTGATTTTTTTCATTCGATTTCGTTTGGCTTAGTCTGACTTAAAATTTACCGGCACAGTCTGGAGAGGCCTCGCATAAATCTGAATGAGAACTATCCTGGTCTCATGAGAGTGCGAAAAGGTCTGCGAAAGAGCAAAGAAAGCAGAGACAGCGCGGCTTCTGTGCATTAATCTTCGCCTCATAAACCCCTTGCCCTCCAGGCGGCAGCGTGAGTAACCTGCTGATAATCGCCTGAAATATGCAGGAAAAACCCTCTTAAGTGCCAGCGGCGTAGTGAATAAAAAATTATGACCATCGAAATCGAACTAAAGTTCATTGCAACTCCACAGGCAGCCGGGAAACTGGCTGAACTGCTCTCCACTCTGCCGCATCAGCATCAGGCTGCTCGCGAGCTGACCAACATCTACTTCGAAACCGACGACAACCAGCTGCGACGCTGGGACATGGGATTGCGTATCCGTGGCGTCGACCAGCGTTATGAAATGACGCTGAAAGCGGCCGGGCAGACGCTCGGCGGACTGCATCAGCGCCCGGAATATAACGTTGAGCTCAGTGAGCCGGAGCTGGACATTGCGCGCTTGCCCGCAGAGATCTGGCCTAAGGGCACCGATGTCGCGGCGCTGCAGTCGCGGTTACAGCCGCTGTTTACTACTCATTTCCAGCGCGAAGTCTGGCTGATCACTACAGGTAACAGTGAAATTGAAGTCGCGTTTGATCAGGGCGCGGTCACGGCGGGTGAGCTTAGCGAACCGCTGTGCGAGATCGAACTGGAGCTGAAAAGTGGCGAACGCCAGGATCTGCTGGCCTTTGCACAGCAGCTGGTGGCGCTGGGCGGTCTGCGTATGGGCAGCCTGAGCAAAGCGGCTCGCGGCTATCAGCTGGCGCAGGGGAATCCACCGCGCCAGATTGAGGCGTTCCCGCTGCTGAAAGCCGGCCCTAAAGCGACCGTAGAGCAGGGCATGGTCGCCGCAATGTCGGCTGGCCTGCGTCACTGGCAATATCACGAAGAAGTCTGGCTGCGCGGTAACGCGGCGGCCCAGGATGCGGTGCGTGAAGCGCTGGATCTGCTGCGTCAGGCGTTCAGCCTGTTTGGTGCGCTGGTGCCACGTAAAGCCAGCAGTTCCCTGCGTCAGCAACTGACCACGCTGGAAGAGACGCTGGTGAATGAAGAGCAGGAGGCCGCCGCTTTCTGCCTCTCTTCTCTCTCCGTTGAAACGCAGCTGGCGCTGACACACTGGCTGGCGGAATCTCAGTGGCGTCAGTGGATCGATGCCAAGGGGGAAACCAAGCTGCAGGGTTCGTTTAAGCGCTTCAGCGACATCATGCTGAGCCGCGTTAATGCCGATCTGAGAGAAACCTTCATCACGGTAAAACAGCCCAACGAATATCAGGACAAAGCCACGCGTCTGGCGCGTCAGCTGCTGACGGTGCACCTGCTGGCAGGTTCCTATCCTGCTGAGACGGTGATGTCCTGGCTCGATCCCTGGCAGCAACTGCTGTCGGCGATCCATGAAAAGCAGACGTCCGGATTAGCCTGGCTGGCGATGCAGGCGCTGAAACAGCAGCCGTTCTGGCTTACCAGCGGCGCTGCCCGCTAACGGGTATTCCGTCACGCCATCAAGGAGGGAGTTATGTTGTCAGCACTTCCCGCGTTGCTACGCGCTCAGGCCGAAGAGGCCGCCCGACAGCTTGGGGTTCCGCTGGCTTCGCTTAGCCCGGAGCAGGCCGCCGGGCTGGCTTTCAGCGATTTTGTGCTGGAAAACCTGCAACAACATCCCGACTGGTGGCAGACAATGCTCGACCAGCCGCCTCAGCCTGATGAGTGGCAGCACTACGCTGCGTGGCTCGATCAGGCGCTGAACGGCATCGACAGTGAAGCGAGTCTGATGCGCGAACTGCGGCTGTTTCGCCGCCGTATGCTGGTGCGTATCGCCTGGATGCAGGCTCTGCAACATGCGACGACCGAACAGAGCCTGCAGCAGCTCAGTGTCTTAGCCGAAGTGCTGATTAGCCGGGCGCGTGACTGGGTTTATCAGGATTGCTGTCGCGATTTTGGTACCCCCTGCAATGCCGATGGCGACGCGCAGCCGCTGCTGATCCTCGGCATGGGCAAGCTGGGCGGCGGCGAGCTCAATTTTTCCTCTGACATTGACCTGATTTTTGCCTGGCCTGAAAACGGCACCACGCGTGGCGGACGGCGTGAGCTCGACAACGCCCAGTTCTTTACCCGCATGGGGCAGCGGCTGATTAAGGTGCTGGATCAACCCACCATGGATGGCTTTGTCTATCGGGTGGATATGCGGCTGCGTCCGTTTGGCGACAGCGGCCCGCTGGTGATGAGCTTTGCTGCGCTGGAAGATTACTACCAGGAGCAGGGACGCGACTGGGAACGTTACGCGATGGTCAAGGCGCGACTAATGGGCGATGACCAGGATCGCTGGAGTCAGGAGCTGCAACAGATGCTGCGACCGTTCGTGTATCGCCGCTACATCGACTTCAGCGTGATCCAGTCGCTGCGCAACATGAAAGGGATGATCAGCCGTGAAGTCCGGCGACGCGGGCTGAAAAACAATATCAAACTGGGCGCGGGCGGCATCCGTGAAACCGAGTTTATCGTGCAGGTGTTCCAGCTGATTCGCGGCGGGCGTGAGCGCTCGCTTCAGCTGCGGGCGCTGCTGCCGACGCTGGAGGCGATCAAAAATCTTGCCCTGCTGCCTGCGGAACAGGTCGATGCGCTGCGTGACGCCTACCTGTTCCTGCGGCGGCTGGAGAATCTGCTGCAAAGCCTGGGCGATGAGCAGACGCAGACGCTGCCCGAGGATGAACTGCATCGCGCCCGGCTGGCGTGGGCGATGGATTGTGCCGACTGGGCTGATCTGATGACACGGCTCGACAGCCAGATGGCGGCAGTGCGGGCCATCTTTGACGAACTGATTGGCGAAGATACCCCTGAAATTGGCGATCAGCGTGAGCTGGCGGAGTTTCAGGTGCTGTGGCAGGACCAGCTGGAAGACAGCGAACTGGCGCCGCTGGTACCGCAGCTCAGCGACGATCAACGGCTTGCGCTGCACCAGACGCTGGAGGCGTTTCGTCAGGATATCAACCGGCGAACTATCGGCCCGCGTGGCCGTCAGGCGCTGGATCAGCTGATGCCGCGGCTGCTGAGCGAAGTCTGCCCGCGTGAAGATGCGGCGGTGACGCTCAGTCGCCTGACACCGCTGCTGATCGGCGTGCTGACACGCAGTACCTATCTGGAGCTGCTGACCGAATATCACGGTGCGCTGCGTCACCTGATTCGTCTGTGCGCGGCCTCACCAATGGTAGCCAGCCAGCTGGCGCGTCACCCCTTATTGCTGGATGAACTGCTCGATCCCGCCACGCTCTATCAGCCGACCGCCACCGACGCTTATCGTGATGAGCTGCGACAGTATCTGCTGCGCATCCCCACAGAAGATGAAGAGCAGCAACTGGAAGCGGTGCGGCAGTTTAAGCAGGCACAGCATCTGCGTATTGCCGCCGCTGATATTGCTGGCACGCTGCCGGTGATGAAAGTCAGCGATCATCTGACCTGGCTGGCGGAGGCGATTATCGAATCTGTGGTGCGCCAGGCGTGGAATATGATGGTGCAGCGTTACGGTCGTCCTTCACATCTGAGTAATGAACATGAGCGCGGTTTTGCGGTGCTGGGCTACGGCAAGCTGGGTGGCTGGGAGCTGGGTTACAGTTCCGATCTCGATTTAGTCTTCCTGCATGACTGTCCGGCTGACGCGGTGACAGAAGGCGAGCGCAGCATCGATGGCCGTCAGTTCTATCTGCGTCTTGCTCAGCGCATCATGCATCTCTTCAGTACCCGCACTTCCTCCGGCATTCTTTACGAAGTCGATGCACGGCTGCGTCCTTCCGGCGCGGCAGGCATGCTGGTCAGTACCTTTGAGGCCTTTGAAGAGTATCAGCGCAGTGAAGCCTGGACCTGGGAGCATCAGGCGCTGGTCCGGGCGCGCGTAGTGTTTGGCGAGGCAGCGCTGGGCGAACGTTTTAACGTGATTCGTCAGGCGATCCTGTCGCTGCCACGTGCCGCGGACGCGCTGCAAACTGAAGTGCGCGAGATGCGCGAAAAGATGCGTGCTCACCTCAGCAACAAGCATAAAGGTCGCTGGGATATCAAAGCCGATGCGGGTGGTATCACCGATATTGAATTCATCGCCCAATATCTTGTCTTACGCTACGCCGCTGAGCAGCCTGAACTGACGCGCTGGTCTGATAATGTGCGCATTTTCGAGCTGATGGCCAAGTACCAAAAAATGCCCGCTGATGAAGCGCAGGCGCTGACGCAGGCTTATGTGACGCTGCGCGATGCATTGCATCATCGCGCCCTGCAGGAGCTGCCTGGTCACGTTGAACCAGAGGCGTATGCAGCGGAGCGGCAGACGGTTCTGAACAGCTGGCAGCGCTGGCTGATAACGCCTGCGGCTATCCTGGCGTGATGCTGATAGCACAAATCGCAACTGTGCTATCATCCGCGCACTATTTTTAATGCAGTCTGGAGTGTCTGGAATGAAAGTGACTCTGCCCGCGTTCGGCCAAGCCTCAGTGCTGGTTGTTGGCGATGTAATGTTGGATCGTTACTGGTATGGCCCAACCAGCCGTATCTCCCCTGAAGCCCCGGTTCCGGTGGTGAAAGTGGACACGGTTGAAGAGCGCCCTGGCGGCGCGGCAAACGTGGCGATGAACATTGCAGCACTCGGTGCCGCGTCCCGCCTGATCGGCCTGACCGGTGAAGATGATGCGGCGCGCGTGTTGAGTAACACGCTGAAAGACGTCAACGTTCATTGTGACTTCGTGGCGGTAAAAAGCCATCCGACTATTACCAAACTGCGCGTGCTTTCCCGCAATCAGCAGCTGATCCGTCTTGATTTTGAAGAGGGCTTTGATCAGGTTGATCCGGAGCCGATTCACCAGAAAATGCGTGATTCGCTGGCTGCAGCGGGTGCGCTGGTGCTGTCTGATTACGCCAAAGGCGCGCTCTCCAGCGTGCAGACCATGATTACCCTGGCGCGAGAAGCAGGCGTGCCGGTTCTAATCGATCCGAAAGGCACCGATTTTGAGCGCTATCGCGGCGCGACGCTGCTGACGCCAAACCTGTCGGAATTTGAAGCCGTGGTCGGCAAATGCAAAAACGAAGAGGAGATCGTGGCGCGCGGCACGCAGCTGATCGCTGATTTTGACCTCTCCGCGCTGCTGGTGACCCGTTCCGAAAATGGCATGACGCTGCTCCAGCCGGGCAAAGCACCTCTGCATCTCCCGACCCAGGCGCAGGAAGTCTATGACGTGACCGGTGCAGGCGATACGGTGATCGGTGTGCTGGCTGCGGCTCTGGCCGCTGGCGACTCGCTGGAAGAAGCCTGTTTCCTGGCAAACGCGGCGGCGGGTGTGGTGGTGGGTAAACTCGGTACCTCGACCGTCAGCACCGTTGAGCTGGAAAATGCAATTCACGCCCGCCCTGAGCAGGGTTTTGGCATCATGACGGAAGCGCAGTTAAAAGCCGCCGTTGAGATGGCCCGCCGTCGTGGCGAAAAAGTGGTGATGACCAACGGCGTGTTCGACATTCTGCACGCCGGTCATGTCTCTTACCTGGCAAACGCCCGTAAGCTCGGCGATCGACTGATCGTTGCAGTGAACAGCGATGCGTCGACTAAACGTCTGAAAGGCGAAAGCCGTCCGGTGAATCCGCAGGAAAACCGGATGATCGTGCTGGGCGCGCTGGAAGCGGTCGACTGGGTGGTGGTATTCGAAGAGGATACGCCGCAGCGTCTGATTGCCGGTATTCTGCCTGACCTGCTGGTCAAAGGTGGCGATTACAAGCCGGAAGATATCGCGGGCAGTAAAGAAGTATGGGCAAATGGCGGCGACGTGCAGGTGCTGAACTTCGAAGACGGTATCTCTACCACCAACATTATTAAAACCATTCGCGGCAGCTGAAGCAGAAAGTAAGCGGGAGCCTGGCTCCCGCTTAAACGCTTATTCTGGCTTGTTGTCCACGACGGGTTTCACCACATCGGCAACCGGTGCCGGTGAGGCCGCTGGCGAACTCGCTACCGCTGCAGAGGGTATCGCTGCTGCAACAGGCGTGGCCGGAGCCGTTGCGGTCGGTGGCGTACCGGCTGATGAACCGTGACTTTCCAGCTGGGCCAGACGCTGCTCAAGCGCCGCCAGTTTCTCCCGCGTACGCAGTAACACCTGCGTCTGCACATCAAACTCTTCACGGTTGACCAGATCCATACGGGTCAGCTGCGCCTGAAGAACCTGACGAATTTTCTTTTCGACATCATCACCAAACTCACGAACACCTTTAGGCATCGCTTCGTGAACCTGACGGGCAAGTTGTTCAATTTTTTTCGTGTCGATCATGATGATTTCCTGGTTACGGGGAGCTGTGTCAGCGTGTTTACCAACGTAATAAGTGTTAAGTGTAATGCCAGAAATGAAAAGGATAAACCTCAAATCGGTAACGCAGGAAATGCAAAAGCAATTGCGCTATTGATGATTGCCGCCTCAAACGATCGGCGTTATAGTTAAAGTGCTTATTCTCAGGGCGGGGCGCAATTCCCCACCGGCGGTAAATCAGCTTCGGCTGAAAGCCCGCGAGCGCTTTATCTTGATGAAAAGAGAGGTAAAGGTCAGCAGATCCGGTGTAATTCCGGGGCCGACGGTTACAGTCCGGATGGGAGAGGGTAACGACATCTGTCGGACAATTGTGTCTGCTTCACGTTATTGCCACGTCTTTTTGACGTCACTCCTAAGCACGCCCTGATTCTGGTAACCCATACATTTTAAGGTTTTTATTACCATGAATCAGACGCTACTTTCTGAATTTGGCACGCCTGAACAGCGTGTAGAACGTGCTATCGCCGCCCTGCGTGAGGGACGCGGTGTGATGGTACTCGACGATGAAAATCGCGAAAACGAAGGCGATATGATCTTCGCCGCAGAAACCATGACCGTTGAACAGATGGCGCTGACTATTCGTCACGGTAGCGGCATTGTCTGCCTCTGCCTGACCGAAGAGCGTCGCCAGCAGCTCGACCTGCCCATGATGGTGGAAAACAATACCAGCTCCTTTGGCACCGGCTTCACCGTGACCATTGAGGCCGCAGAAGGCGTTACCACCGGCGTTTCCGCGCAGGATCGTATCACCACCATTCGCGCCGCCATTGCCGACAATGCTAAACCTGCCGATCTGCATCGCCCTGGCCATGTCTTCCCGTTGCGTGCCAGCGAAGGCGGCGTGTTAACCCGTGGCGGTCATACGGAAGCGACCATCGATTTAGTGACGCTGGCTGGCTTCAAGCCCGCAGGTGTCCTGTGCGAACTGACTAACGACGACGGCACCATGGCCCATGCGCCTGAAGCGATTACTTTTGCTCGCCAGCACAACATGCCAGTCGTGACCATCGAAGATCTGATCGCCTGGCGTCGTACGCACGAAACGCGCCACGCCAGCTAATCTGTCGGGCGTTAAACAGGCCCTGAACGGGGCCTGTTTTCTTTCTGCTGAAGCGGAACGAAACAGCCTGATTGGTGACTTATCCTCTCTCCGCACTGCTTAACATCCGTTAAACCCGCCACCTTAAATCTCATTCAAATTTCCTGATAATCTCCATCACGCTTATCAGCGTGATAAAGCGCCGAATGCGCGTATCGTAGTGGCTATCAAATAAACGATCCCGGGGATCATGAATGAGCCAGTTACGAATGCCAGCGCTGTTTTTGGGTCATGGCAGCCCGATGAATGCCCTTGAAGAGAACCGCTATACCGCCGCATGGCGTCACGTGGGCGAGACTCTGCCACGTCCACGCGCGATTATTGCGGTTTCGGCGCACTGGTATACGCGCGGCACCGCCGTGACGGCAATGGCACATCCTAAGACCATTCATGATTTTGGTGGCTTTCCGCAGGCGCTGTTTGATACGCGCTATCCGGCACCGGGATCGCCTGAACTGGCTCAGCAACTGGTGGAGCAGTTAGCACCTGTCGAGGTGAAGCTGGATCAGGATTGGGGATTCGATCATGGTTCCTGGGGTGTCCTGATCAAGATGTACCCGGAGGCCGATATTCCGGTGGTGCAGCTCAGCATTGATGGCACCAGACCTGCGGCATGGCACTTTGAGATGGGCCAGAAACTGGCTGCGCTGCGCGATCAGGGTGTGATGATTGTCGCCAGCGGCAATGTGGTCCATAACCTGCGTAAAGTGCGCTGGGATGGCAACAGTGAAGTCTATCCGTGGGCCAGCAGTTTTGAGCAGTATGTGCGTGATAACCTGGCGGTGCAGAGCGATGCCGCTTCTCATCCGCTGGTTAACTTTATGGACCATCCGGGTGCGCTGCTCTCTAACCCGACGCCTGAGCACTATCTGCCGCTGCTCTACGTGCTTGGCGCACGTCAGCCAGATGATGCCATCAGCATTCCGGTTGACGGTATGGAGATGGGTGCCATCAGCATGTTGTCGGTTCAGGTAGGTTAGGGCGAAGCTGAGAGAAAACAGGCCAGAAGCTGGCCTGTTATTATCGCGGTGCGTTAACCGATAAAGGCGTGCGGATAGAAACGGGATAGATCCTGAGTGATCAGGTCGCGATCTTCACGCAGGCCGATTCCGGCCGGTTGATCGTCGATCAGCCAGCTGCCGATCAGCGTATAGCTGTCGCCAAATTTTGGCAGCGGATGGAACTGCTGGACGATCATGCCCTCTTCACCGTATGGCCCATCAACACGGGCAATCTCCTGACCATTTTCTACGATCCGGATATTAGCCCCTTCACGTGAAAACAGCGGCTTCACCACATATTTGTCCATGTGCGGCACGTCATCTTCGGCAAACCAGGCCGGCAGCAGGTTAGGGTGATTCGGGAACATCTCCCACAGCAGCGGTAGCAGCGCTTTGTTCGAGATGATGCTTTTCCATGCCGGTTCCAGCCAGCGTACGCCAGCATCGCCCAGCTTGGTAGAGAACATCTCACGCAGCATAAACTCCCAAGGATAGAGCTTGAACAGGTTGCTAATCACCTGATCCTGAGCGTCGGTAAATTCCCCTTTCTCGCCCAGACCAATCTCATCCATGTAGAGAAATTCACTCGGCAGACCGGCTTCGGTGGCGCAGTCCTGAAGATACTGCACGGTGCCACGATCTTCGTCGGTGTCGCGGCAGCAGGCGAAGTGCAGCCAGTTAAAGCCATGCTGTTGATGTAATGCGGCAAAGCGTTCAATCAGCTTTTCCTGCAGGCTGTTAAACTGATCGCTGCCTGCGGGGAGCTGACCGGCGTTGAGCTGGTCTTCGAGCCATAGCCACTGGAAAAACGCCGCTTCATACAATGAAGTCGGCGTATCGGCGTTGTTCTCCAGCAGTTTCACATCGCCTTTGCCATCCCAGGCAAGATCGAGACGTGAGTAAAGCGACGGCTGACGCTGATGCCATGAATCGCGCACGAAGTCCCAGGTGTGTTTCGGAATGCGGAATTTAGTCAGCAGCGCTTCGCTGTTGACCACTTTTTCCACCACCTGCAGACACATCTGATGCAGCTCAGCCGTCACATCTTCCAGATGCTCGATTTGCGCCAGCGTGAACCGGTAATAAGCATCTTCACACCAGTAGGGTTCACCATGCATGGTGTGAAAACGAAAACCGAACTCGGTGGCTTTTTCGCGCCAGCCCGGGCGCTCTGAAATGGCAATGCGTTCCATCGGGGCGTTAGCCTCCCATTGAGCGGCTGGAGGTGCCGCTGGCGCTGCTACGCTGCATGCTGTTCTGCTTCGCGACGGTTTCACCAAAGCCACCACGGGTAATGGTCGAGGTGGTCGCCGGTTTGGGTGCCAGTGCGGTCTTCGGTACGGTCATGGTTTTGCCGGAAGTGGCGGCACCATAATTACGGCCGGATGCATCAACAAACTGGCCGTTGGCCGGGCTGCGGGCATTTTTCGGGGAGAACAGCGGTTGCTGCGCAAAGCCCGAACCACCGCCCATCATGCGGCCCATCATATAACCGGCCATCAGTGGCATCCAGAAGCTGCCGCCGCTCTGCTGCGATTCGGCATTAGTGGTGCCCACGCCCGCCTGAGCCGGTGTCTGCTGACACTGGTTTTCACCAAACTCAGCGACACAATCTTCACGCGTGGCATATTTTGGCGCGGTACGTTCCGCTTCTTTTTTGGCTTCATTGAATGCGGTAGTACATTGCGCACTCTGGCCCGGATTGGCTTTCGAACAGTCATCCGCGTTCTGGTACATCGAAACAGTTTCATCGTTCTGTTCGCAGCCAGCCAGCATAAATACCGCCGAAACGGCGATAGCAACGGGCGTTAAATGGCGTGCCTGCCAGCTCTTACGAAAAGCGGCATAGCGAATAGATTTTGTGCGTTTCATTATGATTATCCTGTGCCCAAAGGTAGCGCATAGAATAGGGGAAGGGGGGGTAAAATTGAAGCTGGAGGCCTGATACAACAGGGATCTTTACTTAGTTATACGTTCAACAGAGAGACGGGCCGCAAAGCAGCCCGTCCACTGATTAATTACCGAAAGGATTACCGCTGCTGTGGCGAGCTGCAGGACGCGCTGCCTCAGAAGAGCTGGTTGCCACCGGACCGCTATCCACACGTGCGGTCTGTTGTGCATTTTCCGGTGCCACTGTTTCCGGTGACGTCGGGATCTCTTTACCCAGCTGGCTGTTCAGTTTCTGCAGGCTCTGCTCATTAAGCGTCCCCAGTGCATAGCTGATATTCAGCTGGTTAATCAGGTAGCTATAACGCGCATCAGAAAGCTGCTGCTTAGCGTTATAGAGCACGGTCGTCGCATCCAGCACGTCGACGATGGTACGCGTACCCACCTGATAGCCTGCTTCTGACGCATCGAGAGAGCTTTGCGCAGAGACCACAGCCTGTTTGTAGGCGTTGATGCTGCTGATAGACGCATTCACGTTGTTAAACGATGAACGTACCGTCTGGACCGCTGAGCGGTGTGCGCTTTCCAGCGATTCGCTGGCGCTGACGAAGCTGTACTGCGCCTGTTTCACCTGAGAGGTGACGCTGCCGCCGCTATAGAGTGGCAGTGAGAAGCTCAGGCCAACTTGGTTTGAACCGGTAATCGAGTCAGTAGAACCCTGGCTCTGGTTCGCACGGCTGCCGCCATATTTGCTGTTTGACAGGCCGGTAGAGGCAGTCAGACCCAGCGTCGGCATGTGGCCAGCTTCAGCGGAGCGGATCTGCTCACGGGCTAAATCCTGGTTCAGACGCGCAGAGAGCAGCGACAGGTTACGGGCTTCCGCCTGCTTAAGCAGCGAACTCACCGCTTCGGGCTTATCGGTTCTGAAGCGATCGATGCTCAGCGAAGCCAGCGACATATAATCCATGCCGGTGATCTGACGCAGCGTTTCCACGTTATTATCGAGGTTGTTACGCGCGGTCACTTCGTTAGCCAGCACGCTGTCATACTGCGCACGGGCGTTCTGAACGTCAGTGATAGCCACCAGGCCTACGTTAAAGCGCTGAGTGGTCTGATCCAGTTCACGATAGATCGACTGTTTCTGCGCTTCGGTGTAAGAAAGCGTATCAATCGCTTTCAGCACGTTGAAGTAGGCGGTCGCGGTGTTCAGAATCAGATCCTGCTGCGCCACCTGGTAGGTCACATCCTGGATACCGGCCGCTTTTTCCTGCAGAGTCAGCGCACGCCATTTCGACATGTCGAAAATAGTCTGGGTTAATTGCAGCGAGCCACTGGTCGTGTTGGAATGGAGACCACTACTGTCGCGATAGCCGTTGTTATAGGTGTAATCTGCACCCAGGCCGAGCTGGGGTAATAATGGGCTACGCGCTTCGTTGATTTTCTCAAAGGCAGAATCGCGATCGGCAGCGGCGCTGCGCAAATCCGGGTTGCTCAGACGTGCTTGCTGGTAAACCTGAAGCAGATCTTCGGCCTGGCTGGCGAAGCTGAAACCGCCCAGGCTCAGCCCAATAAAAAATGGGAGCAGTTTTTTCATTTGCATTCCTTTTGTTGCAGCAAATTGCAGTGGGTGCGCTGCCGGGTAAGCCAAAAAATTATCGCCGATTCTAGCAGAGGGCAACTGTGAGATAAGTTGGCTGAACGTGCCTTCTCCCCCTAATTTACGTAAATAATTCAGAAAGAACTACTTACATGGAGCACGGTTACAGGCTTTTTTCGCTCCACCCCAATCTGCACAAGGAACCTGATGATGCCGGAAGAAAAAAAATCCCCTGTGACTTTCACAAAAAACGATGTAGAAATTATTGCACGCGAAACCGTCTACGATGGTTTTTTTTCCGTCGAACGTTACCGCTTCCGCCACCGCCAGTTTAATGGCGAAATGAGTGGGGAAGTGCAGCGCGAAGTTTTTGAGCGCGGACATGCCGCCGTGCTGCTACCTTATGATCCCTTACGCGATGAAGTGGTGTTGATTGAACAGATCCGCATCCCGGCTTACGACAGCAGTGCTACCCCCTGGCTGCTGGAGATGGTCGCCGGCATTATCGAGCCGGGCGAATCTGTCGAACAGGTTGTGCGCCGTGAAGCCGTTGAAGAAGCAGGATTAGACGTCGGCCGGGTTAAGCCTGTGCTTAGCTATCTGGCCAGCCCTGGCGGCACCAGCGAACGTCTGTCGGTGCTGATTGGGGAAGTGGATGCCAGCCAGGCAGAGGGATGCCACGGTCTGGAGGAAGAGAATGAGGATATTCTTGTCCATGTGGTGAGCCGCGAACAGGCTTACCGCTGGGTGGAAGAGGGGATAATCGATAATGCGGCGTCTGTCATCGCCCTGCAATGGCTGGCGTTGCACCATGAAAAACTACGCGAAGAGTGGATACAAAAATGAAACAGCGCTATACCCCTGACTTTCCCGAAATGATGCGGCTTTGCGAAACCAATTTCGCCCAGTTACGCCGCCTGCTGCCGCGTAACGATGAGGCGGGAGAATCGGTGATCTATCAGGTGAGTGGCGCCCGTTATCAGCTGACGATCCAGGAGTCGACACGCTACACCACGCTGGTGGAGATCCGCCAGGTCGCCCCTGCCGTGAGTTACTGGAGCCTGCCCTCGATGTCGGTCAGGCTCTATCACGATGCGATGGTCGCCGAAGTGTGTTCAACTCAACAGATCTATCGCTTCAAAGCGCGCTATGATTATCCTAATAAAAAATTGCATCAGCGCGATGAAAAACATCAGATAAACCAGTTTCTCGCAGACTGGCTGCGCTACTGCCTGGCTCATGGCGCGATGGCGGTTCCGGTCTGCTGATGCGTATAATGCAGTAAATGGCGTGGAGATGAAGGAAACGCTTTGGATAGCCTGCTAACTCTTCCTGCAGCGAACGGTTCCGAAATCAGGATTTTGCAAATCACGGATACCCACCTGTTCGCGGGAAAACATGAATCGCTGCTTGGGGTGAATACCTGGTCGAGCTATAAAGCGGTGCTGGATGCGATTATTGCGCAACATCGCGACTACGACCTGATTATCGCCACCGGCGATCTCGCCCAGGATCACTCTATCGAAGCCTATCAGCATTTCGCTGAGGGTATCTCACGTTTGCCGCGGCCCTGTGTCTGGTTGCCGGGTAATCACGATTTTCAGCCCGCCATGGTCGATACTCTGGCCGCCGCCCACATTAATGCGCACAAGCAGGTGCTGGTGGGTGAGCAGTGGCAGATTGTGTTGCTCGACAGCCAGGTCTACGGTGTCCCGCATGGGATGCTGAGTGACTATCAGCTGGAGTGGCTCGACAAGGCACTGGCCCGCTTTCCGCAACGGCATACGCTGGTTATGCTGCATCACCATCCGCTGGCCTCTGGCTGTACCTGGCTCGATCAGCACAGCCTGCGCAATTCGCATCAGCTTGATGCCGTGTTGCAGAACTACCCGTTAGCCCGGACGCTGGTCTGTGGCCATATTCACCAGGAGCTGGATATGGCGTGGCATGGCCGCCGGGTGCTGGCCACACCCTCCACCTGCGTCCAGTTCAAACCGCACTGCACCAGTTTCGCAATCGACACTGTAGCCCCCGGCTGGCGCTGGTTTACGCTGCATCCGGATGGTGGGCTTGAGACCGAAGTTAACCGTCTCGACACCGACGCTTTTCGTCCCGATTTAGACTCAGAAGGATACTGACGCGTGGCGGCATTGCTCTATCTGCACGGTTTTAACAGCTCGCCGCAGTCGGCGAAGGCGACTCAGTTCCGGCAATGGTTAGAGACGCAGCATCCTGAGATCGAAATGATCGTACCCCAGCTGCCGACCTTTCCGGCCGATGCCGCCGCCATGCTGGAAGAGCTGGTACTGAGCCGCAGTGGCGAAACGCTGGGGCTGGTGGGCTCTTCACTGGGCGGGTATTACGCCACCTGGCTGTCGCAATGTTTTATGCTGCCGGCCGTGGTCGTTAATCCCGCGGTGCGGCCTTTTGAGCTGCTGGCGGATTTCCTGGGCGAAAATCAGAATCCCTACACGGGCCAGCAATATGTGTTAGAGTCACGCCACATTTACGATCTCAAAGTAATGCAGATTGAACCGCTGGAAGCGCCCGATTTACTCTGGCTGCTGCAACAGACCGGCGATGAAGTTCTCGATTACCGACAGGCGCTCGACTATTACAGCGCGTGCCGTCACACGGTAGAAGAGGGCGGCAATCATACATTTACTGGATTCGAGCGCCATTTCCCGCAGATTCTGGACTTTCTCGGTCTGAATCATCCCTGAGTAATGCGGAAATCGCACCCCATTTCACCCTTCTAATCAGACATTTACGATGAGTCAATCAAACTATAACGCGGATGCCATTGAGGTCCTGACTGGCCTTGAGCCTGTTCGCCGTCGTCCGGGCATGTACACCGATACGACGCGGCCCAACCATTTGGGTCAGGAAGTGATTGATAACAGCGTCGATGAGGCGCTGGGCGGCCACGCGAAGCGGGTTGAAGTGATTCTGCACGCTGACCAGTCGCTGGAAGTGATTGATGATGGTCGCGGCATGCCGGTGGATATCCACCCGGAAGAGGGCGTGCCGGCCGTCGAGCTGATCCTGTGTCGTCTGCACGCGGGCGGCAAGTTCTCTAATAAAAACTATCAGTTCTCGGGCGGTCTGCACGGCGTCGGTATTTCTGTGGTTAACGCCCTGTCAAAACGCGTCGAAGTCACGGTACGCCGTAATGGCGAAATCTATGACATGGCGTTTGAAAATGGCGATAAAGTTCAGGATCTGACCGTCACCGGCACGGTAGCGAAACGCAACACCGGTACGCGCGTCCATTTCTGGCCGGATGAAAGCTTCTTCGACAGCCCGCGTTTCTCAGTGTCACGCTTATCCCATCTCCTGAAAGCCAAAGCGGTCCTCTGTCCTGGCGTTGAGATTGTCTTTAAAGACAAGCTGAACAATACCGAACAGACCTGGTGCTATGAAGATGGCCTGACGGACTATCTGTGCGAAGCGGTAAATGGCTTGCCGACGCTGCCGGAAAAACCGTTTGTCGGCAGCTTTGCCGGTGACGTGGAAGCGGTGGACTGGGCGCTGTTGTGGCTGCCGGAAGGCGGTGAGCTGTTAACAGAAAGCTACGTTAACCTGATCCCGACCATGCAGGGCGGGACTCACGTCAACGGTCTGCGTCAGGGGCTGCTGGATGCGATGCGCGAGTTCTGCGAATACCGCAATATCCTGCCGCGTGGCGTAAAACTCTCTGCGGAAGATATCTGGGATCGCTGTGCCTATGTGCTGTCGGTCAAGATGCAGGATCCCCAGTTCGCCGGGCAGACTAAAGAGCGCCTTTCTTCACGTCAGTGCGCAGCCTTTGTCTCTGGCGTCGTAAAAGATGCCTTTAGCCTGTGGCTGAATCAGAACATTCAGACGGCAGAACAGCTGGCTGAACTGGCGATCTCCAGCGCACAGCGGCGTATGCGGGCGGCCAAAAAAGTGGTGCGTAAAAAGCTCACCAGCGGTCCGGCGCTGCCGGGCAAACTGGCGGACTGCACCGCGCAGGATCTGAATAAAACAGAACTGTTCCTGGTCGAAGGGGACTCGGCAGGCGGATCGGCTAAGCAGGCGCGCGATCGTGAATATCAGGCGATCATGCCGCTTAAGGGTAAGATCCTGAACACCTGGGAAGTCTCTTCCGATGAGGTGCTGGCGTCGCAGGAAGTGCATGATATCTCCGTCGCGATCGGTATTGATCCCGACAGCGAAGATCTGTCGCAGCTGCGCTACGGCAAGATCTGTATTCTGGCGGATGCGGACTCGGATGGTCTGCACATCGCCACGCTGCTCTGTGCGCTGTTTGTGAAACATTTCCGCTCTCTGGTCAGAAACGGACACGTCTACGTTGCCATGCCGCCGCTTTACCGTATCGATCTCGGTAAAGAGGTCTACTATGCGCTGGATGAAGATGAGAAAGAGGGCGTGCTGGAGCAGCTGAAACGCAAAAAGGGCAAACCTAACGTTCAGCGCTTTAAAGGGCTGGGTGAGATGAACCCGCTGCAGCTGCGTGAAACCACGCTGGATCCGAATACCCGCCGCCTGGTACAGCTGACCATCAGCGAAGAAGATATCGATCAGACGCTGCGCATGATGGATATGCTGCTGGCGAAGAAACGTTCCGAAGACCGGCGTAACTGGTTGCAGGAAAAAGGCGACAAGGCCGATATCGAAGTGTAAAAAACAGGACGCGAAAGCGTCCTGTTCTCTTTGTGCTTCAGCCAGCACATTCTCAGAGAACCCGGCAGATTCAGAGCAGAGACAGTAACCATTGTGAAAATTACCCTGGAAGAGCTACGCGCCTGGGTGGCGGTGGTGGACAGCGGTTCTATTACGGCGGCGGCATCCCAGCTGGCGCAGACCAGTTCGGGCATCAGCCGGGCATTGTCGCGGCTGGAGAGTAAGCTGCAGACCACCCTGTTGCATCGCACCACCCGACGGCTGGCGCTGACCGAAGAGGGACAGGTCTTTCTGGAGCATGCGCGCCAGATCCTGGCCTCGGTAGAGCAGGCCGAAGAGCAGATTGCCATGCGGCGCGAGATGCCGTCAGGACGGCTGCGGGTGAACGCTGCCACGCCTTTTATGCTGCATGTGATTGTGCCGCTGGTGGACGATTTCCGCGCCCGCTATCCCCTGATCCAGCTTGAACTGAATACCGACGACATCATGATCGATCTGCTGGAGCAGCAGACCGACATTGCCATTCGCATCGGCGAACTGCGCGACTCGACGTTACATGCCCGGCTGCTCGGCAGCAGTGCGATCCGGCTGGTGGCCAGCCCGGCTTATCTGGCGAAAGCAGGCACGCCGCAGAGCGTTGCCGATCTCGCGCAGCATCAGAAAATCGGCTTCAGCTATCCTGAAACCCTCAATGTCTGGCCACTCCTGCAGCCTGATGGTGCTTTCATGCGGATTAAGCCGACAATCTCTGCCTCCAGCGGCGAAACCATCCGGCAGCTGGCGCTGGCGGGACAGGGGATTGCACGTATCTCCGACTTTTTCAGCCGGGCAGATTTTGCCGCTGGCCGACTGGTGCAGGTGTTAACCGCTGAAACTCGCGAGTTGCGACTGCCGGTGCATGCGGTCTATTACCGTAACACCACGCTCTCTTCGCGCATCGGCTGCTTTCTGGATTTTCTTCGCAACGAGATTGATCGGCGACAGTTGCTCTGAACCGGTCTGTCAGAAACAAAAAACCTCTGTCACAGGACAGAGGTTTGAGAAAGGTGACAAAGTCTGGACGGATTTGCTTTTAGAGCGAGCCTGCACAAGGAACACGGTCAGATCGGAAAGACGCTCAAGCCAGTCCCTGGTCGCTCTACCCGCGCGATTACGCACCTCATCCATGAGGTGCGCCCGTCGCCGGGCCAACGCTTTGCGTTGTTCAAAAACGCTCCCGGCGTTTTTGTCCCTGGCGCGGGACGCTTTCCTCTTCTGACCATGCTCCCTGCGCGTTGAGCTAATTTATTGCTGCCAGAGGCATCCTGCTGAGATTTTATCACCAGCAATAATCAGGCGCTGGGTTCCAGCACCAGAATCTTCACATCCACCACATCATCTTTAATGATGGCGCGATGCGCATCCATGTGCGGCATCTGCTGATGCTGCTCCAGATGGCGCAGCGTTTCCCACTGTTCCAGCATGAAAATGGAGTCCGGCGAGTTCTGCTTCCACGGCACCTGCGCCTGATGGTCCAGCAGCGCGTCATACTGATGGCAGCCATCTTCTTCCAGGACCAGCGGGATCAGCTTCTTCACCGCATCCAGCACGGCCTGACGGCGACCGGGTTTAACACAAATTTCAGCAACGACTGTTAACATTCGCGAATTCCTCTTTCGTGGGAAAATAGGGGATAGCCCCTTACCATCTTACGCAAAAACGCGGCTAAGATGGGTCCGATAAGCGGCGATATCGCGTGGCACGTCCGGCGCTTTAATCACATCGTTGCAGATAAAGGTCGGCAGCGCTTCCATTCCCAGGAACTGGTTGGCTTTGTGGAAGTGCAGATAGAGACCGTCGACGCCAACGCCTTCAAAGAACTGCTCCGGGTCGGTAAAGGCCTGCAGCGGCGCATTCCAGGTCAGTGACAGCATATATTTTTTGCCCTGCAACAGACCGCCGGAACCGTACTTCTTCGCGGCATCAGAACGGGTACGGCCATCGCTGGCGTAGAGCGAGCCGTGACCTTCGGTAAAGACTTCATCGATATAACGCTTCACGGTCCAGGGCTCGCCCATCCACCAGCCGGGCATCTGATAAATCACCACATCGCTGTCGACATATTTCTGCACTTCATCGGCAACCACATAGTTGCTGTCAGCCACGGTCACTGATACCTCATGCCCCATGTCACGCAGCTGGCTGGCCGCAACGTCGGTCAGTGTGTGGTTCAGTTCGCCTTTAGAGTGGGCAAAGGTTTTGCCGCCATCGATAATTAAAATTCTGCTCATGAATTAGTTGCCTCGTTTCCTGAATATGGGGCCAGCTTACGCGTGCCGGGGCCGCAGAAAAATGGGAGGTTGATCACAAGACTTTTGCTGTGGCAGCAACAATACGCCGGTTTATGGCACCATCGACGGGCAAACTCATCATCAAAACCATCAAAGAAAAAACGCAAAATGAAAAAAATTGTTCTCTCTTTGCTGCTGGCCAGCAGTGCTGTCCAGGCTCAATCTCATCTCGACACCGTTCTCAGTTCTAAAACGCTTAAGGTCTGCACCACCGGGGATTACAAGCCTTACAGCTATCTGCGCCCCGATGGTCAGTATGAAGGGCTGGATATCAGCATGGCGAACGCGCTGGCGACGTCGCTGGGTGCGAAAGTGGAGTGGGTGCCGACCACCTGGAAAACCCTGATGCCTGACTTTCTGGCAAAGCAGTGTGATATCGCCGTGGGCGGCGTCTCCGTCACGCTGAAACGTCAGCAGACCGCCTGGTTCGCCCGGCCGCTGGATGTGGATGGCAAAATCCCGCTGGTGCGCTGCAGCGATAAAGCACGCTTCCAGACCATCGAACAGCTCAACCGGCCTGAGGTGCGGCTGATTGAACCGGCAGGCGGCACCAACGAAGCCTTTGTTCACAGCCATCTGCCGAAAGCCTCACTGACGCTGTTTCACGATAACGTCACCATCTTCCAGCAGCTGGTGGATAACAAGGCGGATGTGATGATTACCGATGCCTCTGAAGCACGTTTTCAGCAGCAGCATTACCCGACGCTCTGTGCGATCAATCCGGACAAACCGCTGCAGTATGGCGAAAAGGCTTACATGATTCCGCGTGATGACATCAGCTGGAAGCTCTATGTCGATCAGTGGGTGCATCTCAGCACGGCCACCGGCGAATATGGTGACATTGCCCGCCAGTGGATGGGCGCAAAGCCCTGATTCACTTCCGCAGACAGGTCAGGCACTTGCCGGTCTGAATCCGGCATCCATCCGGCACCGGAAATCGCGTGGCGGGACGCCTCATGTCCCGCGCTTCCCCTGTGACTAACACCAGGGAATAAGGTACTATCCTCGCCAAACCACCGCCGGGTGTCCCGCCGTTGTGGGCCACGATGTGAGGATGAGAAATTAATGAGTGAACTGACTCAGGATGGTGCAGAGCGTCTTGCCCTGCACACATTCACCGAGAATGCGTACTTAAACTACTCGATGTACGTCATCATGGACCGCGCCCTGCCTTACATTGGCGACGGATTAAAGCCGGTTCAGCGACGTATCGTCTACGCCATGTCTGAACTGGGACTGAGCGCCAGCGCAAAATTCAAAAAATCGGCGCGTACCGTGGGTGACGTGCTGGGTAAATACCATCCGCACGGCGACAGCGCCTGTTATGAAGCGATGGTGCTGATGGCGCAGCCATTCTCCTACCGTTATCCGCTGGTCGACGGCCAGGGTAACTGGGGTGCGCCGGATGATCCCAAGTCGTTCGCGGCAATGCGTTACACCGAATCCCGCTTGTCTAAATATGCCGAGCTGCTGCTGGGTGAGCTGGGTCAGGGTACGGTCGATTATCAGCCGAACTTTGACGGCACGCTGCAGGAGCCGAAGATGCTACCGGCACGCCTGCCCAACATTCTGCTGAACGGCACCACCGGGATTGCCGTGGGCATGGCGACCGACATTCCGCCACACAACCTGCGCGAAGTCGCTCAGGCCGCCATCGCGCTGATCGACTCGCCGAAAACCACGCTGGAACAGCTGCTGGATATTGTCCAGGGGCCTGATTATCCTACCGAGGCGGAGATCATTACGCCGCGTGACGAAATCCGCAAAATCTATCAGACCGGTCGCGGCTCTATCCGTCAGCGTGCAGTCTGGAAGAAGGAAGAGGGCGAGGCGGTCATCACCGCGCTGCCGCATCAGGTATCGGGCGCGCGCGTGCTGGAGCAGATTGCTAACCAGATGCGCAATAAAAAGCTGCCGATGGTGGAAGATCTGCGTGATGAATCAGATCACGAGAACCCGACCCGTCTGGTGATCGTGCCACGCTCTAACCGCGTCGATCTCGATCAGGTGATGAACCATCTGTTCGCCACCACCGATCTTGAGAAGAGCTACCGCGTTAACCTCAACATGATCGGGCTGGATAACCGTCCGGCGGTGAAAAACCTGCATGAGATCCTGACCGAATGGCTGGTGTTCCGCCGCGATACGGTCAAACGTCGTCTTAACTACCGACTGGATCGTGTGCTGCGTCGCCTGCATATTCTGGAAGGTTTGCTGGTTGCGTTCCTGAACATCGATGAAGTCATCGAGATCATCCGTACTGAGGATGAGCCGAAGCCGGTCCTGATGTCCCGTTTTGGCATCAGCGAAACCCAGGCGGAATCGATCCTCGAACTGAAGTTGCGCCACCTGGCAAAACTGGAAGAGATGAAGATTCGTGGCGAGCAGGCGGATCTGGAAAAAGAGCGCGATCAGCTGCAGGCCACGCTGGCCTCTGAACGCAAGATGAATACCCTGCTGAAAAAAGAGTTACAGGCTGACAGCGCCAGCTACGGCGACGATCGTCGTTCGCCACTGCGTGAGCGTGAAGAAGCTAAAGCCCTGAGCGAAACCGAGCTGGTGCCGTCTGAACCGGTCACCATTGTGCTGTCGCAGATGGGCTGGGTGCGCAGCGCCAAAGGTCACGATATCGATCCGGCCGGACTCAGCTACAAAGCGGGCGACAGCTATCTGGCTGCAGCACGCGGCAAGAGCAATCAGCCGGTGGCCTTTATCGACTCCACCGGCCGCAGCTACACGCTGGATCCGACATCGCTGCCTTCCGCGCGCGGCCAGGGCGAACCGCTGACCGGCAAGCTGACGCCACCGCCGGGTGCGGTGGTGGAACAGGTGCTGATGGAGCCGGATGACCAGCGTCTGCTGATGGCTTCTGATGCAGGCTACGGCTTTATCTGTACCTTCAGCGATCTGGTATCACGTAACCGCGCCGGTAAAGCGCTGCTGACGCTGCCGGAAAATGCCCGCGTAATGACGCCGATGGCAGTGCATCATGAAGATGACATGCTGCTGGCGATCACCCAGGCGGGTCGGATGCTGATGTTCCCGGTCGGCGAGTTGCCGCAGATGTCGAAAGGCAAGGGCAACAAAATCATCTCGATTCCGTCAGCGGAAGCGGCTGCCGGTCAGGATAAACTGGCCTGGCTGATGATCCTGCCGCCGGGCAGTGCTATCACGCTGCACGTGGGCAAGCGTAAAATGCTGCTGCGCAGCGAAGAGCTACAGAAATTCCGCGCCGATCGCGGACGTCGCGGCACGCTGTTACCGCGCGGCCTGCAAAAAATTGATCGTGTTGAACTGGATGCGCCTGCGCGTCCGGCGAGCCCGGATAGCGAAGCGTAAACTACCCGGCTGACCCTGCGTCAGCCGTGGCTCAATGAGGGAACTATGTTACTGATTCTGCGTGCCATTATCGTCGTCATTTATTCGATCTTAGTCTGTATCTTTGGCTGTATCTGGTGTCTTTTTTCACCACGCGATCCGCGCCACGTTGCGACGTTTGGTCGTCTTTTCGGCAAATTGTCGACAGTGTTTGGCCTTAAAGTAGAGCTGCGCAGACCGGAAGGCGCGGAAAATTATGGTAATGCGATTTACATTGCCAATCACCAGAACAACTACGACATGGTCACTGCAGCCAAAATGGTTCAGCCCTATACGGTCACCGTGGGCAAGAAAAGCCTGTTGTGGGTGCCCTTTTTTGGCCTGCTCTACTGGCTGACCGGTAACCTGCTGATTGACCGCGATGACCGTGCTAAAGCGCGCGGCACTATCGGTGAGCTGGTGGATCAGTTCAACAGTAAGCGCATCTCGATCTGGATGTTCCCGGAAGGAACGCGCAGCCGTGGCCGTGGCCTGCTGCCGTTTAAAACCGGGGCTTTCCACGCCGCCGTGGCGGCGGGTGTGCCGATCATTCCGATTGTGGTCTCGAACACGCATGGCAAGATCAATCTCAACCGCTGGAACAACGGCCTGGTCATTGTTGAGATGCTGCCACCGGTGGATGTAAAAGCGTTTGAGTCCTCGTCGGTGCGTAAGCTGGCCACTCACTGTCGCGAACAGATGGCGGCAAAGCTGGAAGAGCTGAACGCCGAAGTGGCAGAACGCGAAAAAAACGGAAAAATCTGACCGGCGGACCATTCGCCGAACTATCCTGCATGGATGCCGCACGGCGGGCCTTTTCCGGCTCTCCGTGAACGCAGCACAGCAAAATCAGAGCAATAAAAACAGGGTCGGCGCTTAGCGCCACGCGTAAAGGGTCAGAAGTTTTATGTCTTTCAGCAGACGTCAGTTCATCCAGCTTTCTGCCGGAGCGGCGCTTAGCGCCAGTGTATTACCTCATGCGGCGCACGCCGCTTCTTCAGCTAATGGCGATACGCCACTTCCGATTCCGCCGTTGCTGGAATCCCGTCGCGGCCAGCCGCTGTTTCTGACGATGCAGCGCAGCCACTGGTCTTTTAATGGCGACAATAACAAAGTGCCGGTGTGGGGCATCAATGGCCTCTACCTTGGGCCGACCGTTCGGGTTTACAGCGGTGACGACGTTAAGCTGATCTACAGCAACCGGCTGAATGAGCCGGTCTCAATGACTATCAGCGGCCTGCAGCTGCCGGGCGCACTAATGGGTGGCGCGCCGCGTATGATGTCGGCCGGTGTTGACTGGTCGCCGGTGCTGCCGATTCGCCAGGCGGCGGCAACCTGCTGGTATCACGCCAACACCCCAAACCGCATGGCACCGCATATCTACAACGGTCTGGCGGGCATGTGGCTGGTGGAAGATGATATCGGCCGGCAGCTGCCGTTGCCGAAGCATTACGGCGTCGATGACTTCCCGATTATCATTCAGGACAAGCGTCTCGATAACTTTGCCACGCCGGTCTATGACCCGCCGCAGGATGGCGGCTTCCTGGGCGATACGCTGCTGGTGAATGGTGTGCGCAATCCGTTTGTGGAAGTGTCACGCGGCTGGGTGCGTCTGCGCCTGCTGAATGCCTCGAATGCGCGTCGCTATGAGATGGTGCTCAGCGACAACCGTCCGTTTATGGTCATCGCCAGCGATCAGGGCTATCTGCCTGCGCCGGTCGCGGTGCAGCGTCTGTCACTGGCACCGGGCGAACGCCGCGAAGTGCTGATAGATATGTCGCAGGGCGATGAAGTGTCGATAACCGCAGGCACGGCGGCGGGCATTATGGACCGGCTGCGCGGTTTCTTTGAGCCATCCTCAATTCTGACCTCAACGTTGATCCTGACGCTGCGACCCACCGGCTTACTGCCGCTGGTGACGGATAATCTGCCGATGCGGCTGCTGGCCGATCAGATTCTGGATGGTGTCGCGGTTCGCACCCGCGAATTCCGTATCGGTGACAGCATGCCGGGCATTAACGGCGCGCTCTGGGATATGAACCGCATCGACACGACCGCGCAGCAGGGCACCTTTGAGCGCTGGATCCTGCACGCAGACCGGCCACAGTCCCTGCATATTCAGGGTGTGATGTTCCTGATTAAAAGTGTGAATGGCGCTCAGCCGATGGGCGAAGATCGTGGCTGGAAAGATACGGTATGGGTCGATGGCAGCGTGGAACTGATGGTCACCTTCCCGCAAAGTTCGTCCGATCACTTCCCGTTCGTCTATTACAGTCAGACGCTGGAACTGGCCGATCGCGGCACGGCGGGTCAGCTGGTGGTTCAGCCCACCGCATAGCAGCGCGGTCAGACAGGGAGACCCCGTCTGACCGCGTTAATCGCTCAGCCCGGCTGCAGGGCTGAGTGTTTTAGTTGAAGGTTTCCGGGTCCGGCCCCAGACGATTGCCGCTGTCCAGTTTCGCAATATCACTCACTTCATGCTTATCCAGACGGAAGTCGAACACCTTAAAGTTCTCTTCGATACGCGCTGGCGTCACCGACTTCGGAATCACCACCAGGCCGCTATCCAGATGCCAGCGGATCACGATCTGTGCCGGTGTCTTGCCATATTTCTTCGCCAGCGACTTAATAATTTCCTGATCGAAGACCCCTTTACCGCCCTGAGCCAGCGGACTCCAGGATTCGGTCTGAATCTGATGCAGTGCGTTCCACGCATGCAGCGTGCGCTGCTGCAGCATCGGGTGCAGCTCAATCTGGTTCACGACTGGCGTCACACCGGTTTCATCCAGCAGGCGCTTCAGGTGCGCTTCATGGAAGTTACAGACACCGATGCTTTTGGTCAGACCCTGCTGCTGCAGTTCGATCATCTTCTTCCAGGCATCGACATAGTTGTCTTTCTCCGGGCACGGCCAGTGCATCAGATAGAGATCCACCTGATCCAGCTTCAGTTTCTCCAGGCTGGTTTCCATCGCCTGCTGAACGTTCTGCTGATCGTCGTTCCACAGTTTGGTGGTCACGAAAATCTCTTCACGCGGGACGTCGGTTTCCTGCAGTGCCTGACCAATCGCTTCTTCGTTCTTATAGGCGGCGGCGGTATCGATTGAGCGATAGCCGACCTCAAGCGCTTTCAGCACTGCATGACGCGCATCTTCAATGCTGGCCTGCCATACACCGAGGCCGAGTTGCGGCATCATATTGCCATCGCGCAGTTTGATAATGGGTTGGTCTGCCATAGTTGCTCCTTTCCGTTGCGGTTAATCCGTGAGATTTCACTGAGCTTAAGTCTAGCCAACAATTTTCAGCCTGCTCACTTCAGGCAGCAACAGCGGTTCTGCTGGCATGCCCGATTCGGTAAATTTCTTGCCTGATTCTCCAGGCCGCTGGCGATTCAGGCAGTCGCGCGGCACACTGGCTTTTTGCGCGAAAAAGGAGTCGCTATGGCGCACGATGCACTGTGTCACCGGCTGGCACAGCAGGTAGTCAGGTTAATGACCCACAGTCACGACCGTCTCTGTCCGGTCGAAAATGTGTCGCTGATTTACGCGAACCAGTATCGCCCCCGTACGCCGATGATGTATCAGCCCGGCATTGTGATCCTGTTTCAGGGCAGCAAAACCGGCTATCTCGGCAGCACCGTGTTTCAGTACGACGCCAGCAAGTACCTGATGCTGACCGTGCCGCTGCCGGCGGAGTGTGAAACCTGGGCCTCGCCGGAGGTTCCGATTGCCGGACTGTGCCTTAACGTCGATACCGCCAGCCTGCAGGATTTGCTGATTGAAATCGGTGATGACGATCAATTCCAGCCGCAGCCGCAGACCTCGGGTATCCATTCGGCGTGGCTGACGGAACCAATGCTGTGTGCCGCTGAGCGACTGCTGGATGTGATGACCCAGCCACGCGATGCGCGGGTGCTGGGACCGCATATTGTGCGGGAGATTATCTACTACGTGCTGACCGGCCCGATTGGCGGCGCGCTGCTCTCACTGGTGAGCCGACAGACGCAGTTCAGCCTGATCGCGCGCGCCCTGCGACGGATTGAGAATCACTATGCGGAAAACCTCAGCGTCGATGCGCTGGCGGCGGAAGTGAACATGAGCGTCTCAGCCTTTCACCACAACTTCAAAGCGGTGACGCAGACTTCGCCGTTGCAGTATCTTAAGCGCTATCGCCTGCATCAGGCGCGATTGCTGATGCTGCACGATGGACTTAAAGCGAGTGCGGCGGCGGTGCGGGTGGGCTATGAAAGCCCCTCACAGTTTTCGCGGGAGTTTAAACGCTATTTTGGCGTGACGCCGGGGGAAGAGGTCAATCGTGTGCGGCAGACGGTAGCGGACCCGTCCGCCTGAGTGGCGGCGGATCCGGAGGCTTCAGGCGCGTCAGGCGCGTTTCTGGCGACGCTGTTTCCAGATGACCAGGATACTGCCGAACAGGCCGAGCACCAGCAACACCATCGGCAGGATCATCAGAACCGCCATCACCTGATCTTCATGGCGCTTGATGAACGGCACCTGGCTGATGCCATAGCCAAAGGTCACGACAATCCCGACCCACAGCACGCCGCTGAGCCAGTTAAACAGTTGGAAACGACCATTCTGTAAACCCGCAATGCCTGCCATAGTCGGCAGGATGGTGCGGATAAAGGCGAGGAAACGGCCGACCAGCAGCGCCATCAGTCCGTGGCGGTTAAACATGTTCCAGGCGCGCTGGTGATACTGCGCGGGCAGATGCATCAGCCAGCTCTTCACTAGCCGGGTATTGCCCAGCCAGCGGCCCTGCAGATAGCTCAGCCAGCAGCCGAGGCTGGCAGCCGTCGTCAGGATCACCATCGTTGGCACAAAATCCATCACCCCTTTTGCCACCATCGCGCCTGCCAGCAGCAGCAGGCTGTCGCCCGGCAGGAAAGAGGCGGGCAGCAGACCATTTTCCAGAAACAGCGTCAGGAACATCACGCCGTACACCACCCACACCACATCCGGATTTGCCAGCGCGGCAAAATCCTGATGCCAGAGCGCCTGGACAATCTCGTGTAAAACACCCATTAGCGATTCCATCACGTCACAAGGAACAATCCGTCTGCGTTCAGACAGCGCAGTGAACTCACTGACAAGCTGAACGATGCGGGATAAATTTTAACAATAAATCAGCCATTGCCCGGCAAACTCTGCGGGCCGCCGCAACCCGTTTATCTTCTGTTTACTTTCTGTTTAGCTGAGTTAACGCGTCAGGCGCGCAAAACCGGCCTCCAGGTCAGCCAGCAGGTCATCAACGTGCTCCAGGCCAATATGCAGCCGCACCAGCGTGCCGGTGAAATCCACGCCGCCTGCCGGACGAATCTCTGCCAGCTCTTCCGGCTGATTCGCCAGGATCAGCGATTCATAGCCGCCCCAGGAGTAAGCCATGCTGAAATGATGGAAGTGATCGAGATATTCCGCCAGCTGAGGCGCGTCTAATTTTTCCTGCAGGATGAACGAGAACAGGCCGCTGCTGCCGTTAAAATCGCGCTGCCAGAATTCATGACCTTTGCTTTGCGCCAGCGCCGGGTGATTCACCCGCGCCACTTCGGGACGCGCCGCCAGCCACTCAGCCACCTGAATCGCGCTCTCTTCATGCTGACGCAGACGGGTGCCCAGCGTGCGCAGACCCCGGCTCGCCATGTAGGCGGAGTCGGCATCGACCATCTGACCCATCAGATAGGAGTTCTCGCGCAGCTGATCGATGCAGCGCGCATTGGCGACCGCGGTGCCAATCATCGCATCGCTGTGACCAATCAGATATTTGGTGCCGGCCTGAATCGAAATATCGATGCCGTGCGCCAGCGCGTTAAATAAGACACCGGCCGCCCAGGTGTTATCGATCATGATGATCGCTTCAGGCGCTTTAGCACGAACCGCCGCCACAATCGCCGGAATATCCTGAACCTCCATGGTGATAGAGGCGGGCGATTCGAGGAAGACAACGCGGGTATTGGGCTGCACCAGCTCGCCGATTTCACTGCCGATGCAGTGATCGAACCAGCCCGTAGTCACCTGCAGCTTCGCCAGGATCTTCGTGCAGAAGTCCTGCGTCGGTTCATAGACCGCGCCGCTCATCAGCACGTGGTCGCCCGCTTCGACAAACGCCAGAATCGCGTTCGCCACGGCCGCCGCGCCGCAGGGGTAAAGCACGCAGCCTGCACCGCCTTCCAGCTCGGTCATGGCATCCTGCAACGCGAAGTGCGTCAGGGTGCCACGACGGCCATAAAAGAGTTCGCCTTTTGCCCGACCGGCGGTGGCGCGTTTTTTCTCCGCGACCGTATCAAAAACCAGCGAGGAGGCCCGTTGAATCACGCTGTTCACCGAACCCTGGGTATAACGCTTGCTGCGTCCTGCACTGACGAGCGTGGTATCAATTTTTCTGGTGGTCATGAGTCGCCTTTACCGCTTCAGACTAAGCCCTCACGTTACCACGAAACAGCCAGCAGGGTTGAGACTCAATGGTGATTATCAGAGTGCGCCGCAGGAAAAAAACCGGCCCGCAAGCGGGCCGGTTTTCATTGCCTTACATCACGCCCATCAGGCGCGGCAACCAGAGCGAAATGGCGGGAATATAGGTAATCAGCATCAGGACAATGAACAGCATGCCGTAGAACGGCAGCATCGCCCCGACCACCTGTTCAATCTTCTGCTTACTCACCGCGCTGGCCACAAACAGCACGGTGCCCACCGGCGGCGTAATCAGACCGATACCCAGGTTAGTCAGCATAATCATGCCGAAGTGAACCGGATCGACCCCCAGCGCGGTCGCCACCGGCAGCAGCACCGGCGTCAGGATCAGAATCAGCGGCGCCATATCCATCAGCGTGCCCACCACCAGCAGCAGGATGTTGATGCACATCAGAATCACATATTTGTTATCGGAGAGGCTGGTGAACGCCTCGGTAATAATGGTCGGCAGCTGCATAAAGGTCATCACCGCGCCGAACCCGGCCGCGAAGGCGATCAGCACCATCACGATGGTGACGGTTTTAATGGTGCGGAACAGCAGGATATGCAGCTGGCTCCATTTAAAGTCGCGATAGATAAACATGGTGACGAAGAAGGCCCAGATACAGGCGATCGCCGCAGATTCCGACGCGGTAAAGATGCCGGAGAGGATCCCGCCCATGATGATCACGACGGTAAACAGACCCCAGAACGCATCGAAGAAGATCTTCAGCGCCTGACGAAACGGAATACGTTCACCTTTGGGGTAGCCACGTTTGTGGGCAAAGCCCAGGCACATCACCATCAGGCAACCGCCGAGCAGCAGTCCGGGGAAGATTCCGGCAACAAACAGCGAGGAGATGGTCACCATGCCGCCGGTCGCCAGCGAGTAGATCACCGAGTTGTGGCTGGGGGGCGTCAGCACCGCCTGCACCGAACCGCTGGCCGTCACCGCAGCAGCGAAATCACGCGGATAACCTTTCTCCTCCATCTGCGGGATCATCACTGAACCAATCGAAGCCGTATCCGCCACCGACGACCCGGAGATGGCACCGAAGAAGGTCGACGCGACGATGTTAACCAGCGACAGCCCGCCGCGAATAAAACCGACAAAGATATAGGCGAAATTGACCAGCCGCCGGGCAATGCCGCCTTCCGCCATGATCGCGCCCGCGAGGATAAAGAACGGAATGGTCAGCAACGAAAATTTGTTAATTCCGTTGGTCACCTGAATCACCACCGCTTCCAGCGGCAGGTCGATCCACCAGGCCCCGATAAAGGCGCTCAGTCCCACCGCAAAGGCGACCGGAAAGCCCACCATCAGCAACACCAGCAAACTGCCTATCAAGATCAATGCATCCATTTTTCTGCTCCGCGTTAGTGGGTGCCGCCCAGCGTGACAATCGGCCGCTGGCTCTGATCGCCGGTCAGCAGGCGCTCAACAACGAACAGCAGGGTGAAGATCGCGCCAATCGGGATGGGCAGATACATCTCGCCATAGGTCACCGCCGGCAGTGAGGCGAGGGTCTGCACCCACATCGCTTCGCACAGGCTGTAACTGGCCTGGAAGATCACCAGACAGGTGAAGATCATCAGCAGATCGCTGACGCGCAGCATCAGGCGCTGTCGGGCGGGCGACAGGCGATCGGTCACCATCGATACGCAGATGTGCGTCCCGGCGCGCAGGCCAACCGGTGCGCCGATAAAGGTAAAAATAATCATGCAGATAATCGCGACCGGTTCCGGCCAGGAGAGCGCCCCGTTCATCACGTAACGGGCGAAGATCCCAATCGGGATCACCGTCACCATGATCAACAGCGCCACGGCGGCCACCAGCATGCAGAGCAGATAAAGCCCATCCATCAGACGCGTATAAGCAGACATAATTGATCCCTGATTAAGCACGCCACACGGGAGTGTGGCGCCTGGATTATTTCACCTCAGCGATCCGGGTCATCAGATCCTGATATTTGCCGCCAAACTGATCGCGCACCGGCTGGGTCGCTTTGACGAAGTAGTCGCGGTCGGTCTGCTGGAAGGTGACGCCACCGGCCTTCATTTTGGCGATCGACTGTTCGGTGTAGGTCGCCCAGAGCTGGCGTTCCTCATCCTGCGCCTCTTTGCCGAGTTTTTTCAGCAGTGCCTGATCGTCGGGTTTCAGGCGATCCCAGGCGCGTTTAGAAAACAGGATCATCTCGGGCTGGATAAAGTGGCCGCTGAGGGTGTAGTACTTCGCGACCGGCATGTAGTTGTGGGCGACAAACGTCGGTGGGTTGTTCTCGGTGCCATCGACCACGCCGGTCTGCATCGCACTGAACACTTCACTGACGCCCATTGCCACCGGATTCGCGCCCATCGCTTTTAGCGTCGCCAGTGAGATGGCGCTGTTCTGCACCCGGATCTTCATGCCTTTGAGATCTTCCGGTTTCGCCAGCGGCTTTTTGGTGATCATGTTGCGCTCACCGGCATCGGTCCAGCCCAGGAACACCATGCGGGCGTTGGGATCGTTGTCGAACCTGTTGGCAATCTCGCGGCCTATTTCGCCATCCAGCACTTTGTGCATGTGGTCAACGTCGCGGAAAACATAGGGCAGGGTCAGCACGCTGGTTTCCGGGGCAATCGAAGTGACCGGCGCCAGCGAAACGCGGATCATATCGATAGCACCCAGCTGCACCTGTTGCAGCGTCTGATCTTCATCACCCAGCACGCCACCGGCGTAGAGCTTCATCTCCAGCCGTCCGTCGGTGGCCTGTTTCAGTTTGTCGCCCATGTGTTGCAGGGCGACCACGGTGGGATAACCGGCAGGCTGGACTTCAGCCACTTTAATCACCTGTGCCGTGGCGGTGGCGCTCATCATCACCGCCGCCAGGGCACTGGCCAGGCATGTTTTCGTCATTCTCATTATGTTGTCTCCCGCAGAGGTAAAACGGCCTGGGATCTGGGTTAACCGCAGAGGGCCGTGTGCAGCAGCATAGTGAAAACGCGTCTGAGTAAAATGCGGCGATGCTGATTGAATGAATGGCGTCACATTTTGAAACGTTGTTTTAATAAATTTTCATGCAACTTCACATTTTCGAAACATCTCCGCAAATCGTGTTTAAACAAGGTCAATGGGAGGTCAAAAGGTGGTCAATAGCGTCGATCGGGTTTGTAAATACTAATGAGAACTACTATCAATTCGACGCCATTTTGCTATTATTCGCGCTTGTTTTGCATCCCTGAATCCTAAGTTGGAGAAGCAGCGTGGTAGCCAGTGATTTGATGCAAACGGACCTCTCCGTTTGGGGCATGTATCAACATGCCGATATCGTGGTAAAGGTGGTCATGATTGGCCTGTTGTTGGCCTCAGTGGTGACCTGGGCGATCTTCTTCGGCAAATATGCCGAACTCAGCGCCGCTAAACGCCGCCTGAAGCGTGAGCAACGGGCACTGGGCGAAGCCCGCAGTCTCAATGACGCCGCCCGCATTGCTCAGTCGTTTACCGGCCACAGCCATAGCATCGTGCTGCTGAACGATGCGCAGAATGAACTTGAACTCTCGGCGGGTGTGGAAGACACCAACGGAATTAAAGATCGCACCAGTTTCCGTCTTGAGCGCCGCGTTGCCGCGTTCAGCCGCCATGCAGGCCGGGGCAATGGTTTCCTGGCGACCATCGGTTCTGTCGCCCCGTTTATCGGCCTGTTCGGCACCGTCTGGGGCATCATGAACAGCTTTATCGGCATCGCGAAAACTCAGACCACCAACCTGGCGGTAGTGGCTCCAGGTATCGCCGAAGCGCTGCTGGCAACAGCAGTGGGCCTGGTGGCGGCAATCCCGGCCGTCGTGATCTACAACGTTTTTGCCCGCATGATCGCCAACTACAAAGCTTCGCTGGGTGATGTCGCCGCGCAGGTGCTGCTGCTGCAGAGTCGTGACATCGACCTGGGCACCGTCGCCACCGACGTTCCGCGTCCGGCGACCGCTCAGAAACTGCGCTTAGGGTAAGTTCTTATGGCAATGCGATTAAACGACGATCTGGAAACCGATGGTGAAATGCATGAGATCAACGTGACGCCGTTTATCGACGTCATGCTGGTTCTGCTGATCATCTTCATGGTGGCCGCGCCGCTGGCCACGGTCGACGTGCGCGTCAATCTGCCCGCCTCAACCAGCGCGCCGCAGCCGCGTCCGGAGAAGCCGGTTTACCTGTCGATTAAAGCGGATAAGCAGCTTTACGTCGGTAACGATCAGGTGACGCCGGATTCGCTGGTGAACGTGCTGACCAGCCAGACCCAGGGCAACAAAGAGACCACCATTTTCTTCCAGGCCGATAAGTCGGTGGACTATGAGACGCTGATGAGCGTGATGGATAAGCTGCGCACGGCGGGCTATCTGAAAATTGGTCTGATGGGCATGGAAACCGTGAAGAAATAGCGGGTTATCCGGCACGCAGGAAAGGCGACTGATGAGGTCGCCTTTTTTTATGGCGGCGCTTCAGCCAGATAAAATCAGGCAGATCCACGGCCAGGCGGATCATTTATGCTGCCTGATCTGAATTGTTAATTGGTTGTTACTTATGTACACAGATTTGTAAAGTGCAATGGTGACTCAGGTCACATTAATTCCGGCTCAGGCAGGCTAAAACGGCTAAAAAACAACAGGAAGCCGTTATGAGTCACACCCCGTCTTTACAAAAGCCGCCGAAAAGTGCCGCCCGAACCATCTTCAACGTCACCAGTGGTAACTTCCTGGAGATGTACGATTTCATGGTCTTCGGCTACTACGCGACCGCCATTTCCAAAACCTTTTTCCCCGGTGATGACCCGTTTGCCTCCCTGATGCTGACCCTGATGACCTTTGGTGCCGGGTTCCTGATGCGCCCGCTGGGGGCGATCATCCTGGGTGCCTACATCGACCATCACGGTCGTCGTAAAGGACTGTTGCTGACGCTGGGCCTGATGGCGATTGGTACCCTGACCATTGCGGTGGTGCCAGGTTATGCCACGCTGGGCGTGGCGGCCCCGATTCTGATCCTGCTGGGACGACTGTTGCAGGGCTTCTCGGCGGGCGTTGAGCTGGGGGGCGTGTCGGTCTATCTGGCTGAAGTCGCGCCGGAAGGACGCAAAGGCTTCTTCGTGAGCTGGCAGTCGGGCAGTCAGCAGATTGCCGTCATCTTTGCGGCTCTGCTGGGTCTGATGCTGAATCATCTGATGGCGAAAGAGGCGGTGACGGAGTGGGGCTGGCGTATCCCGTTTGTGGTCGGCTGTCTGATCGTGCCGTTCCTGTTCTATATTCGCCGGATGCTGGAAGAGACCGAAGCGTTCAGCAAACGTAAACATCATCCGAGCATGACGGAAATCATGCGGTCGGTCGCCAGTAACTGGGCGCTGGTGCTGACGGGGATGCTGATGGTGGTCACCACCACGGTGATGTTCTACATGATCACCGCCTTTACCCCGACCTTTGGTAAAACCGTGTTGATGATGAGCGACAAGCAGGCGTTCCTGGTGACGCTCTGCGTCGGTGTGTCCAACCTCTTCTGGCTGCCGCTGATGGGTGCGCTATCGGACCGCGTCGGACGCCGTCCGCTGCTGATTGGCTTTACCCTGCTGATGATTGTCACCACCTGGCCGGTGCTGCACTGGATGGTGGGCTCGGCCAGCTTCGCCCACCTGCTGGAAGCGGAACTGTGGCTGTCGTTTCTTTATGCCAGCTACAACGGTGCGATGGTGGTTTACCTGGCGGAGATCATGCCTGCTGAGGTGCGCGCGGCTGGCTTCTCCATGGCCTACAGCCTGGCGACGGCGCTGTTTGGCGGCTTCACGCCGGCTATCTCCAGCTACCTGATCCACGCCACCGGTGATAAAGCGATGCCGGGCGTCTGGCTGACCTTTGCTGCCGTCTGCGGGCTGATTGGTACGCTGCTGATTGGCCGGATGGTGAAGCAATACCGGTTGCGTCACAACGGCACGACGACGGTCAGCGCCTCACTTTAAAACGACAAATCGACCACCACGCTGTCGCTGTAGTTTCCCGCAGGCGGCGTGTTCTGAGTGGTCAGGATGCGCGCGGTGTAGTTAAAGCCGCGCGTCAGTCCATCCGTGGATACCGCCGTCGAGGTGGTACTGCTCCAGCGTTCCGTACCTGCCGATCCCCAGCGATTGCTGGTGGTACTTTTATAAATCTCATAGCTCAGACGATTCGCCCCGCTCGCCATATTCCTGACGCTGCCCACCGCATAACTGCCATTGCTCAGCCCGACGGTGTAAGTGCTGCCTTTGCTGCACAGCACGTTGATGGTCTGCGAGACGGCGGAGAAGCTGCCCACCAGCGGTGCGCTGCCAAAGCTGATATTGGGCGCGGTAATCGTGGTGCAATCGTTGGTGAGGATCACGGTGATATTAATCGGGATCACGCCGCTGCCGTTCTGCTCGCTTAAGCAGGTATTACCCACGCTGACGCTGGTGCAGACACGATAAGTCACCGCCATATTCAGCGTCACCTGATAGGTTCCGGCAGCCACGACCTGACCGGGCACGGTGCGCAGATAGACCGGAATTGCGAAGTTGAGGCTGCCCAGCAATCCGGCCAGATTAGCCAGGGTCTGGGAGTTATAAACAAACGCCGTGCCGCCAACGGTCAGTTCGCTGGCACAGGCGCTGTCGGTGCAGAGTCGAACCGGCACATTGTCGCTGCCGGTGTCACCGCTGCGCTTCAGGATGCCACGCGTGCCGCTGACATTGGTCGCGCCGGTCAGCTGAAACGTAATCTGGTTATTGCCAAGCAGCGACAGCGCCGAGCCAGACCCACAGTTGACGTTGGCGTTGGTGGTGACCGAGCTGACGGTGGTATTCGCCACAAATGTTGTGACCGAACCAAAGCTGGCGGTGGAGGCGGGCAGGGTACAGGCGGCGTAGCCCAGCGACGGGAGCAGCAGCAACAGGCCAGCCAGTATCAGCGATTTCATCATGGTTGGGTTCCGGACGTAAAAGATTCGGCGGAGATGGCGGCGCTGCCTGCGGCGGGCGCGGGCAGCGCACAGGTCAGCGGGCCGTAAGTTTTCAGCGCCTGCGGCTGACCGCTGGCGATGCGCAGTTCGGTTTCGCAGCGGCGACCATCGGGCGTCACCACCTCCATCGGATTACGGGCGGTGAGATCTTCCATCCAGACGATGCCATCCCAGCCGACATACTCAGTGGCATGGTCAGGGCGCTGCACCAGGCTTGAGACCGGCAGCGGCTGGCCCTGCGCATCGACCAGAATCACGCTGGCTGAGCGCAGTTTCTCCACCGGGAAATTGAGCAGGTAGCCGCTCTGACGTTTCACCGCAAAGCGCTGCTCAACACGGGGCGTGGTCATATCTGCGGGCAGGTCGAGGGTGTCGATATCATATTTCGCCGGGTAGTAGCTGCTGATGGCGGGCACCAGCAGATAGCCCTGCGGGTTGGTGCGTCCCATCGACTGGTTTTCATAGCGCACGTTCACATCGGGGTAGCCGGTTTTTACCAGCACAAAGGCGTCGTTGATGGCGTTGGCGGCAAAGACGCTGTTGTCCATTAACACCAGCGCGCCGGAGAGATCGGCCCACTGAGTCAGGTTGTCATCGTCGCCATAGAAACCGCCCGAAGTGTCGATCTGGTTATTGCGATAACGCAGACTGCCCTGACGGTAATCGCCGCTGTCGCCGCTCTGATTCGCCCAGGAGGCATCCCAGGCAAACCCGCCGTCGCTGGGCATGGCGCTGGAGGCATAGATGCGCTGGCTGTCGCGGCCTCGCTGATCGCGTTCGGTGCTGATAGCCGCGCTGCCCTGTTCGCCAAACGGGATCACCAGCGAGATGGCACCGGTCCAGCTCTTCTCCTCCTGATCGCGGCTGGCGGAGACATAGAGACTGCTGTTGCCCCACAGATTCTTACTCCACGAGAGGTTCCACAAACGGGTGCGATCGCCCTGACCGTCGGTGATATCGATAAAGGCAGCCCCGACGCTGCCAAAGCGGTTCAGCGAGACGCTGGCGCTGTACTGGGCACTGCGGCGCGACAGCGCGTAGCGGCTATCCGCCTGGCTACCGGCGCGGCTGCCGACGAGGGCCAGATTGCCGAAGTCACTGCTGCGCTGGGTGTGCTGCGTGCCGATGTTGAACCAGCGGTTGTTGTACTGATAGCCCCAGCTATATTGCCTGCCGCTTTTGCCATCGAGCTGACTTTGCGCCACCGCGCCGTTGACCACGCCCCAGCTGGCGACGCGCAGCTGAGCTCCCAGCCCGCCCATTGCCAGGGTTTCGCTGCCTTCGGCGTGACTCTCCAGCGTCAGCCAGTCGGTCATGCCGTAGCGATATGAGCCGCTGGCGGCAGCCTCCCCATAATCGAAGTTTTTAATGCCGTAATTTTCGCGGATCGCGCCAGCGGAGAAGGCGTAATCCGACAGCCCCGATTTCAGCAGATTACTGGAGACGTAAAACGGCATGGTGGTAGTGACGCGCCGGCCCACCGCATCGGTGGTGGTGATCACCGCGTCACCCGCGCCGTTAACGAACGGCACATTGGTCATCGACCAGGGACCGGGCTGCACGTTTGCCTGGCTGGATCGATAGCCGTTGATAAAGAGATCGACGGTGGAGGGCACGGCAGCCTGGCCGGAAAAGGCGGGCAGTGGATAGGTCACCAGATCGGGACGAACGCTGAAGTCACGGCCGACGCGGATACCGCCAAGCCGCACGCTGCTGCTCCAGGCCAGCGAATCAGTCACCAGATCGCCGACCCGCCAGCTCACCGCTGTGTTCTCATCTTCGTTACTCCACCAGCTGTCGTAGCGGATATAGCCGTTATCCTGATACGTCGTACTGCCTTCCAGCTGCTGCTGCCAGACGCCGTTGGTGGAGAAGTGCCCGGCATCACCAAACAGCCGCAGTTCGTTCCAGGCAGAAAGGCGGGTACCGGTGGTATCGGTACGGCTGGCGTAGAGGTCGTAGTTGATCAGCGCACCGTTGCTGGTTCGTCCCGGATAGCGCGGTCCGTTTTTCGCCTCGCCAATCACCTGACCGGGCAGCCACTCAGGCGGCACGGTGAGCAGCAGCCGCTGCCGCGCAGCGTCATACTCCACGCTGACGGGTTGCAGGCTGCTGATATCCACCTGCTCCTGCTGGCCCAGCTTATCCTGCGGCAGACCGGCCCGCTGCAGGTCGCCGCTGCGCAGCCAGAAATGACCGTCGCGCTGCTCCACCGGCACAATGTTGCCGTTCTCCTGCTGGTTAATCACCAGCTCCAGCATATATTGCTGACCGCTGCTGCTGGTCTGCAGGCTGGGCGGCGGAGGCAGGGACGAGTAGGTCTCCGCCAGCACAGGATCCGGCGTTAAGGCGTAAATGACGCTGGCTACCGCCAGCGCGCAGGGATGCAGGGAAAAAGGTCTCATTCAGCGCTTATTTCTGGGCAGCGCTGCGCCACTGGCTCTTGTTGACCTCTGCGGTGAGTTCGCCGCTGACCGGCGCGGTGAGTGGCCAGCGATAAGTGCTGTCCGCCAGCACATAACCGTATAAGCCTTCGCCCATTTTGCGACCGCCAATCACCACGTTGCTCAGCCGGGCATGACCGTTACCGCTGTTGGTCAGCTGCAGCCAGCGCTTGCCGCCCTCACTGACCTGTTGCCAGCGCAGAGCCGGATGGGCGCTGTCAGTCGTCAGCCCGCTGCCATACACAAACAGCGGCACGGAATAGCGCATCTGGAAGGTCAGTCCGGCCTGATTCTCGCCGGGCGTGCGCGGCGTCGGGATCTCATCCAGCACCACCCGATAGGCCAGCTCTTTCCCGGCGGCGGGTGGCGTCTGTTTAATCAGCCTGACCAGCTGTTTCTGGCCCGGCTCCATCCGCACCATTGGCGGACTGGCGACCACCTGCTGCTGGGTCTGATACTGCTCCTGGCCATTGTTCTGCTGCCAGCTGAAAACACGGATCTGCATCATCGTGGTGGTGCTGCCGCGATTCTCCAGCCAGAGTTCGCTGGCTTTCTCTTCAGGATTAATCGCGGGATCGATGGGCCAGATCATCACCGAATTAGCGGCGAAGGCCGGAGAGAGCAGGGTGGAACTCAGCAGCAGCAGCAGGGCGCGCAGTGGCTTCATGATCATATCCTTGTTTTCTATCGCCTCACCAGCTCAGGGTGACGGTCAGCGTATCGGTATAAACACCGGCGCGCGCAGTGCCGGGCAGTTGTAGCTGGCCATAGATCGGCAGCGTAATGTTATTGGCATTGCTGTAGCTCAGCGGCACCGCCTGATTCACCGGAATCACCGTGGTGTGGCTGGCGTTACTAAAGAGCGTATAGGGAACGGTATTGCTGAAATTGGGCAGCTTCAGGTTGCGGGTCGTGGTGAAGTTGGCCCCCTGATTAATGGTCATATTCAGCGTGGTGCCTGGCGTGCAGGCAAGATTAATGGAGGTGCTCTGCACGAAGCTGGCACTGGCGGTTGTCGCCGCCACGCCAGACTGCGTGCCGAAGTTAAGCGTGCCGAAAACGCCGGTATTGGTACCGGTTATCACGCAGCCTGCCACCACAGAAGCGGTAACCTGGAATGTGCTGGTAGGCAGACTCCAGACGCTGACACTCCCTGTCAGCAGGGGCAGACCGCATGCGATCGTCAGGCAGGATCGCCAGAGAACCACCCTTATTTACCTGCGACAGCAGTTAATAGTTCACGGCAACGTTAATCGTATCGGTGTAGGTTCCGGCAGGGATCAGGGGGTTAAAGCCGCCGCCGACCACCCGGCCATAAATGGCGTAGTTGGTGCCCAGCGTCGGGTCAGTCGTTCCACTGGCCGCAATCGGTGTATTGTTGGCGATCGCCGTGGTGAAAGAGGCGTCACTGTAGAGGGTATAGGCGATGCCCTGCGCATTATTCGATCCCAGAATCAGATAACGCGGCGATGTCGAGGCGGTGCCATAGATAGTGGCTGGCGCAGCATTACTGCTGGTCACCACCACGTTGTAGTCCTGACCGGTGGTGCAGCGCACGAAAATACCGTTGCCCGCCGCACCGACCAGTGTGGCATTCAGGGTATCAAAGGTGGCGGCACTGCTACCAAAGTTCAGGGTACCGAAGTTGACGCCCGCCGTGGCTGACTGACCGTTCACCAGGCAACCGGTGGTCAGCGTTAACGTAGCATTGACGGTTCCCGAGGTCGTCGCCGCCTGGGTTAATGAAGGAATTGCGACAGTTAATCCTGCAGCGGCACACAGAAAAAGCTTGAGTTTCATAATATTTCCTTACGGATTATCGAGAGTCAGTGCTTTTTCACCCGGTGTTTATTAACGATTCAACCCAAAGTAAGGAAATAAAAATAACAAGGCGGGCAGTGCCGCTGTCTTAAGATAAATCTCAGACTTAAGAATGATGATTTATATCAGTTTTACTTACTATAGAACACTTAAAGCGTTACGCGAAGTCCTGCCCTTTATTTTTCATTAATCAAATGGCTTATCTGGCCGATAACCCAGTTACAGCAAGGCATATAAGCGAGACGGGAAAGCAAAATCTTCTGTTTTTTCCGCATCTGGCACGCTTTCTGCTTCGGTGAACGGTATCCTTACCAATCAGACATAATAACGATTTGCCGGCTGGCACAGCAGACGGGGAATAAGATGCAGGACTTTAATGGCCTGCGTCTGCGGACACGTTTTGCCGGGTCTTCAGGTTTCCGATATACCGAAATGTAAACACTTTCACCCAATGGGTGTTTTTCAGATTATTTATCAGACTACACACAGCATCCGTTTTTACGCGGGTGGTGAGGAGCTACAGATGTTGCCTGTCACCTGGGATAGCGTTCTGATCTGCGTTTCGCTGATCGTGGCGTTTATTGCCTCTTTTACAGCCCTGGATACGGCCGGAAGGGTGGCAGTATCCCGTGGCTGGATCGCCCGCTTCTGGCTGCTGGTGGGCGGTACGGCGATGGGAATTGGCATCTGGGCAATGCACTTTATCGGCATGCTGGCGATGATGATGCCAATGACGATGCGTTATGACACGCGGCTGACGATCCTCTCGCTGTTGGTGGCAATCCTGGCCTCCCTGTTCGCCTTTGGTCAGGCGGTGGGCGGCCTGCATCTCACCCGTCACCGGCTGCTACGCGGCACGCTGATCCTCAGCGCGGGGGTGGTGGTCATGCACTATGTCGGCATGGTTGCCCTGCTGATTGACCCGCGACCGGAGTGGAATGCACTGCGGGTGGGGCTCTCTGTGCTGATTGCATTTGTCGCCTCGGGCGTGGCGCTGTGGCTGGCGTTCCATCTGCGTCAGGGCGACCACCATCTGCTGATGATGCGGGGGCTGGCCTCACTGGTGATGGGGATTGCTATCGCCGGTATGCACTATGTTGGCATGTCAGCCGCCCGCTTCAGCGAGAGCAGCACGATGCAGCCGGGCGGCGTCAGCAATCCGGGACTGGCGGTGTGGGTGACGCTGATAACGCTGATCATTCTGGGTATCACGCTGCTGAGCTCAATGCTGGATGCGCAGCTGCGCGCCGCACGGCTGGCGACCCGGCTCCGGCGCGCTAATCAGGAGCTGCGCCAGCTGGCGATGCATGACAACCTGACCGCGCTGCCCAATCGGGTGATGCTGGAACAGCAGCTCGATCTGGCGATTAAACAGGCTATGCTCAATGAGAGCCGCTTTGCCGTGATCTACATGGATCTCGACGGCTTCAAAGCGGTCAACGACACCTGGGGACACCACGTCGGTGACCGGTTGCTGGTGGCGGTATCGGAACGGCTGCGCAGCCAGCTCAGCAACACCATGCTGCTGGTGCGTCTGGGAGGCGATGAATTTGTGCTGATGGCAGAGGCGTGTGACATCAGCCCGTCCCGTCAGCTGGCGCAAAAACTGGTTAAAGTCATCAGTACGCCGTTTGAACTGGATCGCTACGTGCTGCACGTTTCACTCAGCGCGGGCATTGCGATATTTCCACTGCACGGCCGCAACCGGCAGGAGCTGCTGTTAAATGCCGATGCGGCGATGTACCACACCAAACATAGCGGACGAAACGGCTGGTGTCTGTTTGAACCGGCGATGAGAGTTGCGACACAGCATCAGCTGGAGCTGGCAAACGATCTGTGGGAGGCGATCGATCGCCAGCAGATGCGGCTGTTCTACCAGCCCAAATTCCGCTCCGGCGGCACCCGGCTCATGGGCTTCGAAGCGCTGCTGCGCTGGCAGCATCCGCAGCGCGGGTTGCTGACGCCGGAACTGTTTCTGCCGCGCGCCGAAAAAACCGGCCAGATTGTCGCGCTCGGCAACTGGGTGATCGATGAGGCGTGCCGTCAGCTGAGGATCTGGCACAGCCAGGGCCACAGCGACTGGACGGTCTCGGTGAACCTTTCCGCATTGCAGTTTCACCAGCGTGATCTGCTGAACACCCTGACGCAGACGCTGGCACAATACCAGCTGCCAGGACATGCGCTGATGCTGGAGATTACCGAAGCGATCGCCATGCGCGATCCCGTTTTCAGCCAGCAGCGTATTCGTGAACTGCAGCAGGCGGGCGTCAGCGTCGCCATTGATAATTTCGGCATCGGCTATGCCAACCTGTTGCATCTTAAGGATCTGGATGCCAGCGAACTCAAGATCGATCGCAGCTTTATCAACTGCCTGCGACCGGGCAGTGAAGATGCCACCGTGGTCAGCGCCATGCTGACGCTGGCGCAGAGTCTTAATCTGCGTATGGTGGCGGAAGGCGTTGAGACGGAAGAGCAGCAGCACTTACTCACCAGCTTAGGCTTTGATGCGCTGCAGGGGTATCTGCTGGGCAAGCCGACACCAGCGGACCGGGTTGACGCGTTGAATTTTCCCCTGCTGCGACCGCCGGTGGCGTCACTGTCGGGCTGACGCTGGCGATAGATTTCATCACTCAGAATGAGTGGAAAGGATGCAGGGTTCACGGCTGATTAACCGCCGGGCCGTGCCGATAACCAAGAGTATAAATTTAAAAAACCTCTGCCCAACCACCAGCACGGCTTTCGCGGGAATGCACTATGTTAGCGACCTCATACGACTCTTTTATCGTCATCGTCTCCGTTCTTGTAGCGATGCTGGCTTCGTTTACTGCCTTAGATATGGCGGGCCGGGTGGTGCATTCCACTGGCAAAGTCGCGCTGGTCTGGCTGTTCGGCGGCGGTTTCTCCATGGGCATCGGCATCTGGGCGATGCACTTTATCGGCATGCTGTCGATGAACATGGAGATGGTCATGAGTTACAACGCCGGACTGACGGCTTTCTCCGCGGCCATTGCGGTCTGTGCGTCGATATTTGCGCTGTGGCTGGTCTGTAACAGTGTCGATTTGCCCTTACCGCGCCTGGCGGGCGGTGCGCTGATCCTCGGCAGCGGCGTCGTGGCGATGCACTACACCGGCATGGCGGCGCTGATGTTCTCGCCGGGTATCACCTGGCAATGGGGCTGGGTGGGGCTGTCGGTTGTGATCGCCCTGGCCGCCTCGGGCGCGGCGCTGTGGCTGGCGTTTAATCTGCGGGAAGGACAGACCGGCCGGGTCACCCTGCTGCGCATCGGTGCTTCGGTAGTGATGGGCTGTGCGATTGCGGGCATGCACTACACCGGCATGATGGCGGCAGAGTTTCCAGCTCACAGCCATTCGGTGGGGCAGGGTGTTAACAGCAACTGGCTGGCGATTCTGGTTACGGTGGTCACCCTCTCGATTCTGGGCATAACGCTGCTGGTCTCCATGCTGGATGCGCGGATGCAGGCGCGTACCTCCATTCTCGCCAGCTCTCTGGCTGAAGCGAATCGCGAGCTGGCACAGCTGGCGCTGCACGACAACCTGACGCGCCTGCCAAACCGCATTCTGCTGGAAGATCGCCTGGAGCAGGCGATCAACAAGGCGAACCGTGAGCAGACGCAGTTTGCGCTGATGTTTATGGATCTTGATGGCTTTAAGGCGGTTAACGACGCGTTCGGACATCACATTGGTGACAGGCTGCTGGTCGGCGTGACCGAGCGGATGAGTGAGCAGATGAAGGGCTACTACACCCTGGCACGGCTCGGCGGTGATGAGTTCGTGCTGCTGGCGGAGATCGACGATCCCAATGATGCGGCGGCTATCGCCGATAAGCTGGTCAAAGCAGTCGATCGTCCGTTTGATATCTCACGCTATGAGCTGGTGGTCTCGCTGAGTATCGGCATCGCGGTTTATCCCGGCGATGGCGTGGATGAGCGCGAACTGATGTTCAACGCCGACGCGGCGATGTACCACACCAAAAACAATGGCCGTAACGGCTACACCTTCTTCCAGCCCTCAATGAATATTCAGGCGCAGAGCCAGCTTCAGCTGAACAACGATCTCTGGCATGCGCTGGATAACGATGAACTGCGCCTGTTCTACCAGCCAAAATATTGCGCGCCGCGCGGCCCGATACTCGGTTTCGAGGCGCTGCTGCGCTGGGAGCATCCGAAGCGCGGTCTGCTGTCGCCGGATAAATTCCTGCCGATGGCGGAAAAGACCGGCATGATTATTAACATCGGGAACTGGGTGATCCACGAAGCCTGTCGCCAGCTGCGCCAGTGGCATCTGCAGGGCCATGCGGACTGGTCGGTGGCGGTGAACCTGTCGGCGCTGCAGTTTGAGCAATCGAATCTGGTGGAGACGGTGATGGGTGCGCTGGCAGAGCATCAGATTCCGGCCGAACTGCTGACGCTGGAAGTGACGGAAACCACCGCAATGCGCGATCCCGATGAGAGCGTGCGTATTCTCACTGAGCTGACCCGGCTGGGCGTGAAAGCCTCGATAGATGACTTCGGCACTGGCTACTCCAGCCTGCTCTATCTGAAACGGTTACCGGCCAGCGAGCTTAAGATTGATCGCGCCTTTGTGAATGAACTGCAGCATCAGAAAGAAGATGCCACCATCGTCTCGGCGATAGTGGCGCTGGCGCAGTCGCTGCAGCTCAAAGTGGTGGCGGAGGGCGTTGAGACCGCCGAACAGCAGGCTTTCCTGACCAGTCTGGGTTGTAACACCCTTCAGGGCTATCTGCTGGGCAAGCCGGTTCCCCCGGATCGGGTGCCGGAGCTGGCGAACTTTGTGCTGGCGGAAACTGATGATGTGGTGGCAGAAGTGAGCCTGATCCCTGAAGTCGATCCTCTGCTGACGCCGCAGGTGGTGGCGATCTGACCCCCTGACGCCACTCAGAACTCGCGCGGTCGCATGCGATAAGCGAGAGCCGCCTGTCATTGGTCGCCTGCCGTGGTAAAGTCTCGCCGTTAAACTATTCACGGCAAAACAGGGAGAGGCGACCCGTGGCGAAATACCAGCGATTGATGGATGAGATTCAGCAGCAGATCGAGGCCGGCATCTGGCTGCCGGGCACCCGTTTGCCGTCGCTGCGTCAGCAGGTGGCGCAGCAGGGTGTCAGCCTGATGACGGTGCTGCATGCCTATGAATTGCTGGAGAGTCAGGGCTGGATTGTCTCCCGGCCACAGTCGGGCTACTACGTGGCGCCGCGTGCCTTAGCCCCCGCACCGCTGAGTGTGGCGATCAGCGAACAGGTCGATATCAACGATTTTGTGTTTGATGTGCTGCAGGCCACGCGCGATCCCGCCATCGTGCCGTTTGGCTCCGCGTTTCCCGATCCCGCGCTCTTTCCGCAGCGCCAGCTGATGCGCTCGCTGGCGAACGTCTCTCACCATCTGACCCCAACCGATGCGCTGCACAATCTGCCGCCCGGCAACGCCACGCTGCGACAGCTGCTGGCGCAGCGCTATGCGCGTCAGGGCATTACCCTGTCGCCGGATGAAATTGTCATCACCAGCGGCGCGCTGGAGGCACTGAACCTCAGTCTGCAATCCCTGACCGAACCCGGCGACTATGTGGTGATTGAGCAGCCGGGTTTTTATGGTGCGCTGCAGGCGATAGAGCGGCTCAGGCTCAAAGCACTGGCGATTCCGGTCGATGCAAAGCAGGGCATCGACCTCGTCCAGCTGGAGGAGGCCCTGCAACGCTGGCCGGTGAAAGCCTGCTGGCTGATGACGACGCTGCAGAATCCGCTGAGCGTGACCTTAACCCCGGAACGCAAAGAGCAACTGGTGGCGCTGCTGGCGCGTTATCAGGTGCCGATGATTGAAGATGATGTCTATGCCGAACTCTGGGCGGGTGATGTGGCACCACTGCCGGCAAAAGCCTGGGATCGCCAGGGGAACGTGCTGCATTGTGGCTCATTTTCAAAGTCGCTGGTGGCGGGGTTTCGCGTTGGCTGGGTCGCGGCAGGGCAACATGCGCAGCGTATTCAGCGGCTCCAGCTGATGAGTACGCTCTCGACCAGCGCGCCCATGCAGCTGGCGCTGGCCGATTTTCTGGCTACGCGGCGTTACGACACCCATCTGAAGCGGCTGCGACAGATTCTGGCAAAGCGACAGCAGATGGTGCGTCAGGCGTTGCTGAAGGTGCTGCCGCCGCAGGCCACGGTCAGCGACGCGCGCGGCGGCTATTTTCTCTGGGTGACGCTGCCGGACAGCATCAATACCACCCGGCTCTATCAGCAGGCGCTGGCTAGGGGAATCAGTATTGCACCGGGGCAGTTATTTTCTGCAGGGGAGCAGTTCAGTCACTGTTTTCGGCTGAATACCGCCTGGCCGTGGGATAGTCGGGCCGAGGCGGCTATAGCCACGCTGGGTCAGCTGATGGCGGAGCCGCAGGTCGATTAGACCCGCGCGGCTTCCTGATGACCCCAGGTCAGGTAGTAAACATCATAAAAGTCCACTTCCCCTTTTTGCGTCAGCAGACGCTGGATACCCGTTTTCACCCGCTCCGGCGTTTCGGGCAGTGACAGAATGCGGGAAATAGCCTGTTCGCGCACCGGCTGAACGTAATACCATTCGCCGTTGTAGCAGACGCGCAGATCGAGCGCATCGATATCTTCAAAGCGATATTTCGGATTGATATCCAGCAGCATCAGCACGCTCATCACCAGCACAAATACGGTGGCAAACCAGAAGGCGGGCCAGCCAAGCATCTCAGTGGTGAATATCAGCGCCACGCACAGCCCGTAGCAGAGGTACATAACTGCCCAGAGGCCGGGATGGTTCTTCAGAAACGAGAGGCTAAAGCGCGGCAAATTGTCGCGACGTTCTTCGCGGTTAAGCGTGGCGATCTCGTCAATCAGGATTTGTTTAATAGCGTCCATTGGTTACCTCACTGTCATCTGTTAGCTATTACAACAGATAACAGTCAAGCATATCAGAAACAGATCTGTGCAGTTTTTCCATAACAGTTTGCATAACAGTTCACAAAACGCGAGCCAGAAAAAAGCAGGCGAAGCGCCTGCCGGCCTGGCAGTGTGACATTTTGCAACACTTTGGCGCAGTAAGAACCGCTTCCCGCTGCCGTCCAGGCACATCGTTGCAATATTGTTAACGACACATTTGGCTTTAGTCAGCAATATCAGTCAATTATCTGAAGAGTGTCATCTGGCGCACATTGCATTGTGCCGGAGGTTTGCCACACTTAGAAAAAAAGTGGAGAACCTGTATGCGTGCCTCATCCTCCAGTCTGATGTTAATGATGTCCTTTGCTGCGGGAACCTTCTCGGCCGGGGCCTCTGATAATCCTCAGCATCTGATGCTCGGCATCCCCTCGGGTGGCGTGCCCAATAACCCGTTACCTCTGATTATCTGGCCGCGCGTGGTGCCGGAAGAGGAGGAGATCGCGACGTGGTTTGAGAAAACCTTTGAGGAAAATGGCTGGCCGCCTGCCTGGCGCTATCCGATTTACCCCTATACCCACTATCACCCCAACACCCATGAACTGCTGGGCGTAGCGGAAGGCTGGGCGGAAGTGCTGTTTGGCGGCGACAGTGGCCGGATGGTCACCCTGCGCGCAGGCGATGCGGTGCTGATTCCGGCGGGTGTCGGTCATCGTCAGGTCAGCGCCAGCGAAGATTTTATGGTGGTGGGAGCCTATCCGCGCGGCATGTCGCCAGAGACGATGCGTGATGAACCGGCGAAGCTGAAGATGGCGCAGGAGCAGGTGAAAAAAGTGCCGTTGCCGACACAGGATCCCTTTACCGGCAAAGAGGGCGCATTAACCGAAATCTGGCAGCCCATTGCGGCGCTGCATTTACAGCAACAGATGGACCTGTAAATACCCGCATCCGTCGTGAAATCATTAAGCGCGAGCACCCCTCGCGCTTCTGCCACTCTGCTCTGCAACCTCTCTGAAACGTGACTCCCACTCGCTTATTCCTGTTGTCATACCATTGAACATTTGCCCACCGCTGCCGATATACCACCTGCTAAGATTAGTTATTCTTCTTAATAGACTTGTGTTTGCAGGCCTTTTCCGCTTTAGTCTCGGCCAGTCTATTAAGAACATTCCTAAGCCATTACCCGGCTACCGAGCAGCAGGCAAATAACAATGGATAATAACTCTGATGTCATCTATCGCATGCTGGTACAAAGCGTGATCGATTATGCGATCACCATGCTTAAACCGGACGGAACCGTCGCCAGCTGGAACGGCGGAGGCCTCCACGTCCTGGGTTACAGGCCCGACGAAATTATTGGTCAGCATGCCACCCTTTTCTACAACGAAGAGGACCGCCGTCGCGGTCAGCTGCAGCGCGAACTCGATATTGCAGCGACCGTGGGACGGTATGAAACCGAAGGCTGGCGCTGTCGTAAAGATGGCAGCACGTTCTGGGCGCATGTGGTGATCTATCCGATCCGCAATGAGGCAGCCCAGCTGGTAGGATTCGCGGCGATCTGCCGTGACTGCACCCGGCAGCAGGAGCAGCAGCAGAAAGAGCGGGAGCAGGAGTCGCGCTTCCGTCTGCTGGTGGAAGGCGTTACCGATTACGCCATCTATATGCTCGATCATGACGGCAACGTAGTGAACTGGAACGCTGGCGCGCAGCGCGCCAAAGGCTATGTGGCGGAAGAGATCGTCGGTCAGCATTTCTCCCGTTTCTACAGCGCCCAGGATCGGCTGAATCATGTGCCGGAGCAGAACCTGCAAACCGCGTATCGCACCGGCCGTTTTGAAGATGAGGGTTGGCGCTATCGTAAAGATGGCAGCGCCTTCTGGGCGCATGTGGTGATCGACACGATCCGCGACGATCAGGGCAAGCTGCTGGGCTATGCCAAAATCACCCGCGACTGCACCGAACAGCAGCGCATCCGCAGTGAGCAACGGGAGCAGGAGCAGCGTTTCCGTCTGCTGGTCGAGGGCGTCACCGATTACGCCATCTATATGCTCGACGTTGACGGCGTGGTGGTGAACTGGAACGCCGGTGCCCAGCGCGCCAAAGGTTACAAAGCGGAAGAAGTGGTCGGTCAGCACTTCTCACTGTTCTACAGTTCCCAGGAGCGGCTGAACCGGACGCCGGAAGCCAACCTGGGTATCGCGCTGAAAACCGGCCGCTTTGAGGATGAGGGCTGGCGCTACCGCAAAGATGGCAGCGCCTTCTGGGCGCATGTGGTGATCGATGCCATCCATGATGATGACGGTAAGCTGGTCGGCTTCGCCAAGATCACCCGTGACCGCACGGAACGCCGTGAGCAGGAGCAGCAGATCCTGCGCGCCCGCGATCTGGCCGAAGCGCAGAGCACTCAGAAAACCGCGCTCTCAAAATTCCTTGATAACATCATCGCCAATATCCCCTCCTGCGTGATTGTGGAAGATGCGATCACCCGCGAGATCCTGCTGGTTAACGATCGTACCCAGCAGCTGTTCGGCCTGTCGAAATCGCTGATCGTCAACAAGCGCCCGCACGAATGCATGTCGCCTGAACTCAGTGACTACTTCAATAATCTGGCAGATGTGGCGCTGCGCAGTGAAGGCATGCATGAGCGCGAACAGCTGCTGATGACCGCCAGCGGCGAACGCATTCTGCATACCCGTGCGACCGCGATTAATGGCCAGGATGCGCGCCGTAACTATCTGATGCTGCTGGTGGAAGATGTCACCGAACAGCGCGCCGCCGATGCCCGTATTCACCATATGGCGCACCACGACAACCTCACCAGCCTGCCGAACCGCATGCTGTTCCGCCAGCGTCTGAGCGAAGCCTTACGCAGCGCCGGTCAGGCACAGCGTCAGACCGCCGCGCTCTGCCTCGACCTTGATAACTTCAAAAATGTGAACGATGCGCTGGGTCACCAGATTGGTGATGAGCTGCTGCGTAGCGTGGCAAAGCGTCTGCGCAACGCGCTACGCGACCAGGATACGCTGGCGCGTATCGGGGGCGATGAGTTCGCCATCGTGCTGCCTTCGGTGGCGAACAGTGATGAGGCGAGTGCGGTCGCGCAGCGCCTGATCGAGGCGATCCGTCCGCCGGTTAATATCGAAGGCCATAATCTGTCGGTCGGGCTGAGCGTGGGTATTGCACTCAGTACGACGATCACTAATACGCCGGAGCAGCTGCTGCGCTGTGCGGACATGGCGCTGTATGAAGCCAAGCGCAACGGTCGCAACCGCTATGAGCACTTCACGCTGGAGATGGACGATGTGGCGCGCAGCCGTCGCCTGATTGAAAACGATCTGCGCGATGCGATCAGCGGCGGGCATCTGCGGCTCTACTATCAGCCCATCACCAACGGCGATCACCGCACGATTATCGGCTATGAAGCGCTGATGCGCTGGCATCACCCGATCCGTGGCTTGATCATGCCTAACGACTTCATCCCGATTGCGGAAGAGACCGGCCTGATTCATATGCTGGGCGCGTTTGCCCTCTACGAAGCCTGCCGTGAAGCGGCGAGCTGGGAAGGGGTGCAGTCGGTCTCGGTCAACCTCTCACCGCTGCAGTTCAAAAACAGCTCGCTGGTGCCGGTGGTCGAAGGCGCGCTGAAAGAGTCGGGTCTCGATCCGGCGCGGCTGGAAGTTGAGATCACCGAATCGGTGCTGCTGGATGATTCGCTGGGGAATATCCGTACCCTGCAAAACCTCAAGGCGCTGGGCGTGCAGATTGCGCTGGATGATTTCGGCACCGGTTATTCATCGCTGAGCTATCTGCGATCGTTCCCGTTCGACAAAATCAAAATCGACAAATCCTTTATCAACGATATGGGCGACAGCCGCGAGGCGCTGGCAATTATCCGGGCCATTACCGGCATGAGCCGCAGCCTGGATATCCAGATTACCGCCGAAGGCGTAGAGAGCGATGAGCAGTTCGCTAAGCTGCGCGATGAGGGCTGTACGCTGTTCCAGGGCTTCCTGTTCGGACGGCCTCAGCCGTCGGAACTGCGGCTGAAAACGCTGGGTTAATCATAAAGGCCATGCTGCTGCACCGGCGCATGGCTGAGATTATCGCGGATGCGGCGCACCGACTCACGTACCACCAGCCTGCCATTCAGCAGCAGGCTGCCGGTGGGTGTGCCGGGATTGAGCCGCATCTCCTGCAGCATTCTCACTGCTGCAGCGCCCAGCTCATCACGTGGCACCTGCACCGACGTCAGCGGAATATCGTGGATAGCGGCCAGATTGAACCCGTCCATGCTCATCACCGAGATATCCTGCGGCACCCGCAGGCCAGCCTGCTCCAGTGCCGTGACGGCACCAGCGGCAATGTAATCCCCGCTGGCGAGAATCGCGGTCGGGCGCAGCGCGTCCGGGCAGTGGCGCAGATATTCACCCAGCCGCTCTGCTGCCTCATTGCTGCTGAAGCTGTTCAGGGTCAGCAGATGCTGGCGGCTGTCAAAGCGCAGATTCATGGCGTGCCAGGCGTCGCGGACGCCCTGCAGGCGCTGCTCCATGGTGTAGCGTCGCAGGCAGTGCAGCGACAGGATCTGCCGGTGTCCCTGCTCAAACAGATAGCGCGCTGAAAATTCGCCAATCAGCTGATGATGCGGCGAGACCGACGGCAGGCGCATACGCCGATCGCGAGCGTTAATCAGCACGCAGGGTTTGTTCATCTCCGCCGCCAGTTGATGAATATGCTCATCATCAATGCCAATCAGCAGCGCCGCTTCGGTCTGCTGCATCTTATCGATAAACAGCGCGGCATCACTTTCCACCTCTTCCAGCGGGCAGTAGCGCAGCCGTACCTCATGCGGCTCCACCGCCTGGCTGATCCCCTGAATCACCTTGTAGTAGAAGATGTCACTGCGCACATCGAAGGCGCGGGGTGGGGCAAAGACCATCAGGTTATTCAGCAGCAGACGACCGCTGTGCAGGTTATCCAGCACGCCCTGCTGCTGCGCCACGGCCAGCACTTTGTCCCGGGTCGCGGGCCGGGTATTGGCTTTACCCGCCAGCACCCGCGACACCGTGCTGATCGAGACCCCACTCAGCGCCGCAATTTCACCCACTTTCAGCCTTTGTTTCATTCTGTGATCGCCTTCAAATCTGCTGATGAAAAATTTTTCATGGCCTGCTGAATCGCGTCAGATAAGCGTTTCAGAGACTTTTTGTGCCGGGATCAAGCCTGCCATGAAAACGGTTGCAAAAAAGTGGCTGTACCCACGTTTCGCACTTTTCTAAGTTCGTGAAAAGGACACGCGGTACGCCAGCTGGCGGTGTGCGTCATCAATGGCAATCAGGAGTGGCACAATGAGCCTCGAATCAACAACAAAACCCATCAGTGCGTCACGCACGGTGCGCGTGATTAAAAATTTACGCTGGTGGATGCTGGGCATGTTCCTGCTGGGTGTAACCGTCAACTACATCACCCGCAACTCGCTCGGCATTCTGGCACCGGAACTGAAAAACAGCCTGCATATGAGTACCGAGCAGTACTCCTGGGTGGTCGCCGCGTTTCAGCTGGCCTACACCCTGTTTCAGCCCCTCTGCGGCTGGCTGATCGATGTCATCGGACTGAAGATGGGCTTCCTGATCTGCGCGTTGATCTGGTCGGTAACCTGTCTGCTGCACGCGGGTGCGGGAAGCTGGCTGCATCTGGCGCTGCTGCGTTTTGTGATGGGGGCGTCCGAAGCGGCGGCCACGCCGGCTAACGCCAAAGCGATCGGTGACTGGTTTCCGAAAAAGGAGCGTCCGGTCGCTGCGGGCTGGGCGGGCGTCGGCTTTTCGATCGGTGCCATGCTGGCGCCGCCGATTATCTATGTCGCGCACATTACCTTTGGCTGGCAGGGAGCTTTCCTGCTGACCGGCGGCCTGGGCCTGCTGTGGGTGGGTCTCTGGTGGTGGGGCTATCACTCGCCGGAGAGTCATCCTCGTCTCTCTGATGAAGAGCGCGCCTTTATTAATCAGGATAATGAGGCAATCGGTGAAAAACTGCCGTTCTTCACCGCGCTGAAAGTGATTGGTAAAGAGAAGAAATTCTACGGCATCGCTATCCCTGCGTTTCTGGCCGAACCGGCCTGGGCGGTACTGAGCTTCTGGGTTCCGCTTTATCTTGCCAATGAGCGCGGCATGGATCTCAAGCAGATCGTGATGTTCGCCTGGCTGCCATTCCTGGCCGCCGACCTCGGCAGCGTCGCCAGCGGCTATCTGACCAAAATCTATGTGCGCTGGTTTTGCATGACCCGTGTGAACTCCATTGTCGCCAGTTCGGTGACCGGCGCATTGCTGATGGTCTCGCTGGCGCTGATGACGCTGGTGAAAGATCCCTGGCTGGCTATCGCCCTGATCTCCGTCGGTGGCTTCGGTCATCAGGTGATCTCCTGCATGCTCAGCGCGCTGGTGGTAGAGCGTTTTGATCGCCGCCAGATGGCCACCGTCAACGGCATGCGCGGCTCCTGCGCCTGGATCGCCAGCTTTATCTTCTCGCTGATTATCGGTGTCACCGCCGATACCATCGGCTTTAATCCGCTGTTTGTGGCGATGGGCTTTTTTGACCTGATTGGTGCCGTTTTCCTGGTGATGCTGATCGCCGAACGCCGCCAGCGCCCTGCTAACCCATAAGGATATCGCGATGAAAACCCTGAAGAACTGGACGCTGCATCAGCAGGCCGATCACTTTGTTGAACTCAAGGTCGACGATCGTCATTTGCTGCGGCTTTACGTGCTGGAAGAGAAGCTGATGCGCGTGCTGCTGAAGCGCGACGGTGAGCTGGCACTGAACCGCACCTGGAGCATTGCGCCTGAGACTGATGTGCCCTGGGAGGGACGTGACCGCGAGGCGCTGGATGGCTTTACGCTGCCCGCGTTTCAGGTGGAGCACGATGCGCAGCAGCTGCGCATCAGCACGCAACAGCTGCGCGTCACCGTGCATCAGCCGCTCTGCCTGAGCTGGGAGCAGTTTGATGGTGAGAGCTGGCAGCCGCTGACCGCTGACCGCCACACCGGTGCCTATCTGCTGAATGCGCACGGCGATGGGGTCGAGCACTATCAGCGTCGCCAGCCGCAGGATCGGGTGTATGGCCTGGGCGAGAAGAGCGGCGACCTGAACCGCGTTAACCGCCGTTTTGAGATGCGCAATCTCGACGCCATGGGCTATAACGCCGCCAGCACCGATCCGCTCTATAAACATATTCCGTTTACCCTGACGCAGCGCGATGGCGTCAGCTTCGGCCTGTTTTATGACAACCTCAGCAGCAGCTGGCTCGATCTGGGGAATGAGCTGGATAACTACCATCTGCCTTATCGCCGTTACCGCGCCGAGGCGGGCGATCTCGATTACTACATGATGCTCGGCCCGACGCTGCTCGACGTAACCAAAGCCTTTGTGCGCCTGACCGGACGGACGCTGTTTCAGCCGAAGTGGAGCCTGGGGTACAGCGGGTCTACCATGCACTACACCGACGCGCCGGACGCACAGCAGCAGCTGCAATCCTTTATCCGCCTGTGTCGCGAGCATGAAATTCCCTGCGATTCGTTCCAGCTTTCATCCGGCTACACCTCGATTAATAACAAGCGCTACGTCTTCAACTGGAACTACGACAAAGTCCCGAATCCCAATGCGCTGAGCGATGCGTTTCATACTGCCGGAATGAAGCTGGCGGCCAACATCAAGCCCTGTCTGCTGCAGGATCATCCGCGCTATCAGGAAGTCGCGTCACAGGGGCTGTTTATCCGTGACTCTGAGCAGGATCGCCCGGAGCGTTCGGTGTTCTGGGATGATGAGGGATCGCACCTTGATTTCACCCATCCGCAGGCGGTGCGCTGGTGGCAGGAGAATGTCACGCAGCAGCTGCTGGAGAAGGGCATTGATTCTACCTGGAACGATAACAACGAATATGAGGTGTGGGATGGCGAAGCGCGCTGTCATGGTTTTGGTCAGCCGATCGCCATCAAGCATATCCGGCCGGTGATGCCCTTGCTGATGATGCGTGCCTCGATGGAAGCGCAGCAGCAGTTTGCTCCCGACAAACGTCCTTATCTGATTTCCCGTTCTGGCTGTGCCGGGATGCAGCGCTATGTGCAGACCTGGAGCGGCGATAACCGCACCAGCTGGCAGACCCTGCGTTACAACATCCGCATGGGGCTGGGGATGAGCCTGTCCGGGCTGTTTAACGTCGGGCATGATGTCGGCGGCTTCTCAGGCGACAAGCCGGATGCCGAACTGTTTGTGCGCTGGGTTCAGAATGGCGTGATGCATCCGCGCTTTACCATCCACTCGTGGAATGACGATCACACCGTGAACGAGCCGTGGATGTATCCGGAAGTGACACCGATGATCCGCGAAGCGATCCGCCTGCGTTATCGTCTGATGCCTTACCTCTATAACCTGGCGTGGCAGGCTACCACAGACGATGAGCCGATGCTGCGTCCGACCTTCCTCGATCATGAGCATGATCCGCAGACGTATCAGGAGTGCGATGATTTTATGCTGGGACGCGATTTGCTGGTCGCCAGCGTCGTGGAGCAGGGCGCGCGCAGCCGTGAAGTTTATCTGCCACGTAACCTGGGCGGCTGGTATGACTGGCACAGCGGCAAGGCATTTGCGGGCGGCGAGACCATCACGCTGGATGCGCCGCTGGATCGGCTGCCATTGCTGGTGCGGGCTGGTGCGATCATCCCGCTGGGGGAGTGTGAAACCACAACCGATGCGCGGCGCGACACGGTACGGCAGTGGCAGGTGTGGCCGGCACCGGAAGGCGTAACCACTCAGGGCGAAATGTTTGACGACGATGGTGAGAGCCATGGCTGGCAGCAGGGCAATGCGCTGTGGCTGAGCTGGACGCTGTGCAGCAGCGCCACACGCATTGAGCTGACCGTGGAAAAACGCGGCGATTATCAGCCCGCCTGGCGGGAGATCGCGCTGTTACTGCCTGCGGGTGAACGTCGTGAGCTGTGGGTGAACGGCGAGAAAGCGGCGAGTTACCGGCTGGAATAGCGGTGGCGTGGTGGCAAAGCCTAATCAATCAGGTTTTGGGCAGCAACGCTTAAGTTCATTGAGCAGGGAACAGGGGCAGAGGAGGAAAGCGTCCCGCGCCATGGACAAAAACGCCGGGAGCGTTTTTGAACAACGTAAAGCGTTGGCCCGTTTACGGGCGCACCTCAGGGATGAGGTGCGTAATCGCGCGGGCCGAGCATGCCAGGGATGGCGGCTTTTGCGTCTTTCCGATCTGACCCTGTTCCCTGTGAAGGCACGATCTCACAGCGACCAGGTCTTATACCTCAGTGGTCGCAAAAGATATTATTCTGCGTGGTTCTCGGTGCTCATGCGGCCCAGATCTTTATCGACCAGGAACAGACCGTTGCCGCTGTTGCTGACCAGAGCCAGTTTATCCAGCACGGTTTTGAACAGCTTCTCTTCTTCGTGCTGCTCGGCAACATACCACTGCAGGAAGTTGAAGGTAGAGTAATCCTGAGAAGTCATGGCGGCGTGTGCCAGCTCGTTGATTTTGCTGGTGATCAGCTGCTCATGCTCCAGCGCCTGCTGCAGGATTTCATTCAGCGAGGTGAAAGAAACTGGTGGCGCAGCGATGGTGCCCAGTACCGGCATGCCGCCGGTATCGCTCAGGTAGTCAAACAGACGCTGCATATGCTGCATCTCTTCGCGTGAATGCATCTTCAGGAAGGAAGCGGCACCCTCAAAGCCTTTGTCGCTGCACCAGGCGCTCATTTGCAGATAAAGATTGGCAGAGAAAAATTCCAGGTTCAGCTGGTCGTTTAAACGCCCAGTCATTTCAGCAGTCAGCATGGCCGAGTCCTTTTAAGAAGATGTTAAATACAGATGTATAGTCGGTGAATTATGCATCAAACATGTTAGTAAAGTGAAGCCTTTTCGCCAAAATCAGCCAATTTATCTGATTGATTTAAATAGAATTATTTCGGAAATTGAATGCGACCAATTCTCATTTTGTATCACAGGTTACCGGGCAATAAATTCAGGGTAATCAGCACCATGATAGTGCGGGCGGTCGTGGTCCTGCTGGTGCAACCGTCGCTGATGCAGGTGAAATACCCGCAATCTGATGACGTCGCGAAAATATCACTCTGAGGTCTGAACATATTATCCGGACGGGTAACCGACTGCTGGCGTGGATTAAACGTTTAATAGCGGAAGACGCGACATAATCATCGCGCTCTGTTCTGCTCTGGCATAAATCCTGCTTAAAACATACTTCCCTAAATTGAAATTTGCTTCGCCAGGGAATTTGCGGCAAGGCAGCTTATCAGGAGAAAGAAATGTCAGAAGAGAGTGTGGTTAATCCGGTAAAAATGACGGCGACTAAAGGCAGTTATGTCGCGCTAATTTTTGCCATCCTGTTTTTCTCAGGACTGTTTTATAACGTCGAGGGGTTGAAATGGCTGGGTGCCTTTGACTTCACCACTCTGGGCGGCAGCTTTGGCACGATGAAAGATCCCGCCAGTAACACCTTTCTGGGCGCAGGCGGACTCAGCGCCAAAGCGGGTTTCCTGTTTGCGCTGTCGCTGACGCCTACGGTGATGCTGGCGCTGGGCGTGCTGGAAATCTTCACCCACTATGGCGCGATTCGCGCGGCACACCGTTTGCTGACCCCGCTACTTAAGCCGCTGATGGGGCTGCCGGGCCATTGCGGTCTGGCGTTAATCACCGACCTGCAAAGCACCGATGCGGGCGCGGCATTAACCAAAGAGATGGCTGACCAGAAACAGATCAGCAAAAAAGAGGTGGTGGTAATGAGCGCCTGGCAATATTCCGGTGCCGGATTAATCAATAATTATTTCGCCATCGGTTCTGCGCTGTTCGCCTCCATGACCCTGCCAATTATTATTCCGCTGTTATTAATGTTCGTTCTGAAATTTGTCGGTGCGGCGATAACACGCGCTGTGTTAAACAGTGTTTATAAGAAGGATTTCGCCGATGGAAAATAAATCCGTAAGCAGTAATCCGTTCGATGTGTTTGTGACCGGCGCGCGTAAGGGCTTTCATATCGCCATTCACAACCTCATGCCGAATGTAGTGATGGCCTATGTGCTGGCAGAAGTGCTGAACCTGCTCGGCATTATGCAGTTTCTCGGGCATGTCTTTGCGCCGGTGATGGGGCTGTTTGGCCTGCCGGGGGAGGCAATCACTGTACTGCTTACCGCCTGGCTCTCATCGTCGGCGGGCACCGGCGTAGCGGTCAGCCTGCTGACAAAGGGACTGCTGACCGGCGCGGATATCACTATTCTGGCGCCGGCGATTTTCCTGATGGGATCGCAACTGCAATACATGGGACGGCTGCTGGGCGTAGCCGATGTGCCCAAAAAATACTGGCCGCTGCTGATGCTGGTGAGCATCATCAATGCGCTGATCGCAATGTCTGTTATGCGTCTGTTTATTCAGGAGTAACGCTGTGTCTAAGGTATTAGAGCATTACCACTATCTGCACGAAATTCCGGAACTGGGTTTTCAGGAGGTGAAAACCTCGGCCTACATCGCAGACCAGCTGGAGAAAGCGGGCCTGAAGGTGACGCGTAACATCAATAACACGACCGGCATTGTGGCGGAGATAGACAGCGGGGTACCGGGGCCGGTGCTGGCGCTGCGTGCGGATATGGATGCGCTGGGGCACATCATCGATGGCGTGCCGTGTGCGCGTCACACCTGTGGTCACGACGGTCACTCTTCGGTCGTGCTGACGGCGGCGACGGCGCTGCTGCAGGAGGGCACGGTGAAACGTGGCCGACTGAAGATCCTGTTCCAGCCCGCTGAGGAGCTGGGTGCCGGTGCGCTCTCGATGATCGAAGGTGGCGCTCTGGATGATGTGGAGATGATTCTGGGCTTCCATCTGCGTCCGCTGGAGGAGTGCGTGGTGGGGCAGGCGGTGCCTGCGGTGCTCTACTCCGCCTGCAGCACGCTGGAAGCGACTATCAAAGGCCAGCCTGCTCATGCGGCGCGTCCGCATCTGGGCGTAAACGCGCTGGATGCCGCCGTGCAGGCAGTTCAGGCCGTCAACGCTATTCATCTTTCGCCGGGTCTGACCTGGAGCGTTAAAGCGACCCGCTTCCTGTGCGATGCGGGTGTCACCAACTCGGTGCCGGATGAAGCCCGCGTGGTGTGAGATCTGCGTTCGCAGGAAAACGGGCCGATGACGCTGCTGAAAGAGCAGGTCACGCGTGCCATTACGCAGAGCGTGGCCGCACTGGGTGCCACCGCTGAGGTGCGTGTGCTGAAAGAGATGCCCGCTGCCGAGATTGATGATGAGGCGACGGCGGTAATCCGTGCTGCGATCGTCGAGGTGCTGGGTGAAGAGGGCGCGCTGTCGACCCGAACCACGCCAGGCAGCGAGGACTTTTTCTACTATCCGGTGAAGCGTCCGGGTGTGAAAGCGGGCTTCTGGGGGCTGGGCACCAACCTGACGCCAGGGCTGCATCATCCCGATATGCGTTTTGATCTCAGCTCGCTGGACATCGGCGTGCAGATCTTCAAAGCCTGTGTCAGAAAGGTGCTGGGATAAGGGCGGCGGGACGGATGCCGATCCGTCCCGCCCTGTTGCGGCATTAACCGTTCTCCGATTCTCCGCCCAGGAAATCCTGCCCCTCTCCCTGTAGGCCGCGCGCGCAAAATATTGTATGCTATGCCGCCTTAAAGCTGACCAGGTAACCGGACTTCACGCCAATGTAACTTCGCGCTGACCCGCCAGCGATCAATGATCGTTTTTGGCACCGTTTACCCGCCGGTAAGGTTCTGCCGGCCACCGTGATTTATCAGCAGCGCCAGTACGTTGCGCTGCCTATTGAGAAGAATTCCATGTCTAATCCCTTTTTAGAAGAGGTGGCACGCCGCCGCACCTTCGCGATCATTTCGCACCCGGATGCCGGTAAAACCACCATTACCGAAAAAGTGTTGCTGTTCGGACAGGCAATCCAGACCGCCGGTACGGTAAAAGGCCGTGGCTCTAACCAGCACGCCAAATCGGACTGGATGGAGATGGAGAAGCAGCGTGGTATCTCCATTACCACCTCTGTGATGCAGTTCCCTTACCGTGATAGCCTGGTGAACCTGCTGGATACCCCAGGTCACGAAGACTTCTCGGAAGATACCTACCGTACGCTGACTGCGGTCGACTGCTGTCTGATGGTGATCGACGCCGCGAAAGGCGTCGAGGATCGTACCCGTAAGCTGATGGAAGTAACCCGTTTGCGCGATACGCCGATCCTGACCTTTATGAACAAACTTGACCGTGACATCCGCGATCCGATGGAAGTGCTGGATGAGGTGGAAAGCGAGCTGAAAATTGCCTGCGCACCGATCACCTGGCCTATCGGCTGCGGCAAGCTGTTCAAAGGCGTTTATCATCTCTATAAAGATGAGACCTATCTCTACCAGACCGGTAAAGGCCACACCATTCAGGAAGTCCGCATCGTGAAGGGCCTGAACAACCCGGATCTCGACACCGCAGTGGGTGAAGATCTGGCGGCACAGCTGCGTGAAGAGCTGGAGCTGGTGCAGGGCGCATCGCACGAGTTTGAGCAGGAAGCGTTCCTGAGCGGCAAACTGTCGCCGGTCTTCTTCGGCACCGCGCTGGGTAACTTTGGCGTTGACCATATGCTGGATGGCCTGGTTTCCTGGGCACCGCGTCCGATGCCACGCGATACCGACACCCGTACGGTAGAAGCGCAAGAAGAGAAGTTCACCGGCTTCGTGTTTAAGATCCAGGCCAACATGGATCCGAAACACCGCGACCGCGTCGCCTTCATGCGTGTGGTGTCCGGTAAATATGAAAAAGGGATGAAGCTGCGTCAGGTGCGTACTGGCAAAGATGTGGTGATCTCCGATGCCCTGACCTTTATGGCGGGCGACCGTTCACACGTTGAAGAAGCTTATCCTGGCGATATCATCGGTCTGCATAACCACGGCACCATTCAGATTGGCGACACCTTTACCCAGGGTGAAAACATGAAGTTCACCGGTATTCCGAACTTCGCGCCAGAACTGTTCCGTCGTATTCGTCTGCGCGACCCGCTGAAGCAGAAACAGCTGCTGAAAGGGCTGGTTCAGCTGTCGGAAGAGGGTGCGGTGCAGGTGTTCCGTCCGGTGCATAACAACGATCTGATCGTGGGCGCGGTCGGTGTGCTGCAGTTCGATGTGGTCGTGGCACGTCTGAAAAGCGAATATAACGTCGAAGCCATTTACGAAGCGATTAACGTCTCAACGGCGCGCTGGGTTGAATGCAGCGACGCGAAAAAGTTTGAGGACTTCCAGCGTAAAAACGAAGTTAACCTGGCGCTCGATGGCGGTAATAATTTGACTTATATCGCGCCGACTATGGTGAATCTGAATATTACTCAGGAACGTTATCCCGACGTCACTTTCCGCAAAACGCGCGAGCACTAATCGCCTGTTTCCGGGCCATTCCAGCTGGGAATGGCCCTGATTTCCCCCTTCCAGACTCCTCCTAAAAACCCTGTTTTTCTTCTGTTTTGACGTGTGATCAACCAGTTAGCCAGGCAAATTGCAAAATGCCGTCTATGATTATTCTATCGGACGGCGGAAGAGACTTCTCCTGTCCTTACGTCCTGTAACGCAGTGGCCTTTGTTGCCTCTGTTTCGCCCACAGTTTTTGGGTGAGTTAACTGATAGAAGGAAGATATCGATGAACAAGACTAAGATTGCTAAAACCCTGATGGCCGCCATGATTGGTTCAGCACTGATCAGCGGCAGCGCACTGGCTGACGAATCAATGTCGCAGAAAGCGTCACAGACAGCCGACAGCGCGGGTTCAAAAATCGATAGTTCTATGAAAAAAGTCGATGGTTATATGGATGACAGCGGCATCACCGCCAAAGCTAAAGCTGCTCTGGTGGATGACGACGCAATTAAAAGCACGGATATCTCGGTAAAAACGCATAGCGGCGTCGTGACCCTAAGCGGTTTCGTCACCTCACAGGATCAGGCTGAAAAGGCTGTGGCTGTGGTGCAGAAAATCGAAGGTGTTAAATCCGTCAGCGACAAACTACACGTCAGAGACAGCAAATCATCTTCAGTGAAAGGTTATGCCGGTGATGCCGCAACGACCAGCGAAATTAAAGCTAAGCTATTAGCAGATGACATTGTTCCGTCGCGCAACGTAAAAGTTGAGACTACCGACGGTGTTGTTCAGCTTTCAGGGCATGTTGCTAATCAGGCACAGTCAGATCGTGCAGAAAGCATCGCTAAAGCCATTGAAGGCGTGAAAAGCGTTAAGAATGACCTGACGGTTAAATCTTAAGCTTTCAAGCGGTCACTCTGGTGGCCGCTCGAATAAAAGACACCCATCCGGGGATAAACTAAGCAGGTCGATTTTAAATAGGGTAAGGAGAGGCTTATGTTTCGTTGGGGCATTATTTTTCTGGTGATCGCACTGATCGCTGCAGCGTTAGGTTTTGGCGGTTTAGCGGGCACAGCAGCATGGGCAGCTAAAGTTGTCTTCGTCGTTGGTATTATCCTGTTCCTCATCAGCCTGTTTACCGGCCGTAAAAAGCTTTAGCCGATGAGTTCTGCAGTCTAATGCAACACAAAGCATAGAGCGGAGACCAGTCATCTGTAGCGACTGACGTGAAGAGAGGGACACCTTCACATCGCTGCAAGGCAAGCCAGCCCCGCTGGCTGCCGGTTAAAGGAATAGATGACTGGTTCTCCGGAATGCTGCCGCCATAAACGGATCGATCCTCCAGCATACCCGGAACCCTTTTTGAGGTTCGCACAGTGGGTATACGCATTCCCGTCACACTCGGCGCCATTGAACCTCTGGCCCTGACACCGTTTAACTCTCAGAAAATTGCCCTGGTATGTGAAGGCGGCGGTCAGCGCGGCATTTTCACCGCAGGCGTATTAGACGAATTTCAGCGCGCCCGATTTAATCCTTTTCATCTGATGCTCGGCACCTCTGCCGGTGCGCAAAATCTCTCTGCCTTTGTCTGTGGCCAGCCCGGCTACGCCCGTCGTGTGATTACCCGATACACCACCAGTAAACTCTTTTTTGATCCGCTGCGCTTTGTGCGTGGAGGCAATCTGATTGATCTCGACTGGCTGGTCGATATCACCCGCAGTGAATTTCCGCTGGCGATGAGCAGCGCGGAACAGCTGTTCTCCAGCGGTCGCGAGTTTTACATGTGCGCCTGCCGCAGCGACGACTATACCCCTGGTTACTTCAATCCCACCGCGGATAACTGGCTGGATCTGATCAAAGCCTCCAGTGCCATTCCCGGTTTTTACCGGCTGGGCGTTAATCTGGAAGGGATCAGTTATCACGATGGCGGCATCAGTGATGCAATTCCGGTGCGTGAAGCCGCGCGACGCGGGGCCGATACGATCGTGGTGATCCGCACCGTGCCGTCGCAGATGTTCTATACCCCGAAATGGTTTAAACGGATGGAGCGCTGGCTCAGCACCGGCGCGCTGCAGCCGATGATCAACGTGCTGAATAAGCATGAGCAGAGCTATCGGGAAATTCAGCAGTTTATTGAGAATCCACCCGATGATTTGCGCATCATTGAAATCTTCCCGCCGCACGTGCTGGCCAGCAGTGCGCTGGGCAGCAGCATCGCGGCGCTGAATCAGGATTATCATCTGGGACGACGCTGCGGTCGCTATTTCCTCGCCACGCTGGGCCAGTGGCTGAGCGATGCGGAACCGATGATCTCTGCGCGTATCGTTACGCCACCTGCGCCGGTTGCCAATGCGCCGGATACCCGACTGATCATCACACCGCCGCTGGCGGACAATGACGCGGATTACGACAAAGGATCGCTGGCATGAAGTTTATCGACACGCACTGTCACTTCGACTTTCCACCATTCGAAGGGGACATTGCCGCCAGCCTGGCGCGCGCTGCGGAAGCGGGCGTGGAAAAGATTATCGTTCCGGCTGTCGATGCCAGCCGCTTTGAGCGGGTCTGCGCGCTGGCCGTGGCGCATCCGCCGCTCTATGCCGCGCTGGGCCTGCATCCCATCGTCATCGAAAATCATCAGGACGCCCATCTCGACCAGCTGGAAACCATACTGCAACAGCGGCCCCGTAAGCTGGTGGCGATCGGTGAGATCGGGCTGGATCTCTATCGAGACGATCCGCAGTTTGATAAGCAGCAGCGCTTTCTTGAGGCGCAGCTTAAGCTGGCAAAGCGTTATGCACTGCCGGTGATCCTGCATTCGCGCCGGACCCATGACAAGCTGGCGCAGATTCTGCGTCGTCACGATCTGCCGCGCCGTGGCGTGGTGCACGGTTTCGCTGGCAGCCTGCAACAGGCGCAGGCCTTTATTAAGCTGGGTTATGCAATTGGCGTCGGCGGGACCATTACCTATGAACGCGCCAGCAAAACCCGTCAGACCGTCGCGCAGCTGCCGCTCTCATCGCTGCTGCTGGAAACCGATGCACCCGATATGCCGCTGCAGGGTTTTCAGGGCCAGCCAAACCGTCCGGAACGGGCGCGTCAGGTCTGGGAGGTGCTCTGCAGCCTGCGGGAAGAGTCACCTGAAGAGATTGCCGATGCGCTTTGGCACAACAGTCAGCAGCTGTTTCAGCTCGATCCCGCTTTCCCGGCGCTACGCAGCTGACCGGTCTCCTGTTCTGCACCCCTTGCACTAAAATGTGATAATAGTAACATTGCACCGGCTGGCGTATAATCGCCATCATTGCATGTAACCTGAGAGTTCAGTCACTATTTATGTGACGCGATTGCATCATTTTCTTATTCCTATGTGACTACTGGCACATATCAGGCCGCTTCGGAGTGTTATTATTATAACATTCCGCCGGTAAGCCGGTGGGTTGCACCCCAATCCTTTGGAGAGCCTCATGACCGATATCAAACACCTTGCCCTGCGCGCCCTGAAACTGATGGATTTGACCACCCTGAATGACGACGACACCGATGCAAAGGTGATCGCCCTGTGTCATCAGGCTAAATCCCCGGCAGGCAACACCGCGGCAATCTGTATTTATCCGCGTTTTATTCCGATCGCGCGTAAAACGCTGCGCGAGCAGGGTACTCCGGAGATCCGCATCGCTACGGTGACCAACTTCCCGCATGGCAATGACGACATCGACATTGCGCTGGCCGAAACCCGCGCGGCTATCGCCTACGGTGCCGATGAAGTGGACGTGGTGTTCCCGTACCGCGCGCTGATCGCCGGCAACAGCCAGGTCGGTTTCGATCTGGTGAAAGCCTGTAAAACTGCCTGTGCAGAAGCGGACGTGCTGCTGAAAGTGATCATCGAAACCGGTGAGCTGAAGCAGGAAGCGCTGATCCGTCAGGCCTCTGAAATTGCCATCGATGCCGGTGCCGACTTCATCAAAACCTCTACCGGTAAAGTGCCGGTTAACGCCACGCCAGAAGTCGCGCAGATCATGATGAACGTGATCCGTGATAAAGGCGTCAGCAAGGAAGTCGGCTTTAAACCTGCGGGTGGCGTACGCACTGCGGAAGATGCTGCGATCTATCTGCAAATGGCGGAAGAGACGCTGGGTGCCGACTGGGCCGATGCGCGCCATTTCCGTTTCGGTGCCTCCAGCCTGCTGGCGAGCCTGCTTAACACCCTGGGTCATGACAGCGACACCAGCAAAGCGGGTTACTGATCCCTTCAGGCGGTCAATGACCGCCTGATCCCCATCCTGTTTTCCCTGAACCAGGGGGCTACCTTGTTCCTGCCACAAGAAATTATTCGCAAAAAACGTGACGGTCATGCGCTGACGGAAGAGGAGATTCGCTTCTTCATCAATGGCGTGCGTGATAACACCGTCTCGGAAGGTCAGATCGCCGCGCTGGCGATGACCATCTATTTTCACGATATGTCGCTGCCAGAGCGGGTCGCGCTGACTATGGCGATGCGTGATTCCGGTACGGTGCTTAACTGGAAGTCACTCGGCCTTAACGGGCCGGTAGTGGATAAGCACTCGACCGGCGGCGTCGGCGATGTAACGTCGCTGATGTTAGGACCGATGGTCGCCGCCTGTGGCGGATATGTGCCGATGATCTCCGGTCGTGGTCTGGGTCACACCGGCGGAACGCTGGATAAACTGGAAGCGATTCCAGGCTTCGATATCTACCCCAGCGATAACCGCTTCCGCGACATCATTAAGCAGGTCGGTGTGGCGATTATCGGTCAGACCAGCTCGCTGGCACCGGCGGATAAGCGCTTCTACGCCACGCGTGACATCACCGCCACCGTCGATTCTATCCCGCTGATCACCGCCTCGATTCTGGCGAAGAAGCTGGCCGAAGGGCTGGATGCGCTGGTGATGGATGTCAAAGTCGGTTCCGGTGCGTTTATGCCCACCTATGAAGCCTCAGAGAGTCTGGCGCAGTCGATTGTGGGCGTCGCCAATGGCGCAGGCTGCCAGACCACCGCACTGCTGACGGACATGAATCAGGTTCTCGCCTCTTCAGCCGGTAACGCGCTGGAAGTGCGTGAAGCGGTTCGCTTCCTCACCGGCGAGCAGCGCAATCCGCGCCTGCTGGAAGTGACACTGGCGCTCTGCAGCGAAATGCTGATCTCCGGCAAACTGGCCGCCAGCGACGCCGAAGCGCGTCAGAAGCTGATGACCGTGCTGGATAACGGCAAGGCCGCTGAGGTGTTTGGTCGTATGGTCGCTGCCCAGCAGGGACCGGCTGATTTCGTTGAACGCTACGACGCTTATCTGCCCGCGCCATTGCTGAGCAAACCGGTCTATGCCGACCAGCCTGGCATCGTCAGCAGCATGGATACCCGTGCACTGGGTCTGGCGGTCGTGGCGATGGGCGGTGGACGTCAGCGCGCCAGCGACAGCATCGACTACAGCGTAGGCTTCAGCGAGATGATCACCCTGGGCGAACGTGCCGATGCTCAGCGCCCGCTGGCGATGATTCACGCCAGCAGCGAAGACAAATGGCAGCAGGCCGCCGCTGCGGTCAAAGCCGCGCTGGTGCTCGGTGATTCCGCCCCGGCTGAGACGCCGGTTGTCTATCGCCGTGTGAGCGATATCAGCTAACTGACCAGTAACCGGTGCCAGCGGTGATGCATTCGGGTATACTGATCTGATCGCTTTTTTTTGACTTGTCACGCGCCAATGCGCAGGAGACTTGCATGAAACGTGCTTTTATTATGGTGCTCGATTCCTTTGGAATTGGCTCCAGTAAAGATGCCGATAAATTCGGTGACGTGGGTTCAGATACCTTAGGTCATATCGCCGAAGCCTGTTTTAAAGGTGAAGCAGACAAGGGACGTAAAGGCCCATTGCATCTGCCTAATCTCACCGCGCTGGGTCTGGGCAAAGCCGCTGAGCTGTCAACCGGCCGCTTCCCGGCAGGCCTGGATCCTGAAGCGAAGATCACCGGTGCGTACGCATACGCCAGCGAACTTTCGTCAGGTAAAGATACGCCGTCAGGCCACTGGGAAATTGCTGGTGTGCCGGTGCTGTTTGACTGGGGCTACTTCAGCGACAAAGAGAACAGCTTCCCGCAGGAACTGCTGGACAAGCTGGTTGAGCGCGCAGACCTGCCGGGCTATCTCGGTAACTGCCACTCTTCAGGTACGGTGATCCTCGACCAGCTGGGCGAAGAGCACATGAAAACCGGCAAGCCGATTTTCTATACCTCTGCGGACTCCGTATTCCAGATCGCCTGTCACGAAGAGACCTTTGGTCTTGATCGTCTCTATGCGCTGTGCGAAATCGCCCGTGAAGAGCTGACCGAAGGGGGCTACAACATTGGCCGCGTGATCGCCCGTCCGTTTGTGGGTGACAAAGCGGGTCAGTTTGAGCGTACCGGCAACCGTCACGACCTGGCCGTCGAGCCGCCATCCGCCACCATGCTGAAAAAGCTGGTGGATGAGAAGGGCGGTCATGTGATCTCCGTGGGTAAAATCGCGGATATCTATGCCGAGCAGGGCATCACCAAAAAGGTCAAAGCGACCGGTCTGGATGCGCTGTTTGACGCGACGATTCAGGAGATGAAAATCGCGCCGGATCAGGCGATCGTTTTCACCAACTTCGTTGATTTCGACTCAACCTGGGGACATCGTCGCGATGTCGCCGGTTATGCGGGCGGGCTTGAGCTGTTTGACCGCCGTCTGCCTGAGCTGATGGCGCTGGTTGGCGAAGATGACATTCTGATCCTGACCGCTGACCACGGTTGTGACCCGACCTGGCACGGCACCGAGCACACGCGTGAGCACATTCCGATTCTGATCTACGGACCGAAAGTGGAGCCGGGTTCACTGGGATACCGCGAGACTTTCGCCGATATTGGTCAGACAATTGCACACTACTTTGGCCTGTCCGAGATGGACTATGGCAAGAACATGCTGTAAATCAGCAATTTAATAAGGATTAAACAATGGCAACCCCACATATTAATGCTGAAATGGGCGATTTCGCAGACGTCGTACTGATGCCTGGCGATCCGCTGCGTGCAAAACACATCGCAGAAACCTTCCTGGAAAATGCGGTTGAAGTGAACAACGTGCGCGGCATGCTGGGCTATACCGGCACCTACAAAGGCCGCAAAGTCTCTGTCATGGGTCACGGAATGGGTATCCCTTCCTGCTCCATCTACACCAAAGAGCTGATCACGGACTTCGGCGTTAAAAAGATCATCCGTGTGGGCTCCTGTGGTGCCGTACGTGCCGACGTAAAACTGCGTGATATCGTGATTGGTATGGGTGCCTGCACCGATTCCAAAGTGAACCGCATGCGTTTCAAAGATCACGACTTCGCTGCCATTGCTGACTTCGACATGGTGCGTAACGCGGTTGATGCGGCGAAAAACCTGGGCGTTGAAGCGCGCGTGGGTAACATCTTCTCTGCCGATCTCTTCTACACCCCGGATCCGCAGATGTTCGACGTGATGGAAAAATATGGCATCCTCGGCGTTGAGATGGAAGCCGCAGGTATCTACGGTGTGGCCGCTGAGTTCGGTGCAAAAGCACTGACCATCTGTACGGTTTCAGACCACATCCGTACGCACGAGCAGACCACCGCTGCTGAGCGTCAGACCACCTTCAACGACATGATCAAGATTGCGCTGGAGTCTGTCCTGCTGGGTGATTAATCGGCGTGGCGGGTGACGCTTCCCGCCTGCTGCCCGATCGCCTGTTCAGATCCTCCTTTACCGGAGGATCTGATTTTCCCGCCTCGCCGTTCCGGTAACATTCACATCAAATGACACACTTTTGCTGAGGCTTGTGCATCTTCGCGCTGGCACCTCTGCGATCCCGCTTTATCATAGTGCGCAATAACAGATAATAATTAATCTCCTGTTCAAGCTTTTGATTGTAGTGTTATTAATTTAAAATATTTAATAAAATCATGTTGTTATGCTTTGATTTTGGTGTTTATTTTTTAGGATTAATTAGATAGTGGCGGTAAAGTGGCGGTGCATTTTCACCGCCACGGAACATCCTCAAATGCGTTACCATGCAAGCTCACTTTAAAAGGATGTTTGATGATGCGATTAAAAATAGCCTTACTCAGCTCTGCTTTAATATTCTCTTCAGTTGCTGCGGCACAAACTTCAGACGTGAGCACCCTCAAGAATAAACTTAAGCCCTGGCAACCATCGGAAGTCAGCCTTAAGGATGATCAGTTGATGATTGTGATACCCGCCGCCGATATTGATGATGAATCTTACAATGCGATCATCTCCAGCGGGGTCTGCTCTCCTATCTGGACAAAAGACGTGCCTGCTAATTACCTAAAAAAAATCAAGGCAGTCAAGGTTACCAACAGATTCAAAGCCAGCGGGTATTCATTTGAAAACCCACTAACAACTTGTAATGAAATGGGCAAGCTAATGGACAAGCCCGCTAGAGCAATGCTGTTCGGCAATACTCATATTTTTAAGGGTAGCGAATAGCGCCTACAAAAAACCCCGCCAATGCGGGGTTTTGTTTTATGGACATATCAAATTAGTGCAGTAAGGATGGCTGGGATTCATGCCCCGCAAAGATCGGCACACGATTAACCTGGCCGGGCGTTACAATAATCATAGCTAACGTTTCGTGCGTTTTGAAAGAACAGCTGCAATTGATGTTCTGGCACTGGTGATAACGCTCTTTTGTTTCTTTTGAAATATATCGGCTGCTTTTAGCGTGTGCGGCGGTCTGGCATAACGGACAATGCATCATCGGTGGCGTCTCCCTGTAAGCTCGTAGCTTTAATACCCTTAAATGCCAAAATGAGCAACAACTTTCACTTATTGTGAATCATCTTCGTCTGATTCTGCCTGATACTCTACATCAGATAGTAAGACTTCAAATTCAAGCTGTGTTGTATATCCGCTGCCGCTCAGGTTATGCGTGACCTTACTGATAATCCACGGCTGCGCATCGATCACGGATTTAAAGCCGCTCACCCTGACCGGCGTCTCCGGGTACAGGTCGGCACGTCCCATCGCGAGCGTAAGCGAGAACTCGGCGACACCGCGCTGCAGCTTATCCCACTTTGCTTTAGCTGCCCGCATCGCTGCCGCTTTCGTCGCATACACGGTCGTCAGCGTGAATATGTTGTCTTCCGTGCCTGCCAGATAATCACCCTCTCTGGCCTCCGGCGTTTTAACCGTAGTCGCCTTTTTCTTTTTAGCCGCCGGGTGCTCCAGCGCGCGCAGGTGCTTTTCTTTCGGCTTGCGCTTTACCTTAACTTTCTTAGGCTTAGGGTCTTTGGTATGCAGCCAGCTCGCAGAGACGCCGGTGTATGCGCCACGGTCGGCAATGCTGAAGCTGTGCCGGTCGCCATCCTGTCGCGTGATAGTCATCTGCGGGATTGGCTTGCCGCTGGCGGTGACGCCGTTACCGGGCCGGATAAACAGAAGCCGCCCGGCCTTCACTGCGGCAACCGCGCCGTAAAGCGTGGCGAGTCGCGTCAGGAATTTAGCGTCTGTCTCCTGCGTCTGGTCGATGTGAGTCACGGCAATTCCGGCGAAACCATCGGCCAGCATGGGCTTTAAGTTATTCCGCCCGGCTATCTGCATCACGACTTCCCCCAGGGTGGTGTCGTGATAGGACACCTCCCGGCGGGAATTAAGTGAGCCACGGAAATCAGCGCTGCGGGCGCGAATGGTCATGGTGTCCGGCGCGCCGTGGTGCTCAACCTCATCAACAGTAAAATTACCCTTACCGAAAAGCGTCTGGCCTTTCCAGCCGAGAAACAGCGTTATCACTGCGCCGCGTACCGGCATAGCCAGCTGTCCGTCGCCGTCGTCCAGCTCAATATCCAGCTGGTCAGCCTCAAAGCCGCGATTATCGGTCAGCGTCATCGAGATAAGGCGATCCCGGATATTGGTTGTGACGTCATTAGAATTAACCTTCAGCATGAAATCCGGCGTCAGCTGCGCCCCGGCCTGTACCGGCAGGCTGCTTATCCCGATCATCCCAGCAGCCCCCCTGCAGTTGAAATCAGGCTACCGGCCGCCGACTTCACGCCGTCGATTGCCGATCTAATCTGCCCCGGCAGGCTTGCGGAGCCGCTGATAAGCCCGTCAGCCTGTTTCTTCAGATCGCCAAACATAGAGGTAAGCGATTCATCAACACGCTTCAGACTCAGGGTAAACATGATTTTGCTGGCCGTTCCGTTGGGGTAGAACTCGCTGAAGGTGTTAGAAATACTCTCGATCACGTACATGCCGTAAATCATGCCGCTGCCGCCAATCAGCGGCCACGCCATCCCCTCGTCGGCCATCAGGCGGATTGTCATCAGCGACAGCGAGCCGCCCGTGATTTCCGGGCGCAGCTCACCGGATAGCGTGATTTTTTCATCGCCCGGCCCGATAAACTGTGCCGACGGACGCTGCCCGAACCGGCTGTTAGTGGGCCAGCGGTAGTCGATATTCTGCTGCATATCCCCGTAAGGCAGGGTCTGTCGCATAAACGGCATCATGCCGTAAATCATCATCATCGGTTAATCCTCCCAGCCCATTTTGCTGCGGTTCTGCGCCTGCCGGTTGCGCTGCTCTTTTGCCTGGTGCTGCGCCATCAGCGCCATTGCGTCGTCTTTGGTCATGCCCTCGTGCATGTTGATTTCATACTGATAGGTATTCTGGCTGCGGTCGGTGAATCCGCCCCCGGCTGACGGGGCTGAAACCGGGCGGTAAGGCGCGCCACCATAGGCAATGTTGTATTGCAGCCCGCCGGTATCTGCGCCCGCGCCGCCGGTCGCAACCGGATCATGCGACGGCACTTTGTCTTTAAGGCCATCGGATTTCGTGTCGATAATGCCGAGCTTATCCAGCACCCAGTTAATACCGCCCATAAGCTGATCGAGCGCGTGCCCCGGAATTTTCAGCGCCTCGGCCAGCATGTTGCCGAACTTCTTACCCATGTCTCCGGCGGCAGCAAGTTCGGTCTGCGTGGATTTCACCGGCTCCAGCAGTTTGCCGAACCAGTCCCACAGCTCTTTGACCTTGCCACCTACCCACTCAAAAACCGGCTTCAGCGAACCGAAGGAATCACTGATCGGCCCCATCGCTGCGGTAAACCCTTCGGCCATGCCTGCTATAAAGGCGCTGATAGGCTCCCAGTATTTGCGCACCAGTAGAGCCCCGGCCACGATTGCCGCCGCGACGGCCACCACCGGCAGCGTGATAGCGCCGAGTGCGGCCGTAATAGCTCCGCCAGCGATGCTGAATGCCGTGCCGAGGAACCCCGCACCGGCAATCAGGGTATTCACGCCCGCAATCACCGGCCAGGCTACCAGCCCGATAGCGCCCAGCGCCCCGGCCAGCATCAGCCCGCCCATTACCACTTTTGCAATACCGCCTGCCAGCTCAGGGTTAGCTTTAATCCAGTTATCAACCGTCAGCAGCAGCGCCGCTGTATCTTGGGTAAGTGCGCGCAGGCTGCCGTCGTTCTGATCAAACAGGTCGGTGCCGATAGCCTCATACGCAGACTGCAGCTCTTTCAGATCGCCGCCGAGGTTATCCTGCATGACCTGGACCAGCTCGGCAGTTTTGCCATCAG
>Ga0308171_1000510_pt1 | contig 80647 bp, 80 predicted proteins | sample PhyGR1_FD_202135 | JGI IMG/M metagenome (GOLD analysis project Ga0308171, IMG submission 202135) | Phyllosphere microbial communities from UC Gill Tract Community Farm, Albany, California, United States - DLSLSG.R1 | ecosystem: Host-associated > Plants > Phyllosphere > Unclassified | place: USA...
CCTATGAGAACCTGGTCGCCGCCGGCGTCATCGACCCGACCAAGGTCGTGCGCACCGCGCTCCAGAACGCGGCGTCGGTCGCGGGCCTGCTGATCACCACGGAAGCCACCGTGGCCGAGCTGCCCGACGACAAGCCCGCCATGCCCGCCGGTGGCGGCATGGGCGGCATGGGCGGCATGGACTTCTAAGTCGGACATCGGCGACCGGCGGGGGGCAACCTTCGCCGGGAACCGGTCCGGCCTGGGGTACAACCCAACGCCAAAGGGCCCGGGGAGCGATCCCCGGGCCCTTTTTGCATCTTTGGGACCTGGCCCCACCTCCGTTCAGCCTGAGCGAAGTCGAAGGCCAAGGGATTCCTGTGCGGCGGCGGGCGGGACGTGCACTTCGACTTCGCTCAGTGCGAACGGAGGTGGGGAGAGGAGGCGATGCACCAACCCGTTTCCCGGCGAAGGCCGGGGTCCAGTTTCGATGCGTCCTGGGGGAGCATCGAACATCGCGTGGGAGGCCTGGCGATCTGCTCCGTCATTGCTTCCCACGCATCCGCCCCACGCGCCATCGGCCGCACGGCAAGTGGGCCCCGGCCTCCGGCGGGGTGCATAGGAAGGGGACATGCAACAAAAAAGGCGGCCGGACCTCTGCCCGACCGCCTTTCACGTAACCCGAAACGCCCGCGCCTTACGCGCCCGCGTTCTTCAGTGCGGCCTGGACGTCGCTCCATCCGATCGCGCCCTTCAGCGGCTTGCCGTTCAGGATGAAGGTCGGCGTGCCGGTCACCGTGCCGTCGGCGCCGCGATCCTGGGTCTGCTTGGTCAGGCGGTCGATCTCCAGCATGTTGCCCAGGCACTCGCGCGCCTTGGCTTCGGGCAGGCCGCGCTGCTTGACGAAGTTGATCAGGTCCATCTGCTCGGCCATCGCCTTGATCGCGTCGACCGGCTTGGCGTTCTGGAGCTGCTGCTGCATCGCGGGCGGCATCGCCTGCAGCTTGTCGTTGAAGCCCTGCTGCGCCTGGTACATCTGTTCCAGCAGCGGGAAGAAGGTCTGCTCACCGGCGCAGATGCCGAGCAGCGCGGGCGGCAGGTCGGGCGCGCCGTGGATCAGGAATTCGCGGAATTCCCAGCTGACCTTGCCCGATTTGACATAGGTGTTGGTCAGCGGCTCGAACCCTTCGCGCGCGAACGCGCCGCAGGCCGGGCACAGGCGTGAGCCATATTCGACCAGCTTGATGGGTGCGTTGGGGTTGCCCATCACATAGCCCTCGGCGGTCTTGCTGACGACCTGGGTCCAGTCCTTGCCCACAGGGGCGGCGACCGCGGCCACAGGCGCGGCGGCGGGGCCGCTGCTGTTGGCATCGCCAGTGCCATTGCCGCTGCCGCAGGCGGCCAGCGCGAGCGGGGCGGACAGCGACAAGACGGCGAGGAGAAGACGAGACGTCATCGACATATGCTCCGAGGAAAAAACGGGATTTAGCGCGAACCGGCCGCGCGCAACAGCGGCAACAGGCGGTCCCAGCCGAATACGCCCAGCGCCTGCTTGCCGTTGATGAAGAAGCCCGGCGTGCCCTCGAACGATTCGGGGGCCGAACTGGTCATCGCGACGATCCGGTCGGTGGCGGCGCGGTCGGACAGGCAGGCGGCGATCTGCGCATCGCTCAGCCCCGCGCCCTTGCCGATCGCGGTCAGCCCGGCGCCGTCGGCGATCACGCGCATCTGCGCGGCCTGGGGATACATGCCGATCCGCTGGCCATTGGCCTGTTCGAAATCGAACGCGCGCTGGCTCCAGCTTTTCTGCTGGGCGAACAGCGTTTCGGTCAGCCCGACGAACTTGCCCGCGCCGCCGCAGCGCGCGACCAGTGCGGCGGCCAGGTCGATGCGGTTGAGCAGGTAATGGCGGATCTCGATACTGGTCGAGCCCGAGCGGACGAACCGCCCCTTCAGCACCGGCGTCGCGGTGTTGATGAAGGCGGCGCAGTGCGGGCAGGTATAGCTGACATATTCGACCAGCTTCACCGGCGCGTTGGGATTGCCGATGACATAGGCCCCTGCGGGCGTCTGGGTGATGTGGGTCGTCCAGTCGACCTTGGCGCGCGCCTGTGCGGCGTCGGCGGGCGTCACGGCAAAAGGGGTCAGCGAGAGGCCGAGCGCGGCCAGCGACAGGAACAGACGCATCACGATACCTTGGGAAGGCCGCGCGTCGCAGCGACGCCCGCGGCAAGCGATTCGAGCACGGCGCGAAGCTCCGGGTCGGCGATCTGGCGCAGCCCGTCGCCCATTTCGGGCGGGACCGGCTGCGGCTTGGGCGGGGCGGGTCGGCGGGGGGCGGCCATGGGTAGCTCGCCCTGCCGGATCTGCAGCCGCGCGACCGCCGGATAGCCGAAGAAGCGGTTCACCCGTTCGATGATCTCGGGCGCGATATGCTGCATCATCGGTGCGTGCGCGCCGCGCACCACCAGGGTCAGCACGCCGTTCTGCTTCTCGCCCTGCGGAAAGCGGATCGATTCGGGCGCGCTGGCGGTGGACAGGCGCGGGCCGACGATATCGGGCCAGCGGCTGACGATCGCGCTCTGCACGAAGCCGAAACGACGAAAAGCCGCGCCGCCGATCGCGGGCAGCAGTTCGGACACCGCGCGGGGGCGGTTGGAACGGGGGGGCGGCTCCTGGGGGGCGCGGACGCGCTTGCTCATATCCGTCCCCATGCCATAGCGGGCGGGTGGACGCCAAGCTTTCATCATCGCCCGACACGCCCGCCGCCCGGCTGCTCGCCTGGTATGACCGGCACGCCCGCGACCTGCCCTGGCGCAGCAAACCGGGGGAGGCGGCCGACCCGTACCGCGTCTGGCTGTCCGAGGTGATGCTGCAACAGACGACGGTGGCGGCGGTGACGCCCCGCTTCACCGCCTGGACGCAGCGTTGGCCCGATGTGGCCAGCCTGGCCGCGGCGTCGGACGAGGACATCATGGCCACCTGGGCGGGGCTGGGCTATTATGCCCGGGCGCGCAATCTGGTGAAGGCGGCGCGGGCGGTGGTCGCCGAGCATGGCGGACGCTTCCCCGAAACGGAGGCGGGCCTTCGCGCGCTGCCGGGGCTGGGGGCCTATACGGCGGCGGCGGTCGCGGCGATCGCGTTCGGCGAGCGGGCGGTGGTGGTCGACGCCAATGTCGAGCGGGTGGTGGCGCGGCTGTTCGCGATCGCGACTCCGCTGCCTGCCGCCCGCCCCGCGATCCGCGAGGCCACCGACCGCATCACGCCCGACGCTCGCGCAGGCGATTTCGCGCAAGGAATGATGGACCTGGGTTCGTCAATCTGCACAGTGAAGCGGCCGCAATGCCTGCTCTGCCCGATCGCCACCGATTGCCAGGCGCGGGCGGAAGGCATTGCCGAGACACTGCCCGCCAAAGCGCCGAAGAAGAAGCGCCCCTATCGCCACGGCACCGTCTTCTGGATCGAGCGCGACGGCCGGGTCTGGCTGGTCCGTCGTCCCGACAAGGGGATGCTGGGCGGTATGCGCGCGCTGCCGACCGGGCCGTGGGTGGACGAGCGGCCAGGCCTGGCGGACGCGCCGGGGGCGGGGCCGTGGACGATGCTGAACGAGACGGTGGTGCACGGCTTCACCCATTTCGAGCTGGAACTGGCGCTGGCGCGGACCGATGCTTCGCCGCACGAGTCGTGTCCGGGCGAATGGTGGCCGATCGCCGATCTGGGAACCGCGGGCCTGCCCACCTTGTTCGCGCGGGCAGCCGATCTGTTGAAAAGGGCCTGATACCGATGATGCGCCAGATGATGATGACGGGCGGGGTGATGCTGACCCTGATGAGCGCCGCCGCCCCCGCGCAGGTGGCTGCGCCCAGCCGTGCGGTCGCGCCGCCGGCCGCGCTGCCCGCCACCCAGGCGCTGTTCCAGACCTATGTCCGCAGCGGCAAGATGCCCGGCATCGTCGCGGCGATCGGGGTGACGGGACAGCCGACCATGTTCGTCCAGGCCGGACGCACCGGGATCGAGCAGAACGCCCCCGATGTCGGCCCCGACACGCTGTGGCGCGTCTATTCGATGACCAAGCCGATCACCGCCATGGCTGCGATGATCCTGATCGAGGATGGCAGGCTGACGCTCGATCAGCCGCTGTCGGATATCTATCCGGCCTATAAGCAGATGCGGGTGCTGACCAACCCGCAGGCCTCGCTCGACAGCCGCCCGGCAACCCGGCCGATCACGATCCGCGAATTGATGACCCATACGGCGGGGCTGGGATACAGCTTCACCGCCAAGGGGCCGCTGCTCAAGGAATATGAGCGGCTGGGCCTGGTGCCCTTCGCCGCCAATGCGCAGGTCGAGGCCAAGGTGCGTCCGACCCGCCCCGCCACGCTCCAGCAATTCGCCGAGCGCGCCGCCACCGCACCGCTGATCGCCGAGCCGGGCACGCGGTGGAGCTATTCGATGGGCCTCGACGTGCTGGCGGCGGTGGTCGAGAAAGTGTCGGACATGCCGTTCGAGCGGTTCGTCCAGACGCGGCTGTTCACCCCGTTGAAGATGCAATCCAGCTATTGGCAGGTGCCCGCCTCGGCGGCGAACCGGCTGGTCACCAATTACACCTTCCTGGGCGACATGATGGTGCCGGTCGACCCGGCGGCGACCTCGGTATTCCGGCAGGCACCCAGCTTTCCCTATGGCGGGGCCGGTCTGGTCATGTCGGCGCGCGATTATGACCGCTTCCTCCAGATGTTGCAGAATGGCGGCGAGGTGGACGGCGTCCGCGTGATGAAGCCCGAGACGGTGCGGATCGCCATGTCCAACCTGCTGCCCGAGGGCGTGACGTTCGGCGGCGTGGGCGGGGCGACCGGCGGCGCAGCGGGCGAGGCAGCGATGGGTTTCGGCGCGGGCGGATCGGTGACGCTCGCCGATACGCCGGGCGGGCCGGGCAAGGGCACCTATGGCTGGGGCGGCGCGGCGGGCACCATCGCCTATGTCGATCCGACCCGGCATGTGCGCGGCGTCGTGATGGTCAATTACTTCCCCGCCGACCGCTATCCGTTGCGGCGCGATCTGGCGGTGGCACTGTATCAGGATCTGGGACGGAAGGCGAAGTGAACATGCTGGGCTTTACCGGTGGGCGGCTCGACCGCGCCGATCCGCTGCGCCACGATCCGGCCGGGTTCGCTGCGGCGCTGGCCGATCCGGCGGCGCGGTTGCTGGTGCTGGACGACTATCAGCCGGAAATGGCGGACGGGCGGCTGGGCTGGACTAGCGTGGAGGCGGAAGCGACGCCGGAGGATCATGTCCTGCTGGGCATAGAGGACGGCATCCCGCATTTTGCGAGGATCACCGGCGAACCGGCGATGGGCCGTTCGTTCGAGATGATCGCGGCACTCCATGCGCTGGCGGCGGGCGAGGCGGCGACCTATGCGGCGGCGCGCTCGGTGCTCGACTGGCATGCGCGGCATGGCTTCTGCGCCAAGTGCGGGTCGGCGACCACGCCGTTTCGCGCGGGTTGGGGTCGGCAATGCCCGTCCTGCGGGACCGAGCATTTCCCGCGTGTCGATCCGGTGGTCATCATGATCGCCGAGCATGACGGCCGCGCGCTGCTGGGTCGCCAGCCCGCTTTTCCGCCGGGGCGCTATTCGGCGCTGGCGGGGTTCCTGGAGCCGGGCGAATCGATCGAGGAAGCGGTCGCGCGCGAGCTGTTCGAGGAAGCGGGCGTACGGGTGCGCAATGTCCGCTACATCGCCAGCCAGCCCTGGCCCTTCCCTTCGTCGCTGATGATCGCGTGCGTGGCGGAGGCGGTGGACGACGCGCTGACCATCGACACGACCGAGCTGGAGGATGCGATCTGGGTGTCGCGCGACGAGGTGCGTGCGGCGCTGGCGGGTGATGGCTCGCGCTTCGGCGTGCCGCCGGTCTACGCGATCGCGCATACCCTGCTGGAGGCGTGGGCGTCTCAGTAATTTCTCCCCTTGCCGGGGAGGAATGGGTTACCCCCGCCGCCGTGCCTGGGGGTACGTCCCCAGCATCCGCACCCATTTGCTGTGGAAGCCCAGCTCCTCGATCGCCCGGTCGAACGCCGGTTCGCCGGGGCGTCCCACCACGTCGCAATAGAATTCCGTCGCGGCGAAACTGCCGCCGCGCTGATAGCTTTCCAGCTTGGTCATGTTGACGCCGTTGGTCGCAAAGCCGCCCATCGCCTTATAGAGGGCGGCGGGAATGTTCTTCACCTCGAAGATCAGGCTGGTCATCCACGGGCCCTCGCCGACCGGCGGCTGGTTGCCGCGCGCCAGCACGACGAAGCGGGTCATGTTGCTGTCGCTGTCCGAAATATCCTCCGCCAGCAGGTTCAGCCCGTACAGCTTGGCGGCGCTGGGCGGGGCGAGCGCGGCGGTCCGCGAGTCGGCCATCTCCGCGACGCGTGCGGCGGCTCCGGCGGTGTCGGCATAGGCGATCGGCCGCAGCCCATGCGCGCGCAACCAGTGGCGGCACTGGCCCAGCGCCTGCGGATGGCTCATCGCCTCGACCAGCTCGTCGCGCGTACCCGTCGCCATCAGCGCGTGGCGGATCGACAGGAAATGCTCGCCCACGATCGCCAGCCCGGATTCGGGCAGCAGGAAATGGATGTCGGCGACGCGGCCGTGCAGCGAATTTTCGATCGGGATGATCGCCTGGTCGACCTTGCCGGTCTTCACCGCGTCCAGCGCGTCGGCGAAATCGAAACAGGGGAGCGGCAGGCCGTCGGGGAACACCTCCATCGCCGCGACATGGCTGTTGGCGCCCGGCGCGCCCTGGAACGCGACCGCACGGGCAGGCTCGGCCAAAGCGGCGGCCGTCATGCTTTCGACGATCGGGCGGGCGGGGGCGGCGTAATTTTCCATGGGCCAGCGGCCTAAAGCGCGGGCGTAATGTGATCAAGGGAAGCAAAACTTGCCGTTCGCGAAAGCCGCACCTAAGGTCGGCGTTCAGGAGAGATATTGGCGGGGCAGCGAAACGCGATGGACCTAAAGACCAATACGATCGCGGGATGGGTGCTGGGCGCGGCAGGCGCGGCATTGGGCCTTTCGATCGTCGGAGGCATGATCTTCCACGAAGAACGTCCCGAAAAGATGGGCTATGCGATCGAAGGCGTGGAGGCCGAGGGCGCGGGCGGCGGTGCCGCCGACGTGCCGATCGCCTCGTTGTTGCCGACGGCGGACGCGGCCAAGGGGGCCGAAGTCTTCAAGAAGTGCGCGGCATGTCACACCATCAACCAGGGCGGCGCCAACGGCATCGGCCCCAACCTCTATGCCACCATGGGCGAGGCGATCGCGCAGGGCAAGGCGGGCTTTGCCTTTTCCGACGCGTTGAAGGGCGTCGGCGGCAATTGGGACTGGGACAAGATGAACGCGTGGCTGACGTCCCCGCGCAAATTCGCGCCCGGCACCAAGATGACCTTTGCGGGCCTGTCCAATCCGCAGGACCGCGCGAACGTGATCCTGTATCTCAACCAGCAGGGATCGAACCTGCCGCTGCCCGCCGCCCCGGCGGCCAAGGCCGAACCGGCGGCGGGTGACGCGCCCGCCAACGGCGCGGACGCGGCGGTGAACAAGGTCGCGGAGGACCCGCGCGCCGACACCGGCTCGATCGCCAATACCGGCACACCGGCCAAGGGGGCACCCTCGGTCGATCCGCAGGCCGCGATCGAAGGGGCCAAGGCGCCACGCTGAGGCCCGTCATGCTGGACGGGCTGACCCTGGACCTGCCGCTGTTGCAGGCCCCGATGGCGGGGGTATCGACCCCCGCCATGGCGGCGGCGGTCTGTATGGCGGGCGGGCTGGGCGCGATCGCGCTGGGGGCCAGCCGTCCCGACGCCGCCGCGCAGATGATCGCCGAGACGCGCACGCGCACCGACCGTCCCTTTGCCGTCAATCTGTTCGTCCATGCGCCGCCGCGTCGCGATCCGGTGGGCGAGGCCGCCTGGTGCGATGCGCTGCGCCCGGCTTTCGCCGACCATGGCGCGGAGCCACCCACGTCGCTGCACGCCATCTATCCCAGCTTTCGCGACGATGATGCGATGCTGGCCTTGCTGATCGAGGGGCGACCGGCGGTGGTCAGCTTTCATTTCGGCCTGCCGCGCCCCGAACAGATCGTCGCGCTCAAGGAAGCGGGATGCCGTCTGCTCGCCAGCGCCACGTCGCTGGCCGAGGCGCAGGCCGCCGAGCAGGCGGGGATGGACGGCATCGTCGCGCAGGGGCACGAGGCGGGCGGCCATCGCGGCATGTTCGATCCCGATGCGCCCGACGACCGGCTGGGCACGCTGGTCCTGACCCGGCTGCTGGCGACGCGGATGGCGGTGCCGGTGATCGCGGCGGGTGGAATCATGGACGGGGCGGGCGTCTCGGCCGCGCTGGCGCTCGGTGCGGCGGCGGCGCAGCTGGGGACGGCGTTCATCGCCTGCCCGGAAAGCGCGGCGGATGCGGCCTATCGCGCCGCCCTGCTGGGGCCGGGGGCGGCGCATACGGTGATGACGCGGGCGATCTCGGGGCGGCCCGCGCGCTGCCTGCCCAACCGCTTCACCGCGCTGGGGGAGACTTTGAATGGGCCGGTGCCGAAATATCCGGTCGCCTATGATGCGGGCAAGGCGCTGAATGCGGCCGCGAAAGCTGGCGGCGAGGCGGGGTATGGCGCGCAATGGGCGGGGCAGGGCGCGCCGCTCGCCCGCGCGATGCCCGCCGCCGCGCTGGTCGCTACCATCGCTGGCGAGATGCGGCGATAGCGTCTATCCGCGTGGTGCCTGGTGTGTGCGGAGGATGAATGGGATGCGGATCGTGATGGCGGCGGCGATGGCGATCGTCGCGACGGCAAGCCCGGCGGCCGAACGACGCTCGCCGATCCTGCTGTCCGAATTCGTCGACGCGGGCGCGCCCTATCCGCAGGCACATGCCTCCACCCTCGTCCAGCTGCCCGACGGCACGCTGGCCGCCGCCTGGTTCGCCGGATCGGGCGAAAGTCGCCCCGACGTTCGCATCTGGTTCGCCCGCCGCGAGGGCAAGGGATGGGGCGCGCCCCGCCCCGTCGCGGACGGCGTGGCGGCGGACGGACACCGTTACCCCAGCTGGAACCCCGTGCTGTTCCAGCCGCCCGGCCAGCCGCTGCACCTGTTCTATAAGGTCGGCCCCAACCCGCGTGCATGGTGGGGCATGGTCATCCGGTCGAGCGACGGCGGCCGTCACTGGACTCAGCCCGAACGGCTGCCCGAAGGCGTGCTGGGGCCGATCAAGAATAAGCCGGTCATCGCCCCCGATGGCGCCTGGCTGTCGCCGTCCAGCCGCGAGCAGGGGACGGCCGAGGCCAATATCTGGTCGTTGCGCATCGAACGCAGCACCGACCGGGGGCGCAGCTGGACCGTCACCCCCGCCATCGCCTCGCCCATGCATATCGAGGCGATCCAGCCGAGCATCCTGTTCCACAAGGACGGCAAGCTGGAACTGGTCGCCCGCACCCGGCAGGGCGCGCTGGCGCAAAGCTGGTCGCGCGACGGCGGGATCAGCTGGTCGCCGGTCGCGGCGATCGACCTGCCCAATCCCAATGCGGGCACCGATGCCGTGACCCTGGCCGATGGGCGGCAGCTGATCGTGTACAACCATGCCGGGCACGCGCCGGGCACGCCGGGCGACGGCCCGCGCTGGCCGCTGAATATCGGGCTGTCCGATGACGGCGTGCGCTGGCGCAACGTCCTGACGCTGGAGAGCAGGCCCATGCCCGACGGCTATGCCTATCCGGCGATCATCCAGACGCGCGACGGGCTGGTGCATGTGACCTATACCTGGAACCGGCAGCATATCCGGCATGTGGTGATCGATCCGAAATTGCTTCGGTGATTTTGGGGGGAGTGGGGCGAGGCCTTCGACTTTGCTCGGCCTGAATGGAAGGGGCGCGCGATCAAACCCCCGTTCAGCCTAAGTGAAGTCGAAGGCCAAGGGATGCACTCTCCGCCTCAGTCCGCTAAAACCCGCGCCATGACCACCAAGCCCCCCATCGGCCGCGATACGCGGCTCTGCATGTCGCTATCGGCGCGACCCGGCAATTTCGGTTCGCGGTTCCACAACCGCCTCTACGAGCTGACCGGGCTCGATTATGTCTACAAGTCGTTCAGCACCACCGACCTGGCGGCGGCGGTCGGGGGGATCCGCGCGCTGAACATCCGGGGTTGCGCCATCTCGATGCCGTTCAAGGAAGCGGTGATCCCGATGCTCGACGGGCTGGCCGGATCGGCGGCGGCGATCGACAGCGTGAACACCATCGTCAACGATGACGGGCGCCTGACCGGCTACAACACCGACTATGCCGCCGTCGTCGAGTTGATCGCCGATATCGACCGGACGACGCCGTTCATGCTGCGCGGATCGGGCGGCATGGCCAAGGCGGTGGCGGCGGCGCTGCGCGATTCGGGCTTCGAGAACGGCACCATCGTGGCGCGCAACGAAGCGGCGGGGCACGGCCTGGCCGAGCTATACGGCTATGACTGGGCGAGCGAGCCGGGCGAGGGGGCCGCGCTGCTCATCAACGTGACGCCGATCGGGATGACCGGCGGCAATGAGGACCAGATCGCCTTTCCCGAGACGATGATCGACCGCGCGGACATTGCCTTCGATGTCGTCCAGTACCCGCCCGAGACGACATTCCTGCGGACCGCGCAAGCGCTGGGCAAGCGGATCATCACCGGCACCGAGGTCGCGACGATCCAGGCGCTGGAGCAGTTCATCCTCTACACCGGCCTACGCCCGACGCCCGAGCAGGTCCAGGAAGCAGCGGATTATGCCAGACGGCTGGGATGATCGACGTTATTCCTCCCCTGGCAGGGGAGGTGGCAGGCCGAAGGCCTGACGGAGGGGTGTCCCGGTCGGCGAGGTTGGGCTATTCTCGCAAGCGGTGACACTCCTCCACCAGCTTTGCTGGTCCCCCTCCCCTTGGAGGGGAGGATTTACAGGCCCGCCATCTCCATCAACACCGCCCACTCCGCTTCCCCGACCGGCGACACCGACAGCCGCGACTGGCGTAGCATCGGCAGGTCGGCCAGCTGCGCCTCGGCCTTCATCGCGGCCAGCGTGACGGGGCGGGCCAGCGGATGGTCCGGTGCGATCTGCACCGATACCCAGCGACCGTCATCGCCGTCAGCTTTGGCGGCCCGGGTGACCGTCGCGATGCCGACCGCCGCCTTGTCCTTGCCGCTGTGATAGAAAAGCGCGCGGTCGCCCACCGCCATCGCGCGCAGATGCTTGGCGGCGGCGGCGTTGCGCACGCCGTCCCATTCGGTCGCGCCGTCGCGGACCAGATCGTCCCAGCCATAGCTGTCCGCCTCCGACTTCAGCAGCCAATATGTCATGTCCGCCCGCCCTCCTGAACGCCGACTAAACACCCCATTCCATGTCCATTCAGCCCGAACATGACAAAGAACGCAACACGGACGCCGTGGGCGCGTTTTGCCGATCAGCGGACCGGGCGTATGGGTATCGGAGGTTCGATATGAACGGAGTTTTGAAGAAACTGGGATTGGGGCTCGCCCTGGGGGCGACCGCGCTGACCGTGGCGGCGCCCGCCGAGGCACAGCGTTGGGGGCGTGGCTGGGGCGGCGGCTATGGTGGCTATTATCACCGTGATCGCGGTGATGCGGCTGCGGGTGCGCTGCTGGGCGGCATTGTCGGCCTGGGAATCGGTGCGGCCATCGCCAGCAGCAACCAGCCGCGCTACATCGATCGCGGTTATTACGATCGCGGCTATGACCCCTATTATGCACCGCCGCCCCCGCCGCCGGTGTACCGGTACGAGTATCGCGGTTATGCGCCGCGCTGCTGGACCGACTGGCGCTGGGACCCCTATTGGGGCCGCAACGTGCAGGTTCGGGTCTGCAACTAGTCCCCAGGGCGGCGCCGGGAGTGATCCCGGCGCCGCTTTTTCTTTTGCTTGGCAGGGTGGCCGACTCGGCGTTAAGGCCCAGGCATGACCGATACCGTTCCCGATCGCCTGTCCACCAACCCGGACAGCCCCTATTTCGACCAGGACCTCCTCTCGCGTGGGGTCGGCATCCGCTTCAAGGGCGCCGAGCGCCGCGATGTCGAGGAATATTGCATTTCCGAAGGCTGGATTCGCGTCGCACTGGGCAAGAAGGTCGACCGTCATGGTCGCCCGCTGACGCTGAAGCTGAACGGCGAGGTCGAGGCGTGGATCGAGAATCCGGCCGATAGTGATGACGCGGCCGAGGGTTCGGACGAAGCGTAATCGCATACTCCACCCCGGCGTAGGCCGGGGTCCAGTTGCGGTGTGCGGGTGATGGCCTCCCACGCCGCGGTTGGCGCGCCACGGGCGTTATAGAAACTGGGCCCCGGCCTTCGCCGGGGAACACGGGTTTGGGGGGGATTAGTGCTTCCCAACCGCCGCTCAGACTCAGTCCTTCGTCGGGCTGGCGGGGCCACTCCCCAACCTCCGTTCAGCCTGAGCGAAGTCGAAGCCCAAGGGAAACCCTTACCCCGCCCCGACCTCGCCCAGAGCCAAGCGGCTTACGCCGCCTCCATCGCCTCGCCCGCTTCCATCCAGCGGACTTCCGCCTCGGCCAGCTTGTCGACCACCTCGGCGCGGCGCTTGTTCAGCTCGCCCATCGACAGCTTGGCGTGGCGCGGTTCGGCCGCCTTGGGGTCGTTCATCGCCTTGTCGAGCGCCTCGCGTTCGCGGGTCAGCTTGGTCATCTCGTCCTCGATGCCGCGCAGCGTCTTCTTCATCGCGTTGAAGCGTTCGCGCTGTTCGGCCGAGGCCTTCTTGTTCGCCGCCCGGTCGGCCTTGGACGCGGCGTCGCCCTGGCCCGCATCGCCCTTCAGGACCAAGGCGATGTAATCGTCCAGCGACCCGTCGAATTCCTTGGCGGTGCCGTTGTCGACCAGGACCAGACGGTCGGCGGTCATCTCCAGCATGTGGCGATCGTGGCTGACCAGCACGACCGTGCCCTTGTACATGTTGAGCGCCTGGACCAGCGCCTCGCGTGCATCGACGTCGAGGTGGTTGGTCGGCTCGTCGAGGATCAGCATGTGCGGCGCATCGCGGGTGATCAGCGCCAGCGCGAGGCGGGCACGCTCGCCGCCCGACAGCTTGCCGACCTTGGTCGTCGCCTTGTCGCCCGAAAAGCCGAACCGGCCCAGCTGCGCGCGCACCGCCGCCGGGCTCGCACCGCGCATGATGCGGGTCATATGCTCCAACGCGGTGTCGTCGGTGTCGAGTTCCTCGACCTGATACTGGGTAAAGTAGCCGACGCGCATCTTGCCCGACGAGTTCATGTCGCCTTCCATCGGCGCCAACTGCGCGGCGAGCAGGCGGGCCAGCGTCGTCTTGCCGTTGCCGTTGCGGCCGAGCAGCGCGATCCGGTCGTCCGGATCGATGCGCAGGTTCAGCCGCTTCAGGATCGGCGTCTCCGCGTAACCGACGCTCGCCAGGTCCAGCGTGATCAGCGGCGGGCGCAGCTGGTCGGGATCGGGGAAGTCGAAGGACAGCGACGGATCGTTCGCCATCTCGGCGATCGGCTGCATCTTGGACAGCATCTTGGCGCGGCTCTGCGCCTGCTTGGCGGTCGAGGCGCGGGCCGAATTGCGGGCGATATAGTCCTGCAACTTGGCGCGCTGCGCTTCCTGATTCGCCTTGGCGGCGGCGAGCTGCGCCATCCGCTCGGCGCGCTGGCGCTCGAACGAATCATAGCCGCCGGGATAGAGCGTCACCTTGCCGTTCTGCAGATGCAGGATGTGGTCGACGACATTGTTCAAAAAGTCGCGCTCATGGCTGACCAGCAGGATCGTCGCGCGATAGGATTGAAGGAAATCCTCCAGCCACATCACCGCTTCGAGGTCGAGGTGGTTCGACGGCTCGTCGAGCAGCAGCACGTCCGGCGCGGAGAACAGCAGCGCGGCGAGCGCCACGCGCATCTTCCACCCGCCCGAATAGCTCGACAGCGGCCGGGCCTGCATCACCTCGTCGAACCCGAGCCCTTGCAGGATGCTCGAGGCGCGCGCGGGCGCGGTATAGGCGTCGATCGCGATCAGACGTTCGTAGATATCGCCCAGCTTTTCGGGATCTTCCTCGGTCTCGCTGCGCTCCATCAGGTCGGCGCGCTCGATATCGGCGGCCAGCACCGTCTCGAACGGCGTCGCGGTGCCGTCGGGGGCTTCCTGCGCGATATAGCCGAGCTTGGCGCCCTTGGGCATCTCGCATGCGCCGTCATCGGCCTCGAGCTGACCGGCGATCACGCGGACGAGCGTCGACTTGCCCGCACCATTGCGGCCGATCAGGCCGACACGGCTGCCGGGGGGGAGCGCGGCGGATGCACCGTCGAGGATCGTGCGGCCGCCCAGGCGCACGGTGATACCATTCAGATTGAGCATAGGCGGCGCGCCTAGCAAATTCCGGGGGAAAAGGGGAGGGGGCTTTACCGTGCCAAAATCCTCCCCTGCAAGGGGGGGCATCCGAAGGATGGTGAGGGGATGTAGCCGGTCGGCGAGGTTGGTACACCCTCGCCGACCGCGACACCCCTCCGTCAGGCCTTCGGCCTGCCACCTCCCTTACAGGGGAGGAATTGTCTGGTTAGCGTGCCGCCAGGCTGGTGGCGCCGGCGGGCGGCCAGTTCTGGGCACCGCACTTCTTGACGACCCATTCGGCCTTCTTGTTCCAGCACAGCGTATCCAGGCGCGGCATGGTCGCGGCAAAATGCTCGCGGCCGATATAGCGCGGGAAACGCTGTTCGCCGTACGGGGTCAGGCTGTTGCGCAACTGGCGCATCCGTTCGACCGCCAACTCGCCCAGATGGCCGCGCGGCGTGAAGATGGCCTGGTGCGCGATCTCACCCGCCGTCTGGCAGAAGTTCAGCTGTGCCGCGACCGCCGCGAAGCTGGAATAGGTGCGCGTGCCATATTGGTCGAGCGCCATCTGGCCTGCGCGCGGGGTCTTGTTCGTCCGCTTGAAATAGTCGGAGAGCGTGTCGAACGCACCCTTCAGCTCAACGTCGTGATCTTTCAGGATCGCGTTGTAGTTCGCGACGGTCGAGAGCATCGGTTCGAACTGGCACTGCAACGCGGCCACGTTCAGCGCCGCCCGCATGTTCCATAACAGACCTGCGCGCAATTCCGTCGGAGTCGCGCCGGGCAGGGGCTGGCCGATACCCGGTTCGTCACCCTGGACGGGCTTTCCGTGGAAATTATAGGGCTGCAGGAAGAATTGTGCCGATGCGGGTGCCGCGGCACCCATCCCCCAAAACGCCGCGCCAGCGACCAGCGCGGTACGCACCACCTTCATTGTATTTCGATCCTTCCCCCGGAGGGCCTTCGAGCGTCCCGAAACATAACGCTTTTTGGCCTTTTCCCCAAATGGAAATCGCGGCGTCCGAGCGATTGCGTGACCGGCGCGGTCGTTACGGAAAGGTAGTGAAAGTACGGGGTTTCAAGGGCTTCGCGCGGAAAAATGAAAAGGGCCGCCCGGTCGCCCGGACGGCCCTTTCCGATCGGGTGTGACCCCGACGATGATTACATCGCGTTCGATGCGTTCATCGACATGGTGTCGTTCGACATCATCATGTCGTTGCCCATCGTGTCGTTGGCCATCATGCCACCGTTCATGGCGCCGTCGACGGCGGTCATGTTGTCGGTGGTCGTGGTGTCCATGCTTTCCGAAGCGTTCATTTCGGTGGTCATGTTCGCATCGGCAGTGTTCTCGGTCTTCGAGCCGCAAGCCGAAACCGCGAGCGCCGCGCCGGCGATGATCGAGCCCGTCAGGACCTTGGAGATGATTGCACGCATTGGAAGCTCCCTTGATATTATGGATTTGGAATGGCTTGCTGGCCCTATTACCCAAATCGGGGTGGACATTAATCGGATACCGCCCGGTCCTCAAGCCTCGTTTTGTCGCACCGCATCGAGACTGTTGAGGAAATCCGGAAATGTTAACGCAAGCGCCTCGTCAAAGGTTGCCAAGGTCTCGACACCGTTCAACGCAAAAAGGCTGGTAACCGGAAATTCGGGCAGCCCGCAGGGCACGATCCCCCCGAAATGGGACAGGTCGGGTGCGATGTTGATCGCAAAGCCGTGCAGCGTGACCCAGCGCTTCACGCGCACGCCGATCGCGCCGATCTTGGCTTCGGGACCACCGTCGCGGGTCCAGATGCCGACGCGCCCATCGACGCTGAAGGCATGGACACCCAGCCGCGCGAGCGCCGCGATCAGCCAGTCCTCCAATCCGTGAACGAACCGCCGCACGTCGCGTCCGCGCTTGGTCAAGTCGAGGATCAGATACCCGGTTCGCTGACCGGGGCCGTGATAGGTATATTTGCCGCCACGACCGGTCTGGAACACCGGAAAGCGCGGATCGACCAGCTCGACCGGGTCCGCGCTCGTCCCCGCCGTATAGACGGGCGGATGTTCCAGCAGCCAGACGAGCTCGCGTGCTTCCCCCTGCGCCACGGCGGCGGCGCGCGCCTCCATCTCGGCGAGCGACTGGTCATAGGGGGTCAGGCCGGGGCTGATCCGCCATTCGATATCGGGCATGTCGGGGGTCTGGGTCACGGTGGCCCGTATCTGCGCCTCCGTCCCCCGCGATGCAAGTATCCGGGGGGACGGGCGGGGCGTTCGGTGTGTGTGGCATGGCACCGATGGTATTGGCGGGGCCAATCGTCTAGGCCCATGGTCCAGGTGAAACGGGCCGGGTGGGGTGACCCGGCCAAGGGAGGAACGATGACCGTCAGGATCGGAACCGTGTGGGACAGCACGCAGCAGGTGCTGGCGGGCAGGACTGGAATGCTCGCGCCGATCGCGGCGATCGGCTTTGTCCTGCCTGCGTTGCTCCAGGCGTTGCTGCTGCCGCGCGGGCCGGGCATGTCGGTCGGGGTGGCGGGGGTCGTCATGACCTTCGCCTCGCTGGCGCTGGGGATCTGGGCGCAGCTGGCGATCATGGCGGTCGCGACCCACCCATCGACGACGACTGCCGAGGCATCGCGCGCCGGGCTTCGTCGCCTGCTGGCGGTGCTGGGTGTCGCGATCGCGATGGGCATCGCGTTCGCCATCGTCGTGCTGGTGCCGATCCTGGTGCTGGGCGCATCGGGTTACGACTTTATCGCGGCGATGGCCGCCAATGGCGATCCGTCGAAGCTGCCGCCGATGACGTCGGGTTCGGCGCTGTTCCTGACCGTCTATGTGCTGGTGCTGGGCGTTGCCGCGCTGTGGCTCGTGGCGCGGTTGATGCTGGTCTATGCGGTCGTCCTGAACGAGCGGCGCGAGCTGGGCGCGATCCGCCGCTCGATCGCGCTGACGCGGGGCATGACCTGGCGGTTGATCGGCGTGTTCGTCCTGTTCCTGATCGTCCTGACCGTCGCGACGACCGCGGCGCAGGGCATCACCGGCGCGGTCCTGCGCCTGATGCTGGGCGCCGATGGAGCCTCTGTCGCGGTGGTCGTGGCGACGCTGGTCGCGGCGGTGGTCAGCGCAGGCTTCATGACGCTGGCCTATGTCTTTGTCGCGCGGCTATACGTCGCGGCGACCGGCGAGGAAGCGCGTCTGGCCGGGGATGGTTTGCCCCCGCTGTGATGAAGCTGGATGTCATGGCGACGTTGCGCGACGCCTGGGGCCTGTTCCGCCGGGATCGCGACCTGTTGATCCGACTGGCGGCGCCCTTTCTCTTCTGGCCCGCGCTGGCGCTGGGCCTGTTGGCGCCGCTGCCACCCCTGCCGCCGGAGGGCGGGGGCGAGCCGAGCATTCGTGCCATGGCGTGGATCGATTCGGTCAGCGCCTGGGCGGGCCAATATGGCGGCTGGTATTTGGCTGCCTATGCGATCGGGACGATCGGCACCGCGGCGGTGCTTGCGTTGGAACTGGGCGGCGGGTCGACCAGTGTCGGCGAAGCATTGGGCCGCGCGGTGAAGGTCGCGCCGCGCTTCCTGCTCGCCATGATCCTGGTCGGGATACCGGTGGGCGCGGGCACGCTGTTCTACATCCTGCCGGGGCTGTATATCGCGGGCCGGTTGCTGCTGGTCGGGCCGGTGCTGTTCGCCGAGCGGCGGATGGCGGCGCTGGCCGCGATGGCCCGCTCGGTCACGCTGACGCGCGGCGCAGGGCTTTCGATGGCGGCGCTGGCGTCGTGCACCTATCTGGGCGGCATCGTCGCAAGCCAGCCGTTCCTCGCACTGGTCGATGTCGTGAAGGGGGGCGGCGGGGCGGGCAATCCGGTTGCGATCGCGCTGTTGCAGGCAGGCGCGGCGGCGGTGGCGATGGCCGCCGGGGTGGCGCACACGCTGATCTCCGTCGCCGCCTATCGCCGCCTGGTCAACCGGTAGGCGCCAGCCGCGGGATCTGCGGCGCGGCGTCCGGGGGGAGCAGGCCAAGGATGCGGGGATCGGGAAACGTCTCGACCGCGCGCGAGACGGCGGTAAAGCCCTGCTTGCGGTAGAAGTTGAGCGCCGACGGGTGATCGAGCGTGCAGGTATGCACCCACACCCGCTCCACCCCCGGCGTCCAGGCGCGCATCAACGCCTGCGCCATCAGCCAGCGGCCATGGCCCTGTCCCGTCAGTTCGGGAATCAGCCCGAAATAGCCGATCTCGCACGCACCGGGACGGCGATGATCGAGCTCGAGAAGTCCGACCTCGATTCCCATCCGGTCGACGACGGCAACGACCGAGACGGCGGGATCGTGGATGATCGCGGTCAGCGAAGCCTCGTCCATCACCAGCCGCGAGAACCACAGCCAGGGCGCGCCGACGCGGGCGAACAGCATCCGGTATTTGGCCGGATCGGGCCGTGCCCAGGCCACGAGCGACAAAGGCGAGGCGGGCAGGGGGCGCGGGCGCGGCCGTTCGCGCATCTCCAGCGTGGTGACGACGGTCGCGATCTCGCTGGGGTCGACGGGGGTCAGCGCCATGGCCCTTATTCCCAGGTGGCGAGTGGCGGCAGGCTCATCAGGATGGCATCGATATTGCCGCCGGTCTTCAGCCCGAACAGCGTGCCACGGTCATAGACCAGGTTGAACTCGGCATAGCGGCTGCGCCAGGCCAGCATCTGGGCGCGGTCCGCCTCGGTAAAGGGCAGGCCCATGCGCCGCCGCACGATGCGTGGATAGACGTCCAGGAGCGCCTCGCCGACGTCGCGGGTAAAGGCGAAGCCATGGTCGAAATCGCCCTCCAGATGGTCGTAGAAAATGCCGCCGACGCCGCGATGCACCTGGCGATGGGGGATGTAGAAATAGTCGTCGGCCCACGCCTTGAACCGGGGGTAATAGTCCGGGTCGTGCGCGTCGCAGGCCGCCTTCATCCGTCCATGGAAATCGGCGGTATCTTCGTCGATGGGCAGCGGTGGGTTCAAGTCCGCGCCGCCGCCGAACCAGCGCTTGGTCGTGCTCAGGAAACGCGTGTTCATGTGGACCGCGGGCACATGCGGGTTTGCCATATGCGCGACCAGGCTGATCCCCGTCGCCACGAAGCGCGGATCGTCGCCCGCGCCGTGGATGGTCTTGGCGAACGGCCCCTCGAAGGTCCCCCCGACGGTCGAGACGTTGACGCCGACCTTTTCGAATACGCGGCCTTTCATCACACCGCGCACGCCGCCGCCGCCGGGCTCGCCGCTGGGATCCGCGCGGTCCCAGGCAATATAGTCGAAGGCGGCATCAGACCCGGCTTCCCGTTCGATCGCCTCGAACGCGGCGCAGATTCGATCACGCAGGGATTCGAACCAGAGGCGGGCGGCGTCCTGCTCGGCGTCGAGTGCGATATCGGGGGTACGGCTGTTCATGGCGTCCGCGTTCTGGGCGGACACGGGGGCCAGGGTCAACCGGGCATTTGGTCCCAACCGGGCATTTGCTCCCAACCGATCTGGCGCCGCGCCTCGGCCAGCAGGATGCCGCCGGTGATCGCGACGTTGAGCGAACGCACGCCGACCCGCATCGGCACGCGCACGCGGATGTCGGCGGCATCGTGCACCGCCTCCGGCACGCCCGCCCCTTCCGAGCCCAGCAGGATCACGTCGTCGGGGCGGAACAGCATCTCGGGCAGCGGCACCGCGCCCAGTGTCGTGGCCAGCACGATTCGCCCGCGCGTCGCCGCACGGAAGGCCTGCCAGTCGGCATGACGCACCACCTCGGCCATGGCGGCATAGTCCATCGCCGACCGGGCCAGCGCGCGGTCGGAATAGGGAAAGCCCATCGGCTCGATCAGGTCGACGCCCACCCCGAAACAGGTCGCAGTGCGGATCAGCGTGCCGACATTGCCCGCAATATCGGGCTCATGGAGCGCAAGCCGCATCAGTGCCCCGGAAAGGATACCAGCGCATCGACCGCGATGTCGTCCTGGCGCAGCGCGTCGGCGCCACCCAGATCGGGCAGGTCGACCAGGAACTGCGCTTGTTCGACCACGCCGCCCGCCTTGCGGATCAGCCGGACGGCGGCGCGCGCAGTGCCGCCGGTGGCGATCAGGTCGTCGACCAGCAACACGCGGGCACCGGGGACCAGCGCATCCTCATGGATGGCGATCCGGTCCTGGCCATATTCCAGGGCGTAATCCTCGGCGATGGTGGCCCCTGGCAGCTTGCCGTCCTTGCGGATCAGCAGCACGCCCGCATTCAGCGGCGCGGCCAGCGCGGCGGCGAACAGGAACCCGCGTGCCTCGATCCCGGCGACCAGATCGACTTTCCCTCGCGTCGCAGCGGCCATCCGTTCGATCGCCTGCGCAAAACCCTTGGGGTCGAGCAGCAGGGTGGTGATGTCGCGGAACTGGATGCCGGGCTTGGGAAAATCCGGGATGGTCCGGATCAGGGCTTTCAGGTCGTCATGGGCGTTCATGCGGGGCGTCATGGGCCGCCGGGCGGCGGGGGTAAAGGGGGTAGGGAACATCGCGCCGCATCCCTGTCTCTGTTCCGCCTTGGGCGGGGTGGCCGGGGGGGGCTCTGCCCAGTGGGGAGGGGGGTCGCCCGTGGGCTTCGACTTCGCTCAGCCCGAGCGGTGGTGGTGGGGGAAGGCCGGAAGCGTTCGAGGCTCTGCCATCTCCCCCGCCCATGTGACTACAACCCTCCCTCCGTTCCGCCTGAGCGTAGTCGAAGGCCACGGGAATCCCTTCGCCAAGGGGGTGGGGAGAGGTCCGCCCGTGGGCTTCGACTACGCTCAGCCTGAACGGCGGTGGAGAAAGGGTTGCGGATCACGCGCCCCAAAGAAAAAGGGCGGCCTCCGTGTCGGAAGCCGCCCCAGGCGCTCGTACGGGCTTGCCCGATCTCAGTGTTTCACGTCGCGCCAGACATTCTGATACGCGCCCCATGCCAGGAAGCAGAAGATCAGGATGAAGATCACCGCGCCGATCCCGGCCGAATGGCGGGCTTCCAACTTGGGCTCGGCGGTCCAGGTCAGGAAGGCGGCGACGTCCTTGGCCATCTGGTCGCGGGTCGCGAGCGTGCCGTCGGTATATTGCACCTGGCCGTCCTGGGTCAGCGGCGGCGGCATCGCGATGTTGAGGTTCGCGAAATACGGATTGTAGTGCAGGCCGGTCGGCGTCTTGATGTCCGGGAACTTGCGCAGCAGCTCGGCGGGCTGGTTGCGATAGGCGTCGGGGCCGATCAGCGAATAGACGTAATTGGTGCCGTCGTGCCGCGCCTTGGTCATCAGCGACAGGTCGGGCGGCAGCGCGTTGTTGTTCGCCGCGCGCGCCGCGACTTCGTTGGCGAAGGGCGAGGGGAAGCGGTCTGCGGGCACGTTCTTGCGTGTCGTCGCCTCACCCGTCTCCGGGTTGATGCTCGGCTGTTCGATCGCCCACTGGTTGGCGATCGCCTTCACCTCGGCGTCGTTATAGCCCAGGTCCTTCAGGTCGCGGAATGCGACGAGACGCAGCGAATGGCAGGCCGCGCAGACCTCCTTGTAGACCTGCAGCCCGCGCTGGAGCTGGCGGCGGTCGAAACGGCCCAATATGCCATCGGAGGCCAGATGCGCCTGTTTGGGGTGAAGATGGAACTCCTCCTCGGCCGAGGGGGCGGGCGGGTCGGAGACGAGCCCCGACACGCTGCCCCACAGCGCGATGGCGAGGACCAGGGTGAAGGCCGCCCCGACCAGGAATGCGATGCCACGAACCATGTTCAGCTATCCTCTTTCGGTTCGGGTCAGGCCAGGGCCGACTTGGTGGGCGCGGTGCCGCCATGCTGGGACAGCACGGCCTCGGTGATCGAGTTGGGCAGCGGCGCGGGGCGCTCCGTCCGGGCGATCCAGGGCAGGATCACCAGGAAGTGGAGGAAGTAATAGGCCGCCGTGATCTGGCTGAGGATGATGAAGAACGGCGTGGCGGCCGAACCTCCGCACCAGCCGAGCAGCAGCACGTCGACGACCAGCACCCAGAAGGCGATCCGTGCCTTGGGCCGGAAATTGTTCGAGCGCACCGGCGAGCTGTCCAGCCAGGGGAGGAAGAACAGCAGCAGGATCGAGCCGAACATCGCCAGCACGCCCCACAGCTTGGCAGGCAGGATGAAGTCGGCCGTGAAGGCGCGCAGGATCGCGTAGAAGGGCCAGAAATACCATTCGGGCACGATATGCGCAGGGGTCGAGAGCGGGTTGGCCGGTACGTAATTGTCCGGGTGGCCCAGATAGTTGGGGAAGAAGAACAGCAAGGCCGCGAAGACCAGCAGGAACACGCCCAGGCCCACCGCATCCTTGGCAGTGTAATAGGGGTGGAAGGGCACGGTATCCTGCTCGCCCTTCACGTCGACGCCGGTCGGGTTGTTCGATCCCGGAATGTGCAGCGCCCAGATGTGCAGGATGATGACGCCCGCGATCACGAAGGGTAGCAGATAGTGGAGCGAGAAGAAGCGGTTCAGCGCGGCATTGTCCGGCGCGAAACCGCCCAGCAGCCAGATGCGGATGGTGTCGCCGACCAGCGGGATCGCCGAGAAGAAGCCGGTGATGACCTGCGCACCCCAGAAGCTCATCTGCCCCCAGGGGAGGACATAGCCCATGAAGGCGGTGGCCATCATCAACAGGAAGATGACGACGCCGAGCAGCCACACCATCTCGCGCGGGGCCTTGTAGGATCCGTAATACAAGCCGCGGAAGATGTGGGTGTACACGACGATGAAGAACATCGACGCGCCGTTGGCGTGGGCATAGCGCAGGAACCAGCCCGCGTTCACGTCCCGCATGATGCTTTCGACCGAGTCGAAGGCGACGCCCGCATTGGCGGCATAATGCATCGCCAGCACGACGCCGGTGATGATCTGGATGGCGAGCGCCGCGCCCGCCAGTACGCCGAAATTCCAGAAATAGTTCAGGTTGCGCGGCACCGGATAGCCCGCACCCACGGCGTTGTAGACGAGGCGCGGCACCGGCAGCTTCTCGTCCAGCCAGCGCATGAGCGGCTGTTTCGGTTGATAATGCTTGGCCCAGGGAAAGCTCATCTCTCGGGTTTCCCTTATGCCGCCGCGCCGACCGTGACGGTCGTGTCGGTGTTGAACGTATAGTCGGGCACGTGCAGGTTCAGCGGCGCCGGGCCCTTCCGGATCCGCGCCGCCGTGTCATAGGCCGAGCCGTGGCAGGGGCAGAAATAGCCGCCATAGGGGCCCTTATTCTCGCCCTCGCCCGCGCCCAGCGGCACGCAGCCCAGATGGGTGCACACGCCCAGCGTGATCAGCCAGTTCGTCTTGCCGGGCTTGGTCCGCTCCGCCAGCGTCTGCGGATCGCGCAGCTCGGACAGCGGCACGGCATTGGCCTCGGCGATTTCCTTGGGCGTCAGGTTGCGTACGAACAGCGGCTGCTTGCGGAAGCTGGTCTTGATCGCCTGGCCCGGCTCGATCTTCGACAGATCGACCTCGGTCGTCGATTGTGCGAGCACATCGGCGGACGGGTTCATCTGGTTGATGAGCGGCAGGACGATCGCCAGCGCGCCGACACCCGCGAAGGATACGGCCGCGACGTTGATGAAGTCGCGGCGACGGGGATCATGGACCTCTTCATGGAATGGCTCCGGCGCCTCGCCGGGGGGTACGGTGTTCTCCGTCATCGCCATTCGTCCTGTCCCTCCACCTTTGCTCGCGTGCACCGTGGTACGCTTTGACGGTCGTGCCGGATTGTCCCCGGTCATGCGCCGCCTGTCACTCCCGCCCCATGAAGGACGGCCCGCCCTTGATGAACGGTGCGTCAGGTTAGCCTTGCTTGAGCCGCTTTGCCAATCCCCTTTGGGCTGCCCTCCCGCAACCGTTCAGCTTGGGCGTTCAGCACGGGTGCAGGCGAGGGGGTGTAGGAACCAGGATCGGATGCCCCGGGTTGACCGGTGATGGATGCGGAAAAGGCGGACCCCTGCCGCCGGTGCCGTCGTGACAGATCAGGGATTGGAGAGGGACGATGGTCCTCGGTCGGAAAACATGGGCGGCGGCGATGCTCGCCGGTCTGATGGCGCTGGGCGGATGCACCGACGGCTATGGTTATAGCGGGGTGTCGGTCGGCGCGGGTTATGGCGGCTATGCGCCGGGTTATTATGGCGGCGGCGGTTATGGTTACGCGCCGTCCTATTTCGGCTGGTACGACAATTTCTATTATCCGGGCACCGGCGCGTTCGTCTATGATCGCTACCGCCGGGCCTATCCGTGGAACGACGGCCAGCGCGCCTATTGGGAAGGGCGGCGCGGTGCATGGCGCGGCGGCCCGATCCGCGACCAGTGGCGCGGCTGGGGCCGGGGCGGCTGGCGCGGCGAGGTGCCTGGTCGGGGCTGGCGCGGCAACAATGGCTGGCACGGCAACGGCGTGGTCCGGCCCGCTCCGTCGGCACCGCGTGCCGAGGGCTGGCGCGGCAATCGCGGGGCACCCGGCGGCTGGCGTGGCGGACGAAGCGGCGGTCGCGGCCGCCGCTGATTCCTGGCGCTGATCCCCGCCGGATCGCTTACCTTAGACCCTGGCGCGTGGCGATCATGACGGTGGGGCGCATCGTCATCACCGCTACGTCGTCCTGGTTGAGGACCGTCCAGCGGCTGATGACGAAGCCCATTTCCGGGCGGCTGGCGGAGGCGCGGGTTTCCAGCACCTCGGTCTCGCAGTGGAGCGTGTCACCGGGATAGACGGGCTTCAGCCAGCGAAGCTCGTCGACGCCCGGCGAGCCCAGGCTTTGAAAGCCGGTTTCGCGGAAATGCGCGACGATCATCGCCATCGCCATCGACGCGGTGTGCCAGCCGCTGGCCGACAGCCGCCCGAAATGGGTCGCGGCGGCCGCTTCGTCGGATAGATGGAAGGCCTGCGGATCGAAGTCCCTGGCAAAGGCCAACACGGCGTCGCGCTCGACCCGGTATGATCCGAACCGCACGACGTCGCCGACCGAAATATCTTCCAGATAGGTCATGGGTCTTCCTTATCGTTTGAAGGCGCGGGCGAAGGGGCGATCATTGCCGTCCAACCCCTGGCCCGGCGGCAGGCCGATCAGGTCACGCAGTAGCGGGGCGACCGCGACATTGTCGAACGGCGCCAGCGTCACGCCCGACCGGAAGGCGGGGCCGTTGGCGATGAACAGCGCAGCCATGCTGGGGTCGGCATTGTCATAGCCATGGGTGCCCCCGGCAAAGGGCTTTTCGGGCGGCTTGGCCGAGATCGTCCAGCCTGCCTCGGCCAGGCAGAAATAGGGCGCGATGCGCGGGTTGCGGCCGTAATGGAAACGCGCCGGAATCTCCCCCTTGCGCCAGCAGTCCAGATGATCGCGGTGGCCGAGCAGCTTGGCCTCCAGCACGGCCTCATGTCCCGGCGTGGCGCGGATCGTCGCGAAGGGGCCATCCTCCTCCAGTATATAATCGGCCCGGTCGAGGAAGCGGTCGAGGACGACCATCCGGTCGCTCGACGTGGCGACCATGCCATGGTCGGCGACGATGACCAGATTGGCGGGCTGATTGAGGTCGGCCAGCCCGGTGATCAATCGTCCGATCGCCTGGTCGACCGACGCGATCGCGCGGTTCACCTCGGCCGAGTCGGGGCCGCCTTCGTGACCTGCGGTGTCGACCTCGTCGAAATACAGAGTCAGGAAGCGCGGGCGGCTCGCGGCCGGGCGGCGCAGCCAGTCGATGATCGAATCGACCCGCTGACGATCGTTCACATTCTTGTTGTACTGTTGCCAGTCATGAGGATGGACGCCTTTGGGGGCCTCATGATCCTCATCCCCCTCGCCGGTCGCGCCCCAGGCGACGTTCGACCCCGGCCAGAACATCGTGGCGGTGGCAATCCCCGCGCGCTCTGCGGTGACCCAGATCGGTTCGGCGTCATCCCACCAATAGGGCTGGTCCGACGACATGGTGAAACGCTGGCCCGGATGCGCCGGATCGGTGAAGCTGTTGGCGACGATGCCGTGCCGGTCGGGCACGACGCCGGTCACCAGGGTCCAGTGGTTGGGAAAGGTCTTGGACGGAAAGGATGGACGCATCGACGCGACGGCACCCCCGGCGGCGAGTCGCGCCAGGTTGGGCGACAGCCCGCGTTGCAGATAGGGTGCCCAGAATCCGTCGATCGACACGAGGATAGTGACCGGTGCACGTGCCTCCTGCGGCGACGTGCTAGCGACGGCACCCACGGGCGCTGCCGTGGCGGTCGCCACCGGCGGCAGCGCGGGCGGTGTATAGGGATAGGCACAGCCCGCGAGCAGGGTGAGCGCGAAAGCCGTCAGGGGGAGTCGGATCACGAAAAACGTTTCCTTTCGGATCCGCCAGATAGCGGGCCCGTGCGACGCTGGCGAGTATCCCTTTTGGCCTCTGGGGTTGAGCGACATTCCTTCCATTCCCTCCTTACAGGCAAGGAATGGAATGGAGGTGGATCTGCCCTACGCACAGTCGCCCGGCCATTCTCCGACTCGAATCGTGGTGCCCCCGTCAGTCGACCGGGAAATATTGCCGGATCTCCGGCGCGGCGTTGCGCAGCAGAAAGCGGAGGCGTTCGGCGGCGTCCGCGGGACGGTCGCCGGGCAGGCCCGCCATCGCCCATTCGCCGAACTCGGGGGCATCGATCGCCCGGTCGTCCAGGACGACGATGTCGGCGTGGCGAGGGTCGGCCTTGATCCGCTCGAACGTCTCGGCGACGCTGTCGACCGGACCTTCGAGCAACTGGCGATACTGGTCGCCGCCGATCCACAGGATACCCGAGACGCCGTCCATGCCGTTATTACGCCGCGATGCCGTCAGGATCGCCTGCTGATCGGCGCGGCCATCCTCGCTGGTTGGGCGGCTGCTATAGATGATGCGGCGATATTGGCTAACATGGATCATGACGATCGCGGCGTAACGTGACGGCGGCGTGCTGAAAAGCCCCCACGCGCCGGTCGAGTGGCCTCGACCGGCGCGACTGGCCGGCGCGACTGGCGTCAGACGTTGAAGCGGAACAGCATCACGTCGCCGTCCTGGACGACATATTCCTTGCCCTCCGCGCGCAGCTTGCCCGCATCGCGTGCGCCTGCTTCGCCCTTGCAGGCGACATAGTCGGGATAAGCGATCGTCTCGGCGCGGATGAAGCCCCGTTCGAAATCGCTGTGGATTTCGCCCGCCGCATTGGGGGCCTTGGCGCCGCGATGCACGGTCCAGGCGCGCGCTTCCTTGGGGCCGACGGTAAAGAAGGTCAGCAGGTCGAGCAGCGCGTACCCCGCACGGATCACACGGGCGAGGCCGGTTTCCGACAGGCCCAGCTCCGACAGGAACTCGCCGCGGTCCTCTGCGGGCATCGTTGCGATATCGGCCTCGATCGCCGCCGACACGACGACGGCCTGCGCGCCCTCGGCCGCGGCCTTTTCGAACACGCGCGCCGAATGGGCATTGCCGTTCGCCGCGTTCGATTCCTCGACGTTGCAGACATAGAGGACCGGCTTGGCGGTCAGCAGCTGCGCCTGGGCGAAGACGCGCGCTTCCTCCTCGTCCTTTGGCTTGGTCAGCCGCGCGGGCTTGCCCTCACGCAGCAGTTCCAGCGTCTGGCCAAGCACCGAGGCGGCGATCTTGGCTTCCTTGTCGCCCTGCTTGCCCTTCTTGATGAAGGCGGGGACGCGCTTTTCCAGGCTTTCCAGGTCGGAGAGCATCAGCTCGGTCTCGACCGTCTCGGCATCGGCGATCGGATCGACCTTGCCCTCGACATGGGTGACGTCGCCGTCCTCGAAACAGCGCAGGACATGGACGATCGCGTCGACCTCACGGATATTGCCCAGGAACTGGTTGCCCAGCCCTTCGCCCTTCGACGCGCCGCGCACCAGCCCGGCAATGTCGACGAACGCCAGCTGCGTCTCGATGATCTTGGCCGAACCGGCGATCTCGGCCAGCTGGTACAGGCGCGGATCGGGGACCGCGACGTTGCCGACATTGGGCTCGATCGTGCAGAACGGATAATTGGCGGCCTGCGCCGCCGCCGTTTCGGTCAGCGCATTGAAAAGGGTGGACTTGCCGACATTCGGCAGGCCGACGATGCCGCAGCGGAAACCCATGCGTCGCGTATCCTGTGGATCAAGGGGAAAGCGCCCCTCTAGCGACGATACGGAAATTTCTCAACCGATGGTGGGAGGGGGCGCCTACCACCAAATCCGTTCAGCCTGAGCGAAGTCGAAGGCCAAGGGAATCCGGTCAGGCCGGGCTCCTTCGCTGCAGAAGTTTCTGCGTGGCCTTCGACTTCGCTCAGGCTGAACGGAGCGGTGCGCGGGTTTCAGGCCACCCCGACCATCATCGCCGCCGCCCAGCCGAGCAGCAGCACGCCGAGCGTGGTCGAAAAGCCCATCATCACCAGGCCCATATAATGCAGCATTGGCGGATTGGCGCGCTGCGCCTTCTTGTTCCGGCCAAGCCCCGACAGGATGAAGCTCGCCAGCATACCAAAGGTGAAGACAGAAAATTCGAGCATCGGGAATGAGGTCCGGTTCGAGGTGCGTTCGCCATTCCCCTAACCGATACAGGTTAATCACACGATATCGGCGCGGCGAGTCGTTTCATTTTATAGATGGATCGTTGGAACTTTTCGGGTCGTCGCGTGTCAGCGCCATATCGTCGTAGCCGATCCTCGGCCAGATCGACATTCACTCTTCTGTCAATTCCTCTCTTGTACGGGGAGGGTGTGCAGGCTTTGACGTGCCCCCGGCGCGTAAAGATGGTGCCGGGGGCACCATCTCGCCCGCACCCATGCGTAGCATGGTGGAGGGGTGTCCCCAGTCGCGACGTCTGATCAACCTCTCCGACCGGGACACCCCTCCGTCAGGCCTTCGGCCTGTTACCTCCCCTTCCAGGGGAGGAATGAAAGGACGGACAATCCGCCCTAGCGATAGTTGAAGCTGACACTGATCCGCTCGCCCTTGGCGCCGTTGGGCACCACTTCGTGTCGCAGCCAGCTTTCCCACAGCAGCACGGTGCCCGGCTCCGGGGTGGTGGTGGCGAAGGTCGCCAGGTCGTCGGGCGCATCGGGACGGCGCGGCGGCGCGGCCATCAACATCGGCAGGCGCGGATCCTCCAGCTTCAGCGCGCCCGAGCCCTTGGGCATGGCGACATAGAGCGTGCCCGAGACAACCGAATGCGGATGGATATGCGCCGAGTGATGCCCGCCCGGTTTCAGGACGTTCACCCACAGGCTGTCGAGCTTCAACTTGCGGCCGCCCAGGTCGAAGGCGCATTCCGCGGCGAAGCGCGCGACATGACGGTCGAGCTTCTTCTTCAGGTCGGCGAAGACCGGATCGCGGATCGGCAGGTCGTTGAGCGAGGCATAGCTGGTATAGCCACGATAGCCATGCTCCTTGCTCCACCGTCGCCCGGCGCGGTCGTCCTCGGCCAGCGCCCAGCAACTCTGTTCGATGTCGGCGAGCAGATCGGCATCGTCCAACTGACCCTCGTACAGCAGCGAGGCAAAAAGGCGGCGAACGCTCATGCCGCGTCCCCCAGCCGGAGTGCGACATCGTTGACGAAGCGGACGTCGTCGCCCTCGGCCAGCCAATGCGCCTCGCCCGCCACCGCGCCGAGCAGGTCGGACAGCGGATCGATCTCGGCCTTGGCATAATTGCCCAGCACGTAACCGGTTACCCGGTCCTTATGCCCCGGATGGCCGATGCCCAACCGCACGCGGCGGAAGTCGGGGCCCAGATGCTGGTCGATCGAGCGCAATCCGTTATGCCCGGCGGTGCCGCCGCCCGTCTTCACCTTGACCCGGAAAGGCGCGATGTCGAGCTCGTCATGGAACACGGTCAGCGCCTCGACGCCCAGCTTGTAGAAGCGCAACGCGTCACCGACGCTGCGCCCGCTCTCGTTCATGAAGGTGGCGGGTTTCAGCAGCAGGATCTTCTGCCCGCCGATCCGCCCTTCCTGGGTCCAGCCCTGGAACTGCTTCTTCACGGGGCCGAAATCATGCACCTCGGCGATCGCGTCCATCGCCATGAAGCCGACATTGTGACGGTGCATCGCATATTGCGGCCCCGGATTGCCCAGCCCGGTCCAGACCTGCATGTGGTATTCCTCGTTCGCTTTGATGACCGGGCCCTAGCACCGGGGTGTGGGGGTTTCCAAACCTATCGGTCTTGCGTGGTCTTCGACTTCGCTCAGGCTGAACGGAGTGAAGGCGGCTTGGCGGAATTCCCCGACATCCGTTCAGCCTGAGCGAAGTCGAAGGCAAAGGGAATCAAATCAACCCCTGCGCCCGCAAGCTCACATGCCCCGACGTTCCAATGATCAGATGGTCGTGCACCGCGATGCCCAGCCGCTTGCCCGCCTCCGCGATGCCCCGCGTCACCTCGATATCCGCGCGGCTGGGTGAGGGGTCGCCGCTGGGGTGGTTGTGGACCAGGATCACCGCCGCCGATCCGAACTCCAGCGCGCGGCGGATGACCTCGCGAATGTAGACCGGCGCCTGGTCGATCGAACCCGTGCCCATCAACTCGTCCTGGATCAGCATGTTGCGGGTGTTGAGGTGCAACACCCGGAACCGCTCGATCCCGTGATGCGCCATGTCGGCATGGAGATAGTCGAGCAGCGCCTGCCAGTTGGACAGGATCGGGCGCTGCGCCGCCTCTGCCTGGACCAGCCGCAAGGCGCAGGCCTGGACGATCTTCAGCGTCGCGGCCGCCGTCTCACCCACCCCGTCGATGCGTTGCAGCGCGACCGGATCGGCGGTCAGGACGCCGCCGATGTCATGGAATTCGCGCAGCAAAGCCTTGGCGATCGGCTTGGTGTCGCGGCGCGGAATGGCCGTCATCAGGAGATATTCGATCAGTTCATGATCGAGCAATCCGCCGCCGCCCAACAATCGGTCGCGCAGCCGCCCGCGATGCCCGGCATGGTCAATCGCCTGTAGGTCGCCGTCCTTGGCCATGTCCCCGCTCTCCCCCGTACCGGGTCAGCATAGGGCAGGCGGCGGGAACTGTCGCCGGGGCTCGTGCGATTGCGTGGCGCGGGGCCCCGCGTCTATGACGCGGATCAGGACGGGAGACGAACGATCGGGGTGAAGGGCGCGAGCGAGGATAGTCGGACGCCCGGTCGCCCCCCACGGCGTGTCGGGCGCCTGCAACGCATCCTGATCGCCATCGCGCTGATCCTGCTGGCCGCCCTCGTCATCCTGTGGGTCGAGCGCAAGCCGCTGGCGGGCGATGTCCTGAATCGCGAACTGGCCCGGCGCGGCGTGCCCGCCCGCTATACCATTTCCGATCTGGGCTTCGGGCGACAGCGGCTGACCCATGTCGTCATCGGCGATCCCCGCCGCCCCGACCTGGTCGCCGACTGGCTGGAGACGCGGACGCGCATCACCCTGTCGGGGCCGGTAGTCACCGGCGTGCGCGCGGGCAAAGTGCGCCTGCGCGGACGGCTGGTCGACGGGCAGGTCCGACTGGGTGCACTCGATAAGCTGGTGGGGCCGCCCTCGGGCAAGCCCTTCGCCTTGCCTGCGCTGGACGTCGATGTGGCGAATGGCGGCATCCGGCTGGAGACGCCCTATGGGCTGGTCGGGCTGAGCTTGTCGGGGCGCGGCGTGCTGAACGACGGGTTCAGCGGACGGCTGGGCGCGGTGGCGCCGCGACTGGCGGTCGGCAATTGCGTCATGACCGGGCTGGCCGCGCCGCTGCGCATCCGGGTGGTGCGCGAGCGCCCGACGCTCAGCGGGCCGTTGCGACTGTCGGCCCTGCGCTGCGGCGAGGTCGCCGGGCGCAATCTGGCCGCTCGAATCGATGCCACCCTCCAGCCCGCGCTCGACCAGTGGAACGGCACCGCCACGCTGGAGGGCGGCGCGTTGCGGCATCCGGTGGCGGCGATGGCGGCGCTTGGCGGGCAAATCACCTTTGCGGGCAAGGCGGCGACGACCAGCGGTCGGCTGAACCTTGCCGCGCGCACCGTCACGACGCGTTATGGCCGTGCCGAGCGGGTTGCGATCGACGGCCGTTATCTGGTCGGGCAGGCGCTGCGCTTCGACGGCGATGTCCGCATGGGCGGGGCGCAAGTCGCGCCCGCGATGCTCGGGCGCATGGACGGCTGGGCGCGGGCGGCGGCCAATACACCGATCGGCCCGGTCGCGGCGGCGGTTGCGCAAGCCATCCAGCGCAGCGGACGCGGTTTCGCCGCCGACCTGAAGCTCGCGCTCGACCGCGAGGCGGCGTCGCGCGGCGGCGGCTTCGCTTTGCGCGTACCCAAGCTGACCCTGGCCGCAAACAGCGGCGGGCGCGTCGCGTTGGGTGGAGGCGACGGCCTGCTCGTCGATTCGCACGGCGTCCGGTTCGATACCGCACTGGCGATGGGCGGCGGCGGCCTGCCCGTGATCCGCGCAACCCTCCGACAGGCCGCGTCGCGTGCGCCGGTGCGCGGCACCGCGACGATGGCACGCTATGCCACGGGGGCGTCGGCGCTGGCGCTCGACAAACTGGTCTTTTCCGCCGCCGCCGACGGCACCACAGCGGTGACGAGTCGCGTGTCGCTGTCCGGGCCGATCAGCGGCGGGCGGATCGACGGACTGGTCCTGCCGATCGCCGCGCGCTGGGACGGCGGGCGGCGGCTGGTGGTCAACCCGGATTGCCAGCCGCTGGCGATCGACCGGTTGGCGCTGTCCGGCCTGCGGCTGGCGCGGGTGGCGACTCGGCTCTGTCCATTGGACGGCGCGCTCGTTCGTCTCGATGGCGCGCGGCTGGGCGGCGGCGCGCAACTGGGGGCGACGACGCTGACCGGCACGATCGGCAGCAGCCCGCTGACCCTGTCGGCGGCAACCACGCGCTTCGCGCTGGCCGATCGCGCCTTCACCCTGACCGATGTGAAGAGCCGGATCGGTCGCCCCGAATCGTCGACCCGGATCGACGCCGCGACCGTATCGGGCCGGATCACGCCGCAGGGGATTGCGGGCCAGTTCACCGGCGGCGCGGGGCAGGTGGGGCAGGTGCCGTTATTGCTGGGCGAAGCGGCGGGCGACTGGCAGCTGGGGGGTGGCGCGCTAAGCCTGACCGGCGCGCTTCAGGTGCGTGACGCGCGCGCCGATTCGCCGCGTTTTCTGCCGATGGCGGCGCGGGACGTGAGTCTGACGTTGGTGGGTAGCCGGATCGACGCCAAGGGGGCGCTGTACGAGTCGACCAAGTCGGTGAAGGTCGCCGACCTGATCATCACCCATGCGCTCGACAAGGGCGCGGGCGAGGCGCAGCTCGCCGTGCCGGGCATTACCTTCACCAAGGAGTTCCAGCCCGATCTGCTGACCCCGGTGACCAAGGGCGTGATCGAGGATGTGCGCGGCCCGATCACCGGTAGCGGCAGAATCGCATGGGATGCCAATGGCGTGCGCTCGACCGGGCGATTCGGGACGACCGGTATCGACCTGGCCGCCGCGCTCGGCCCGGTCAGCGGCATCGTCGGCACGATCGACTTCACCGACCTGCTGGCGCTGGAGAGCGCACCGGGGCAAGTGGCGACGATCAAGACGATCAACCCGGGCATCCAGGTGACGAACGGCGTCGTCCGCTATCAGACGCTGTCGGGCGCACGAGTGAAGGTGGAGAGTGGGCGCTGGCCGTTCGCGGGCGGCACGCTGACCCTCGACCCGACGCTGCTCGATTTCTCGCAACCGGTCGAACGCCGCATGACCTTCCATGTCGAGGGGGCCGCCGCCGACCAGTTCCTGCTCCAGTTCGACTTCCAGAACCTCAACGCCACCGGCGTCTTCGACGGCACTCTGCCGATGATCTTCGACGAGCGGGGCGGGCGGATCGAGGGCGGGCGGCTGGCCGTGCGATCGGGCGGGGGCAGCATCGCCTATCTGGGCGAGCTGAGCCAGAAGGACCTGGGCATCTGGGGCAATCTGGCGTTCGGCGCGCTGCGCTCGCTCAACTATCGCAGCTTGCGCATCGACATGAACGGGCCGCTGGCGGGCGAGATGGTGACGGATGTGCGCTTCGCCGGGATCAGCCAGGGCAAGGGCGCCAAGTCCAACTTCATCGTCCGGCGGCTCCAGCGCCTGCCCTTCATCTTCAACGTGCGGATCAAGGCGCCTTTCCGCGGGCTGCTCGATTCGGCGCAGTCCTTCTACGATCCGCGCCGCCTGATCCAGCGCAATCTGCCCGCCTTGCTGGACGAGCAGAACAAGCGCGCCGCGCCACCCGCGACGTTGCCCGCCACACCCATTCAGCCCTCCGCAAGCGAGACCGTGCCATGACCGTAACAGGATTGAAAATGCTGGGAAGGATGCCGATCTTGGATGCGACACGATGGATGCCGGTCGCGCTGACCCTGTTGAGCGGAGGGTGCGTCAACATCTCCGCGCCGGAGAAGCCGATCGAGATCAATCTGAACATCAATGTGACGCAGGAAGTGGTATATCGCCTGGATGGCGACGCCAAATCGTTGATCCAGCAGAATCCGGGGATATTCTAATCATGAAGGCAAAGACGGTGATCCTGACGCTCGGCGCGGTGGCCCTGCTGGGCGTGTCGGGCATGGCGATGGCGCAACGCGACCCGGCCTATGCGGCGGCGCGCGCGGCGGGGCAGGTCGGCGAGCAACCCGACGGCTATCTGGGCATCGTCGGCGCCGCGACCGGCGAACTGCGCACGCTGGTCAACAGCATCAACATCCAGCGCAAGGCCGCCTATACCCAGAAGGCGCAGGCCAGCGGCGCGACCGTCGAGCAGATGGCCTTCACCAGCGGCTGCAACCTGATCGCGCAGACGGCCAGCGGCGAGAAGTACAAGACGCCCGAGGGCGTGTGGAAGACGCGCACGGGCGCGGCACCGGAGCGTGCCCCCGCCTGCGTGTAAAAGACACCTCTTCTCCCCTCCCGCAGGCGGGAGGGGCTGGGGGAGGGGACTCCGGTCGCAGTCAGGCTGACGATCGGAAGGGCGGGCCAGGCTCCCCTAGTAAACAAGCGGCATGGCGCGCCGACAGCGCCAGCCCTCCCCCAACCCCTCCCGCCTGCGGGAGGGGAGAAGAAGGGCGGGAAGGCGCCATCCTGTCACTCCCCGGCAACAACCCTTAACACATCTGTCACAACCCTTTCCCCAGGCGGTTGACTTGGGCAGGCACGCTTTCTAAACGGGCCTCGCCTTGGCGGGGTCGCTCGCCGTTCGCGCGCATTCTCCCCTTCGGTGACGAAATCAGGTGAGGGTGGCTGCGTGGCGGAGACGGAACCCGGACAGGACTTTGGCGATGCGGACGATCCGCGTCTGGCCGCGCTGGATCAGCGATTGGCTAAGGCGAAAGCGGAAGGCGCAGCGCGGCAGGGGGTGAAGGTGGATGCCGACAGGGGTTATTCCCAGGGCAGCCGCGTGATCTCCGCGCTGATCGGAAGTCTTGTCGGCAGTGCGTTGATCGGCTGGCTTTTTGACCGCTGGTTCGGCACCGCACCCTGGGCCTTGATCGTGATGCTGTTCCTCGGGATCGGCGTGGCGTTCAGGCAGATTATTCGGATTTCTGGCGAACGCCCGGAGTAACCGGGCGTTCGTCATATGTGGGAACGAAGCAGCGTGGCGGCAGAATCGGGCGGCAAGATTGATCCGATGCACCAGTTCCTGATCGAGCCGGTGCTCGGTCGGCATTGGGTGGTCGGCGGCTACGACCTTTCCTTCACCAATTCCGCTCTGTGGATGGTGGCGACGTTGGTCGCGCTGTGGATCTTCATGATCGGCGGGATGAAGCGCGATCTGGTCCCCGGTCGCTGGCAGGCGGCGGTCGAGGGCTTCACCGGCTTCGTCAATTCGATGCTGACGTCGAATATCGGGCCGGAGGGCAAGCGCTTCCTGCCTTATGTCTTCTCGCTGTTCATGTTCATCCTGTTCGCCAACGTGCTGGGCCTGCTGCCCTTCGGCGTGGTGCCGGGTGTCCATCCCTTCACCGTGACCAGCCATGTGACCGTGACCGGCGTGCTCGCGCTGATCTCGTTCGCGATCGTGCTGATCGTCGGCTTCGGTCGCCACGGCTTCCACTTCTTTGCGCTGTTCGTGCCGCACGGCACGCCCAAGCTGATGATTCCGCTGATCTTCGTGGTCGAGCTGATGAGCTTCCTGGTGCGCCCCTTCTCGCTGGGTCTGCGACTGTTCGTCGCGATGACCGCGGGGCATATCCTGCTGAAGGTGCTCGCCGCCTTCGTCATCAACGGCATCAACATGGGCCCCGGCTATGCCGCGCTCATCACCCTGCCGAGCTTCCTGCTGATGATCGGCATCACCCTTCTCGAACTGCTGGTCGCAGCGATCCAGGCCTATGTCTTCGCGCTGCTGACCTCGGTATATCTGAACGACGCCGTCAACCTGCACTGATCCGGCACGGCCGGACCGGGCGGGCGGACGCGCCGCCGACTTGAATACCCAAACGACCCTTTTTGAACTGGAGTGATTGAAATGGACGCAGAAGCCGCGAAGCTGATCGGTGCCGGTCTGGCCGCTATCGGCATGGGCATCGCCTCGCTCGGCGTGGGCAACGTGTTCGCCAAGTTCCTCGAAGGCGCGCTGCGCAATCCGGGCGCGGCGGACAGCCAGCAGGGTCGCCTGTTCATCGGTTTCGCCGGTGCCGAGCTTCTGGGCCTGCTCGCCTTCGTGACGATGATCATCCTGGTGTTCGTCGCCTAATCATTCGGATCGGCCGGGCGGCGATCGTGCCGCCCGGTTGATATGGCAACGAGGACTCCATGCCCCAGATAGCACAGATCAGTGCGACCTATGCGTCGCAGATCTTCTGGCTCCTGATCACCTTCGGCCTGCTCTATTTTGTGGTCGGTCGTGGGATGGTGCCCAAGATTCAGGCGACCGTCGACGCTCGCGAAGCCCGTATCGCCGGTGATCTGGCGGCGGCGGAGGCCGCGCGTGCCGAGGCCGACCGGGTCGAGGCGGCATGGCGGGCCGAGATGGACGCCGCCCGTGTCGCCGCGATGGCCGAAACCAACGCCGCCAAGGCGCGGGCGACCCATGCTTTCGAGGCGCAGGTCAAGGCGGCCGATGCCGACCTGGCCGAGCGTCTGGGTCATCATGACCTGGCGATCGCCAATGCCAAGGTCGAGGCGATGGCCAATCTTCAGTCCGTGGCGGCCGATGCCGCCCGCGATCTCGTCGCCAAGCTGTCCGGCGTCCATGTGGGCGAGGATGCGGCGGCCGACGCGGTGCGAAAGGTGAGCGCGCATGGCTAATCAATCCGCAACCGGCGTGCTGACCAACGCCGACGCGCAGGTCGCGCAGAATCTGGCCGATGCGGCCTCGGCCGAGGGCATGACCCAGAAGCCGATCCGCGAAGGCGATGGCCTGACCGGCAACACGGTCGCGCCTGCCGAAACCGAGCATCACGCCGCCAGTCCGACCGCGCTGGGGTTCGATTCGACTGGCTGGGTGGGGCTTGCCGCGCTGGTCGTGCTGATCGGGATGCTGGTGAAGAGGGTGCCCGCGATGATCGGTCGTTCGCTCGACCAGAAGATCGCCGGTATCCGCGTCCAGCTCGACGAAGCCACCAAGCTGCGTCAGGAAGCCGAAACGCTGAAGGCCGAGTATGAGGCCAAGGCGAAGGCCGCTCATGCCGACGCCGAGGCGATGCGTGCCCAGGCTCAGCATGAAGCGGGTCAGCTGCTCAGCAAGGCCAAGGCCGATGCCGAGGCGCTGATGGAGCGTCGCGCCAAGATGGCCGAGGACAAGATCGCCGCCGCCGAGCGCACCGCGATCGCCGAGGTCCGTGCCCGCGCCGCCGAAGCCGCCGCCAAGGCTGCCGGTCTGCTGATCGCCGAGCACCACTCGGCGGATGCGGATCGCGCGATGATCGATCGCACCATCTCGGGGCTCGGTCGCCCGAACTGATCGGCCTGATGGCCGAAGACAGGACCGCGCTTCGGGTTGGCCCGAGGCGCGGTTCGGTCGTTTTGAGCTTCACCTATCCCCGTTCAGGCTGAGCAAAGTCGAAGCCCGAGGGAATCCTTCTTCCCGCGCGTGGATAGGGTAAAGCGTTGGCTTCGACTTCGCTCAGCCCGAACGGAGGTGGGGAAAAACCCATTCCTCCCGAAGCTCGCTTGGGAGGGAGGCCGCCGGGCAAAGCCCGGTGGTGGAGGGGCGAAACCCCCAACCTCATAGCCCGCCCGCAAAGGCAGGTCCGCATCGCCGTCTCTTCCGGGTTTCCGGCGACGATGCCCATATCGCCGAGCCCGTGACAAAGGAGACATTTCCGATGGCATGGGTCATTCTGGGCATCGCCGTGATTACCGAGATTTGCTGGGCGCTCAGCCTGAAATGGGCGGCGACCGTCGCCACCTGGCAGGCGTCGAGCGTGCCGATCATCCTCAGCTTCGTGAATATGGGCCTGCTGGCGCTGGCCATGCGTGGGCTTCCGGCGGGCACGGCTTACGCGGTGTGGACCGGGCTGGGCGCGGTGGGTGTCGTGATCGGCGGGGCCATCGTGTTCGGTGACAAGATCGCACCGATCCAGGCGGGCTTCATGGTCCTGACCGTGATCGGCGTGATGGGCACCAAGCTGTTCGCACAGGGGTGAAATGAAGTTCGCGCGAAGCCGCGAAGACACGAAGTAAGGGGTTCGCACAGAGGCGCAGAGAGCGCGGAGGAGGGACAAGGTCTTCCGACCGACAATTCGCAGAACGCCTCCGCGCCTCCGCGCGAACAAAAAACCTTCGCGTCCTCACGGCTTCGGGTGAACCAAAGCCACCGCACAGGGTAGCGATCCGCCCCGCGCACTCCTAAATCGAGCGCAATGTCCGAGCCTCCCGTCGACCGCTTCAACGAAGAGAAATCCACCTTCACCCTGCGCGGGGCCGATGCGCCCGATCTGAACGCGGGCGTGGCGGCGATCCGCAACGTGCTGGCGACGTTGCCGCTGCGGCCCGGTGTCTACCGGATGCAGGATGCGCGCGGCGATGTGCTGTATATCGGCAAGGCGCGTGCGCTGAAGAACCGCGTCGCCAACTATACCCAGGTCGATCGACTCCCCAAGCGCCTCCAGCGCATGGTGTCGCAGACCCGGTCGATGACGATCGTCACGACCAACAACGAGGCCGAGGCGCTGCTGCTTGAGGCACAGCTGATCAAGCGCTATCGCCCGGCCTTCAACGTGCTGCTGCGCGACGACAAGAGCTTCCCCTTCATCCTGCTGCGCCACGATCATGATTTCCCGCGCATCCAGAAGCATCGCGGTGCGCGGCGGGCGGTCGGCAATTATTACGGCCCCTTCGCCAGCGCAGGCAGCGTCAACAACACGCTGAACGCGTTGCAAAAGCTGTTCCTGCTCCGCTCCTGCACCGACAGCTTCTTCAAGGGGCGCGACCGGCCGTGCCTGCTTTACCAGATCAAGCGTTGCTCCGCGCCGTGCGTCGGCCGGATCGACGAGGCCGCCTATGCCGAACTGGTCGCCGACGCCAAGAATTTCCTTGGCGGCAAGTCGACCCAGGTCCAGGCCAAGCTGGGCGCGCAGATGCAGGCGGCGGCCGAGGCGATGGACTTCGAGCTTGCCGCGATCCTGCGCGACCGGCTGAAGGCGCTGACCTTCATCCAGGGCACGCAGGCAATCAACGCGGAAGGGGTGGGCGATGCCGACATCTTCGCGCTCGCCAATCGCGAAGGCGTGATGGGCATCCAGGCCTTTTTCATCCGTGGCGGCCAGAATTGGGGGCATCGCAGCTTCTTCCCTGCGCACACCAACGACGTGCCCGAGGAGGAGGTGCTGACCAGCTTCCTCACCCAATTCTACGAGGAGGTGCCGCCCGCCAAGACGATCCTGCTCGACCGCGAATTGCCCGAAGGGGAATTGCTGACCGAGGCGCTGGGCGAGCGTGCCGGGTACAAGGTGCAGCTGAACGTCCCCCAGCGCGGCGACCGCCGCCGCCTGCTCGACCAGGCCAAGCGCAACGCGGTCGAAGCGCTCGACCGGCGGCTGGCCGAGTCGACCACCCAGGCCAAGCTGCTGCGCGAGGTCGCCGAGTTCTTCGACCTGTCCGAACCGCCGCAGCGGATCGAGGTCTATGACAACAGCCATATCCAGGGCACCAACGCGCTGGGCGCGATGGTCGTGGCGGGGCCCGAGGGCTTCCAGAAGGGCCAGTATCGCAAGTTCAACATCAAGGGGAACGAGGCGGCGACCAACGACGATTTCGGCATGATGCGCGAAGTCTTCCGCCGCCGCTTCGCCCGCCAGCTGGAGGAAAATCCCGATCGCGACGACGCCACCTGGCCCGATCTGGTGCTGATCGACGGCGGGCGCGGCCAGTTGAACGCGGCCAAGGCGGTGCTGGAGGATCTGGGCATCGAAGATGTGTGCCTGGTCGGCGTTGCCAAGGGCCCGCATCACGGCCGCGAGGGGCGCGAGGTCTTCCACATGATGGACGGCAGCGAACGGATGCTGCCGGTCAACGCGCCGCTGCTCTTCTACCTCCAGCGCCTGCGCGACGAAGTCCACCGCTTCGTCATCGGCGCGCACCGCGACAAGCGGGCCAAGGCGATGGGCGCGAGCCCGCTGGACGAAGTGCCCGGTATCGGTCCGGCGCGCAAAAAGGCGCTGTTGATGCACTTCGGCACCGGCCGGGCGGTGCGCAATGCGAGTCTGGAGGACTTGCAGAAGGCGCCGGGGGTCAGCCAGGCGGTGGCGCAGCAGGTCTATGATTTCTACCATAGCCGGTAAGGGGTCAGGAGTGGGATAAGAGGTATGCGCCGGGGGCGGGGTTCGCCGTGTCCCGTGACCGGACAGATGATTTTAAAGGCGATGCCATGTTGCCCCTCGGGTCTCCATGCGCCAGTGGACCGGGCGCGGGGCTCATCCCCATATCGCCGCCGCGCCGGAGTTTCCGCATTGCCCAGAGCGAAGCTGCTTCGATGAAGAACATGCCCACCCTACGGTCGTGGGTGACGGCGCATGTGTCCCGTGTCGAGGCGATCCGGTCGATCGCCTTCGTCGCGCGCTGTACCGGCGCGGCGGTCTTGTCGCTGGTGATCGCCAACCGGATCGGGTTGGACCACCCCGTCTGGGCGAGCGTGTCGGCGCTGGTCGTCTCGCAGGACAAGCTGGGCGATACGCATCGGTCGCTGACCTGGCGTGTGGTCGGGACGCTGGTCGGCCTGGCGGTGGCGCTGCTGGTCGCTTTCACGATGCGCGGGGCCGGGCAGGTCATGATGCTGGCGATGGCGGTCGGCATCACGGCGAGCATCGCGCGGCTGCGCACCGAACTCCGGGTGTCCATGTGGACATCCGTGATCGTGTTGCTGACCGTGCCGCCCGGCGGCTCGCCGCTGATATCGGCGCTGGCCCGCGCCGAGGAGGTGCTGCTCGGCGTCGCCGTCGGTGCCGTTCTGCACTGGACCTCCGAACGAATCCTGTTTCGCCGGGAGGCGTGACCGGCATTCCCGACCAGGGGGCCGTTATGGGTTGCCCCGTCGCTCGGCGGGCGTCGCGGCGCGGTGGCCGTAGCTGAGGACGCTGGTGATCCGCCAGCGGCCATCCTGCCTTGCCCATATCATCACGAACTTGGCGACCCCCTCGCACGATCCCGTCGCCCGTTCGCAGAAGCGGTGCTCGCCTTCCTCGATCGCGCCATAATCCTTGATCGGATAGACATGGAGCGTCGTCGCGATCAGCTCGCGCCTCACCTTTCCGCAGATATATTTGCGAACGCCGTCCACCATCGCATCACGCTCGAACGTGGCGCCGCCCGTATCGTGATAGAACGCGACCTTGGGATCGAAATAGCCGGAGAAGGTCGGCAGGTCGCAGCGGTTATAGGCGTCGAACACCTTGGCATCGAGGGTGCCGATCACCGCCGTCAGGGGATCGCCCGGCGGCGGGGCAGACGTCGTCCATAGTGCTGCGGCAAGGGCGATGGTCGTCATCATGCGCTCGATCCTGTCGATTGTTCTGGCATCACCCACTTTTGCCAAACAAGCTGTATTGCTTCTATATAACAGTTAGCAAGATGAATGCCCGGCGGCAACTGCGATCGTTCCGATCGATCCTCCTGCTGGATCGGGGAGCGGCTGCGGGCTTGCCGGACGGGAAAAGCGGACACGCCGATGGCATCCCACCCCATTCCCCCCTACATCCCATCCCATGCACCGGGTCGCCCCCGCCATCATCCTGTCGGTCCGGCCGCATGGCGAGCATGGCGCGATCGTGCGGGCCTTGACCCCCACGGATGGGGTGCAGCCAGGCTATGTCCGGGGCGGGCGGTCGCGGGCGCTGCGACCGATCCTGCAGCCCGGCAACGGAATCGTCGGCGAATGGCGGGCGCGGACAGCCGAGCAGTTGGCGGCGCTGACCATCGAGCCGGGGCATAGCCGCGCGGGGCTGCATGGCGAGCCGCTGGCCGCCGCGGGGATCGAGTGGCTGTGCGCGCTGACCGCCGCGACGCTGCCCGAGGAACAGCCTTATCCCGTCCTCTACGACGCGCTCGATGCGGTGCTGACCGCGATCGAGTCGGCGCCCTCGGCACGGGGCTGGGCGGGGGCGTTGGTGCGGTACGAGCTGCTGCTGCTGGGGCAGTTGGGCTTCGGTCTCGATCTGGAGCAATGCACGGTGACCGGTGCGACCGCCGACCTGGCCTTTGTCAGCCCCCGGAGCGGCGCAGCGGTGTCGGCGGGGGCGGCGTTCGGTTACGAGGCGAAGCTGCTGCCCTTGCCCGCCTTTCTGAACGAGGGCGGAGTGCCCGACTGGCCCGAGATCTTCGCCGCCGGGCGCATCACCGCGCATTTCCTGGCGCGCGATCTGCTGATCGGTTTGCGCCATGATCCGATGCCTGCCCGCGCGCGGCTGTTCGATCGTTTCAAAAGGGCGGTTGCGTGATGCCTGCCCGCTAAGGCAAAGGGCGCTCCGAACAGAGTCAGGAAGGGGCCAGCCATGGCATTGATCGCGATCCTCGCCGGTGACGGCATCGGGCCGGAAGTGACGACGCAGGCGCGGCGCGTGCTGGAGACTCTGGACCTCGGCCTGACCTTCGAAGAGGCCAAGGTCGGCGGCGCGGCCTATGAGGCGGCCGGGCATCCGCTGCCGCCCGAGACGCTGGAAGTGGCCGAGCGCGCCGATGCGTTGTTGTTCGGCGCGGTCGGCGATCCGCGCTTTGACAATCTGGAGCGCGCGCATCGGCCCGAACAGGCGATCCTGGGCCTGCGCAAGGCGTTCGGCCTGTTCGCGAACCTGCGCCCCGCGCGGCTGTTCGAGGGGCTGGAGGATGCCAGCTCGCTGCGCCCCGATATCGCGCGGCGCATCGACATGGTGATCGTGCGCGAGCTGACCGGTGACGTCTATTTCGGCGCCAAGGGGCGCGGCACCACCGAGGCGGGCCTGCGCGAAGGCCATGACCTGATGCGCTATGACGAAGCGGAAGTGGCGCGGATCGCGCGGGTCGGCTTCGAAACCGCGATGCGCCGTCGTCGCCGCTTGCTGTCGGTCGATAAGGCCAATGTCCTGGAGACGTCGCAGCTATGGCGCGACGTGGTGATCGAGGTGGCGAAGGATTACCCCGACGTCGCGCTCGACCATATGTATGTCGACAATTGCGCGATGCAGCTGGTGCGCGATCCGGGCCAGTTCGACGTGATCCTGACCGGCAACCTGTTCGGCGACATCCTGTCGGATCAGGCGTCGATGTGCGCGGGGTCGATCGGGATGCTGCCCTCCGCCGCCTTGGGGGCGACCGGCAAGGGTCTGTACGAGCCGATCCATGGCTCGGCCCCCGACATCGCAGGGCAGGACAAGGCGAACCCATGTGCCGCGATCCTGTCGGCGGCGATGATGCTGCGCCACTCGCTGGGCCTCACCGAGGCGGCCGATCGCATCGACGCGGCGGTGGCGGGTGCGATCCGCGACGGCGCGCGGACCGGTGATCTGGGCGGCAGCCTGTCGACCCGCGCCATGGCCGACGCGATCCTCGAACGGCTCTGACGCCGCATGAGCGCGCTCCTCGAACTCGCGGTCGTCATCCCGACCTTCAACGAGCGCGCCAATGTGCCCGTGCTCATCGCCAAGCTGGACCAGGCGCTGGCAGGGCGGCGGTGGGAGGCGATCTTCGTTGACGACAACAGCCCCGACGGCACGGCGGATGCGGCGCGCGAGCTGGGCAGGGTCGATCCGCGCGTTCGGGTGATCCAGCGCATCGGGCGGCGCGGGCTGTCGTCTGCCTGTATCGAGGGGATGTGCGCCACCGCCGCACCGATGGTGGCGGTGATCGACGGTGATCTGCAGCATGACGAGACGCTGCTGCCCAAGATGCTCGACCGGTTGCAGGCGGAGGGTGACCTCGACCTCGTCGTCGGATCGCGCTTCGTCGATGGCGGCGGGACGGGCGACTGGGACCGCGACCGCGTTGCCAAGTCGGCCTTTGCGACGAAATTGTCGCAGCGGGTGCTGAACGTGAACCTGTCCGATCCGATGAGCGGCTTCTTCATGGTCCGCACCGATGTGGCGCGCGCGACCGTGCCGCATCTGTCGGGCATCGGGTTCAAGATTCTGCTCGACCTCATGAGCGCCTCGCCACGCCCACTTCGCGCCGCCGAGATGCCGTACGTCTTCCGCCTGCGGACCGAGGGCGAGTCGAAGCTCGATCATGTCGTGGCGATGGAATATCTGATCGCGCTGTATGACCGTCGCTTCGGCAAGGTGGTGCCGGTGCGTTTCGCGATGTTCTCGGCGATCGGCGTGCTGGGCGTGGGCGTGCACATGGCGGTGCTCAGCCTGTTCTTCATCCTGCTGGGGGCGAGCTTCCTGGTCAGCCAGATCGTCGCGGTGACGGCGGCGATGACGTTCAACTTCTTCCTGAACAATGCGCTGACCTATCGCGACCGGCGTTTGACGGGGTTTCGGCCGCTGCTCGATGGCTGGGTATCGTTCTGCCTGGTCTGTTCGGTGGGGGCGATCGCCAATGTCGGCGTGGCCGCCTTCCTGCACGACGCGCGGGCCAATGAATGGGCCTTGTCGGCGCTGATCGGGGTACTGATCGGCGCGGTGTGGAATTATGCGTTGTCGTCGCGGTTTGTCTGGGGGCGGTATTGAGCTTGGGGTGAGGGCGAGGCGTGGGCTTCGACTACGCTCAGCCTGAACGGATTTCAGTACTACACGCCGTTCGCACCGAGCGAAGTCGAAGTGCACGCCCCGAACCTCACCGCCAATCCGCAAACCACGTCCACCGCGCGAACGCCCCCGGCCCGGCCAGCGGCCCGGCGGTCAGGATCGGATAGAAATAGACGAACAGGCATATCGCACCGACCAGATAGGCCTCGTCCCAATCCCGCAGCCTGATCCTCCACTGATCCATCGCCACGGCCAACGCGACCGACAACCAGATCGCGGGCAGGAAATAATAATAATAGAAACCCAGCGACTTGGGGATGATGATCCATATCCCGAAGCCGCCGACCCACAGCGTCGCCGCCACGCCCAGCCGTATCTCGCGCGTGCGCAGCCACCCCAGCGCACAGGCCGCCACCGCGATCAGCCCGCCCCACATCACCGCCGGATTGCCGAGCAGGAAGATGCCCCGCTGGGCGCCGTCCGCCACCTCATAGAAATACCAGATCGGCCGCCCGATCACCGGCCAGCTCCACCAGGGCGACTGATAGACGTGCGGCGGCAGGATCTGGGTCTGGCGCGCGTACATCTCCAACTGGAACGGCAACAGGCGCGTCCATGTCATCGGCTCGTTCGCATAGAAGAAGGCGGGGGCGAAGGTCGCCAGATACGCAGGCACCGCCACCACGCCGAGCAGCCCCCATGCCGACCACCAGTAGAGGCCCGGCCAGCGGCTGGCATCACCCCGCTTCATCAGGACGAAGCCGATCGCGGCATAGCCGAGATAGGGCACCGCCGCCCATTTCACCCCGACCGCCAGTCCCAACAGCAGCGCACCCAGCATCCATCGCCAGCGGCTCTGGGTGGCCGTGCCGCGCATCGCCCAGGCCATGGCCGCGACCGCCAGCACGACGAACGCCGCCATGAAGCCGTCGAGCATCGCGATCCGCGCCTGCATCAGGACCATGAAGTTGACGAGCGTCAGCAGCCCCGCGATCGCGGCGGCGCGCGTACGGCCGGTCATCCGCCAGACGATGGCGAACACCCCCCCGACGATCGCCGTGCCCGCCAGCGTCGACAGCGCGCGCCAGCCCAGCGGCGTATCGCCGAACATCATGATGCTCAGCGCGATCAGCGCCTTGCCGAGCAGCGGATGCTCGATATTCACCGGCCCGTCCAGCGCCAGCAGGGTGCGTGCGGCGGGGACATAATGCACCTCGTCGAACACCAATGTGTGCGGGGTGGTCAACCGCCAGCAGAACAGTGCCTGCGCGGCGATCAGCAGGGCCAGCAGGGCCGGAGCCGGGTGGCGAAACGAGGCGAGCAGGCGGCGCATGGCCCGGTCATGACCGGGCGAGGCGGGGGGCACAAATGGTTTTTCCGCGACAGGCTTTTGCGTCGGGCCGTCCCCTAACCCATCCTTCAGACTTGTCGGCTACACCCGCAGGTCACGGGTGAGGATGGCGGGCCGATACGCCTCGGCGCTGGGCGCACCCAGCCCCGAAGATAAGCGGATCGATATATGGGATTGTTCGGAAAGAAGCACGCGAGTGTCGCGGATCGGCTGGCGATCGCGATGTTCGAAAAATCGCCCGATGCGATGATGCTGCTCTCCGGCGGGTTGTTCGTCGCGGGCAATGCCGCCGCGGCGCAGGTCTATCACCGTCCGATGCAAGAGGTGCTGGGCCACAGCCCGATCGAGTTCTCCGCCCCCTGCCAGGCCGATGGCCGTTCCAGCGAGGAGCATGTCGGCGAGCGCGTTGGACAGGCGTTGCGGGAAGGCTTTGCCCGGTTCGAATGGCTGAACATCGATCGTCGCGGCCAGATCGAGCGTTTCCTTGTTACGCTGATCCCGGCGCATGTCGTCACGCCGGATGACGTGCTGGTCCTGATCCAGGACATGGGCGAGACGATGGCGATGGTGAACCGGCTGGGCGAAGGTCTGTCCCGCCTGGCCAATGGCGACCTGACGCAGCGGATCGACAGGCCCTTTCGCGACGATTACGAACCGCTGCGCCTGCATTTCAACGAGACGGCGCAGATGCTGGGCGACTCGATCCAGGCGATCGACGGCTCGGCGCGGCGCGTCAACAGCGCCGCACAGGAAATGGGCAAGGCGGCGGGCGACCTGTCGCGCCGGACCGAGCATCAGGCCGCCTCGCTGGAGGAAACCGCCGCCGCCATGCGCGAGGTGACCGGCGCGATCCGGGATAGCGCCCAGATCGGCCACCGCGCCGCGCAGGTCGCGGCCTCGGCGCAGGAAAATGCCGCGCAGAGCGGCGTCGTCGTCCAGCGCGCGATCGATGCGATGGGCGGGATCGAACGGACCTCCAACGAAATCTCCGAGATCATCGGCGTCATCGACGGCATCGCCTTCCAGACCAACCTGCTGGCGCTGAACGCCGGGGTCGAGGCGGCGCGGGCGGGCGACGCGGGCAAGGGCTTTGCCGTCGTCGCCTCCGAAGTGCGCGCGCTGGCGCAGCGTTCGGCCGATGCGGCCAAGGATGTGAAGAGCCGCATCGGCGCTTCCGACGCGCAGATTCGCGCCGGGGTGCACGAAGTCGACGCCGCCGGATCGACGCTGCAACGCATCGCCGCGCAGGTGGGGGAGATGGCGACGCTGATCGGCGACATGGCCACCGCCTCCGAACAACAGGCCAGCAGCGCGTCGCAGATCATGATCGCGATCGGCGAACTCGACTCGGTGACCCAGCAGAATGCCGCGATGGTCGAGGAGGCGACCGCCGCCGTACGCGAACTGGCGGGCGAGGCAGGCGCGATGAGCGATCAGGTCGGCCGCTTCCGTCTGGCCGCCCAGCCCGCCGCGATGGCGCGGCCGATGTGGAAGGCGGCTTGAGCGGCCTATACCCGCATTGGCGCGGTGCCCCGGGCTATCGCCTTGTGCATTTCTCGGGTTGCGGACATCATCCGTCTCGGCATTTGAGGGGGGATTGATATGCCGACCGGTCGACGTGGGCTATGGTCGCCTTTGCCACGGATTGGATGGGCCGCGACGCTAGCGATAACGCTACACGGTTGCCATGAGGTTCGGCCGCCGACACCTACTTTATGCACATTGCCAAGGCATCTTGCGGGCTGGAACGGTACCACCCTTCGCCTGACGGGCGTGGTGATCGGCACGATGGAACATGGCTATATTCTGAAAGGCATCGGCTGCCAGAACGCGGTGGAGCTGCTCGGGGTCGATGAGACTATGTCCGACAAAGCTTATGATGGGCAAAGTGGCGGCCATCTGTTTGGCGACGTGTCCGGCAAGGTCGTGCACAATCCGCGCTTCAACCTTGGTGTCTGGCCGCCGGAGTCTCCTTACCGGTTCGAAATAGAGCGGGTTCATCAGTGGCGTGCGGTCAAGGGGCGGCCCGATGAGGGGATAGATATGTAACGGCAATGGTCAGACAATTTGACGAACCCGCCAGCCCGTGGCACCCATGGCGAAAGGGCAGGGGCGGGCAGTGATCGTCAGACATTGCGTCCCGCCATGCCCGAGCGACGGGAGAGTGGTGTGACGCGAGCGGTTCGATCGATATTGTGTGGAATTCTGGCGGCCTCGGCCCTGTCGCCGCTGTCGGCGCAAAGTCCGCTCGCCAATGATGGCCCGGCAAAGACCTTCGCGGTGCAGGGCAAGGGCTTCGTGCGCAACGGCCAGCCGCATCAGGTGATCTCTGGCGAGATGCACTATGTCCGCATCCCGCGCGCCTATTGGCGGGATCGCTTGCGCAAGGCCAAGGCGATGGGGCTGAACACCATCACCACCTATGCCTTCTGGAACGCGCACGAACCGCGCCCCGGCGTGTACGACTTCAGCGGCCAGAACGATATCGTCGCCTTCATCCGCGATGCGCAGGCCGAGGGGCTGGACGTGATCCTGCGCCCCGGCCCCTATGTCTGCGCCGAATGGGAGCTGGGCGGTTACCCGTCCTGGCTGCTCAAGGACCGCAAGCTGGTCCTGCGCTCGACCGACCCGCAATATACCGCAGCGGTCGATCGCTGGCTGATGCGGCTGGGGCAGGAGGTCAAGCCGCTGCTGCTGAAAAATGGCGGGCCGATCGTCGCGGTGCAGCTTGAAAACGAATATGGCGCGTTCGGCGACGACCAGGCGTATCTGCGCGGGCTGGAGGCGAGCTACAAGCGTGCCGGGTTCGCCGACGGCATATTGTTCACCAGCAACCAGGGCGGCGATCTGGCCAAGGGCTCGCTGCCCAATCTGCCGTCTGTCGTCAATTTCGGCTCGGGCGGCGCGCAAGGCTCGGTCGCCAAGCTGGAGGCGTATCGCCCCGACGGCCTGCGCATGGTCGGCGAATATTGGGCGGGCTGGTTCGACAAATGGGGCGAGGAGCACCACGAGACGGACGGCAAGAAAGAGGCCGAGGAAATGGCCTATATGCTCAAGCGCGGCTATTCGATCTCGCTCTACATGGTGCATGGCGGCACCACCTTCGGCTGGATGAACGGCGCGGATTCGCACACCGGCAAGGACTATCACCCCGACACGACCAGCTATGACTATGACGCGCCGATCGACGAGGCGGGCAATCCGCGTTACAAATACGGACTGATCGCCGCCGCCATCGCCGAGGTGACCGGCAAGCCCGCAGCACCCACGCCCGCGCCCACCGTGGCGACGACCTTCCCGGTGTCGGCGGTGCGGCGCAGCGCGTCGCTCTGGGACAATCTGCCGACGCCGGTGCGCTCGGCCCAGCCGATGACGTTCGAGGAACTCGACCAGAATTACGGTTACGTCCTCTACCGTGTGACGGTGCCTGCGGGCGCGGCGGGGCCGCTGACGCTGAAGGGCATGCACAGCTATGCGCAGGTCTATCTCGACAAGACGCTGGTCGGCACGCTCGACCGGCGGCTGGACCAGGAAACGGTCGATCTTCCCGCGCGCGCCAAGCCGTCGGTGCTGAACATCCTGGTCGAGAATACCGGGCGGGTGAACTATTCGCACGCGATCCGCACCGAGCAGACCGGTCTGACCGGCGCGGTGACGCTCGCGGGTACGCCGCTCAGCGACTGGCAGATGTTCCGCCTGCCGATGGACGATCTGGCTAGTCTCAAGCTGACGGCCAAGCCGTGCACGGGCCCCTGTTTCTACGAAGCGGAGATGACGGTGGCCAAGCCCGGCGACACCTATCTCGACATGCGGGGCGCGCATAAGGGGCAGTTGTGGCTGAACGACCATAATATGGGTCGCTTCTGGGGGATCGGGCCGGTGCATACGCTCTACACGCCCGCGCCGTGGCTGAAGGCGGGGGCGAACCGTATCCTGTTCTTCGATCTGACCGGGGATGCCGAAGACAGGCTGACCACGGTGGCCAAGCCGATCTATGGCAAGGTCACCAACCACCGCGAGGCGCAGTAATTGGAAATCCTCGCCGGCACGGGGAGGGGGGCCGCTGCGAAGCAGTGGTGGAGGGGGCTTGCCGCTAGGGACATCCCATGAGGAAGCCCCCTCCGTCAGCGCTATGCGCTGCCACCTCCCCGTACCGGGGAGGATATATATCAGCGAACCGCCGCTGCCTGATTATCGATCACCGCTTCGCGCTGGTCCGGGCTCATGGCGGCGGCGTTGACGTCGGCGGCCTTGATGGCGTCGGCGCGGTCCTCGGCATAGTCGCGCGTCTTCTCGGCCTGCTTGTCGAGCATCTTGGCCTGGTTGCGCAGGGCGTCCGCCTGGTCTTCCATGCCGTCCGCGCGATTGTCGGCGGCCTTTTCGACATTGGCGGCCAGCTTGTCGGTGCCCTTGCTGTTGCAGGCGGACAGCGACACCAGGCTGGCGGCCATCAGCAGGCCGATACGGATCTTCATGCGTGTTCTCCCTGTTCGGTTCGGATGCCGATAACCGGGTGCCGGCGTATTTCGTTCCGCTAGGGTAATGGCGACACTTTGTCGTTGGCGTCGGAATATCCTTGAACCCCGCACCGGGGACCGGCAAATGAACGCGCATGAAGCGCAAGACTGGCCAGGACCGTTCGATCACCTCCCAATGGCGCCCCGCGACGCAGGCCGTGCGCGGCGGCACCGCGCGGTCGGAATATGGCGAAACCTCCGAGGCGTTGTTCCTGACCTCGGGCTATTGTTACGACCGAGCGGGCGACGCGGCGGCACGGTTCGCGGGCGAGCAGGAGGGGATGACCTATTCCCGCTTGCAGAACCCGACCGTCGAGATGCTGGAACAGCGTATCGCCCTGCTGGAGGGTGCCGAGGCCTGCCGCACCATGGCGTCGGGCATGGCGGCGATGACCGCGGTGCTGCTCTGCCAGTTGCAGGCGGGTGACCATCTGGTCGGCGGGCGCGCGGCATTCGGATCGTGCCGCTGGCTGACCGACACGCTGCTGCCCAAGTTCGGCATCGCCACCACGGTCGTGGATGCGCGCGACCCGCAGGCATTCCTGGACGCGGTAAAGCCCGAAACGAAGGTCTTCTTCTTCGAGACGCCCGCCAACCCGACCATGGACGTCGCCGACCTGGAAGCGATCTGCGCCATCGCGCGCGAGCGTGGCATCACCACCGTTGTCGACAATGCCTTTGCGACGCCCGCGCTCCAGCGGCCGATGGATTTTGGCGCGGACGTGACCGCCTATTCCGCCACCAAGATGATGGACGGGCAGGGCCGCGTATTGGCGGGCGCGGTTTGCGGGACCGACGATTTCATCACCAACACGCTGCTGCCCTTCACCCGCAACACCGGCCCGACGCTGTCGGCGTTCAACGCCTGGGTGGTGCTGAAGGGGCTGGAGACGCTGGACCTGCGTATCCACCGCCAGTCGGAATCGGCGATCAAGGTGGCCCGTTTCCTGGAAGGCCGCGTGCCGCGCGTGCTGTGCCCCGGTCTGCCCAGCCACCCGCAGCATGATCTCGCCATGCGTCAGATGAAGGCGGGCGGGACGATCTTTGCGCTCGAACTCGATGGCGGGCGCGAACAGGCGCACGGACTGCTCGACGCGCTCGAACTGATCGACATCTCGAACAATATCGGCGACTCGCGCTCGCTGATGACCCATCCTGCCTCGACCACCCATGCCGGGGTCGCCGAGGACAAGCGGATCGAAATGGGGATCGGCGAGGGGATGTTGCGCCTGAACGTCGGGCTGGAAGATCCCGACGACCTGATCGACGATCTCGACCAGGCCTTGCGCGTCGTGGGTCTGTGAAGGCGCTCTTTCCTCATGCGTTGACCAGCGGGCCGGTGACGGTCCGCGTGTCGGTCAGCTATCTGCCCGAACAGTCCGAGCCGCAGCGCGGGCGCTGGTTCTGGGCTTATCACGTCCGCATCGAGAATGACGGCGACCAGCCCGTCCAACTGCTGACCCGCCGCTGGATCATCACCGACGGGCGCGGCGCACGCCATTCGGTGGAAGGCGAAGGCGTGGTCGGCGAGCAGCCGGTGATCCAGCCGGGGGCGTCCTATGACTATGTCTCGGGCTGTCCGCTGGCGACGACCAGCGGCGCGATGCAGGGCAGCTATCGGATGGTCGGCACGGACGGCATCACCTTCGACGCGGCCATCCCCCATTTCGCGCTGATTGCCCCAGCGGTGGAATCGTGAAGCGCACCCACCTCCCGCTCAACGGCCTGCGCGTGCTGGACGCCGCCGCGCGCCATCTGAGCTTCACCCGCGCCGCCGACGAGCTGGCGGTGACCCCGGCGGCGGTGGGGCAGCAGATTCGCGCGCTGGAGGATACGCTGGGCGTCGTCCTGTTCCGCCGCACCACGCGCGGGCTGGAGCTGACCCCGGAAGCCGAGGCGGGCCTCGCCCCCTTGCGCGCGGGCTTCCTGCAATTCGAGGACGCGGTGCGCGCGATGCAGGCGGGCCAGTCGTCCAAGTCGCTGACCATCGCCGCGCCGCGCGACGTGACCGAGAAATGGCTGATGCCGCGTCTGGCCGCGATCGCGGCGGGTGACCCCGATCTGCGCTTCTCGCTGATCGCATCGGACGAGGGGCTGGATTTCACCGAGGCCAATCTCGACCTCGCCATCCGCTGGGGCGACGGACCCGGCGGGCTGGAGGGCGAAGCGATCGAGTCGGACGGGATGATCCCGATCGGCGCTCCTGGCGGTCCCGCCGACGCGCCTCTGATCGCCTGGCCGGGCGCACCGGAAGAGGGCGCTCCGCTCGTCCGCGTCACCGATGCGGGCCTGGCGATCGATGCGGTGGCGGCGGGACTGGGCCGCGCCATCGTCCCGCAACTGCTCGCCGAACACGACCTGGCCGTGGGCCGGGTGGTCGCGACCGGCGAGGCGGTGCCATCGCGCATGGGATACTGGCTGGTCGCTCCGCTGCCGCAATGGCGCCAGCAAAAGGTCAAGGCGCTGGTCGAGGCGCTGGGAGGCTAATCTCCTCCCCGAGGCGGGGAGGATTTCAGAGTCACGCCACCGGTTCGGCGTCGAACTTCACCGGGAATTTCTTCGCGCAGAACGCGCAGTCGATCTGGATCAGGCCATCGGCGTCCGCCATCTCGCGCCGTTCCTCGATCGAGAACTTCGTGATCACGCTGGCGATATACTCGGCCGAACAACGGCAGCCGCGTACGATGGCGGGGCTCTCCGAGACGCGGACATTCTGCTCCTCGTTGAACAGCCGCCATACGAGCGTCTCCAGCGGCAGCGCGGCGTCGGCCAGCTCCTCGACCTGCATCGTCTCGCCCAGCGCCTGGACATGCTCCCATTCGGGATGATCGAGCTTGACGTGCAGCCGCTCGCGGCCTTCCTCGCCCTCGGGCAGATGTTGCAGGAACAGGCCGCCCGCGACCGTCCGCCCATCGGGCCCCTTGGCGATACCGACGCGCAGCAGGCTGGGAATTTGTTCGGACTGGGTGAAATAGCTTTCGGCGGCGGCCGACAGCGTCTCGCCGTCCAGCGGCACGATGCCCTGATAGCGCTCGCCGGTCATCGCCAGGTCGAAGGTGATCGCCAGATAGCCCTGACCGAACAGCGCGAACAGCGTCGGGTCGGCGGGCAGCTCGGCCAGCCGGTCCTCGTCATACTGGATATAGCCGCGCAGCTCGCCGCCGCGATAATCGCACACCAGCAGCCGGATCACGCCGCTGTCGCTGCGCGTCTGGATGGTCAGCTGGCCGTTCGTGTCCTTCAGCGTCGCGCCCATCAGCGCGGTCAGGGTCAGCGCCTCGGCCAGCAGCCGCTCGATCGCGGGCGGATAGGCATGCGACGTCAGGATCTCGTCCAGCACGGGCCCGAGCCGCACCATCCGTCCGCGCGCATGTTGCAGCGGGATGGTGAACGCGATCGCGCGGTCGAGGTCGGGCAGGGTGATGTCGGTCATGGTCGTGCCTCTACGCACCGGAGAAGGTCCGGGCGATATGATGCCGGTGCGGCGGGGAAAAGAGAAAAGGCCGACGAACCCGCCGGCCTTTTCCTAGATAGTATGGCTCGGCCTGCGATCAACCGATCTGGTTGAAGCACCAGCGCAGGACGGACTTCTGCGCGTGCAGGCGATTCTCCGCCTCGGGCCAGATCAGCGACTGCGGCCCGTCGATCACGTCCGAGGTCACTTCCTCGTCGCGGTGGGCGGGCAGGCAGTGGAGAAACTTCGCATCCGGCTTGGCCAGCGCCATCAGCTCGGCATTCACCTGATAGGGCATCATCGCCGCCAGCTTTTCCTCGGCATGGGCCTGGCCCATCGAGACCCACGTGTCGGTAACGATAATGTCCGCGTCCTCGGCCGCGACACGCGGATCGGTGGTGCAGGCCGCACGGCCCTGACCCAGCGCCAGCGTGCCGGGCTCGGGGTGATAGCCGTTGGGGCAGGCGGCGACCACGTCGAAGCCGAGCAACCCGCCCGCCTCGACGATCGAGTGCAGCACATTGTTGCCGTCACCCAGCCACGCGACCTTCAGGCCCGACAGCGTCTTGCCCGCCTCGATCACGGTCAGCAGGTCGGCCATGATCTGGCACGGGTGCGACAGATCGGTCAGGCCATTGATGACCGGCACGCTGGCATAGTAGGCCATTTCCTCGACCTTGGCATGGTCGTCGGTGCGGATCATGATCGCATCGGTATAGCCCGACAGGATGCGCGCGGTGTCGGCGATCGTCTCGCCGCGGCCCAGCTGCATGGTGCCAGCATCCAGCACGATCGAGGTGCCGCCGAGCTGGCGGATCGCCATGTCGAAGCTGACGCGGGTGCGGGTCGAGTTCTTCTCGAACACCATGGCGAGCACATGCCCGGCCAGCGGCGCATCGGCATCGACGCGGCCCTTGGGAAAACCGGCACGCGCGGCCTTGCGAGCCTGCGCGTCCTGCAAAATGGCGGTCACACCCTCGGGACCGGCGTCGGCGAGGTTCAGGAAGTGGCGGATCGTCATGGGTCGGTACTCCGTCCCCCGGCGGTCGGTGCCGCCGGGGTGGCAGGGATCAGTCGTCGGCGGCGGGGACATAGACGCGCGCGGCGTCCGACAGCTTCGTCGCGAACTCGGTGATGTGGCTCTCGTCGATGACCAGCGGCGGCAGGATGCGGATGACATTCTCGCCCGCCGCGACCAGCAGCAGGCCGTGATGGTCGCGGCAATGCGCCACGAAACGACGGCTGTCGCTCTTCATCTTCAGGCCCTGCATCAGGCCGTGGCCGCGCACCTCCTCGAACAGATGATCGAAGTTCGGGATCATCTGCTCCAGCGTCGAACGCAGGCGCTGGCCCATCGCCTCGACATGTTCGAGGAAGCCCGGCTCCTGGATCACGTCGAGCACCGCTTCGCCCGCCGCCATGGACAGCGGGTTGCCGCCATAGGTCGAGCCATGGGTGCCCGCGACCATGCCCTTGGCCGCTTCCTCGGTCGCCAGGCATGCGCCCAGCGGGAAGCCGCCGCCGATGCCCTTGGCGACCGCCATGATGTCGGGCTTCACGCCGTACAGCTCATGCGCGAAGAACTTGCCGGTGCGGCCGTACCCGCACTGCACCTCGTCCAGCACCAGCAGCAGGCCATGCTCGTCGCACGCCTTGCGCAGCCCTTGCAGGAACTCCATGCTGGCGGGACGCAGACCGCCTTCGCCCTGGATCGGCTCGACCAAGAAACCGGCGGTGTTCTCGTCGATCAACGCCAGCGCCGCCTCCAGATCGTCGAACGGCGCATAGGCGAAGCCCGGCAGCAGCGGCTCGAACCCGTCGCGCATCTTGGGCTGGTTGGTCGCCGAGATCGCACCCAGCGTCCGGCCGTGGAACGCGTTGTTGAAGGTGATGAGCGTGTGCCGCTCGGGATTACCGTTGGCGAAGTGATAGCGGCGCGCGGTCTTGATCGCGCACTCGACCGCTTCTGCCCCCGAATTGGTGAAGAATACCGTGTCGGCAAAGGTCGAATCGACCAGCCGCTGGGCGAAATGCTCACCCTGCGGGCTGCCGTACAGGTTCGACACGTGCATCAGGGTCGCGGCCTGGTTCGCGATCGCCTCGACCAGCTTGGGGTGGCCATGGCCCAGCGCGTTGACCGCGATCCCGGCGGCGAAGTCCAGATATTGCTGGCCATCCTCGCCATAAAGATAGACGCCCTCGCCTCGGACCGGACGCACCCCGCACCGTGGGTAGACGGGCATCAGGGCGGTGATGGTCACGGGAACGTCTCCTTCAAACAGCAAAGGGCGGCACCAAAGGCCGCCCTTTCTGACCATACGAGCTATTGCCAGCGTGCGTCAACGCATTGGGCATGCGGGCACTCCGAGAGGTGTCAGCTTCTGGTGTCAGTGGTCAGATCCAGCGTGCTGAGCTCCCATGTCGACGAAGGTGTACGAAGCCGCGAGCCCTTATAGGCGGCAAGCGCCGAGACGATGCTGAAACGCTCGAGCCGTTGACCTTTCTGCGGGTCGGCGTCGACCCTCGGGCTGTAACGGCGTTGCGCCAGCTTCTGACTGAGGATCTCGATCCACTGGGTAGGGACCTTGCCGCCGACATTCTGTGGTGCGATGTCGACGACCCGTCCGTCCGGCGTAACCCGGTAGCTGAAATCGATGAAATTGGCCTGTTCCTGCCCCGGTGCGGAGCCGAAATGCAGTTCCTCTTGTCGGATCGAGGGAGAGTAGACCAGCATCTGCCGCCCGGTCTGTCCCGGTTCCATTTGGGCGATCACCCGGTCGGCGACGGCGGCGCGGTCCTTGTCGTCGGCGAGTTGTATTTGGATCGCCCGCGCCGCGTTACGATAGGGTAGCATCTCGGGCTCGGGACGTTTCAAAATACGCTCCGCCAAGTCCTTTGCGCGCGTCCGATATTCGGGAAACAGTGAACCCAGCGCACTTTGTAGGACCGCCGCGCGAAGATAGGCCATACCCAACAAATTGAAATTGCCCGCCTTGTCGGCCTCGCGCGCCACCCAGTCATAATGTTGGAATGCGCCTTCCGCGCGCCCCTCACGTGCCAGTTCGTCACCGACTTCCAGCCTTTGGGCCAGTATGGCGGGATCATTGCCCGGAAGTCCGGCGCGAAGTGCATAGACCGCGTCGGCGGCGTTCACCCTCGGGTTGATAGGAACACCGTTCAACCGGGCCAGACGGCTGGTGGCGCGGTGCAGGTCGGCCACCTCTTTGGGAAGCTGCGCATCATAGCGGCTGTTGCGTCCGCGCGATGCCAATAGGGTGCGATAACTGGCGTCGTAATGGCCGGTGAGAAACTGCACCTCGGCATAGGCCAGCGACCGCGCAATATCCTCCTTCGGGGGACATCGCTGCGACAGGCAATCCTCCAGCGATTTTTTGGTCGACGCCAAGCTGTCCGCCGTCACGACGACGGTCGGGCCGTTTTCCGACGGGATGGGTATCGCGAATTGCGATTGCAGCAGCAGTGCCAGCAGGATCATCGGACGAATTCCTTTTCTCCGCGCACCGACCGATGTCGGCGCGATGACAACGCCGGATGGGAGAAGAATATTCTGGCCGATCCTGCCATACTCGCAAGTAAAAAACTATGGCTCCGCGTCGGGCCTGCTTCAGGCGTCGATCACCTCTTCGTCCAACCGCGCCGCATTCTCCTGAATAAACGCGAACCGGTGGGCCGGGTTGTTGCCCATCAGCCGGTCGACCAGATCCTTCACGCCCGCGCGCTCCTCATATTCCTGGGGCAGGGTGATGCGGATCAGGCTGCGGCTGGCGGGGTCCATGGTGGTTTCGCGCAGCTGACCGGGATTCATCTCGCCCAGGCCCTTGAAGCGCGCGACATCGACCTTCTTGCCCTTGAAGGCGGTGCGCTCCAGCTGGGCGCGATGGGCGTCGTCGCGGGCATAGAGCGACTTGGCGCCGACCGTCAGGCGATAGAGCGGCGGTTGCGCCAGATACAGGTGCCCGCGCCGCACCAGATCGGGCATCTCCTGAAAGAAGAAGGTCATCAGCAGCGTGGCGATATGCGCGCCGTCGACATCGGCGTCGGTCATGATGACGATCTTTTCGTAGCGCAGCTGGGTCGGGTCGCAATCCTTGCGGGTGCCGCACCCCATGGCCAGCGTCAGGTCGGCGATCTCCTGGTTCTGGAGGATCTTGGCCGAGGTCGCGCTGGCGACGTTCAGGATCTTGCCACGGATGGGCAGGATCGCCTGGGTCTTGCGGTCGCGCGCCTGCTTCGCCGAGCCACCCGCCGAGTCGCCCTCGACGATGAACAGCTCGGTGCCCTCGGGGCTGTCGGCCGAACAGTCGGTCAGCTTGCCGGGCAGGCGCAGCTTGCGCGCCGAGGTTGCGGTCTTGCGCTTGACCTCGCGTTCGGCCTTGCGGCGCAGGCGTTCGTCCATCCGGTCGAGGACATAGCCGAGCAGCGCCTTGCCGCGGTCCATATTCGCCGAGAGATAATGGTCGAAATGGTCGCGCACCGCCTTTTCGACCAGGCCCGCCGCTTCCGGGCTGGTCAGCCGGTCCTTGGTCTGGCTCTGGAATTGTGGTTCGCGGATGAAGACCGAGAGCATCAGTTCGGAGCCGACCATGACGTCGTCGGCCGTGATGTCCTTGGCCTTTTTCTGGTTCACCAGTTCGCCAAAGGCACGAAGCCCCCGGACCAGCGCCTGGCGCAGGCCCTGTTCATGGGTGCCGCCATCGGGGGTCGGGATGGTGTTGCAATACCAGCTATAGCTGCCGTCGCTCCATAGCGGCCAGGCGACCGCCCATTCGACGCGGCCCTGCTCGCCCGGAAAATCCTGGTTGCCGGAGAAGAAGTCGGCGGTGGCACATTCGCGGCCACCAATCTGTTCTTTCAGGTGATCGGCCAGGCCGCCGGGGAACTGGAACACCGCGTCGGCGGGCGTGTCGTCGGTGATCAACTCGGGCGCGCAGTGCCAGCGAATCTCGACGCCGGCGAACAGATAGGCCTTGGAGCGGACCAGCTTGTGCAGCCGCGCGGGCTTGAAGTTCAGCTCGGGCCCGAAAATCTCGGTATCCGGGGTAAAGGCGACGCTGGTGCCGCGCCGATTGGGGGCCGCGCCGACCGTTTCCAGGGGCCCGAGCGTCGCGCCGCGCGCGAAACGCTGGCGGTACAGCACCCGTTCGCGCGCCACCTCGACCACCGTATCGGACGACAGGGCGTTGACCACCGAGATGCCCACGCCGTGCAAGCCGCCGGAGGTCGCATAGGCCTTGCCGGTGAACTTGCCGCCCGAGTGGAGCGTCGACAGGATCACCTCCAGCGCCGACTTGTCGGGGAATTTCGGGTGCGGGTCGACCGGGATACCGCGGCCATTGTCGACGATGGTCAGGCGATTGCCCGGCTCCAGCTTCACCTCGATCCGATTGGCATGACCCGCGACGGCCTCGTCCATCGCATTGTCGAGCACTTCGGCGGCCAGATGGTGGAGCGCGCGCTCGTCGGTGCCGCCGATATACATGCCCGGGCGGCGACGCACCGGCTCCAGCCCCTCCAGCACCTCGATCGAGGAAGCATCATAGGCGGGTTGGGGACGGGCACCGCCCGCAAACAGGTCATTGGACATAACGGGAACCATAGGGGGTGTCGGACGCTTGCGCCAGCGCCGTGGCGCGTTGCGTAAATGCAACAAAACTTTGCCGATATTCTAACGTGGGATATTCCACGCGTCCGGTCCGTTACGGCGATACCTTTATGCCAAGGGTACGGGAGTGATAATGATGAAATTCTGGATGGCGGGGGCCATGGCCTCGGCGTTGATCGCCGCGCCTGCAATGGCGCAGGACGGCACCTATGCGGTCGAGGACGCTGCGCCGTTCTCCGGCGTCTATGTCGGTGGCACCTTCGGCTATGACGTGCAGCCCAACGATGTCGGCTCGCGTTTTCAGTTCGATCGCAACTTGGACGGCCGTTTCGGGGACGTGGTGACGACCTCGACCGGCGCCAACGCCTTCTCGCCGGGCTTCTGCAACGGCCGCGCGCGCAGCGTCCTGTCGCCGCAGAACGCCGCGACCGGCTGCGACAACGACAAGGACGGCATTGCCTATTACGGCCGTGTCGGGATCGATCACCAGGCGGGCAACATCGTGTACGGTGCGGTCGGCGAGTTCGGTAAGTCGGAAATCACCGACAGCGTCTCGGCCTTCTCGACCACCCCGGCCTGGTACACCTTCACGCGCAGCATCGACTGGGAAGCCTCGGTGCGTGGTCGCCTGGGCTATGCCGCGAACAACACGCTGTTCTACGGCACGTTCGGCGGCGGCTATGCCCGCATCAACCGTGAGTTCGCGACGTCGAACGGTGCGAATGCCTTTGCCCTCAGCGGCAAGCGCAACCAGTTCGGCTTCCTCGGTGGTGGCGGTATCGAGCAGAAGATCGGTCGCAACTTCTCGATCGGCATGGAATATATGTACCACCAGTATCAGGACGACGACACGCGTGTCCGCGTGACGCAGGGGTCGGCACCCGCGACGAACCCGTTCGTGCTGGCCCCCAACACGTCGGGCACGGACCTGCGCCGGTCGGACGACAAGTTCCGCTGGCACAGCTTGCGCGCGACGGCGGCGTTCCGCTTCTGATTCGAGAAGGGCGGTTTCGAGAAGGGCCGCCCTTTTTGCTGGGGGCCGGGGCGTGGGCTTCGACTTCGCTGAGCCTGAACGGGGTGACTGGTTGAGCCCGGCCTCCCGCCCGGTATGAACGGAGTGCGTGGCGCAAGCCCAATCTCCGTTCAACCTGAGCGACGTCGAAGGCCACGGGCCGACACCAACCTAAAGAAAAAGCCCGCCGGTCGCGAAACCGGCGGGCTTTTCGATTCACCCGAACCGAAATCAGCGGACGCGCGGGCCGCCGAAGGGCAGGGGCGGCGGCGGCCGACGATCGCGGCGGGGCAGCTGGGCCTGATAGGCATGGCCGCAATGTGCGACGCAATACGGGAAGCCGGGATTCACCTTGTCGCCGCAGAAATGGAAATCCGGCTCACCCGGATGGCCGATCGGCCATTTGCAGATGCGGTCGTTCAACTCGAGCAGCGAAGTCTTGCCCGCCATTTCGGGACTCGGCTTGGCAGGGACAAGGCGACGCGGCGGGGCGGGCGAGGGCGGGGGCTGCTGCTCGCCGGGGGACTGACGGACAAAGCCGCCGGGGCCGACCGAGCGCAGGATGGGCTGCGGCTCGCGCACCGGTGCGGCTTCGACTTCGGCGTCCGACTCGTCCTCGACCTCGGGATCGGCGCGCAGGGGCTCAGGCTCGGGCTCGGGTTCCGGCGCGGAAGGCGGCGGCGGGGGCGCGGCCACGACCGGCTCGGCGACCGGGGCGGGCTCGCTGGCCTTTACCGGCGACGGGCGCGCCTGCAGGCCCAGGCGGTGTGCCTTGCCGATCACCGCGTTGCGGCTGACCCCGCCCAGTGCTTCGGCGATCTGGCTGGCGGTCTGTCCCGCCTCCCACATCGTCCTGAGCGTATCGATCCGCTCATCGGTCCACGACATTCGAAACCTTTCCTTACTTCATCATCGCATCGGCCGATTATCGTACCGGGTTGCGGGCGGCCACGGCAACGGTTACGCGCTATGGCGATGAGCAGCCAGCCCCCTATCGGCGAAATTCCCTCGGCGGTACGCGCCGCCCCCGGTGAGCCCGTAATCCGGAACATCAACTGGGGCGGCCTCAAGACCCTCTATATCAAGGAGGTGCGCCGGTTCTTCAAGGTGCAGCTCCAGACGATCTGGGCGCCGTCGGTCACGACGCTGCTTTATCTCATCATTTTCACCACCGCGCTGGGTGGCCGCCATGCCGTGCCGGTCGCAGGAGCGCAGGTGCCCTTCGCCGATTTCATCGCGCCGGGCCTGATCGTCATGGGCATGATGAACAATGCCTTCGCCAACGCCAGCTTCTCGCTGCTGGTCGGCAAGATCCAGGGCACGATCGTCGATTACCTGATGCCGCCGCTGTCCACCGCCGAACTGCTGGCCGCGCTGGTCGGCGGCGCAGTGACGCGCGCGGTGCTGGTCGGGATGACGGTGTGGGCGGCGATGGCGATCTGGCCGGGCGTGCATGTGACGCCGCACGCGCCGTTCGCGGTGCTGTGGTTCGGCCTGCTGGGCTCGATCTTCCTGGCATTGCTGGGCGTACTCACCTCGATCTGGGCGGAGAAGTTCGATCACGCCGCGGCCGTCACCAATTTCGTGGTCGTGCCGCTGTCGCTGCTGTCGGGCACGTTCTATTCTGTCGACGGCCTGGCCCCGGCCTTCCGCGCGATCAGCCACGCCAACCCGTTCTTCTATGTCATCTCGGGCTTCCGATACGGCTTTCTGGGTCTTGCCGACTCGCCGGTCACGTTGGGCGGTTTCGTGGTTCTCGGCATCAACGTCGCGATGGCCGCCCTTTGCTATGTTCTGCTGCGCAAGGGCTGGAAGCTGAAGAACTGAAACGGATCAGGTTTTTCCATTTTTTTAACCGAGCCGCTGCTATGGCGGGGTCCTGCTTTCAGTAGCGGACATCTCCCTCGTCCGGGTCATCAGCATGCCCGGCCAGGTCCTTGGCGGGGCCGATGATTCGGCCCCGCCGTTTCTTGCTCCGAAATAACCCCGGCATTGCAACGGCGCGCCAATGGGCGTAGCGCTCTGCCGCATCATGACATCTTCTGCTCCCATGGCGGTCGTGCTCGTTTCGGGCGGGCTGGACTCGATGATTTCCGCTGCTTCGGCCAAGGCCGCCGGCTATCGCGTGCTCGCGCTGTCGGTGGATTACAACCAGCGGCACAAGGTCGAACTCGCCGCCGCCGCGCGTGTCGCCGAGGCGCTGGGCGCCGAGCGCCACATCGTCCTGCCGATCGACCTGTCCGCGTTCGGCGGATCGGCGCTGACCGCCGATATCGACGTGCCCAAGGACGGCGTGCAGCCGGGTATTCCCGTCACCTATGTGCCTGCGCGCAACACGATCTTCCTCAGCCTGGCACTGGGCTGGGCCGAAGCGGCGGGCGCGCGCGACCTGTTCATCGGGGTCAATGCGCTCGACTATTCGGGCTATCCCGATTGCCGTCCGGAATTCATCGCCGCCTTTGAAGGCCTGGCCGAGATCGCGACCAAGGCGGGTGTCGAGGGCCAGCCGTTCAGGATCCACGCGCCGCTCCAGCACATGACCAAGGCCGATATCGTGCGCGAAGGCACCCGGCTGGGCGTCGACATGGGGCTGAGTTGGTCCTGCTACGACCCGACGCCCGAGGGACTGCATTGCGGGCGTTGCGACAGCTGCCGGCTGCGCTCCAAGGGATTCGAGGAAGCGGGCATCCCCGATCCGACCGCCTATGCGGTCAAGCCGCGGGACTGAGGCCGTGAGTTATGCCGTCAAGGAAATGTTCCTGACGCTCCAGGGTGAGGGCGTGCAGGCCGGGCGGCGCGCGGTGTTCGTACGCTTTGCCGGATGCAACCTGTGGTCGGGCCGTGAGCAGGATCGGGCAAGTGCCATCTGCCGTTTCTGCGACACCGATTTCGTCGGGGTCGACGGCCTGGGCGGCGGGCGTTTCGCCAATGCATCTGCGCTGGTTGCCGCCGTCAAGGGTTTCTGGGGCGAGTCGCGGGCGGAACGCTTCGTCGTGCTGACCGGGGGAGAGCCTATGCTCCAGGTCGACGACGCGCTGGTCGATACTTTGCACGCGGCGGGGTTCTTCATCGCCATCGAGAGCAATGGCACGATCGCGGCGCATCCGGGTATCGACTGGGTCTGCATCAGCCCCAAGGCGGGGTCGCAGATCGTCCAGCGTTCGGGCCAGGAGCTGAAGCTGGTCTGGCCGCAGGCTGGGATCGATCCGGTAGAGGTCGAGGGGTGGGACTTTGCCCACCATCTGCTCCAGCCGCTCGATGATCCGCGCGCGGAGGCGAATCGCGAGGCGTGCATCGCCATGGTGATGGAACGGCCGCGCTGGCGGTTGACGCTTCAGACGCACAAGATGCTGGGATTGCGGTAATTCTCATTCCTCCCCTGTAAGGGGAGGGGGGCCAGCGAAGCTGGTGGAGGGGTGTCGCCGGCCGCGATGGCGGGCTTGCCTTCCAAGCGGGACACCCCTCCGTCAGGCCTTCGGCCTGCCACCTCCCCCTACAGGGGAGGAACAGGACTCAGTGAACGAACCGCGCCACCACGTCGCGGTAGCTGCGCGAAACCTTCACCTGCGCACCCGACTCCAGCAGCAGGAAGCATTCGCCATTGGTGTGCGGCTTCACCTGCTTGACGAGGTCCAGGTTCACGATGGTCGAGCGGTGCACCCGCTGGAACCGGCGCGGGTCCAGCCGCTTCTCCAGGTCCTTCATCGTCTCGCGCAGGACCAGCGAATTGTCGCCGGTGTTGATGACCATGTAATCGCCCGCCGCCTCGATCATCTCGATCGTGTCGACATCGACACGGAAGATCTGGCCGCGATCCTTGATGTTGATCAGCTTCTCGAACCGGCTCGACGCCACTTCGCCGCCCTCGCTCAGGTCGGTGACCGCGTCGGGGGCGTGCTCGGCGAGCACTTCCTTCAGCTTCTCGACCTCGCCCGCACCGCGCTTTTCGTTCAGGCGCTGGCGCACGCGGTCCAGCGTGTCGGCGAGACGCGCCTCCTCGACCGGCTTCATCAGGTAATCGACCGCCTGCGCCTCGAACGCGCGCAGGGCATGGTCGGAATAGGCGGTGACGAAAACGAACAAGGGTGGTTCGACCTCCATCAAACCCTGGATCACCGAGAAACCGTCGAAGCCGGGCATCTGGATGTCGAGGAAGACGAGGTCGGGCTTATGCGTCTTGATCGCACGGATCGCTTCGCGCCCGTTCGAGCAACGCTCGATGATCTCGACGTCGTCGTGCGCCTGGAGACGGATCTCCAGTCCCTGGATTGCCAGGGGCTCGTCGTCGACGAGGATGGTACGGATGGTCATGCGGCCTCTCTGTTCACATTCTCAAGCTGGAAGGGGATCTCGATCTCGACCGAGAATCCGCCAGCCGGCGCGGAGCGGGATTCGAAACGATGGTCCGGGCCATAAGCCTGGGCCAGTCGTTCGCGGATATTGGACAGTCCAACGCCGGTCGAAACGCTTGAGGAATGACGGATTTCGTGCAAGCCAGGGCCGGTGTCGGATACGGCGATCCGCACCCGTTGCCCGACCAGTCGCACATCGACCCGGATTTCCGCGCCTTCTTCCTGCGGCGTGACGGCGTATTTGATAGCGTTCTCGACCAGCGGTTGCAGCAGCAGCGAGGGCAGGCGCGCGCGCTCGGCCCGCGGGTCGATCTCGAAACTGGGACGCAGGCGATCTTCGAAGCGCATCTTTTCGATTTCGAGATAGAGTTTCAGGGTTTCGACTTCTTGCGCCACGGTCACATGCGCCGTGGGCTCATTCGCCAGCGTGTAGCGAAGGAAGGCTGACAGCCGGCTTAACATCGCATTCGCCCGCTCGGTCTGTTTCAGCAGCACCAGCGTCGAGATCGAGTTCAGCGTGTTGAACAGGAAATGCGGGTTCAGCTGATAGCGCAGCATCGCCAGCTGCGCGGTCGAGGCCTGGAGCTCCAGTGCGCGCATCTCGTCGATCTGGCTCTCGACGATCAGATAATAGTTGATCGCGAAATACAGCGCCGACCAGCCCGCCAGCACCTCGAAGGTGATGAACAGGTTGCCGAGCAGCAGCGAGACGGTGACCCCCGGCTGGGTCGTGGTGATGAACGAAAAGGAAAAGGCGTTGAGCGCGGCATAGAGGAAGGTCGCGGCCGCCAGCGTCGCCAGCGTCAGGAACACCCCCATCAGGCGCGGGATGCGCCGGTAATAGCCATAGAGCGTCGAGAGCAGCAGGGTGATGCAATAGCCCAGGATCGCCTCGATGATGATCGGGATGATCTTCTCGAGCGAAAAGCCGTTCGACACGCCCACCACCGAGCGCTGCACGAGATAGCCGGACCAGCCGACCGCCTGCAGCGTCCAGAAGGCCCGGGCCTTGTTCTCGAAAAACGGCCGGACCGAGGGTTTGTCGGTGGCGGCGGAAGGCGCGAGAGAGGTCGCGACGGGCGAATGCATGGCCATGGCCGAACGACGTCTACACGGCCCAGCGCTAAGGGCAAAGTCTGCCGCAGGGCAAAAAGAAAGGACCGCCCTTCCCGAAGGAAGGACGGTCCCGAATGTCCGTCGCCGGACGCGTTGGCTTAGAAGCTGAAGCGCGCGCCGATGCGGATCTGGTAGAGCGACTGGTTGAAGCTGACCGACTGCGTGTTCGGGTTGGTGAACGAGGTGTAGCGATACTGGGCACAGGGCTGCGCCGTGGTGGTCGCTACGATGCCGCCGTTGTTCGCATTGCCCGGGGTGGTCAGGCACTGCACGGTCACCGGCGCGGCGCCATACGGGAAGCCGAGCTGGCGCAGGCCGCCCCAATTCTTGTTGATCAGGTTCGGCAGGTTGTTGATGTCGGCAAAGATCGAGATGCGCGACCGGCCGATGAACGTCGGGATTTCCTGCTCCAGATGGACGTCCAGGCGGGTGAACGCACGGTTGCGACCGATATTCTTCGGCGCGATCATGCCGCGATAGCGAGCCAGTTCCGGATTGGCGTTGATATACGCGTCCAGCTGCTGCGCCGCCTGAGCCGCCGTCTGGGTCACGGTCGTAACGCCGTTCGCCGTGACGGTCGTGTCGGCATAGCTGACACGCGTATCGTTGATGCCGGTCGGGACGTACAGCAGGTTGGTGCTCTGGTTACCCGTCAGCACCGTGCCGAACACGGGCGAACGCACGCCGTTCGAATTGTCGAACATCGTGTAGCTATAGGCGCGGCCCGCGCGGGTTTCACCGAAGAACTGGATCCGCGTCTTATAGTCGCCGAAGAAGGCGTGATCGTAACCCAGGCTATACTTGAACTGCCACTTAATCTGGTCGGCGGAGATGCCGTACGCAGGGTTGTTGGGGTCCATGCCGAAGAACTGGTTACGGTAGTTCGAATTGATCGTCGACGACGTCGAGTTGCCGACATCCTTCACCCACTGACGCGTGAAGCTGGCGCCGAACTGCAGACCCCAGTCGAACTCCTTGTTGAACCGCGCCACGATGACATGGCTATGGCCCAGCGAGCTGTTGGACGAAAGAATGTCGTAGTTCGGATCGTTGAACGCGGTCACGCTGCCATAGCGGGTGCGACCGTCCGGCAGCACGCCGACCGGGACCGAGCGCAGGTCGGTGAAGATCACGCCGTCGACGTTCTTCGTGTACAGATAATCTGCACCGAAATTGACGCCGAAGAACGAATAGTCGGCCGACAGCGTTGCTTTAAGCGAACGCGGCAGGTGGAAGTCACCGGCCAGCGCGGCGGTGTTGGTGCGCTGCAGGGTCGTCGGGTTCGTCGTGTTGGCGGCATACTGCGCCACCGCGGCCGGGACGTTGCCGGTCACGTTGTTCAGCGCCGCCTGGCAGATCGCGTCCGGAATGTTGTTCGAGCAGGTGTTGGCGCCTGCGGCCGAACGGTTGATCGTGATCGCGCTGGTCGTGACGGTGTTCGAGAAGCTGTTCGACAGGAAGATATCGGGCAGGCCGCCGCCGAAGATACCAGCACCACCGCGAACCTTCAGGCGACCGCCGAGAATGTCGGTCGGCTTCCAGTCGAAGCTGATACGCGGCTCGAACTGGTCGAGGCCGTTATAGGTGTTGGTGTTCGGGAAGCCGTAACGATTGTTGAAGAACTGGTTGTACACGGGGCGCTCGCCCATCGCGTACATGGTGTAGCGCGCGCCATAAGTCAGTCGGAACGCTTCCGTGACCTGCCACTCGTCCTGCAGACCCAGCGAGATCGTGGTGTAGCGGAAATTGGCCACTGGGCTGACGCCTGCGATCGGCGCAGCGAAGACCAGCTGATTGGCATTGCCCGCGCGGAAATCGGCGAGCGAATCGAAATAGTAGGAGCCAAGGCTGTTCTGGACGAAGTTGTTGAACGAGCGGTTCTGGGCAACGTCGATCAGACCCTGCACCTGGTGCGTGCCTGCCGTGTAGCGACCCACGAGCTGCCCGGCCCAGGTGTCGGTGAACAGCTGGTTGGTCTGGCGGCTGTTGTCGGGACCGAAGCTGATACGCGGCACGGTATTGCTGCAACCCGTGAGCGAGCCGACCGAGGTAGCATCGTCACAGACCGTGAACTGGCCGATGCTGCGGCCCTGAAGCGGCTCCTGACCACGACGATACCACTTGTAGAGCGCGCGTGCTTCGGTCGAGAAGTTGTCGGTCCAGTCCGAGTTCAACTGAACGATACCTGCGCGCAGCAGCTCGGTCAGCGCATAGGCGTTCGAGCTGAGGCCGTAGGTCGGCGCATTGGCCGAGGTTGAGGTGTTGTTCTGGCTGACGAGCGAGTCGAACGCGTTGATGTAGGACAGCGACAGGCGCTGGCCGGTCGTGACGTTCCAGTCGATGCGACCGGTGATCTTTTCATCCTTGCGCGGGTTCAGGCCCAGGATGCCGCCAGCGGCGGTTCCGAGGTTCCGCGTGTTCGCAATGCCAATGACGTCATTGGCCGCCGTCGTGATCGCCGCAGGATTGGCGTACGAACCGACAACCGTGCCGAACGGACGGGGGTCGGTGTTACGCTCGCCCGAAACCATGAAGAACAGCGTGTCGGGAATGATCGGGCCGCGCAGCGTCGCGCCATAGGTTTCCGACTTGAACTTCGCGGTGTTCAGCGTGTTGCTGCCGATCGTGTCGCCGGTCAGGCCATCGGTGTTCTGCGAGTAGAAGCCGGTGCCGTGGAACTGGTTGGTCCCCGACAGCAGCACGGTGTCGATGGCGCCGCCCTGGAAGCCCGACTGGCGGAAGTCGTAAGGTGCGATCGAGACCGAAACCTGCGAGATCGCATCGAACGGAACGGGGCCGCGGTTCGTCGGGCTGGCGTCCTGGTTCAGGCCAAAGCTGTCGCCGACGGTGACGCCGTTGATCGTGAAGCGGTTGAAGCGAGGATTGACGCCTGCGAAGCTGACTGCGCCACCGCGATCACCCTGGTTGCCCAGATCGATCGAGGCGAAGGGATCGCGACGCTGGATATCGCGGATGTCGCGATTGACCGAAGCAACCTTGGCGATGTCGGCCTGGGTCAGGACGGTCTGCGGACCATCCGACGTCACGCCGGCGCCGCGGATCGACGCTGCGGTGACGACGACTTCGCCGCTTGCATCGGCGCTTGCCGGGGTCAGGTCGATCGGCAGCGTGAAGGCCTGCTGCACGACGGTGTAGACGTCGGTGATCGTCTTGCTGCCCTGCGGGCTCGTCACTTCAACCGTGTACGGGCCGCCAGCCTGAAGACCGGTCTGGGTGAAGGTACCGTCAGCGCCGGTCTGGGTCGAGGTGCGCGTGTTGGTCGGCACGTTGATGATCGTGACCTGCGCACCCGGCACGCCTGCGCCGCCAGCGGTCACGGTGCCGCGGATCGTCGCGGTGGTTTCCTGCGCGAAGGCCGCTGCAGGAATGGCGAGCGCGACGATGGCCGCGCCCAGGAAAAGCGAATTACGCATAGCTAAAAAGTCCCCTTTTCGCGCGAAGAGGCGCGGTCCTGCCGATATTCCGGCTCGGTTGAGCGTGCCCCTGCGTTACGAACATTGCCGTTATGTGACAATCTTCACGCTTACGACAGGGGGGTACGTACTCGGTTGGCGGGCGTTGCAGTTTGGCAACGGTATCGGGGCCAGTAACGGCTCCATCGCACTCGGATCGCACCACTTTTTCGGATAGCGCAGCTAGGGTCATCGGACAGGCAGCCCTATCCACTCGCCCTGCGATGGGTTGGGCCGCGTCGAGAGGTATGGCGCCGCCGTCAGAATTCGGCAGCGGCGCCAGTAAGCTTCAACTACCCGCCACCAGCGCGTTCCAGGCGGCTTCGTCGATCACCCGAATGCCCAAGTCCTGCGCCTTTTTCAGCTTCGATCCCGCGCCCGGCCCGGCGATCAGCAGGTCGGTCTTGGCGGAGACCGAGCCGGACACGCGCGCGCCCAGCGCCTCGGCCTGGGCCTTGGCCTCGTCGCGCGACAGGGTTTCGAGCGTACCGGTGAAGACCAAAGTCTTCCCCGTCACTTCCGATTCGCGGGTCTGGTGCACGGTGTCGGCGGGGGTGACTTCGCTCAGCAGGTCGTCGACGACTTCGCGGTTATGCGCCTCGGCGAAGAAGTCGAGCAAGGCGTCGGCGACCTCGGGGCCGATCTGGGGCGTGTCGATCGCGGCGACGATGGCGCGCTGGCGGCGGAGTTCGTATTTGCGGTCGGGCTCGCCCAGCGCAGGGACGGTTTCGGCGCGGACCTTCAGCGCGGCGTCGATCATTGCGCGGAAACCGGTCATCGAGACGAAACGGCGGGCCAGGTCGCGCGCGGTGATCTCACCGACATGGCGGATGCCCAGCGCGAAGAGAAAGCGATCGAGCGCTATGTTGCGCCGCGCGTCGATCGCCGCCAGAAGCTTGTCGACCACCAGTTCGGACATGCGCGCGCGCTGGACGAGAGCCTCGCGGTGCCGGTGCAGCCGGAAGATATCGGCGGGCGAGGCGATCAGGCCGTCGCGGAAGAACTCCTCGACGCGCACCAGCCCCAGGCCGGTAATGTCGAAGGCGTGGCGCGAGACGAAGTGGATCAGGCGCTCCACGCGCTGCGCCGGGCAGATCAGCCCGCCGGTGCAGCGGATGACGACCTCGCCCTCCTCACGGGTGGCCAGGCTGCCGCATTCGGGGCAGTGGTCGGGGAAGACGAACGGCTCGCGCGCCACGTCGCGGGTCAGGTTCTCGACGATCTGCGGGATGACGTCGCCGGCGCGTTGCAGGACCACGCGGTCGCCGGGGCGGAAGCCCAGCCGTTCGATCTCGTCGGCGTTGTGCAGCGTCGCGTTGGTGACGACGACGCCGCCGACCGTCACCGGCTCCAGCCGGGCGACAGGGGTCAGCGCGCCGGTGCGGCCGACCTGGATGTCGATCCTTTCCAGCGTCGTCTGCGCGCGTTCGGCGGGAAATTTGTGCGCGATCGCCCAGCGCGGGGTGCGCCCGACGATGCCGAGCCGCGCCTGCCAGTCGAGCCGGTCGACCTTGTAGACCACGCCGTCGATATCGAAGGGCAGGTCGGCGCGCTGCGCCTCGATGGTGCGATAAGTTTGAAGAATGGCTTTAGCATCGCCAGCAACTGTGATGTTGGGGCAGGCTGATATCACAAGATCATCGTCTGCGAGGCGAAAATTCCATTTGCGGATCTGTTGCATCATCGCGGATTGTGTCGGCTCGGGCAGTGAAGCGTCATAGCTCCATCCCCAAGCGAAAAAGCGTAAGGGACGGTCGACAGTTACGTTGGGATTCTTCTGGCGCAATGAACCAGCGGCCGCATTACGAGGGTTAGCAAACTGCCTAGCTTCCTTGCCTGTTTCCACAGCTTCGTCTGCCAATCTGGCGTTGAGTGCAGCGAAATCCGCTTTGCTCATATAAACTTCGCCGCGTATTTCAAAAATGGAAGGCGCGTCGGCTGGAATAGTCAGCGGAATATCCGCGATAGTTCGCGCATTCTGCGTCACGTCCTCACCAATAGCCCCGTCGCCGCGGGTCAGCGCCTGGACCAGTCGTCCGTCGACATAGCGCAGCGAGCAGGACAGCCCGTCGATCTTGGGCTCGGCGGTCAGGGTGACGGGTTCGTCCTCGGGCAGCTTCAGATAGCGGCGGACGCGGCCGATAAACTCCTCGACCTCCTCGTCGGTGAAGGCATTGTCCAGGCTGGTCATCGGCCGGGCGTGCGGCACCTTTGCCAGATGTGCGGCGGGGGCGGCGCCGACCTGTGTGTTGGGCGAGTCGCTGCGAATCAGATGCGGGAAGGCCGCTTCGATCGCGCTGTTGCGGCGGACCAGCGCGTCATAATCGGCGTCCGAAATCTCGGGCGCGTCGTGGGTATGATAGAGGTTGTTGTGATGGGCGATCTCGCGGGCGAGGCTGTTGAGCTCGGCGGCAGCTTCGAGATCGGTCTGGGGCAGGGGGAGCGGAAATGTCACGCGGCCCGTGCTAGTCCAGCCCCGGTCACGGGATCAAGATGGCCCGCGCGCCGATCGGCTCGCGCAGGCCGAATCAGGGCTGCGGATCGATGAGGGGCATGGTGAAGGACAAGGGTGACGTACCCGCGGCGGCTTGATCCTCGCAGCCCTTCTCGATGAGCAGCGCCCGCGCCTGGTCGAGATAGATGGCGACATGCGGCAATTCCAGTCGATCGGCCAGGACGATGCAGGACTGCACGCGGTCCATCAGCAGCAACATATCGTTTGCGGCATCGGGCAAGGGCGCGGCGGTCAATTTGTTCAGCATCAGATACGTCCTGCAGGGGAGCGTGAGAACGCGTTAACCATCCGGGCTTTTGTATCAGATATAAAATCGTTTTCCAATGTATTGCTGTTACGGCTCCAGCAATCGATCCGCCTGCGCGCGCGCTTCGTCGGTAATCGTCGCGCCCGACAGCATCCGGGCGATCTCTTCGCGCCGTTCGGCGGCGCTCAGGCCGCGAACGCCAGTCCGCGTGACGGTGCCGTCATGGCTCTTGGCGATCAGCAGATGCGCCGCCCCGCGCGCCGCGACCTGCGGGCTATGGGTGACGACGAGCAACTGTGTCCGCTGCGCCAGGCGGTGGAGACGGTCGCCGATCGCCGAGGCGACGGCACCGCCGACGCCGCGGTCGATTTCGTCGAAGACCATGGTCGACGCGCCGCCTTCCTCCGCCAGCGCGACCTTCAGCGCCAGCAGGAAGCGCGACAATTCGCCGCCGCTGGCGATCTTCATCAGCGGCGCGAAGGGCGCGCCGGGATTGGTCGAAATCTCGAACTCGACCCGGTCCTTGCCCGCCGCCGACCAACCCGATGGTTCGAGCGGCGCAACGATCGTGCGGAAACGGGCGGCGTCGAGCTTCAGCGGGGCCAGTTCGCCCTTTACCGCCCGGTCGAGCCGCTCGGCGGCGGCGACGCGCGCGCTCGACACTTTCGCGGCCGCCTGGTCATAGGAGGCGCGTGCACTGGCGACCGCAGCTTCCAGCCGACCGATCCCTTCTTCGCCCGCGTCGAGCCGTTCAAGCCGCCCGCGCAACTGTTCGGTCAGGTCGGCCAGGTCGTCGGGCTGGACACGGTGCTTGCGCGCCATGCCGCGCAGTTCGAACAGCCGCGCCTCGTCTTCCTCCAGCGCGCGCGGATCATAGGCCAGTTCGCGCTGCGCCTCCACCAGCCGTTCCTCGGCCAGCGACGCCTCGATCACCGCGCGATCGATCGCGGCGAGGGCCTCGGCAAGCGCGGGATGGTCCTCGCCGATTCGCTCCAGCACGCGCGCCGCCTGGCGCAACCCGGCCAGCGCGCCGCCCGATCCTTGCAGATGCTCGTCGATCGCGCCCAGTTCGTCGGCGATCTTTTCCGATCGCTGCATGGTGCGGCGGCGATCGGCCAGCGCCTCTTCCTCGCCCGATTCGGGGGCCAGCTTGGTCAGCTCGGCGACGGCGTGCTCCAGCCATTCGCGGTCGCGCGCCGCCGTCTCGATCTCATCGCGCGCGGCGGCCAGCGTGGCTTCGGCCTCGCGGAATTGGGCCCAGGCGGCGGCGACCGTGCCGGTGTCGATCCGCCCGAAGCTGTCGAGCATCGTCCGGTGGCCGCGCGGGTTCAGCAGGCCGCGATCGTCGTGCTGGCCATGAATCTCGACCAGGAAGGGCGCGATCTCGCGCAGCAGCGCGGCGGAGGCGGGCTGGCTGTTGACGAAGCCCCGGCTGCCGCCATCGGCCTTGACCTGGCGGCGGACGATCAACGGCTCGCCCGCCTCGACCTCGATACCCGCATCGTCCAGGATCGCGGCGAGGCGGCTGTCGGGGGCGGGCGGCTCGAAACTGGCGGTGACGATCGCCTGGCCCGCACCGTGCCGAACCAGTCCGCTGTCGCCGCGCCCGCCCAGCGCCAGGCCCAGCGCATCGAGCAGGATCGACTTGCCCGCCCCGGTCTCGCCCGTCAGGACGCCCAGGCCATGGCCGAAATCGAGGTCCAGCGCCTCGATCAGGACGACATCACGAATGGACAGCGCGGTCAGCATCCGCCGCGATATAAAGCGAAACGCACGGCGATGTTATCCCCCGCGATGAAAATGATCCCGATTTGTTCGAGCGGGCATCTATTCCTCCCCGGCACGGGGAGGGGGACCAGCAAAGCTGGTGGAGGGGGATCGCCACACGGGACATGCCTTGGGGAAGCCCCCCTCCGTCAGGCCTGCGGCCTGCCACCTCCCCGTACCGGGGAGGATAAGGTGTTTAACCCGTCGGCGAACTGTTGTTGCCGGTCGGCGTCGGGCGGCCCGGCGCGGCGGCGCTGGGCGTGACGGTGCCGCCACCGCCGCCCGGCAGGCCGATATTGACCGAACCCGGCGTGCCGGTCGGCACCACGGGCTGGCCCGGCTGGATCGCGGGGATCGGCTGCACCGGATATTCGCGCATCAGCTTATAGGCGCGATTGTACCAGTCGGTGCCCGGATAGTTGGCGCCCAGCACGGCGGCCGACCGCTCCGCCTCGGGGCGAACGCCCAGCGCCAGATAGGTTTCGGTCAGGCGCAGCAGCGCCTCGGGCGTGTGGCTGGTCGTCTGATATTTGTCGATGACGGTGCGGAAGCGCATCGACGCGGCCAGCCACTGGTGGCGGTCCTCATAGAAGCGGCCGATCTCCATCTCCTTGCCCGCCAGGTGATCGTTGACCAGATCGACCTTCAACCGCGCGTCGGCGGCATAGCGGGTGTTGGGATAGCGGCGCATCAGCTCGCCCAGCGCGTCGAGCGCCTGGCGGGTGATCTTCTGGTCGCGGGTCACGTCCTGGATCTGCTCGTAATAGCCGAGCGCGATCAGGTAATAGGCATAAGGCGCGTCGCGGTTGCCGGGATGGACCGCCAGGAAGCGCTGCGCCGACTGGATCGACTGGGTATATTCGCGACCCAGATAATAGCTGAACGCGCTCATCAGCTGCGCGCGGCGGGCCCAGACCGAATAGGGGTGCTGTCGCTCCACCTCGTCGAACAGCAGCGCGGCCTCCTTGTAGCGGCCCTGGTCGAGCCGGTTCTTGGCGGCCGTGTACAGCGTGCCGACGTCGCGCGCGACATAGGGCAGGTCGGTGCGGGTACGGTTGCGGGCACAACCCGCGATCGGAAGGGCCAAAGCGGCGATGAGCGCCAGCGACAGCGCACGGGAACGGGGGTTACGCATCGCGCATGTCCTTAGCGCAGCCGAACGGCCGGGAACAGTCCCTCCGCACATATGCTCTGCGCGGGGGCGGCGTGGAGGGATAGAAGGCCGAACGGCTTGCCATCGGCGCGGCGTTCGCGGCATGGGCGGTGGCGAAGGTGCCGGGTGGAACGCCGCCTCGCCCCGACGGTTTCACCGTCGCCCGATCGTGAAGGAATCCCTGAATCATGCCCGCCACGCTGCTCCAAACCCACCGCGTCGAAAAGCCCTGGGGCCGCCACACGCTGTATCCCGGGTTCGCGGATGTCGCGCCGGGCGGCGCACCGATCGGCGAGGTCTGGTTCCAGGAGCCGGGCGACACCTCGCCCGACCTGCTGATCAAATATCTGTTCACCAGCGAGAAGCTGTCGGTGCAGGTCCATCCCGATGACGAACAGGCCCATGCCCGTGGCCTGCCGCGCGGCAAGGACGAATGCTGGACCATCCTGACCGCCGAGCCCGATTCGACCATCGCGCTGGGCCCCAAGGCGCCGATGACCAAGGAACAGCTGAGGGCGGATGCGCGCGACGGTTCGGTCGAGGCGGATCTCGACTGGGTGCCGGTCAAGGAAGGCGACTTTTATTATGCGCCCTCGGGCACGATCCACGCGATCGGCGCCGGGCTGACCGTGATCGAAGTGCAGCAGAACAGCGAGACGACCTATCGCCTGTATGATTATGGCAGCGACCGCGAACTGCATCTGGAGGACGGCGTCGACGTCGCACACTTGACCCCGTACCAGGCCATCGTCTCGCCGGGGCCGGCGGGCGAGGGCCGCGACATCCTGGTCGAGGGGCCCAAGTTCGTGCTCGAGCGCTGGGCGGCGGGCGACCATGCCGTGGCGCTGCCCGAAGGCAAGACCGCCTGGCTGATCCCGATCACCGGCTCGGGCAAGGTCGCCGATGTGGACTTCCGCGCCGGGCAGTGCGTGACCGTCACCGGTAACGAGACGGTCACGCTGTCGGCCGATGGTGATGCGCTGTTCGCCTATGCGGGGACGCAGCGGCTGTAAGAGGCGTCAGGCCCCTCTCTCTCCCCCCTGTTCAGGGGAGAGAGGGTTTAAGGGATCTTAGAACAGCCCCGGCACGTCGCGCTGTGCGGCGGTCGGGCGGTCCGGCTGGACCAGCTTGCGCAGGTCGTCGTTGCGGAACGCCTGGGCCGAGGCGGTCGCCGTGATCGGCGTGCAGCTCTTGCCCTGCAGGAAGTCGAGCGCGGCGCGGGTCGAGGCTTCCTGCGGATCGCCCATCTTGCGGGTCAAGTCGTCCGCCGCGCGGCAGCTGGCGGGGACGACGCCCGCCAGGCCGCTATAATAATCACCCTGGCGGTTCGCATTCTGGATCGCGATGGCGACGACACGCAGGCGGTCGTCGCACTGCGCATTGTCGCGCGCGATCTGCCCCACCGGCTTGCCATAGGTGTTGGTGCCGATCAGCCCGGTGTTGCTGCCCATATAGGGCAGGGTCCGGTTGAGCACGAGCTCGCTGGCCGAGGCGGTTGCGCCGGTGCCGATGAAGGCGATCCGGGTCGGCGTGATCGACTGCGACTGGGGCGCGAAATAGGTCGTCTGGTTGTTCGCGGACTTGCTGGCGCGGTACGCGGTATAGCCCATCACGTCGGACGACTGGCGCGCACCGCCCAGCAGGTTGTTGAACAGATCGGCGATATCGACGCTGCCGCCGCCATTGTATCGCAGGTCGACGACCACCTGAGTGATGCCCTGCTGCTTGAAGGTCGCAAAGGCGGCACGCAGCTGCGGGTCGGCGGTGCTGATGAAGGTGCGCAGGTTGATATAGCCATAGCGCTGGCCGTTTTCGGCGATGACCTGCGCGCCGTAATTGGGCGACACCGGCTGGAGCGAATAGTCCGACTTGGCCAGCTGCACCGTGCGGACCGCGCCCGATGGATCGGACACGCGCAGGAAGCGGGTCGTGCCCGTCGTGCTCGGCCCGAGTGCATTCGAGATACCATTATTGGCATCCCCCGCGACGATGTCGGAGATAGCGCGGATATTGTCGGCGGTGGTGCCGATGCCCAGGATCGTCGTGCCCCGGTCGATCCCGGCCACCAGCGCCGCGCCGCCCTCGAACGATTCGGCGATCTGTAGCTTGGTCTGCCCCGCATCCAATGTCAGCCGGAAGCCGAAGCCCGCCGACGCGCCCGAACTGTAATAGGCATTCTCGTCGGCGATCGAGGTGATGTAGGTGAAATAGCGATCCTTGCGCTGCGCCCGCGCCGTCTCGGTCAGCGCGTCGATATAGTCGCTGACCGTCGTATAGGGCGACGGGTCGAGCGAGGCGGGCAGCGTCTCGGGGAAGAGATACCATTCGTTCAACTGCGCGGCGGCCCAGTTCTGGCGACTGCGCAGCGAGCAGGCCGATTCGGTCGAGCCGGTCGTCGTGCTGCCGCCCGGATTGGTGGCGACGATGCCACCGCCGCTGCCGCCGCCATCGCCGCCGCACCCGGCCAAAGTCGCACCCAGCGCCAGCGCGGCCCCCAGACGTCCGAATCGTGCCATCGAATCCACCCCCGAAACTGGCGACAGAGTAGCCGCCGTAATCAATGGTGTCAGGCGCGATCTGTCGCGCGCATGAACGGCAATGCGCAATGCCGTCACGATGCTTGTCGCAAAGGGGGGTGATATGTGGCCAATGTCGCTCATGGCGGCGACATCTTAACCGAATCGTTCCGAAATCGGACTCAATCACGCCGAGCCGCAGGCGTGCGACGGGAGTATCGGATGTCATGCTGAACGTTCTGACCCTGTCGAGCCTGTTTCCCGACGCGACGCGGCCGAACTTCGGCATCTTCGTCGAACGCCAGACCGCCGCGCTGGCGATGCGGCCGGGCGTGGCGGTGCGCGTCGTCGCGCCGATCGGCCTGCCGGTCTGGCCGCTGGCCGCGTCGCCACGTTTCCGGGCGCAGGCCGCGCTGCCGCTGCGTGAGGAGTGGTCGGGGCTCGACGTGTCGCGGCCGCGCTTCACCACCTTGCCGGGGACGGGGGGGCGGTTTCATGTTCCGGCGCTGCGACGAGCGCTCGTGCCCGTCCTCGACCGGCTTCGCGACGAGCAGCCCTTCGACGTGATCGATGCATCCTTCTTCTTCCCCGACGGCCCGGCGGCGGTCGCGCTCGGGCGGCGCTACGGCGTGCCGGTGTCGATCAAGGCCCGCGGGGCTGATATCCATCATTGGGGCCATGCGCCCGCGACCCGGCGACAGGTGGCGCGGGCGGCGGCGCAGGCCGATGGCCTGCTCGCGGTCAGCGATGCCATGGCCGAGGATGTCGCCGCGCTCGGTGTCTCGCGCCATCGTATCCGCGTCCATCATACCGGTGTCGACCAAGCCCGGTTCCAGCCGATCGACCGGCTGGCCGCACGCGCGGCGCTGGGCATCGCCGGGCCGATGGTCGTGTCGCTGGGCGCGCTGATCCCGCGCAAGGGCCACGGCGTCGTCATCGACGCGGTGGCGCGTCTGTCCGGCGTCACGCTGGTCATCATCGGCGAGGGTGCGGACCGCGCCGCGCTGGCCGCCCGCGCCGAACGGCTGGGGGTGGCGGACCGGGTCAGGCTGGTCGGCGGCATAGCCCATGGCGCGCTCCCCCAATGGCTGGGCGCGGCGGACGTGATGGCGCTGGCGTCGGTATCGGAAGGGCTGGCCAATGCTTGGGTCGAGTCGATCGCCTGCGGGACGCCGGTGGTCATCACGCCTGCGGGCGGGGCGGCCGATGTGGTGACCAGCCGGGCGGCCGGGCGGATCGCGCAGGCGGATGCAGAATCCTTTGCTACGGCGATCCGCGAACTGCTCGATCAGCCGCCCGACCCGTGGGCGACGCGGGCGGCGGTGCGCGACTTCACCTGGCCTGCGAATGCGGCGGCGCTGCATTCGCATCTGGCCGAACTGGTCGGGCGGGGGCGGTAGGCCAGAATTACCGGGCGTCGGATCAAGCCAAGCCCCTCCCCTTCAGGGGAGGGGAGAATTTGCACCCTTGCGAGGAGGAACGCTTAGGCGTCGAGCGGGTAGAGCGCGGCGGCCAGCTTGCGGCCCTCGCCGCGCAGCACGCCCCAGGCGCGCGCGGCGGCGCGGCTGTCCATCACCTCGACGCCGACACCGCGTGCCTCGAGCGCCGCGACCATCGCGGCGGGTGCGCGGCGCAAGGTTGCGCCGGTGCCGAGCAACAGGAACTCAGGCGCTTCGTCGACCAACGCGGCGACCGCTTCGGCGGTCAGCGCCTCGAAGGGCGGGGGGCTCCACGGTTCGTGCCAGTCCGGCGCCAGCAGCAGCGCCGGATAGGCGATCTCTCCCACCCGAAAGCCCGTGGCGGCAAAGCCACGGACGATCGGGCCGGGCGCGGTCGGATCGCGCGTGATGCGGATCGAGTCGCTCATTGTGGGCGGCTCAGCTCTCGCGCGGGGTGATGCGCTCGGCGTCGGCCACCTTGCGCTTGTCGGTGGTGCCCGGCTTCTCACGGTTCGGCTCGGCGCGCAGGCCCAGCGAGATCAGCAGCGAGGACGACACATAGATCGACGAATAGGTGCCGACCACGATGCCCAGGATCATCGCGGCGGTGAAGCCGCGCAGCACATGGCCGCCCAGCAGCAGCAGCGCGATCAGCGCCAGCAGGATCGTGACCGAGGTCATGACCGTGCGCGGCAGCGTCTCGTTCACCGACAGGTTGATGATCTCGCGCA